>Ga0187851_10004498_pt1 | contig 11355 bp, 5 predicted proteins | sample June2016WEW_6_10_FD_132997 | JGI IMG/M metagenome (GOLD analysis project Ga0187851, IMG submission 132997) | Peatland microbial communities from SPRUCE experiment site at the Marcell Experimental Forest, Minnesota, USA - June2016WEW_6_10 | ecosystem: Environmental > Terrestrial > Soil > Wetlands... | reverse complement strand
TCTGCTGTCCCCGGTCTTGCTGCGTGTGAAATAACTCCGGATCGACCGCGAACGGTAGGTATTGCGACTCAACGCCATCGTTCCGCAAGCGTTCAACCAGGCTTTTCTCCCACATCCAAAGAATGCTGTACTCGCGGAACACCTCGATCAGATCGCGTCGCTGCGCCGACGCTTCCCGCGGATCCCAGCGAATGCCGATATAAGGATGGTCCGGATAATGATTTACGAACGGCGCTCCGGTGAATTTGCGGATCTGCCGAATGGTCTCTGGATGAAAGAACGTACACTTCAACGCGAAGATGAGTGCCGGCTGAACACGCTGCGCAACCTGTGTGGCCTCGCGGTTTACCGCATTCCACAGGGAGGATCGCAGAGCGCGCCGAAGGATGCGATTCCCCGTGAACCGGCTCGCCTGCATGAATGCGACTTCGGAATCGAAGCGGACCACCTCCATGCCTAGGCGTTCAAAGGCCCGCGCATAGCTCTCGGCCAGCGCGCCTTCGTTGAGTGGTCCGATTACGACTACTTTACGATTCATTGTTCGCAAGGCGCCGTCAAGCCCGAATATCTCCTTCTTCTCCCAATAACCAGAAAGTACATCGTAGTTCACAGCATCCCTGTTAGGGAGTGAAGAGTGTTTATCGCGAGGATGCTTTCTTTCCCAGTACGTCCAAACTCGCCTGAACTCTGGCCGCTTCGCCAGCATACCTGCTATCGGTTTGGGCCAGCGTCCGAAGAACGACTAAAGCCTCCTGGTATCGCACGCGGCACTCGTCGCTGTGGTTCTGGATCTGCGCTACTCTGCCGAGATTGGTGAGCGCCATCGCCACGTTAGGCAGATATACAGCGGGATTCTCCCGCGCCAGTTCCCGGTCGATCTGCAAGGCTTCCTCGTAGTGCTGACGAGCTCGATCCATTAGGTTCTGGCTCGCGTCCAGAAGGCCGTAGTTAGTAAGCGTCATGGCTAAATCGGGCTGATATGCGGCGGGACTCTCCGCCGCCAGTTGCCGGTCAATCTTCAATGCCTCTTCATAATGTTGCCGAGCCTCGTCCATCCGGTTCTGGCTGGCGTCGAGAAACCCGAACTCATTCAGCGTCAGGGCGATATTCGGAAGCGCCTTCGCGGGATCCTTCTGCGCGAGTTGCCGGTTGATCTTCAACGCTTCTTCATAGTGCTGGAGCGCGTCGTCGGTCCGGTTCTGCAGTCGATCCAGATTCCCCAGGTTGTTCAGAGTCGCTGCCAGATAAGGAAGGTATGCATCCGGGTTTCGCTGCGCCAGTTGCCGGTAAATCTCAAGAGCCCGCACGCTATGTTGGCGCGCTTCGTCTGGCCGGTTCTGGATCCGATCGATATTTCCAAGGTTATTCAACGTCCGCGCCATGTCTGGCGGATACGCGTCCGGGTTGTGCTGGGCGAGCGGCTGGCGAAGTTCCAGGGCGCGCTCGAAATGGTGACGCGCCTCCTCCACACGATTCTGCGCACTACCGGCGCTTTCCAGATCAACCTGCGACATTTCCGAGTCGGGGTGCATCAGGGCAACTCCAAGTGCGTTATGTGTCAACGGAGTCTCCCCGCCTTCCAGCGTGTGCGACCACAGATCGTAGTCGCTCTCCCAAAATCCCATCTGCCGAATGGAGACCCAGCCCAGAGCCACCAACATGCACACTGCCGGAATTGCTAACCAGGCCGCCCGCGTTTTCGTCGCCTCCGCCAAATCCGCAAGGCCCCAGGCAATCATGACGAAGATTCCGATCAAAGGTACGTAAGCATAGCGGTCCGCCATGGCGTACTCGCCCACTTGTACCAGACCGATAACCGGAACCAAAGTGCCCAGAAACCAGAACCAGCCGATCGGTAAGTAACGCTTTTCTCGAAATACGACAACGAACGCGGTGACGCCTATTAGAAGTAGCAAAGATAGGATCCATTGCCATGCCGGAAGAGATACCGAATGCGGATAGAAGGCAAGCCGCGCTGGCCAGACCATTTTCCAGAGGTATAGCCCGTATGCTACGACCGCATTCTCGACTCGAACGGCTAAAGAGAACTCTTCGAAGTTGCGCTCCGCGTTTCGCTGTGCAATCAGAGTGATCCATGCGCTGGCGGCGGAGAGAAAGAGCAACGGCACTTTTTCCAATACCAGCCCAGGGAACGATGCCCGTGGTAATCCGAGTGAGCGCTCGGGTGGGCTCGCGATGTCACTCGAAGCAGTTCCGCCTACATGCATTCTTTCCAGAGGCCAATAGTCCAACAGCAGCAGAACAAAAGGCAGCGTGATTACCATCGGCTTGGCCATCAATCCCGCTGCGAACAGCGCCGCCACTGAAAGGTAGCGACGCCAATCTGGTTTTTGTACATACCATCCATAGGCGCCGACCGCCAGCAGGAGGAAAAGCGTGCTCAAAACATTCTTGCGTTCCGCGACCCAGGCTACGGACTCCACGTTGAGTGGGTGCAATGCGAATAAAGCGGCCACCAGCAGGCTCGGCCATACGCGTTTCGTAGCCCAAGCCAATAACAGCAACAACAACACCGCATTCAGAGCGTGGATCAACACGCTGTCGAGATGATGGCCGGCCGGATGTAACGCAAAGAGCTGATAGTCGAGAGCATGCGAAAGCCAGGTCAGCGGATGCCAGTTCGCCGCCTCCGTGGATGTGAAGGCCCATTTGATCGTATTCCAGGAAAGCCCATCATGAATGTGGGAATTGGCAGTTACATAATCGCGATCGTCATACACGACAAAGGGATGCCCGAACACTGGACTGTAAAGCGCAACGGTCACCGCGGCCAGTAAAACGCAGAGAACCACATTGAGGTGCTGACGAGAAAGCGAGCACCCTATACCTTGATACGCCTTCGGTCGCTGCCCTCTGCGGGCCTGGGGCCGCACCTTTGCGGGAGGCTTAGTGCGGCTCATAGAGTCCCAAACTGTCTGATTGTCGCGCCAGCACGCTTTCTCGGCGGAGCGTAGCCTCCGCGCTCGCTATCGAAAAGTCCCGTACAAAAGTGGCGCGTGCAGTCGTGCCCAGGCTCTGTCGTAAGGGAGCATCGCGCAGCAACTGCACGATCGCCCGCGCGAAGGCTTCCGGCGAGGAGCGGATCACAACATCCTTCCCGTCAATCAGAGCCAAGCCCTCCACTAATTCAGGCGTAGCCACCACGGCTTTACCGCGTGCCATGGCCTCAATGAGTTTTAACGGCACCCCCCCCCGTATAAACACGGGAAGCGCAAGGACCGCACAATCCTCCATGAAGCGGCCCGAATCCGCAACGGAGCCCAGTACAGTGATGCTCCTCAATCCCCGCAACCCGGCCGCGACATCTTCGGGCATATTTGCTCCGGCGAGCCGCAGCTGCGCATCCGGGTAATCCGCAAGCACGTGTGGGAGGACACGCTCAGCGAGGAACTGAGCCGCTTGCAGGTTTGGAGCGTACGAGTAGGTCCCAATAAACCCAATGACAGGATCAAGAGCAGACTTCGCGGGGATGATTTCAACCTCATCGAGACTGTTTGGCACCACGACCACTCGAACGCCCGGTGCTATACGCTGAAACACGGCTGCCTCGGCAGCCGAAGTGGCCCACACTTCGCTGCAGTACTTCAGGAAGATGCGCTCCTGCGCCCGGCAAGCAAGATAATTGGCCCATAATCCGAGTTTTCCTCCACGCCCGTCGAGATTCTCGAGGAACGACTTGCTTAGATTTGTGAGCACGTCGGCGGCATCGATAATCACTCCGAGACCACGGGCACGGAGGGCGCGCGCGTAGTGCATGAACATCGACGGCAAGGAGACGACATCCGCTTGATACTCCTGCGCCGCCGCCAGAATTATTTGTTGTGCGCCGATCCGGTCATACGACATCGAGAACGGGTACGAGCCTCCGGGAAGATTCAGCGCGCCGCGCACCAGAAAATCAACCTTGTGACCGATGAGAGAAATGGTGGAGAAGTCGTCATGCGGGAACCGGCGTCCAGCGTGAGAGACTTGATCGCAAAACTCGCCGATCGGCGAGCATTCGAGCGGGGGCGGCGTACGCTCTTCGGTAGAAAAATACAGTAATGCGCTAAAACAGTTGAGGCGACGCACCAATTTCAGGTTGCTTACCATTCGCAAGTGAAGGCCCGTGGTGGCTGGAAAAGGGAAATCGGGAAGAACAGTGAGCACTCTGGGTGTACCGGTCTTTCGCGATGAGCCGATGTTTGTTGTGGTGGCTGACATTGCCTGTCGTTCAAGATCATTCATTGCCGGCTGGCGTTTTCTGGACAGTTCAAAGATCACGCCGACGCGCCAGCAATATGCCGCAGCCTTCCATCTGCGACGGACGGATCGTAAGCTCATGCGTCGGGCTTAAGACGCGCTGCACGAGTGCCAGCGTTCCCGGCACGATCCGGTCGTGGTACTCCATGGCGATCCGCTTGAAGCGCGCCACGAGACCCGAAGAAGCGTTGGCGAAGACATCATGTTCGGATCCCTCAATATCCATCTTCAGGAAATCGACTTCACTGGTGTGCGTGAGATCGAAAATGCCGGCGAGCGGAATAACCGGCGTTCCGTTTGCATTGCTTTTCGCGCTCGTGAGATTACTGTTGACGCGCAGCACGTGGTCGAGCGAACGAGTGCCCACGGCTTCCATCTGCCCTCGCCCTAAAGCTGCTCCCAGAGCCATTTCGTGGACCGATACGTTGTTAAGTCGGGCCCGCGCCACATTGGCTTGCAGATACTTGAAGTTTTCCGGGAACGGTTCGAGCGCGATCACCCGGCACCGGGGATTTCGACTGGCAATACTGATTGCAAACAAGCCGATATTTGCGCCCGCATCCACAATCGCATCGCCATTCGCGGGTCGATAGAAGCCGTTCGTGTAGATCCGCTCGAGCCAGATTTCCTGCACCGCTTCCAGCAGGCCCAGTCGTCCTTTGGGGTGTTCGATCCGAGTGCCGTCCCAGAGCGCCAGTTCATCGCATGGCAGGCCCGCTCGCATTCGCTGCACGAGGGTGCCCCCGTTGCGGAAGTTCAACATGAGGGAACCCATCAGGCGAATACTTTTCAAATGCATAGAGAGGGCTGAAGACGCGCATGGGACGGGGTTTGTTGCCTCTGCCCGTAGACCGTGATCATTTTATCAACCGCCGGACGCCGCGGCTAATATTCCTCGATTGGTGTTGCCTGGTCCCCCCATTTAATGTTGCTCGGCATGCAAGCAAGGGGAGCAGCGTATTTCAGCGCCCAGGCATGGGCCCCAAGTGCCCGCCAGTGATCCGGCTAGGTCTTGTGTTGTGCATTTCGGCGATCTCGTCCACAATAATTTTGGCCGGAAGCCGTTCGTCGAAGAGTTGTATAACTGATCCATCTCCGCATCCCGCCGCATTTTTGCCAGGAGCACCTGTTAGTGCCTAAGCTCGTATCCGCTCGCGTCGCGCTTCTGCTCTTAGCTGTATCGTTCCTGGCGACCAAAATTGGCTGGGCGCAGTCTTCCACGGACGACAGCGGCGTTGTTCGCGGTGTCGTCATCAACAGTGTGACCCGGGAACCGATTGACCGCGCGCTCGTTTCTTCCCCTGACAATCGTTTCGCCGCATTGACGGACAGTGAAGGCCGGTTTGAATTTGCCGTACCGAAAGTTGACGGCGGCCGCGATGGCGGAGCGTATCCGAGCAGCCCTTACGGTGGTCCTAACGGTTCGGGCCCAAATCCTTCTTTATCGCTCATGGCTCGCAAGCCGGGTTTCCTGAGCAATCCCAATAACCAGGGTAACGGCGTGCGCAAGGGAACCGCCAGAGAGTTGACTCTCGCCCTCACACCCGAAGCGCTGATCGTCGGTACCGTTTCTCTGCCGACGGCGGAAGCGCCCGACCCCATGACGCTCCAGATCTTCCGGCGAGACATTCAGGATGGTCGCGCTCACTGGGTAGAGGCGGGCACCGCGCAGTCCACCTCGGACGGTCAGTTCCGATTCGCGAACCTTCCCGGAGGGTCTTATAAGCTGCTGACGCGCGAGCTGCTGGATCGCGATCCGATCAACCTGGATCCGATTCACTCGGGCCCAAGCAAGACAAATTCGCCCGCGGTCGATCCGTTTGAGTCCGATTCGCAGCTTTTGTTTGGATATCCACCCGTCAACTATCAGAACGCACCCGACTTTGGAGTTGCCAGCATCATTCAGGTAGCCGCTGGTCAGACCCAGACAGTGAGTGTCTCGCTGGTGAGGGTTCCATATTACCGAGTCAAAGTGCCAGTCTCCATACCGGTGGCCGACGCGCGCGAAAGAGGCGTCAACGTCACCGTTTATGCGCACGGGCACAAGGGCCCTGGGTTGTCTCTCGGCTATAACGGGGCCACTCGAACGATTGAAGGCACTTTGCCCGATGGCGTTTACACCATCGAAGCGTCGAGTTCCGGGCCGAATGCGTTAGCGGGGATGCAGACAATCAGTGTTAACGGCGGCCCTGTGAGTGGTGCGGGAATCAGACTGCTGCCCCTTGGTTTGATCCCGGTGTACGTGAGAGAAGAATTCTCATCTTCCGATCGCGATCGCGGGTCATCGGCTATTGGACCGAGTCATTACTTAAGCGTGACGCTGGAGTCGGCCGAAGACGTTGGTATGGGCCGGGGTGCTGCACTGCGCGATCCCATCGGATCTCAAGACGATGCCCTGGTCATCGAAGGGGCGCTACCGGGAAGCTATTGGGTGCGAGTCCACTCGTCGCGCGGTTATGCTGCCTCGATCCGTTCGGGCAATCTCGATCTGCTGCATAAGCCTTTAGTCGTTGGAGCCGGAGGTGGAGTTGCGCCGATCGAAATCACCCTGCGCGACGACACCGCAGAGATCAGCGGCTCGGTCGAAGGAATCGCGTCATCGCAAGCTCCGGGCAGTCCGGCCAGCGATCCCGGATCAAATCGTGCGCATGTTTATTGCGTCCCCTTGCCCGATAGTAGCGGCCGGTACACCGAGGGATGGGTCCATCCGGATGGGAAGTTCGATCTCGTGGGACTGCCTCCCGGAAGTTATCGCGTGCTCGCTTTCGCTGATTATCCACCCGATTTTGAGTACCGGAATCCAGAAGCCATGCAGGCTTATGAATCGAAGGGAGCGGTCGTTCGCGTCAGTGGTGGACAGAAAGAGCACGTGCAGCTAAAACTCGTTTCCGCGAACGCTACGGGGAGCGAGGAATGATGAGGCTTCGCCGATTATTTCTAGCAGTCAGCTCAAATGGAGCTCTGCTCGCGACGCTTTGCCTGACCCTCTCCGTGGTCGGCTACTCGCAAACGGAGGGCCAACTGCGGATGCCAATTCCCTTCGGCCCCTTCCACATCGCCGGGACGGTGGTGAATGCGAAGGCGGGAAACCTGCTCTCGCGGTGCCGCGTCACCCTCACCGACTTAAAGAAGTCGGATGTGCTATCCGTAATAACGGGCGACAACGGTCGTTTCGAGTTTCACGTTCCTGCCGGAAGATATTCGCTCGAGGGCGCGAAGCGCGGGTTTGTCGCCGCGCTGTATGACCAGCATGATCAGCTCTCAACCGCGGTCATAGCTGCCGCCGATGTCGATACCGAAAACCTCGTTTTGCGCCTGGCACCCAATGCCGTGCTCGCTGGCAAAGTGCTGGACGAAGTGGGAGAGCCTGTCCGGCATGCCCAGATTACGGTTTATCGGGAGGACCGGTCTGAGGGAGTGAGCCGCATCAATCGCATTCGTTCCACGGAGACGGACGATCAAGGCCGCTACGAAGTAACGCCACTGGATGCCGGAACCTATTTCGTCTCCGCCCGCGCTACTCCGTGGTATGCGGTCCATCCGAGTTCTAATAGCGGCGCGGCGCCTGCCCAGGTCGATTCATCTCTCGACGTTGCTTATCCCATCACCTTTTATGGGGATGCGACCGAGGCCGAGGATGCCGCTCCCATCCCGGTTCGCGGCGGGGACCACTTGGAGGTTGACCTTCATCTGAACCCCGTTCCCGCCTTGCACATTCTTTTGCACACTCCTCAGGAAGGCGGCGGCGTGGCTGGTCTTCCAACGCTCCAGAAACCAGTGTTTGACACGACCGAACCAGCCATGATCGGCAGCCTCCGCCGGGTAGCCCCCGGAACCTACGAACTGAATGGCATCGCCGGAGGCCGGTATTCGCTGCGCATGGCCGATTCGAGTGGCCAAACAAAAGAGCCCGCCGACGTCAACTTCAGTGGAGGTGGCGAACTTGATCTCCCTCCTGGGAGAGCAACGAGCAAGGTGAAAGCAACGGTGCAGCTTGCCGGCTGGGGCAGCCTGCCTTCGCAGTTACAAATTGCGCTGCGTGACGGAAAAGGCAAGAAAAGCCAGGCAGAGTTAGACGCCAAGGGCGAGGCTGATTTTTCGGAAGTCGCCCCTGGAAAATACGACGTCCTCGTAGTCTCTCCCGCTCAACCGTTCTCGGTGGTTCGAATTGCGACCGATGCGGGGACGATATCCGGACATGTCTTGAATGTGCCCCCGCGGGCGGTGCTGAAAATTTCGCTCTCCTTGATGGGTGGCTCAGTCACAGTGGAAGGCAAGGCCAAGCGAGCTGACAAGCCTGCTGCTGGCGCGATGGTCGTTCTCGTTCCAAAAGATGCAGACGCAAATCCCGATTGCATTCGGCGGGATCAGAGCGATCTCGAGGGCGGTTTCAGCCTCCGGAACGTCGTACCCGGCACCTATACCATTGTCGCCATCGAAAATGGCTGGGATCTGGACTGGGCCGAGTCAGCCGCCCTCACGGGATATTTGAAACACGGAGAAATCATCAACGTCGGCGCTCACGCCCAGACGTCGATGCGCCTGGCAGATCCGGTTGAGGTTCAGACCAAGTAGAAACTCGCGCAGCTATCGTTCGGATGCAGCATGCGAGAATCCCCCAAGTCTCGACATTCTGGCTCGAAAAAAATCACGCTTTCTGAGCAATGCAACACAAAATCAAGGCTCCGTGCTCCAACGGAGAGCCCGTCATCGGTTACTGAATGACCACACTGCGTCCCGGAATGGGGAAACAACCCGATGCGAAACGGGGAGTCAGTCTGCGCCTAACTCCTTTTTGGCGCCTGTCCCTGGAGTGCCAGGTTTCGGCCCTTCTTTCTTCTCCAAGCCCTGCAAGCTCGCCTCGACTCGGGCGACATCGCCCGCATATTGATTGGGGTCAGCGCGAAACAGTTTCCGGTAAAGGCTCAGAGCCTCGTTATAGTCGGCACGCGATTCCTCGATCCGGTGCTGGTTCTCGTGCAGGAACGCCAGGTTGTTCAGGGTTCCTGCCAGATAACGGGAAAATGTATCCGGATCCCGGTCCGTGAGCTGGCGATACAACTTCAACGCCTCTTCATAATGCTGGCGCGCTTCCTCGGTCCGGTTCTCTGCCCCGTCCAGCACCCCGAGGTCGTTCAAAGTCATCGCCAGGAAAGGCAGGTATTCCCCCGCGTTCTGCTGCACCAGCCGGCGCCGGATTCCCAATGCCTCGTAATAATCCCGGCGTGCTTCGTCCATCCGCTTTTCGTCCCGCTCTGTTACTGCCAGGCTATTCAGCACCTCGCCCACATTGGGCAGATATTGCTCCGGATTTTGCTGCGCCAGTCCGCGATAAATCTTCAACGCGTCCTCGAAATGCAGCAGGGCCTTATCGTTTTCGAGTTTGCTTCGCTCAAGATAGGCCAGGTTATTCAGCGCCTGTGCCCGATCAGCCGGATACGGATCGAGATTCTGCTGTGCGAGTTGCGCGTGGATCTCTAGCCCCTCCTCGTAGTAGTGGCGTGCTGCCTCAAGGTTGTTCTGCGTCCGCTCGAGGTTCGCGAGGTTATTTAACGTCACCGCCATATCTGGCAGGTAGGTATTCGGATTTTCGCGGGCCAGTGCACGCCGCATCGCCAGCGCGTGCTCCAGGTGACTGCGCGCTGCTTCCATCCGCTGCTCGGGAGTGAAATTCTCCTGATCGCGTTGCGACATGGTTGTATGGGGATCCATGAGCGCCGCACCCAGCGCATCATGGGCAAAAATGTTTCCCTCGGTAACCGCCAGCGAGTGCGACCACAGATCGTACTCACTTCCCCAGTACGTCATCTGGCGGTGCGTGGCCACACTGAGCGCGATCAGCGCAACCACTGCCGGAATTATCAACCATGTCTGCCGGATATCTTTCACGCGGGACCAATCGTCCAGGGCCCAGGCACCGACGATGAAGACTCCAATCAACGGAAGGTAAGCGTAGCGATCGGCCATAGCGGCATCTCCCACTTGTACCAGGCCGATAACGGGGACCAGCATCCCGAGGAACCAAAACCATCCCACGGGTAAATATCGATGAGCCCGAAAGATAATTACGAGCACTGTGATGGTCGTCAAAACCAATCCGGATGAGATCCATTGCCATGCCGGCAGACTGGCCGCGGCATGCGGGTATGCAATCGCCAATCGCTCCGGCCAGAGCATCTTCCACAAGTACAACGTATAGGAGACGATTGCGTTCTCGACCCGCGAGGCGAAAGGAAACTGGTACAAAGTTCGCACCGCGTATCCGCCCCGTTGCGCCCTCATAGTCACCAGCGCGCTCGCCGCGGACATCGCGAGCAGCGGAATTTTCTCCAGAAGCAGTTTCGAGATTGCCTGCTGCGGGGCGTGAAATGGTGAAGCGGGACTGTCCGGAGTTCTGCCCAAGGGCCAGTAATCCAACAGGAGCAGAACGAGGGGCAGCGTAATGACCATTGGCTTGGCCATCAATCCCATGGCGAACAGAACCAAAACGGATAGATAGCGCGACCCACGAGGCCTTTGTGCGTACCACGCATACGCGCCGATGGCCGCCAGAAAAAAGAAAGTGCAGAGCACATTCTTGCGCTCGGCCACCCACGCTACCGACTCGACGTTGATGGGATGCAGGGCAAATAGCGCCGCCACCAAAAGGCTTGGTGCCACTCGCCCCGTCAGCCAGCGGAGCACCAGAAACAATAAAACCACGTTCAGGGCGTGGATCAGGACGCTGTCAAGATGATGGCCGGCCGGATTCAGAGCAAAGAGTTGGTAGTCGAGCGCGTGCGATAGCCAGGTCAGTGGATGCCAATTCGCAGCCGTAAATTCCGTGAATGCCCACTTGATCGTCCTCCAACTCAGACCTCCATGCACGTGCACGTTTGAAGTGACGTAGTCAGTGTCATCCAGCACAACAAATGGATACTCAATCACCGGGCTGTACAGTGCGATAGTAGCTGTCGCCAAGAGAAAACACAGAAGGACATTCAAGTTCCTCTTGCTGAGGACGGGCTGAACGTTTGGGCGAGCTTTGGAATCCGCCACTTTACGATCGCGAGAGCGTGTTTTTGCAGTCTTGGGGCGGCTCATTCCGTTAGC
>Ga0187851_10004495_pt1 | contig 11358 bp, 11 predicted proteins | sample June2016WEW_6_10_FD_132997 | JGI IMG/M metagenome (GOLD analysis project Ga0187851, IMG submission 132997) | Peatland microbial communities from SPRUCE experiment site at the Marcell Experimental Forest, Minnesota, USA - June2016WEW_6_10 | ecosystem: Environmental > Terrestrial > Soil >... | reverse complement strand
GCAGGACGAAAGCATCGACAAAGTGGTGGAAGATTACTGCTGGGGCGTGTAATCTCGGCGCTAAGGGCACGGAATTGTTAGACTAAATCCTGACGAATGTCCCGGCTCTTCAAATCTGGCGCTTGGATCTTTGTTCTATGTGCGGTCGGGTTCTGTTTGTCCGCAGGTGGTGTGTGCGGTCCAACTAGTGACCTCGGCACCTATATAGCCGAAGCGACCATGATCGGTGCTCCCCTTGGAATGGCAATGTGCCTCTTCGCAGGCTTGCGAGCGCTTTTCCGCCAAAAGTCGCAGTAGGCACTTCCGAACCGCCGAGTTCGGCGATTACAATACAAATATGCCCGCTACGGCACTCTTGACGTCCGAGCAATACCTCTCCCTACCCGAGGAGTTCGACCAGAACGGCAATCGGATCAAGGACGAGCTCATTGGAGGAGAAGTTGTCAAGATGCCGCCCGCCTCTAATCTTCACGACCGTATCAAGAATCGAATCAAGTTTCTAATAGACCGGTATATTGATCAGAATTCGCTTTCCACTTTGGAATCGCTCGTGGAGATGGGAACCGTAGTCAGCAAGTACGACACATTTGTCCCGGACGTCAGCGTGGTTAGGTGCGAGCGCTTTTCCGGAGTTGATCGGGTGTTTCGCGGCGCGCCAGACCTCGCGATTGAAGTCGTCTCGCCCAGCGACACAGTCACGCGTTTGAAAGCCAAGGTAGACGCTTATGTTGAGGGCGGATCAAACACCGTCTGGGTCGTATTTCCTGAGTCCCGTTCGGTGATGGTCTACTCCGATGACTCGGTTCGGGAACTGAAGGGCGATCAAATGATCCACGATCCGCTCCTTCCCGGTTTCTACACCCCAGTTTCCGCATTCTTCGACCTGAAATAGGCAAGACGGCGTCTTGCCCTACATGAAACAATAGAAGTTGCGCTACTTTCTCCGCCGAGGTATTCCGCCGTTCACCCGCGTCCTATTGGTCGAAAGCGGGCGGCGTGATCTTTTCGAGGATCTGTTGCCCGGCATTTACCGTACTCATCCGAATATGCAAGCCGACTTGATTACCTGCTACGGAGGGCTGCCTCAGAACTTCCAGCCGGACCGCGGCGCAGTTTATCGAGTCAACGATTATCCCGACGCGCGAGCGCGCAAAAAGCTGTATCGCCTGTTGGCCGATAATCACTACACCGTGGTCGGAATCATCTGCTCGGATGAACCCATCATGGCCAAATGGAAATGGGTGCTGGCCGCGCGGCTGCCGGGCAAGGTTTTCATCTTGAATGAGAATGGCGACTACTTCTGGCTGGATCGCGGTCACCTGTCCAACGTCCGCCATTTCATTTTGTTTCGCGCGGGACTCACCGGAGCGGGCGCTGTTCGGACGCTGGCGCGCCTGGCGCTGTTCCCGTTCACGCTCTTATATCTGATTCTCTACGCAGCGACAATTCACTTTCGGAGGAGACTTCGCACGCTATGAAAGCTGTTTTTGTGGAACAAACCGGTGGTCCGGAAAATCTGAAGTACGCGGACATTCCCAAACCCTCGCCCGCTGCCGGCCAGGCGCTGGTGAAGATCGCGGCGTCCGGCGTGAATTTCATTGACATTTATTTCCGCACCGGCCTGTATCCCGCGCCTCCGCCGATTGTGCTCGGCAACGAAGCCGCAGGGACGGTGGAAGCCGTTGGTCCCGACGTCACTAGTGTCCGTCCGGGCGACCGCGTGGCTTACGGCATGACGCGCGGATCGTACGCCGAATATGCCGTTGTGCCAGCTTGGCAATTGGTGAAGATTCCCGATTCGGTGGATTTTCAGACCGCCGCCGCAGCCATGCTACAAGGCATGACCGCGCATTACCTGACGCATTCCACCTATCCGCTCAAAGCGGGCGATTCGTGCCTGATTCACGCGGCGGCCGGCGGCACCGGCGCGTTGCTGGTCCAGATGGCCAAGATGCTTGGCGCGCACGTGATCGGAACCGTTGGAAACGAAGAGAAGGCCGAACAGGCGAAGGCGGCCGGCGCCGACGAAGTGGTGGTCTACACCAAAGAAGATTTCACGGCCAAGGCCAAGGGGATGAACGTGGTCTACGATTCGGTGGGCAAGTCCACTTTCATGAAAAGCTTGGATTGCCTGCGGCCCCGCGGTTTGATGGTGAACTTCGGAAACGCGAGCGGACCGGCACCGGATATCGCGCCGCTGCTCTTGACCCAAAAAGGTTCGCTGTTTCTCACCCGGCCGTCGCTCGCGCACCATGTAGCCACGCAAGAAGAGCTGGACTGGCGGGCCGGCGACGTGCTCAAGTGGGTCGCCCAAGGCAAGCTGAAGCTCCGGATTCACAAGGTCTACCCGCTAGCCGACGCCGCGCAGGCGCAGCGCGATCTGGAAGGCCGTCATACCGCCGGAAAGCTGCTGCTGACCCCGTGATTCAATTTGCCGAACTAAAGATCGACGCGCTGCTGGTCTCCGCGCTCCCCAACATCCGTTATCTGAGCGGCTTCACCGGCAGCCACGGGCTGCTTTTGGTGACTCCCGATTCCCAAACACTGTTCACCGACCCGCGCTACACCATCCAAGCGTCCCAAGAGTGCTCGTCGAAAGTGAAGACGGTCGCCAAAGGACCGCTGGAACTTGCCGCGGTTGAAATGATCCGCCGGTCGAAGCTCAAACGAATCGGTTTTGAATCCACGCGCATGATCTATGACGCTTTCGCGCGGCTCAAGCAGGCGCTTCCGTCAACAGCATCCCTGAAACCAATCGGGCCCGTGATTGAGAAGCTGCGGATGATCAAGACGCCTGAAGAGATCGCGCGCATCCGCCGCAGTGTACTCACGAATTCGGAAGCTTTTGAATCCACCGTGCGGTCCATCCGGCCGGGTGTTTCGGAGATGGCTATTGCCGCTGAGCTCGAGTTCAAAATGCGCCGCCTGGGCGCCGAGAAAGCCGCATTTGAGACCATCGTGGCCGCCGGGCCCCGGACTGCCCTGCCCCACGCGCAGCCCTCCCAACAGAAGGCCACCGTTAATGAACTATTATTAATAGACATGGGTTCGTGCCAAAACGGTTACATGAGCGACATGACCCGCATGTTGTTTTTAGGACGGCCAAACCAGAAGATTCGCAGCATGTACAGAGCGGTATTGAACGCGCAGCTCGCCGCTATCGACGCAGTGCGCGAGGGAGTGACGGCTGGCCAAGTGGATCGCAGCGCGCGCCAAGTATTGGAATCCGAAGGGCTTGCGAAGCAGTTCGTCCACTCCACCGGACATGGCTTGGGCCTGGAAATCCATGAGCCGCCCCGGTTGGGAAAGAAGGACCCCACGAGACTTGAGGCCGGTATGGTGATTACAATTGAACCTGGCGCCTACGTCCAGGACTTCGGCGGAGTGCGGATCGAAGACACGGTGCTGGTGACCAAGAACGGATGCGAGGTATTGACAACCACATCCAAGGAGCTAATGCTTCTCTGAATGTCGAATGAAGAGATAAGAGATCTGGTCCAGCTAGTTATTGAAAGCGGCGTGGCTGAAATCGAAGTGCAGCGCGGAGAAAACCGGGTGCGCATCCGGCGGACTCTGGGATCGCGTCACGAAGTCACGGTCCCGGGCTCCATGATGGCGCCGGGCCCGAGCCCGATGGCCGACGCGATTGTGCAGACCACCCCCGCTTCAAGTTCGGCCAGCGCTACGTCGGGCGCCACCGGCAACGAAACCATCGTGAAATCTCCCATCGTCGGAACTTACTACGACGCGGGGAAGCCGGGCGACCCGCCGTTTGTGAAAGTAGGCGACGTGGTGGAACCCGGGCATGTGCTGTGCATTATCGAATCGATGAAGCTGATGAATGAAATCGAATCCGAGATTGCGGGCACCGTTGTCGCCAAACTGATGGAGAACGGCCGGGCAGTGGAGTACGGAGAAGCGCTGTTCGCCATTCGCCCGCGCTAATATGTTCCAAAAAATCCTAATCGCCAATCGTGGCGAGATCGCCATTCGCATCATCTGCGCCTGCAAGGATCTGGGTATCCGGACCGTGGCCGTTTATTCGGAAGCGGACCGTCATAGTTTACACGTCCGGTTCGCCGACGAAGCCATTTGCATCGGACCGGCGAAGAGCGCGCGGAGCTATCTGGATATCCCGGCGGTGATCAGCGCGGCCGAGATCACGAATGTCGATGCCATTCATCCCGGCTACGGCTTCCTGAGCGAGAATGCGGATTTCGCGGAAGTATGCGAGACATCCGAGATCCGGTTCATCGGGCCTAAACCGGCTGTAATCCGTTCCATGGGCCTGAAGCAGCGTGCGCGGGCGGCGATGGCGAAATCCGGTGTGCCGATTCTGCCGGGGTCGCAGGGGATTTTGAAAGACGTTGACGACGCGCTCGAAACCGCCGAACGCATCGGGTATCCGGTGATGCTGAAGGCTTCCGCGGGAGGCGGAGGGCGCGGGATGCGCATGGTCCACGAGGCATCCGAGCTGCCGGGGCTTTTCTCACAGGCGCAGCAGGAAGCCGGGATTTCGTTTTCGAATCAAGACGTGTACATGGAGAAGTTGATCGAAGGGCCGCGGCACATTGAGTTTCAGGTGTTGGCCGACGAGCACGGCGCGATCGAGATCCTGGGTGAGCGTGAATGCTCCATCCAGCGGCGCCACCAAAAATTGCTCGAAGAGGCGCCCTCCCCGGGCTTGCATCCCGATTTGCGTAAGAAAACCATGGCCGCGCTGCACGAAGCCATGCGCACCATCGGCTACACCAATGCCGGCACCGTGGAATTCCTGATGGATGAGAAAGGCAATCTCTATTTCATCGAAGTGAACGCGCGCATTCAGGTGGAGCATCCGGTAACCGAAGCGATTACCAGAATCGATCTGGTGAAGAGCCAGATTCTGATTGCGGCCGGTCTCCCGTTGCGCGAAGTGATCACGCAGCCAGTGGAGTTTGAAGGGCATGCTATCGAATGCCGGATCAATGCTGAGAATCCAGAGACCTTCGCGCCATCGCCTGGCCGGATCACGGGGCTGAATTTACCGGGCGATATTGGGATTCGAGTAGATACATCTGCCTATACGGACTACGTAATCCCGCCGTACTACGATTCTTTGGTAGCCAAGCTGATCGCCTATGGGGCTGATCGCACGGAGGCTATCGCACGCATGCGGAGGGCACTGGAAATGTTTGTGGTGGAAGGCATTTACACAACAATTCCTCTGCACCAGCGGATTCTGGCGGACGCGGATTTTGTAGCGGGGAAGACCGACACAAATTTTTTGAAGCGTTACGCCTAATCCTGCCGATAAGCCCTCCAAGGAAACATCTAATGGGCACCATCAACAGCGCACCTGTCCCCACCGCCTTGTCCGTGCTTACGGCGCCAGGCGCCCCGCTTGCTAGCGGTACATCGCTCATTCCACAATCGATTCTCAATGCGGCGAGTCCGGCTGATCTCTCAAACATCAGCGCGGAGGCTTCGGCATTGTCGGAGGAGAGCGGATTGTTTGGATTGCCTACGCCAAATTACGGGCAGTCTACGCCGGACTTTTTTCAAACCATCGACTCAAACATTACAGACGCTGCCTTCGGCTTAGCCCCGGCCGCTCCTACCACTACAGATTTGTTGGCGGAAGGGCTGGCTAATTTGAACGGTACCACTACCGCTCAACCGGCTGCCACCACCACTCCGCCCTCGCTCGATCAGTTGGTTTCATCGTATAGCGGCCTGACGAATAACACCGGAACTGTCGTCAATACAACCGGGTAATTCTACATCGCCAATAGCGCGGCCATCAGCTCGATGCCGTCCCACAGGTTCTGAATGCGGATGTTCTCGTTGAAACTGTGCTGATTGTTGTCGTGATTCGCGATTGGCACCGTTATGGTGGGCACATGCAGAATCTCGTCGATCATGTACAACGGAACGCTGCCGCCCATGGTCGGCAGTTTCACCACTGGCCCACGCGCCGATTCGGCTGTCTTCAAAACCAGTTGCGAGATTGGCAGGTCCATCGACGTTCTTGACGCGTTGTAACCACCCGATTCCACGTTCACGAAAGCTAGTTTCGGATGCGACAGGCGCTTCTGAGCGTCGGGCTCAGTGTCGACGATGAAGTAACCTTGTTTACGGATATGTTCGATCAGACGCTGCTCCGCTGCGGCGTGATCGATTCCCTTTACCAGGCGCATGTCGATGGTCGCGGTCGCGGACGCCGGGATTACATTGCTTGCACCGGCGCCTGTCCTAGCGCTGCTCATGCCGCGGATGTTCAGCGATGGCAGATTGAGCAATTCCACCAACTTTTTCCCACCTCCCTCGGTGCGGCCCAGCCAAAGCTCGCGCTTCAGATCTTGATCCACATCCGGAGCTTCCGCCACGGCGCGGCGCTCAATTTCCGTAAGCGGCTCGACGCCGTCATAGAAATGATCGATCAACACCCGGCCGTCGTCATCTTTCATGGACGCTAACAGGTGGGCGAGCGCCATGGCCGGATTGGGCGCCCAATTTCCGTAATGCCCGCTGTGCAGCTCATGATTCGGACCGTACAATGTGACATCGACTGTGGCGATCCCGCGGGCGCCGAACACAATCTGCTGGCGCCGGCTCTGGTGCACGGGCCCATCGCAAATCAGCCAGACGTCGGAACCGAGCAGCCCTTTGTACTTTTCGATAATGCCGGCCAGGTGGGGCGAGCCTGCTTCCTCCTCGCCTTCGAAAACCAGTTTGATGTTAGAGCGCAGTGGAATCCGTGCCGCTCGTAGCGCATCGAGCGCTGTGAGAATCGCGATCACCGGCGCTTTATCGTCGGAAGCAGAGCGCGCATAGAGGCGCCACTCGGGATTGATTGGCCCGTTGGCCGGCAGCGGGACAACGCGGCTATCGTGATTCAGAGCGCCGTCGCGCAAGACCGGCTGCCAGGGCGGCGTGGCCCATTCTTTCGGATCGAGCGGCTGGCCGTCGTAGTGAGCGTAGAAGACCAGCGTTCGCGTTGCGCCGGGTGTTGTGATCTCGCCGAACACCACGGGAGGCACACCGGGCAGTTCCAGCAATTGTGTTTTGACGCCACGTCTCTCAAGCAGCTTCACGATCGCGTCGGCGTTCTTGTGAATATTGGCGTCATCGCGCGCGATGTTGGGGATTGCCAACAGATTCATGAACTCGCGGAGGATTGCGCCCTCGTGCGTCTCGCGCCAACTGCGCGCGGCGGCGGACGCTGGATTTTGTTGACCCAAAACCAGGCCCGGCGATAGTAGCCCGATTCCGAACAGACATTCCCAAAGACGTACACGCAGGACGTTCATAAAAGACTCTTTATCATACACTTGAGGGTGGATTCCGGCTTGCTGGAATGTATCCCCTATGCGTTATGCCTTTCGTGTGTTGCTGAAAACGCCCGAATTCACTTTGCTGGCGTTGCTGACGTTGGCGCTGGGCATTGGCGCGAACACTGCCGTCTTCAGTGTTGTGAATGCGGTGCTGCTCCGGCCGTTGCCGTTCGAGAAGCCGCAAGAAATTGTCGCGGTGTGGGAGCAGCGGCCGCGTGAGAATTCATTCCGCGGCGGGATCTCGGCGCTCGATTTCGTCGATTGGCGGCGCATGAGCCAGAGCTTCTCGGATATCGCGCTCTATGATTCCGGCCAGTTCAACCTCACTGGCACAGGCGACCCTGAGCGTATTCCGGGCGCGCAGGTGTCGCCAGGGTTTTTGGAGGCTTTGGGCGTGCGCCCGCGGATGGGTCGTAGTTTCGAAGCCGTCGCTGAACAACCTGGCCACAACCGCGAGGTCTTGATTACATATGGGCTCTGGCAACGCCGCTTTGGAAGCGACCCAGCGATCGTCGGCAAATCCGCGGGCATTAATGGTGAGCCATTCTTGATTGCCGGCGTACTGCCGAAAGATTTTCGATTTCCATTCGCGCCGCAGTGCGATCTGCTGGTTCCCGCTCTGCTTGGTCCGGACCAACTGCGTTACCGCGGGATTCACATGTTCAGTGGAATCGCGCGGTTGAAAGCCGGAGTCACGCTGCAGCAGGCGCAGGCGGAGATGGCGCTGATTGCGAAGCAGCTTGAACAGCAATATCCCGACAGCAACACGGGGCACGCGGCGAATCTGATTCCACTGCGTGAAGATTTGTCCGGGACCATCAAGCCGGCTCTCGGCGTGCTGCTGGGCGCTGTGTTTCTGGTCGTACTGATTGCGTGCGCGAACGTCGCGAACCTGTTGCTGGCTCGCGCCTCAGTTCGCCGGCGGGAGATGGCGGTTCGCGCGGCACTGGGGTGCAGCAAGTGGAGGCTAGCGCGGCAATCGTTGATGGAAAGCGCGTTGCTGGGATTGGTAGGAGCGGGTTCGGGCATCCTTTTGGCGATGTGGGCGTTGGATGTAATGCGTTCCGAGTTTTTCAATCGGGTGGAAAGGATCGGATTTTTCTCACGAGCTGGGCTGGATGCCATCACGATAGATTGGCGTGTGCTTCTGTTCACACTCGTTTCCGCGCTTGCGAGCGTGTTGATATTCGGACTCTCGCCTGCGCTGGCGAGTGCGGGAGCTGATTTGAATGATGCACTGCGCAGCGGCGGCCGCGGATCTGCTGGAGAACGCGGCAGGTTTCGAAGCGTTCTGATTGTCGCGGAAGTGGCGATTTCGCTGCTGTTGCTCACTGGCGCGGGACTGCTGGCGAAGAGTTTCCTGGCCTTGATGAATGTAAATCCGGGCTTTCACGCGGAACATGTGTTGGCCGCCGGCATCTCGCTGCCCAGCACCAAATACAGAGCCACCGAGCAGGCTGCGCAGTTTCACGACACTTTGCTGGAGCGCGCAGCCGCGTTGCCAGGGGTGCGATCGGCGGCGCTTACTGACGTCCTTCCACTATCCGGCGACGACAATCGTATGGGGATAAAGATTCCCGGCCGGGAGCCGCGTCCTGGAGAGCATCTGCGGATGAATCCGCGGCTGGTGAGCACGGGGTATCTCGCGACCATGGGGATCCCGCTGCTCCAAGGGCGGGAGTTCACTGCTACCGACGCCACGGGGATCAGGCCAGTGGCCATCCTGAGCGAGACTGCCGCACGCCGGTACTGGCAAGATGGAAATGTCGTGGGCAAGCGCTTCGCATTTAACAACGACAGCGCGCCATGGATGGAGATCATCGGCGTGGTGGGCGCGATTCATAATCAGAGCCTGGATAGAGACCCTACGCCCGATCTGTACCTGCCGTATCGCGAGAATCCGTACTTATTCGCTCCAACCGCGATGACGTTAGTACTGCGGACGGTGGAGGATGAAGCGACGCTCGCGCCCGCCGTTCGAGACATGGTTCGGTCGCTGGATCGATCGCTGCCGGTATTGCACATCCGTCCCCTGGAGGCATATGTCGGCGATTCTTCCGCGCCGCAGAGATTCAACGTGGTTCTGCTGGGAGCTTTCGCCGTAATCGCGTTGCTATTGGCATCGGCGGGACTTTATGGCGTGATGAGTTACCTGGTGAACCAGCGCACCAGCGAGATCGGCATTCGGATGGCTCTGGGTGCGCGGCCGACGGACGTGCTCGGGCTGGTGGTAAGGAAAGCCATGCTGCTGGCAGGTGCAGGCGTCGTGTTGGGGATGATCGCAGCAGCGGCCGCGACGCGATTGATGAGCAGTTTACTGTTCGGGGTTCAGGCGCGCGATCCAATGGTGTTCGCCGTAGCGCCGGTGATCCTGATCGCGGTGGCGATGCTGGCGAGTTACATTCCGGCTCGTCGTGCTTCACGTGTGGATCCGCTGGTGGCGCTGCGGATGGACTGATTCAAGATTTTTTGCGCGCGAACTTCAGACCAGTCCAGTCGGAATCCACGGCGCAGATCTTGTAATCCACCAAGCCCGCCGCGAGTCCTATGGCGCGGACATCCTGCTGGGTAAAATCTACCTTGAAGCGGCTGGTTTGTTTCGGATAAACAATCCACAGGGATGCGCCTTCCGGCAATCGCGCGCCGAGGTAGGCTGTTTCATCCGCCAGTTCCCGCAAGGAACGGACGAACCAGATCGCCAATTTGGTTTGCGGGCTCATTTTGGTTTCGAATTCGACGCCATCCGGAAGTTCGCCGAGCTCTTCCTCGAAGCCCTCGGGAGCCCCTAGCAAAGCCGCTCGCATGTTGGCCTTGAAGCCGAGTTTCTTGACCAGGCTGGATCCGGCGTAATGCGACATGTACGTTTTTCCGGGGCTGGGCGTCACGCGATTCTTGAGCGCCTTCTTCAGTGCGTTCACTACGCCTGGCCACGGTGTGAAAATGGCCCATGGCGCCTGTTCGCGCGCGGTTTTGACTTTGTCCGCCGCTCCTCCCGCGAAGACGATCGGGATCTGCCGCGTGGACCTTCCGCTGTGCACAACGATGGCGACAGCGCGTCCGTGCGACGGCAGGCGATCGAGATCAATAAGAATGACGGCGGGAGGATCGTCGCGAAATTGGCCGATTAATCCGCAGGTGCGCAACGCCGACGCATCGACTGTGAAGCGGCCTTTTTTCAGAACGCGGGCGTGCTCGCGGGCTGCGTCCGGGTTCCAGGAGACCAGGCGCACAAGTGGCATCCATATAAATTTAGCAGCGGTCGGGACACGTATTGCATTCCAATAGGACTTGTGTCACGCTGGTATCGGAGCTCCATAGGAGGATCGTGGCTGATAAGACTGACGTTTGGCAAGGCACTTTGGCATTGATGGTCCTCAAGACGCTGGAGACCATGGGGCCGCTGCACGGATATGGCATTGCGCGACGCATCGAGCAAACTAGCGGCGATGCTCTGGCAGTGAACTATGGAACGCTCTATCCGGCGCTGCTTAAGCTGGAGCAGGAGGGTTATATTTCGGCCAAGTGGGGAGTTTCGGACAACAATCGCCGGGCCAAGTATTACAGCCTGACGCGGGCTGGGAAGAAACAGGTCGAGAAAGAGGCGCAGCAGTGGGAGACGACTAGCGAAATTATTGCGCGGTTTTTGGCGCCGGAGAGTCGTTTCTAGTTTTTGGTTTCTGGTTTCTGGTTAGAGAGTCTCGAGAACCAGATGCTCGGGGTGGAGGTTGGCCGAGGCAACCTCCAGCGCGAACGTCAGGACGCGGCGGGTTTCCAGCGGGTCGATCAGTGCGTCCATGTGGCCGCGCGCGGCGGCGTAGCGGGCATCCAGCCATCTATCGTAATCGGCGCGTGTTTTTTCGATGCGCTCCTTGAGATCGTTCGGAATCGGCTGGCCGGCTGATTTCAGCTTCTCCAGCTCGGGGCCATGAACGGCTTGCACCGCGGAATCACCCTCCATTACGCCAATGCGGGCGGTGGGCCAGCCGAAAGTGAAATTCGGGTCGAAGCCTTGGCCGGCCATTGCGTAATATCCGGCGCCGCT
>Ga0187851_10004493_pt1 | contig 11359 bp, 12 predicted proteins | sample June2016WEW_6_10_FD_132997 | JGI IMG/M metagenome (GOLD analysis project Ga0187851, IMG submission 132997) | Peatland microbial communities from SPRUCE experiment site at the Marcell Experimental Forest, Minnesota, USA - June2016WEW_6_10 | ecosystem: Environmental > Terrestrial > Soil >... | reverse complement strand
TCGAACAAAATCACAAGTCCTACTTCACTCCGCTCGGCCTCACGTCCTCGCTCCGTTCATTAGTCGCGGGTATCCCGCTCCTACCTCGGCCTTCTTCGTTCCGTCCTGCTATATCTTTTTGCTTGTCGTGGGGGGGTGGTGATAAAAGTGAATTGAAAAATATAAAATATTTTTCACAAAAGAGAATTAAATAATAAGCTCAAGGCCGCATGGCCAAGCACGCGGACTTGAGCCGCGAAAAATGGACTAGCTCGCTATCCATTTTTCGATTTTGGTTTCTATCTCCGACCGCCGAAAATGGCATGTATCGTTTTCCGTCGATCATCAGCTTGAGATAAATATGATGGTTTTCTTCTTTTTTTGCAGACTCGCAGGCGATCCACAAAAAGCTTAAGCCCTCAATTATTTGTAACAACCATTACCGTCTATATTCCCATCAATAATTTCAAAAACAACGCTGATAAAACTGGCAAAAGCAGATTATCAAGACCAACGCCGAGAACCAGTTCTATCAGAGTGATTATGATGGCTAATAATATCCCTAAGAGAAAATTAACATAAGTCTGTGATGAGACAAAAAGAAGAAAGATTAAGAATGTCGTGAGGAAAAACGCACCCGTTCCCTCTACGCTCTTGTTGCCAAATAATTTCGTTTTCCGGGAGCCTAAAAAGGAGCCGACCAAACCGCCAACGGCATCCGATAAGCCAAGAACGAGTACGCCGAATTGGAATGCGATAAGATTGCCGGGCAAAAAGAAATACGCCACCAAGCCGATTCCGGCGGGGAAATATACTTCTCCAAAGGTCCGTCGTCCAACCTTGTGGATGCTTGGGAATAATCCCCAAAAACGAGTGGCCATTAAAAACAAAACAAAAAACACGGCCAGCCCTACGATGGCATTGCGGCTCAAAAAATAAGGCATCAAGAATGCGGCGAGCCCCGATAAGAAATGCGCCAGCTTTCTTGAGTATTCATGATCTATTTTTGTCCGGCGCTGAATCAGCTCAACAGCAATAAAAATAATAAGAAATACTAGCGCGAATAAGATTAAATTCATGTATGTCTATAAGTGAAATTCAAAAGAAGCATAGCGCCGAAAAATTACCGTATCGACCTGGGGAAAATTTTTAATATTATTGCCCTCGCGGATGAGCGCGTAAATTATTTTCTTAATTCCTTTTTCTTGTGCATCAATATGTATTTTATAGGCGAGAGCGTTGCCCAACCCCATCCCTTGATATTCGGGCAATATGCAAATCGTCTTACAGATCAAAGTAGTAGCGTCTTCTTTTAAAGTGCCGCAAAATCCGACTATACTATCGTCCTTATAGAGCAGATATAGCCCGCCAAAATGTTCATCCACTTTATCGGATGAATACAACGCCATGAATTCATTTTCGGTGAGTTCCGTATACCCCCAGCTATTATGGAATACCGTTCTCGATAGAGCTGCAATCGCTTGCAATTCTTTTTGGGCTACATGATCAATTTCTTTGATGATAAAACCGGCATCGCCCAATTTTTTATATATTGGCTCCCCCGCCTGGAGAATAGGAAGAAGCGCCTCGAAACGGTCGCGACTCGCAGAATAGTACGCCATTTCGCGCGCCGGATTGTTTGAAATCAAGCGTCGATAATAATACGGTTTCGCGAATAATTCTGATTTGAAGAATGGAGAGCCATCAGTCTCTTTTACGCAGCGATACTGGTGCCAGATGCTACCATTTACCGGACCCTTCAATATCGATATCCCCCTGCGATGGGCCTCTTCCATTAAGGCCTCCCACATCATTTTAAAATCCTCTTCATCCTCTGATATTTCGAGAAATCCGAAAAAGGCTTCTCTGGTCGCGAGTCGCTTATCGATAATGAGCGCGATGTGGGCCACCATTTGATCCCCCTTATATCCAGCTATGGGTTGAAAAACGACACTGTCGTTGTTGAGGCAAAAATCAAATGATTTTTTGAAGTCTGCGATAAAATAATCGAAGTTCTTTTCTTCGCCATATTGTTCTCGCAATAAGCCGACGAGTTCGATTGGAAAATCGGTAGGTTTATATTTTTTGATATCCATAATCTATATTATTTTAACCGCTCCCGTTGAGCCATTTATTTCTACCACCTGCCCGTCCTTCAGAAAATTCACAGCATCATCGGCTCCTATGACCGCTGGTATCTGGAGTTCACGAGCTACAATAGACGCATGGGAGAGCACTCCTCCGTGCTCAACGATGAGGCCTTTGGATAACGCGATGAGGGATGTCCATCCCGGATCCGTATGGGAAGTCACAAGAATTTCGAAGTCAATTTTGGAAGGCATCGAAAAATCTTTGAATACCCTCACCCTGCCCCTCGCTATGCCAGGGGATGCAGGTCGTGCCTGAATATTTCCATTCTCCGGCACAATGGAATTTTGAAGAATTGGTGCTTGATCGTTGATAGTAACAAAATGGGATGGGGGCATTACCGCTTCATAAGAAGTATATTCTTGTTTTCTTTTCTCCACTAGGCTCGCGAGTTCCTTATTGCTTATGGCAGAAACATCGAATATCTCCCTTAACTGAAGATAAAAAATGTCATCGACGGTTTTAATAATGCCCTGTTCAGCGAGCAGTTCCCCCATGCGCCTGATAATACGACGAGTAACCCCAAAGGTATTGGAACGCAGCAGCCGAAATTCTTCCCTACGAGAGGCATACTTTTTAAACTTCGCAAGGGCAAAAAATGTCACAATTTTTTTTAATAACGATAATTGTACTTCTTCGCGTGGAATGGGTTCGGATAATTTATAACCGACATATGCCTTGAGTACTGAGAATAATTTCGCGATGTCCTCATCAACTCCGATCGATTCTAGCTTCAGTTCATTAGCAAATCTTCCACCAAATTCGTTCAAATAATTTTTGAGAGACGCGGCCGCTGTGAGATTATTCGATAGGCTATCGTTGAATGCATTCGCATTATTCGCTTCAATCGCACTCCATATTTTTGGATCTGATCGCATAATTTCGCTGAGAGTCGCCAAAGCGGCCACTTGCTCAGTAGCCTTACTTTCAAATGTAATCATTTTTTGCAAGAGCTGTTCTCCTAGTGCTTTTTTTAGAATCCCAAGATACGTCATCACGAAAAAATCATTTTCTACGGTAATATACCAACGCCGGAGCAAGCGACGATTCAAATCCTCAAATAAAACTACGCACTCCCGATATTCTAAATGCTCCAAGTCGCAATCCCGAAAACGCTTGATTTCACTCTTCACCATCCGCTTGAAACGTGACGCAGTGAATCCGAATGCAAGAGTTTTTAAACCGACAATAAAAGGATACGCTATCCTCAAAACTAAGGACGGGCGCGTGAAAGGAGCGACGGTTTGATTGGTATTGCTCGTGATCATTAATTCAAAATTATCTTTGTTCCTGTTGTAGCCAGGGACAAAGGCGCCGAGTTGATACCAATTATTCATGTTGTAGTACATTCTTCCGTAAAAAAATCCGAGGAGGTTCTCAAATATTTTTGTGTGCTCGGCTATTTTCCCGGCGGGAACACCTGACATTCTGAGTAAATCTTTATATACCATTTCGTAAATCATCTGCGCAAAAGAGCAAGTAAGCGGCAAAACTATTCCCGAATAGCTTTCAGCAATATTAGCGCTATCGAAATAATTTTTCTCCGGCAAGCTGAATGTTCGCGTGATGGGACGAGATTGCAGCACATACAATTTCCCAGCCTTGAAACACCACTCTATATCCTGTGGCGACCCAAAAAATTTATGAATTTTATGGGCAAGCGAAATAAGATGTTTCGCCTCTCTGGCGGTAAGGGATTCGCCGCCGCTTTTTCTAGGGATTATTTTGCCGTTTTGGAATAATTCTATTTCTTTTTCCTGGGCGATGGTCTTCTCCAATAACCTCCCTTGGGAATCATAAATATATTCGTCGCAAGCGCTGCCGTGAACAACCGGTCTACAGAGTCCGATTGTGGCATTAATCACTATCTTGCGATCATCAACGTCCGTAAAAATAACACCGGCAATATCGCTCGCTATAAACTCCTGAACGATAATTGATCCGGGCATATCCCCAAAGGAATTATTCACTGCGGCGATTTCATCATATATATCCCCCTCTGAAACCCCTATCGCCGAATAAAAATGCCCAGCAAAAGACCGCTCCGGCGAATCTTCACTTTCCGCAGATGAACGTACTGCGAAATATTTCGCGTTCGGAAGTTTAGCGTGTACCGCCTTCAAGACGTCGTTTTTAGACCACAATGCATCACATGTAAAAAACGGGGGCACCGTAAAGCCCCCTTTTTGCAATTGCACTAAGAAAAGAGCTTTATTCCCCGTATTCATTTATTTGCGGCAAAAGACCTTTTATGAAAAGATAATACCATAATGTCTAAGGTTGCGCATGACGCTAATCAAAATTTTGGGAGCGTGTTCGAAGCTCCTCACGGAAGGTTTCTCGAACTTATCCCCGGACTTTCGGAGCGGATCACCTGGCTGCCCACCCGACTATTGTTCAATTTATGCGGTTCACTCGAACTTAAAGGGTTGGAAAATATAAAAAAACTCGAGGCGAACGCTATTATTGCGAGCAATCATTCCAACGAAGCCGACCCTGTTATTATCACTGCTTGCATGCCCTTCTTCTCGCACCACCTTCCACTTTTTTTCGTATCTCGCGCAAAGAAATTTTACGGTGATATGGGATGGAAAAAAATAATCTACGGCGGGACGCTCTTTAAGATGTGGGGAGCCTACCAAGCATATGAGGGCTTGAGAGATTATAAACAATCTCTCCGCGATCACATTACACTCCTGCAACACGGGAAAAACGTTTTGATTTTCCCTACCGGGAAAAGAAATGTACAAGGAGAACACCCCAAAGGAAAAGGCGGGGTCAGCTTCCTTGCCCGTGAGACTGGATTACCGATTGTACCCGTCCTGATCGAAGGAGTAGAACGCATGACATTTCACGACCTCCTCTTCTGTAAGAGAAATATACGGGTCACCTTCGGTAAGCCACTCTACGCCCAAGATATTTTTAAGGACGCAGAGCATGCGGCCATAACCGACAAACGGAATGATTACGAGGACGCTTCAGCCGCTCTTCTTGATAGAATCGCCAAGTTATCAGACTTATAGAACCGCATTCTTATCGAGGGCGACGCAGACGCAACCGGAAAAGGCTCATAACCTCAATTTCAAAATTGACCCTTGCTCCATGCATCCATAAATACCAAAGCCGATAAAATGGCTCACCAAATTTATTTTCAATATCTGCGCGGTGTTCTTCCAGATTTTTAATCCACATCGACATTGTGCGCATATAATCGGGAGTATCGTCCCGGAATTCTTCCACTAAAAGTCCGGCTTGTGCGGCTGCGGTATACAAATCGTCTTTTGTCGGCAAATATCCTCCAGGAAACACGTACTTCTGGGTCCATCGGTCAAGATGGCGAGGCACGTATCGACCGGTGGTTTGGATAACGAACGGACTTCCGGGCCTAAGAGACCGCTTCACATCCTGCAAGAACGGAGCGAGTCTTTTTTGTCCAACGTGCTCGATAGACTCAATCATGGTCACGCCGTCAAACTCTCTGTCGGGGAGATTCGTAACCATGTCCCGCTCTTCAAAAGATATTCGCTTTTCTAGGTGGCTTTCCCTTACTAACTCACGACAAAAATTCAATTGGGCATCACTCAGAGAGTATCCAAGCATTTGCCAATGGAAACGCTCCGCCGCATATTTGGCGAAACCACCCCACCCGGAACCAAGGTCGAGGACTGATGACCCTTCCGGAAGATCCAGCCATTCACCAATAAATTTGAGTTTGTTTTTTTGCGCAGCATCCAAGCTTTCCGATCCGCTTTCATAACGTCCGGCAGAATACGACATCGTTTCCCTATCGAGAAACATCCCAAAAAAATCATTACCGAGATCATAATGATATGTAATCTGATTTTTCCGGGTATGGGGCGTACTCATGCGAGCCATAAGCGTGATGAGGGTCAATTGCAATGAGGGTTGAATCCGCTTGGACTGATGACGAAGCCGAAGATAAGCCTCTATATCTCCCTCAATTCGCGTCGCCCCTTCCATATACGACTCCCCAAATCCAAGAGACCCTTGAGTTAACAAGCGCTTTGCCGTTCGAGGATCTTTAATAAAGAGAGTAAATGCTTTCGGTTCCGTTTTTCCATAAAAACGCTCCCCTTCATCCCAAAGTTTGATACTAAATTTCGGACCTTCGAACTGACTGAATATCTCGTCTATCGCCTGGGCATAATTCATAAAAGATATTTCCAGCTTACACTAAAAAGTGTAGCAAGACAAAAAATATAAGCGAAGAAAGTTGAAGAACGCTTGAAGAAATCTTTGTCTTCTTTATGGCATAAACGAGAATGGTAACGGCCAGCAACGCAAGCGCAACCCATGCATAAACCATAGAGAATACAGCAAAACCGGCGGTAATTTTAATCGCATAGAAGGATAAGAAAGTGGCAGCGACGATCGCGGCAAAAGCGATTGAAACGCCTACAATGCCCAAGCGAGCGGAATACGTATCCCTACTCTCGTTTTCCTCAGAGTGCGGTCGCATCTTGCGTGCCCACTCAAGCAATATCAACGTAAAATTAGTGAAGAAAAAATGGAAGATGAGCAATCTACTTGGAGGCCATAGTGTTGCTCCCGCGAGAGAATAAAAATAGATGAGAAGCAATGACATCTGCACATAGTGCACGAGATTGTAGGTAAAAAAATGTTCTCGAAGCCATTTGCGCACAAAGAATTCTTTTCTAGCGATCAATGAATAACATAATGCGATAAAAAATAATAGCAAAACGGCGGCGGGGTCGAGTAAATTTACTAAAATTTCTATTGCGATGACGCACACCGCCAAATTTCTGATTTCACTAACAGACATCAACCCTCGCGAGACTGGACGGTCTGGATAGTATTTCAAATCATGCTCAAAATCTTTGAGTTCGTCGAATAGGCGAATGTGGAACATAAAAAGCAAGCTGGTGATAAAAGCGACTACCGCCGTCTTTCCGAAGCTAAAACCTCCCGTGGCGACCGTAAAAGAGCTGAAAATCACAGCCGCAGTGGTAAAGATGATTATAAGAAATGGGAACCGCTCGTTTTGATACTTTATAAAGCGCCTTAAGAAATCTTTCATTTTTGTATTTTTTCTAAGGTAAAATTACTGTAAAGAAAAGCCCTGTCGGCGGCCGCCAATTTTTTAGACTTCTCGAAATCAGTCATAATCGCCGCGTTCAAAGAAGCAGGGTGCTGGCGATGAACAAGATTATCCCAAAAAACGACGATTCCACCCCCTCTCCCAACCCTCACAAGTTCTTTGAATACGCTATTTGTCTGCTCAACAGACATCGCCTCAAAAACGTCTGATAGATTAAATTTCGAAAAAGAGTTATCCGGGGCACGGGCTAAAAATTTTCCCAAATCCATTGTTACGATCTTTAGTTTATGCAACTCGCTTTTCAAAATACTGAAATTCTCCTCTCGAAGATATGTAGGCAGAGTAGCTTCACTCGAGTAGTTCCCGGTTAAAATATAGTCGAGTAAATAGTTATTTCTCGTCGGAATGTCAACAAAAACACGCTTTGATTTTTCGATATAATATTTGCCGATATCGTGGACGTTAGCATAAGCAAATCTCTCCCTACCTCTTCCTAGCCGACTCATAACGGGCTGGCTGAAAAAGATTCGCCCTAAAGATCTCATTCTCCAATTATTCCATTCGGAATCCCAAAATTTTTTTTGACTCTCGAAACCATCAAGAGTAAAAACTTTTTCTACAGTCTTCTTTGAGTGAATAAGTGGTAGGATTATCCTGCGGAACAATCCTAAGTAGCGCTCGAACTTCCCCACATGAACGATTCCTATATTGACGAGGTCAATTTTTGTCTCCCACCACGCAAGGGCATCAGGCGATAAAAATATTTTTATTTTTTGAAATTGGTCTACACGATTTCGCGATTTTTTAAATCCGAAAAACGCCAGCGTATCCTGATATGTCAATGTTCTAATAGCTGCTGCTTTGAGTTCAAGAAGGTGATTTTGTGCCGGATTATTATCGATTGCGGTTATGCTATGTGGCCGCTGAAGTAGAAGGGCTAGTGTGTTGCACCCCCCAGAGGTAATGGAGAGCACATCATCACCAGAGCCAATATTAAGCGCTCGAATGAGCATATCTTGATCCTCCCAACAAAGACTATAATTAATATTCTCCATTTTTATACAAAAGCTCTTTCTGTTGAAAGAGCTTTAATTCCGATGCCTCTATTTTCCACAAGCGTTTTGTCGAAAATAATCAGGCTAGTCTGTTTTATGCCACGCCTTCGAATTAAACACGAACGTCACTAAAAGCAAAATATATACTAACCCGATGATCCATCCAACGCCGTACAAAACTTGAGAATCCTTGCTGGTAATAAGCATGATACCGCTACAGACCTGGGCGATCATGCCGTAGCGGAAAATTTCTGAATATATGGATTTGAGACCGGAAGCAACAGCATCAATGACGGGAAAAACTGCGAGAGCCAGAGCGAAGATATATAACATCTGTACTACCGACGAAAGATTGAAGAAGAGAAAACCTTCCTGTGAAATGTATGCGCCCAAAGCGGTAATGTGACCCACATAAAAGATTCCTGACACGACCGCAAGGCCAAGGATCATCCAAAGCCAACGAGTCCTTACGTTTCGCACGTTCTGAACAGCCACATAGAACATGACCACCAAAGAAGCAAGAAAGACCACGGCACCCAGTGTAACGCTTCCTAGTAAATTCCCCGGACTTAACAATCCAAAAGACCATATCGCAAATGCGGCGGCATTGAGCAATAAGGCTATGCCAAAAAATTTAAAAGTCTTATTATCTTTTCGACCTGCGAACGTACCACCTAAAAGAGCGGTGGCGACTACGTTAAACGCGAAGAATACAACAACAGAAATATTCATGGTTTTTTATGTTTATTTCGACTTGCTATAATTATACCATAATGTTTATTTAAAGCTATGCAATATGCGTTCTAACTAGAAAGCCCAAGCCCTGCATTTTGCATATACCACTACCACAAGGCAAATGCTATAATAAACACATGAGTTCTTGGTCAAAAACAATCCCCGTCATCAACTATATTTTCTTTGGGCTATCGCTTGCATTAATTCTCGGTGTAGATGTACCTACAGTGGTGCAAAATCCAAGCCTATCCATTTTCTTAATGATCATGCTTGTGGTCTTGGTGGTATTTACTGTTTTTCTTGTTCTAGAAAATTTCGTCTTTAGTAAAAAATTTGCATCGACGCATTCGGAAATTGATGTCGGCTTGAATATTCTTATTGTGATTAGGAATGTTATTTTCCTGTTAAACTTTATCCCTCTCATCCAACTTCTTGGCTTAGGGGGAATTATCTATGTCGGATGGCTCATTTTAATCCTTTATATCATCTTCATTATTTATCGCTTCAATCATTCGACCGCCATCATCCAGCCGCCGTCACCACCGACTCCCGGCGTAGCTTAATATTGTTTCCAAATATTGGTCGGTAATTTCAAATCTTGGAGAATTTTCTTTATCTGGAAATTCTTGCTTGCCCTCCCAATACGGCTGGAAATTATGGATAAAATCGAAGAGCCTGCGTTCCACGCCAGTAAGATCCATTTTTTCATATTCTTCCATTGAGCATTTTATGAAGGAAATTTTTCTATCGATACCGAAAAATTTTAGTCCTTTCTCGAGTGCGAACTGGGCCGAAATCGTTGCGCTGTTTGTCGCAAAATGAATTCCTCTCTTTTGACCGTAAACTAGCTCGATTATTTTTTCAGCAGCGAGATCAATGGGGATCATATTCACTCGCCCTATCAAAAATGGAAATCGAACGATTTCATCGGAATGAGAAGCAGCGGAAAGGAATGCCCGGATGATCATATAATATCCGGTAAAGTTTGCTATAGCGCCGGTTTGAGTTTCACCAGTCAAAATTGATGGGCGCACGATGCACCAAGGGGCGTTGCCTTCCATGATTATTGCCTCAGCTGCTTGCTTATCTTCCTCGTAATCGTTGCGTGGTGGCATACTATCATTCGATTTCCAAACGAATGCAGTGCTCACATGATAAAATGGCACGTGCAATTTTTCTGCCATTTTTAAAACACTATTCGCGATAACCGCATTTCGTCCACGGCTTTCTTTGAAATGAACAATCCCCGCTGCATTAACAATACAATCAACGTCGGTAAAATTAACTATTTGAGGACATTCTTTTTGGAGATCACCGAGAATAATACTTTTGACATTTTCAGCATCCTCGCCTAACACAACTCGAAGACGATCTCTTGCCGCCTCGATATCATCCGATCGAATAATAGGTATAACCTCGTTTTTTCTCCTTAGAAGTTGATGAGCAAGTTCCGAACCAAGATTTCCCGTTATGCCCGTAAGGATGATTTTCATAATACACCAATTAAACCAGCTCCGGGGATAAAAACAAAGGCTCTTGTATTTGAGCTAAGCAAAACACACATTGCCTTTCCCGCCCTTTCGTCACCTTGTAACACTTCCCCACCGCGCATGGGCGGCGTGGGGCAGAGGGCGGCAGCTAATTAAAGGAAAAGTATGGTGCGAGAAATAATAAAGATTAAGGGCGCAGCTAAAACCCCTATCACCGAAATTAGCCACGCCAACCACATTTTATCCTTTCCCCATTTTTGAAAGGCGGGCCTGATTATCAAAAATATTATAATGCCGAAAACTATAACAGCCATGCCAAACCAGTAGGATACATCAAATATAAGCGGCATTGGTCGCATTGAGTCGCCTGCTTGAAATAAGCCCAAGACGGTGCTGCCCATCGCAATTAGATAGCCGCATATTATGGAGATTATGCCTCGGGCGAGGTCTGAACGGAATCTTTTTTTAGGTTGGATAGGATTTATAATTGGTTGAGAAGAATTTGGCGGCGTAATGTTTTGATCCATTGCCTAAATAATATCATCCTTCTTTGACTGATAGTATATAAGTTATTCACTTCACCCAATATAATTTCTATTCCAGTATTCCGTGCTTCTCGTCTTTGGGCGAAGCCCAGATCGGCGAAAGCACCGCCTCCGGCTTCACAAGCGAATACTGCGTCTCCGCAAGAAACAGGAATAGGTTGCTTCCCGTCTTCCGGTCGTCGGCCTCTTTCGCCGCGCGGCAGAGGTTCTCCGCCCGCGTCTCGTTCGGGGTGATCGTCAAAACGCGGAAATGGGCAACACCGAGCGATGACTTAAAACGCTCCTCGCGGTTATGCTTCCAGTACATCCTCAACTTATTAGTAAAAC
>Ga0187851_10004490_pt1 | contig 11361 bp, 8 predicted proteins | sample June2016WEW_6_10_FD_132997 | JGI IMG/M metagenome (GOLD analysis project Ga0187851, IMG submission 132997) | Peatland microbial communities from SPRUCE experiment site at the Marcell Experimental Forest, Minnesota, USA - June2016WEW_6_10 | ecosystem: Environmental > Terrestrial > Soil > Wetlands... | reverse complement strand
TACAAGAAATTCCGGTCGCTGGCGCGGCAGATCGCCAAGTACAACCATCCGCCGTTCGTGGTGGTGCGCGGCGAGCATCGCGACACGCAGGCGAATGCGGAGACGTTGCTCGAATTTGTGAAAGCGGAAGGCAAGCGGGACGCCACCGTGCAGCGCTATAAGGGGCTGGGCGAAATGAACGCCGAGCAGTTGGCCGAAACCACTATGATGCCCGAGAAGCGCACGCTGCTGCAGGTGCGCCTGGAAGACGCGGTGGAGAGCGAAGAGATTTTCTCCACGCTGATGGGCGAGGATGTGGAGAGCCGGCGGAAGTTTATTGAGGATAACGCGCTGGATGTAAAAAACTTAGACGTCTAGGGAGGGCGGGCAATTCTGCCCGCAGCCGGCTTTCAGCCGGCTCGGGCGAGCGAAGCTCGCCTGAAGGGCGGGGCTACAAGCCCCGCGGCGGCGCATGGCGCCGCCCCACGGAGCCATGCCTTCGCACTGGATATGTTCCAATTGTAAGAGTAAGGATTGCATGGACCCGATCGGTAAATGCCGCCGCCATTGGTAGCGCACTTCACCAAGTCGTTCGCGCGCGGCTTTCAGCTTCGCGCCGAACTCCGCATTCCACTCGATGAGCCGTCCGTCACCGTTCTGTTCGGCCCTTCGGGAGCGGGGAAGACCACCATACTGCGGTGCTTGGCCGGCCTGGAGCAGCCGGATCACGGACACATTCTGGCTGGCGATCAGGCATGGTACGACACCAGGCGCCATCTTTCGATCCCGCCGCAGCAGCGGCGGATCGGTTACCTCTCCCAGGACTACGCGCTTTTCCCGCACCTGACTGTGCGCGGCAACGTCGAGTATGGTCTGCACCACTTGCCGCGCGCCGGCCGCCGCGAGCGCGCGAACAGCGTGCTGCAACTCCTCGAGATCGACGCCTTGGCGGATCGCTATCCCCGGCAGCTCTCAGGCGGTCAACTCCAGCGCGCCGCGCTCGCCCGCACGCTGGCGCCAGGGCCGTGCCTGCTCCTCCTCGATGAGCCTCTCTCGGCGCTGGACGCTCCGGCCCGCGCCCGCTTGCGCACCGAACTTCGGCGTCTGCTCGTGCGCGTCGGTGTGCCCACCGTGCTGGTCACTCACGACCGCACGGAGGCCATTGCGCTGGGCGATTGGCTGGTGGTCGTCGTCGATGGAGAAGTGCACCAGGCCGGCGCCGTCGAGGAGGTCTTCCGCGCTCCCCGGGACGTCGCGACCGCGCAGGCTTTGGGAATCGAGACTGTCCACCCGGCGCGTGTCGTGGAACGCGAGAATGGCCTGCTCGCGGTGCAAGCGGGCCAGACGCGGCTGCTAGCCCTGGATACCGGCGATGTGAACTCGGACGAGGTATTCGTCTGCATCCGCGCCGAAGCGGTCGTGCTTGAGCAAACGGGCCCCGCGGCGCGCACCACCGCGCGCAATCGCCTGCCGGGGCGAATTACCAGCGTGATTTCCGAAGGCCCCGTCGTCCGCCTGCTCATCGATTGCGGAATTCCGCTGGTGGCGCTGATCACCCATCAGTCCTGCGAGGAGCTCATGCTCGCCGAGGGGCAAGCGGTCACCGCCACGCTCAAGGCCACCGCCGTGCACCTCATCCCGCGCGTTTGACCGTGCAACGGTGGTGCTCCCAAAACTACCGCATCCCTAGATTTCGCATCAGGCGATACAAATAATTCGGATGCACGCCCAGCAGCTTGGCTGCCCCGGCATGATCGTTCTTCGCTTGCTGAAACGCCTGCGCGATCGCCTCGCGCTTGGCGCGGTCGACGGCGTCCTGCAGCCCCGGCGCCCGTACCCCATCGGCGGGCCGTGCAATCTCCCAAATGCTCTCCGGCAGGTCCTCCAGTTGAATGATGTCGCTCGAACCGAGCACCACCGCGCGCTCCACCGCGTTCTCCAATTCGCGGATGTTGCCCGGCCAGTCGTAGCGCAAAAGGGACGCTTCGGCCTCCGGTGAGATGCCGCCGATACGCCGCCCGCATTGTGCGCCGAATTTCGAAGCGAAGTGTATCGCCAGCATGGGAATGTCCGACTGGCGCTCGCGCAACGGCGGTGTCTTCAAGGTCACCACGTTCAGACGAAAATAAAGATCCTGCCGGAACCTCCCCGCGCGTACCTCTTCTTCCAGATTGCGATTGGTGGCCGCGATCAGCCGGATGTCCAGCTTAATCGGTTGCGTGCCGCCCACCCGCTCCACTTGCCGCTCCTGCAGCACGCGCAACAGCTTCACCTGCAACTGCAACGGCATCTCGCCAATTTCGTCCAGAAACACAGTGCCGCCCGCAGCCGCCTCCAGCCGTCCCTTCTTTTGCGCGAATGCGCCCGTGAAGGCGCCCTTCTCGTGGCCGAACAGCTCGCTCTCCAGCAGCGTCTCGGCCAGCGCCGCGCAATTCACCGCCATGAACGGCTGCCCCGCGCGCGGGCTGTTCTGGTGCATGGCGCGCGCCACCAGTTCCTTACCCGTGCCGGTCTCGCCGACGATCAATACCGTGGAATTGGTCTGCGCCGCGCGCACGATATTACGTTGCAGCTCGCGCAGCCGCGGACTGTCGCCGATCATGTGATGGTCCGGATGAAGTTCCGATTCCAGCCGCTCGTTCTCCGTCTCGAGCCAGTCCAGATGGAAGGCGTTCTCCAGTGCCATCGAAGCGATTTGCACGATAGCCACCAGCAGTTGCAGATGCGGCTCGTGAAAAGCCGCGCCTTCCAGGTACACAATCCCGCACACCTGCTCGCGGATCAACAGCGGCGCTAACAGGAGCGCCGCGGAATTCCCGGCACCGCCGCCGGCGGACTGGTCCGCCTCGGGGTTCTGCACGATCAAACCGCAGCGGTCCTCGGTGACGCGCCGGACTAAAGTCCGGTTGATGACCACCGGCCGCTGTGGCGCCGATTCCTCACTGGCCGCTTCCGCAGTCCCCAGCGACAGCAATGACGGCTCGCTCAAGTCCTCGTCATAGAGCAGGATTGCCCCCCGGCTTGCGGGGATCGCCTCGAAGATGAACTCCAGCAAGTGCCGCTCCAGCGTCCTGCGGGCCGGCGATCTGCGCACCTTGTACAGGGCGTGAAACGAGTGCAGCATGATGCTCATGCGCAGCAAAGTGTGCGAGTCGCGCGAATTCTCCAGCACTGCGGGAGGCTGGGCTTGGCCGAAGGGGATCTCGATCACGCGCACATCCTCGCTGGTTTCCTCGCACACCAGAGCCTCGTCGGTCAGAAACCGCAACAGGCTGCGGCCGATCTTGATGCAATCCCCGTTAGCCAGCGCGCGCTCCGTTACCCGCTCGTCGTTTACCAGCGTGCCGTGAAAGCTGCCCAGATCGCGAATCAGGAAATCGTCCCCTCGCCGCAGGATCACGCAGTGCTCGCGCGAAACCGACCTGTCGGCCAGCGAGAGCTGGTTCTGCAGGTTGCGTCCGATACCAAACGAATCCGTGGCGATCGGATAGCTGACACCGCGCTCCGCGCCGGTGATCACAAGCAGTCGGGGGTTCATCACATCCTCTATTGTTCACCTTTTGGTTACCGGATTCACCTGGAGATTCAATCCGGCAGCCGCATGCAGACAGCGCGCAGTCCGCATCCGATTCCCAAGCGGCTGGATTATCAGACACTTAAGCGAAACCGCGGAGCTCTTCCGGCTTTGGCGCGCCGTTTGCCTTAGTCTGCCCCGTGATCCACCGGGAAAAGCACTCGAAGGAGCACAAAGGAGAAACGAAAATGACAACGTTAAAGAGCATGATCCTGAGCGTCGGCGCGGTTGCACTGTTGGGAGCCAGCGGGCTCTCCGCACAGACTAAGGCGACTGCCGACATTCCGTTCGAATTCACCGTGCAGAACACCACCCTGCCGGCCGGCCAGTACACCATGTCCGCGGCTTCCCCGACCCGGAACCTGATGTCGATCCGGAATGACAAAACCCACCAGTCGATCCTGGTGCTCGCGCCGGGCGGCGAGAGCGGATATCGACGCACGGGGGCGAAGAACGTGGTCGTGTTCCACAAGGCCGGTGACCGCTACTTCCTGTCCGAGGTCAAGACGGACGCGGTGTGCGGCAGCGTGGCCCCGTCCAAACTGGAGAGTGAGCTCGCGTCGGCTGGCAACCAGCCAGTGGCCGCCGTGATCGTTGCCGCCCTGAGCGTCCGCTAACCGGCGGCCTTGGGCAAAACCTCCACCGTGGGGCAGGCGTCCACGCCTGTGGCGGGTCTCCGGACCCGCCTCTTCCCCCCGGCATCGAGTGGGTTCACTGCCTCATGGCGCATCCCGATCGAGCGCCTAGATCTCGTCGGTGCCGGCGTTGCGCGCAGCGATCGGCGAATTGTTGGGAGCGGGTGCGAACCAGAGGGTCACGCCCATGTTCTTGAGTGCCGCTACGCGTTTCGTTTTCCGGTCGCGCATGCGCACTTTGCACCAGGAGGCGTCGCCGCCGATAGCCGCGTAGAACAGCGATTCACCGTCCCCCGACCATCCTAAATAACCGTTCGTCGCGCCGGAAATTTCGGACTGCTTGTGCGTTTTAGAATCGTAGAGCGCCATCTCACCAGATGCGGAAAGACCCGCGATGAACCGTCCATCGGGCGACCAGCGGAGAGACCACATCCCTCCGAACCCGGCAGGGCCGAGACGCGTCCCGTTTTCGGGTCCACCACATGCGCCGACGGCGCGCATCCGAACGAGCCGTCACAACCAAACGCTAGAGACCGTCCGGCGACCAAGACGGGTCCGTTGTCGCCGTTGTTCCCGCTCTCCGCGTTGGTTACCTGCTGGAGGGCGCCGCCATCGCAGGACACCACGTAAACCCGGTCCAGGCTCCCTTCGCGCCCTGCTGAGAACGCAATCTGCTTCACATCCGGAGACCAGTGGGGCCCATGCGCCCGCATGGGAAGCGAAGTGAGCTGCAGGCGCTGGCTTCACCACCCCTTCATTTCATCCGTCATCCCGGCAGTGGTCGCATCGGCGCGGGACGCCACTGCTTGGCCAGTCCGAAATCCAGGATCCTCACCTGGCCGCCGCGGGTGACCATGATGTTGTCTGGCTTCAGATCGCGATGCACCAGACCGGCCGCATGCGCCGCCGCGAGGCCCCGCGGCCACCTGTGTGGCGATCTCGATGGCCTTCGGCGCGGGCAGCGGGCCGCGATCCATCACGCGCCGCAAAGTGTCCCCGGCGACAGTTCGGTGACCTTTCGGCAAGCGTGCATGACGCCGGATAGCCCGTCCTGTTAAGTTCAGTCAGTCGCTGAAGAGCGGCTGATCGTGAACCCCAAAAGCACCCTGTCCATTCCCGAACCTGTCGCACAACTGCAGCGCCAGTTGGATCAGTTTCGTAGCACCCAGTCGCGGCGGACGAAGCTGCCGGAGTCACTTTGGCAGGCTGCCGTCGAACTGGCCCGGCAAGATGTACGCCGTCGCGCACCCGCTGCGGCTGGATTATATGGGTCTGAAGAAACCGCTCGGCGGAGCTCCCAGCCTCCGACGCAAGCCAGCTAAGCCGGCATTCGTGGAACTGATCGCACCGCATCCGACGACGCTGGAGGAGTGCATTATCGAGTTCGAGTCCGCCGGCGGCGGCAAGATGCGCATCCACTGGAAGGCGGCCGCCTGCTCGCCGAGCACGATGTCGCCGCCGCGCCGCTGGCCGTCCTCATCGGCGAATCGCTGACCAGGAGCCAGTTCCCCGATCAAGACCCTGTTGGCCGGCGCATGCATGTCGGCGGTGGCAACGGGCCTTGGTACACCATCGTAGGCGTCGTGGGCGATGTCAAGCAGGGTTTGTTGGCGGACACCCAGGCGAATGCCGTGTATCTCACGCCAACCCAGGCGTGGTTCGCGGACGACGCCATGTCGCTGGTAGTCCGCACGCTCGACGACCGGACAGCGCTCACCATGGGTGCATCATATGATCGGAAGGATGCATTGGGCTTCATCAATCTGATTGGCCTGCCCATAAAGGTGCGTGCCGCCCTGGCACACAACCAGCCCGCCTGACTGCCCTATTTGCAATTGGCCAATTCTGCGCTATGCTTGAATCCGGGGCCAGAATGGCAGATCTGACCCTGGGCTTCGCGCTGGTTTACCGGCGTCTAAGCCAGATCACCAACGTCTTGAATCGGCCCCATAAGGGCAGCCGGAATTCAAGCAGCAGAAGAAACATAAGCGTCTCCTCCTTTCTAGCTCACCGTGGAGGGCCGGGCCGTGAACCCGGCTCTCCGGATGAAGCTCCACAGTCTCACCCGCAGCCTGCCCACTCCACGTTTCGCCAGAAACTCGAAAGCAAAGCTCCACGTTTGCTGCTTCCCACACCTATCCCTTCTACACCTGGATCGTCTAACATGTAGAAGAAGGAGGTATGGCATGACCGCCAAGTCCGATCTGCCCCAAGGCACTCTCGACCTGTTGATCTTGAAAGTAGCTGCGTTAGGCCCAGTCCATGGGTACGCTATCGCCCAACGCCTGCAACAAGTCACCCGCGACGTGGTGCAAGTCCCCCAAGGCTCGCTCTACCCCGCCTTGCACCGCCTGGAAAACCGCGGCCTGCTAGCCGCCGGCTGGAAGGACACCGAAACCGGCCGCGAAGCCAAGTTCTATCGCCTTACACGCAAGGGCCGCGCCCAGCTCGAAGCGGAATCCGCAAGCTGGCAGCGCTTGACGCAAGCCGTAGGCCTGATCCTCAAACTGTCGGAAGGAGGCGCGCAATGAACTGGTGGCAACGCCTTGCGCGCCGCGGCAAGCTGGAAGAGCAGCTCGATAAGGAAATGCGCTTCCACCTCGACCAGCACACCGCCGATCTGATCGTACAAGGCCACCACCCCGCGGAGGCCCGGCGGCAGGCCCGCCTCGCCCTGGGCGGCACGGAGCAGGTGAAGGAGCAATGCCGCGACGCCCGCGGCACACGCTGGCTCGAGGACCTGTGGCAGGACTTTCGCTATGCCGCGCGTGCCCTTCGGCAGCGGCCGGGGTTCACCGCTGTCAGCGCGGTTACACTAGCCATCGGAATCGGCGCGAGTACCGCCATCTTCAGTGCGGTGAACCCCATACTGTTCGAACCGCTGCCGTATCCAGGCGCCAGCCGCATCATGATGATCTGGGATACCTTCCAGGGCGTGCGCTGCGACGTGACGTTTCACACCTACCGCGAACTGGCGGCGCGCAGCCATTCCTTCGAAGCCTCGGCCGCGCTGGAGGCATGGCAGCCGACGCGAACCGACGGGACCAGCGCGGCGCAGCCCGAGCGATTCGATGGGCAAAGCGTGAGCGCCGCCTATTTCCGCGCACTGGGCGTCGCGCCGGCACTGGGACGCGACTTCCAGGCAGCCGACGACCGGTTCAAAGGTCCGCATGTGACCATCCTCAGCGACGCATTATGGCGGCGGCGCTTCGCCGGCGATAGTGCCATCGTAGGACGCCAGATTACGCTCGACGGCGACCTGTATACCGTTATCGGTGTCATGCCACGCGGGTTCGACAACGTCCTGGCGCCGTCGGCGGAGCTCTGGGCGCCCTTGCAATACGACGCCGGGAATGTCACCAACTACGAAAGCGGGGATTGGGGTCATCACCTGCATATGGTGGCGCGGCTGCGGCCGGGTCTCGGCGTGGACCAAGCCAGGCAGGAGTTGAATGCGATCGCGCGCGCCAAGGTGGGGGAGTTTCCCCGGCCGCCTTTCGCCTCCCTTGAGCACGGGCTATTGGTCAACCCGCTGCAGGGCGAAGTCACGCGCGGCGTCAAGCCCGTGCTGCTGGCGGTGATCGGCGCGGTTGTTTTGGTGCTTCTGATCGCGTCCGTGAACGTGACGAATCTGCTGCTCGCGCGCGGAGCGCAGCGGCGCGGTGAGTTCTCGATGCGCGCCGCGCTAGGGGCCGCGCGGTCGCGACTGATCCGGCAGTTGCTCACCGAAAGCCTGCTGCTCTCCTTCCTGGGCGGCGCTCTCGGGATGGTGGTGGCGGAGCTCGGTGTGGAGGCGCTGGTGGCGCTCAGCCCCGCCGGTTTGCCGCGGGTGGACGCCATCGCCGTCAACGGCGCCGTCTTCGCGTTCGCATTTGGCGTCACCGCGCTCGCCGGACTGTTGGTCGGACTGATCCCGGCCCTGTACGCCTCCCGCGCCGATCTGGTCGCCGGCATACAGCAAGGCTCGCGACGCACCGCCGGTGGACGCCAGTGGACGCGCCGCGCACTAGTCGTCTCGGAAGTGGCGCTCGCTATCGTGCTGCTGGTGAGCGCGGGACTCCTGTTCCGCAGCCTCGATCGTCTGTTCGCGGTACCCCGGGATTCGATGCCGCGCACCTGCTCACCATGCAAGTGCAGTATAACGGCCACCGATTCGACGACGGCGACGTGCGGCGCCGGTTCCTCACGCAGGCCCTGGACGCGGCGCGCCACGTTCCGGGCGTTCGGTCGGCGGCATTCACCAGCCTGTTGCCGTTGAGTGGCGACCAATACGGCGTGTATGGTACGCAGTTCGAGGACGGGAACGGATACGACGTATTTCGCTACGTGATGACGCCGGGCTACTGCCAGACGATGGGGATCGCGCTGCGCCGCGGCCGCCTGCTCGATGAGCACGACACATCCGGCGCGCCGCCAGCGGCCCTGATCGGCGAGTCGTTGGCCAAGCGGCAGTTTCCCGGCCAAGATCCCATCGGACGGCGGGTTCACGTAGGCCCTCTGAACCGGCCTTGGTACGCCATCGTGGGCGTGGTGGGCGACGTGAAGCAGGGGTCGCTGGCCGACAGCCAGGCGGATGCAGTGTATATCACGCCCGCGCAGTCGTGGTTCGCGGACGACGCCATGTCCCTGGTGGTTCGCGCGCACGATGACGTCACGGCGCTGGCCCCCGCCATCAAGAATGCCATCTGGTCGGTGGACAAGGATCAGCCTATCGTCCGCGTCGCCACCATGGACACGCTGCTGGCCGCATCGGCGTCGCAGCGGCGCTTTGCCATGATCGTCTTCGAGGCGTTTGCCCTGGTGGCGCTGCTACTGGCCGCTACCGGCATCTACGGCGTCCTCTCCGGCAACGTCAGCGAGCGCATGCGCGAGATCGGCGTACGGTCGGCGTTGGGCGCCTCGCGCGTCGACATCTTGGCGCTGGTGGTTCGCCAGGGCATGACGCTCACCGGGCTCGGCGTGGCCATCGGGCTGGGTGGAGCGGCGGCCGCCAGTAGCGCTCTGGTCACCCTGCTGTTCGGTGTGTCGCGCCTCGATCCACTCACGTACATCGGCGTGATCGCGCTCGCGGCCGGTGTGTCGGCCATCGCATGCTGGGTGCCCGCGTGGCGCGCCGCACGGGTGGATCCCGCGATCACCCTCCGGGCGGAATAGCGCCATAAGTCCTCGGCCTTCGCTATGATGGTTTCGATTCTGGTGAGGGGCTATGATCGAAACCTTGCTGCGAGACGTAACCCACGGTCTGCGGATGCTGCGCAAGAATCCCGGCTTTGCCGCCCTGGCTGTCGCCACCCTGGCGTTGGGCATCGGCGCCACCACGGCCGTATTCAGCCTGGTGAACGCGGTGCTCCTGCGCGCTCTGCCTTACCGCAATCCGGAACGGCTGGTTTTCCTGTTTGAGCCGGTTCCCCGCTTCCCGGGAGTGCCTCTCGAAGCTTTCGGACCCTTCAATGCGGAATTCTACGAATGGCAAAAACAAACCCGTTCGTTTGCATGCCTCGCGATGTTCACCAACGACCGGATGAATCTCTCGGCGAATGGGACCGCTGTCCGCGTGGACGGTTCCCGGGTCACTGGAGACTTCTTCCAGGTTCTCGGAATCGCGCCGGAGCTCGGCCGCGCCGTGGCCGCGGATGACGACCAGCCGGGCAAAGGACAGGTCGCCGTGATCAGCCACGCGCTCTGGCAATCCCGCTTCGGCCATGATCGCGGCGCGCTGGGGAAAGAGCTGCTGCTCGACGCACGGCCCTACCGCATCATCGGCGTGATGCCCGCCGGCTTTGCCTTTCCGCATGGAACCGAGAGTTTGGACACGGTCGGCAAAGCCACCGATGTCTGGGTGCCGTGGGCCATGACGCCGCCAGAAAGAGCCTCCTGGGAGGACGGCGCCGGAAATGCGATCGGACGCATACGGCCAGGCGTGCCGTTGACGCGGGCCCAAGCGGAAATGCGCGCCATCACCGCCCGGCTCGACCCGCTCCGTATGCCGCCATTTCGGGGCGCCGAATCCGTAATTCGGCCGTTTGCCGCCTCAATCACCGGAGCGTCGCGTCGCGCCTTGCTGATCTTTATGGCGGCAGTGCTCCTGGTGCTGCTGATCGCTTGCAGTAATGTGGCCAGCCTGGTTTTGGCACGCGCGACCGGCCGGGCGCAGGAGATCGGCGTGCGCACAGCCTTGGGCGCTTCCCGCTTTCGCCTGGTTCGCCAGTTGCTTGCCGAATCCCTGTGCCTTGCCATCGCGGGCGGCATACTGGGAACGCTGGCGGCATTCGTTACCATCCGGCTCCTGGTCGGTTTCCACCCCGCCAATATTCCGCGTTTGGAGGAGACTTCGCTCGACTGGCGCGTCTTGCTATTTGCCATCGGCGCCTCATTGGCAGCAGCTCTCCTGTTCGGATTGTTTCCGGCGTTGTCCGCCTCGCGGTGCAACTTAAACGAGGTGCTGAAGACTTCCGGCAACCGCACGGTGAAGGGCGCCGCAGGCCGGTTGCAGCGCGGGCTGACGATCGCGGAAGTGGCGCTTACTTTCGTGCTGCTCGCCGGATCCGGTTTGCTGATTCGCAGCTTTCTGAAAGTGCAATCCGTTGACAAAGGCTTTGTCCCGTCGTCAACCGTGACCATGGGTGTCCAACTCGACGCCAGATACAACCAGCCGGAACGTCAGAACGCGTTTTTCCGCGACTTGATCGACAGGGCCGGCGTCCTGCCGGGCGTGGAGGCCATCGGGGCCATCAATCATCTGCCCCTCGGCGGCGGCGAAGGACTGATTAGCGGGCTGGAAGTGGAGGGGCGCCCGGTCGATGAGAAGACGTTATTTGAAGATCGGTCGATCACGCCGCGCTACTTCGCCGCCATGCGTATCCCATTGCTCGCCGGCAAATCCTTTACTGATGACGATGTAGCCGGAAGTCCGCGAGTCGCCATTGTGAGCCGGAGTTTCGCCAGGAGATACTTTCCCCGCCAGGATGCAGTGGGGAAGCATTTCCGTTATAGCGGCAATGTGGATCGGATTGTCGGGGTGGTCGGCGACGTGCGGCACTTGAGCCTGGAAGCCACGCCGCCCATGCAGTTCTACGTGCCCTTGTGGCAATCCGGCGCCAACTCCGTCGCTGTGGTCGTGCGCACCAGCCTCGCGCCGGATCGCCTGGCTTCGAACATGCGTACTTTGGTGCG
>Ga0187851_10004487_pt1 | contig 11364 bp, 10 predicted proteins | sample June2016WEW_6_10_FD_132997 | JGI IMG/M metagenome (GOLD analysis project Ga0187851, IMG submission 132997) | Peatland microbial communities from SPRUCE experiment site at the Marcell Experimental Forest, Minnesota, USA - June2016WEW_6_10 | ecosystem: Environmental > Terrestrial > Soil >... | reverse complement strand
GTTTTTCTCACGGCGCAAGGACATCGCGGCGCTGACGTTGGTGTTCACCTTTGGCGCGCTATTGAACGCATTCGGCATGGTCAGCCCGGTCTATGCATTGGAAAGCTGGCTGGGACGCGTGTTGCACGTCAACCGCGAAGCCCCGGTATTGGGCCTGATCTTCGTTTTCTCGCTCGTGGTGGAACCCGTGGTCATGCTCGGCCTCGCGGCGTGGCTCATGCGGGTTTGGGCGGGCAGCCGGCGGCCTGTGCTGCCGTCGATCGTGCGCTATGCTTACGGTCTGGTTCCGTTGGGTTTCGGCATGTGGCTGGCGCATTACAGCTTTCATTTCTTGACCGGGATCTTGACCTTGATCCCCGTCACCCAGAGCGCCGTAGCCAGTCTGGGCCGCCCTTTCCTGGGTGAGCCGCTCTGGACCTTGAGCGGCATACCCACCCGTTTCGTACAGCCCCTGGAACTGGGATTCCTAGTGCTGGGGCTGGCCGGATCGCTGCTGGTAACTCACCATTTGTCGCAGGAAGAAGACACCGCTCACAAGGTGCGCGCCTTCATCCCGTGGGCTGCCGTCTGCCTGCTGCTGTGGGTCGCGGCGGTGTGGCTGATTTTTCAGCCGATGGAGATGCGCGCGACCTTCATGGGCTGACTCCGGCGAGACTCCGCACGCTCGTTATCGACCCTAATAGATCTCAGTTATTTACTTCGCACGTTCGATCTGTGACATCACGGGCAACGTCGCCGGCTTCAACTCAGATCCCGATGCCCCGGGAAGCGCGGCGTACTATGCCGATCCACAGGCATTCAACTCGCGCGATCACCATCGGAAAACGCGCTCTCCCAGCATTTATGAACGCTACCTTTGGGTCAAACGAAGCTTCATGGCGGTGAATATGAACGGGTGGTTCGGCGATGGCAACGGTTACACGGGAAACCTGGACTTGCGGCCGGAGGTCGCGCACACGTTGAGCGCCACGGCGGGCTGGCACGATACCGCCAAGAAAGGCTCGGAATTGAAGGTCACTCCCTATCTCACCAGGGTTCGGAATTACATCGATGTGGAGCGCTGTCCGGCGATCGCCGATGGAAGCGACGGCTGCACGGCTGCCAACCTGACTGCCACGTACGGCTTCGTTACAGTGCAGTTTGCCAACTATGCGGCCCGGCTGTATGGAGTCGATGGACTGGAACGCGCGCCACTGGGAGGTTACACCAAGGTGGGCGGCTTTGCGCTAAGTGGTGTCATGGGTTACGTGCGAGGCAAGAATCTCGACACCGGAGACAACCTTTACCACATGATGCCGGTCCACGGAGACCTGGCTCTGGAGCACCACCGGGGAGAGTGGTCCAGCGCCCTTGACTTCCAGGCGGTCGACGCCAAGACGGACGTGCAGGCCGTCCGAAACGAGCTGCCCACGCCCGGCTACGCGCTGCTCAATCTGCGCAGCGGCTACCGCTGGAAGCTGGTCCAGAGCGCTGGGTTGCGGCTGGATGCGGGCTTCCGGAATCTGACCAACAGAAGATATGATCTGCCGCTCGGCGGCCGGTATTGGGCCGACCCGGCGGGGAGTTCATCGGTGCCAGGCATGGGCCGTTCGTTCTATACCGGTTTGACCTTCGAATTCTGAGCCTGGCCGGCGGACTTGAACAGAATCGGACTGGTGCTCAACGCCACTTTTATGATCGCCGCATACTACAAAAGCATTATGGACGGAGTATTCGCATAGTGAGAGAATTGACCTGCAGAGTCGAAATCTGCGGAGAGAGAGAAGTTTAGCGATGCCAGACCAAGACGTTCTTGCAAACCAGAAAGTAATTTTGGACAACCAGAAGACCATCCTCGCCAACCAAGGCGCCATCCGGGAGAACCAGGAGGTCATCAAGAAGAATCAGCACGCGCTGGATCAAATCCAGAAGAACCAGGAAACGATCTTAAAGAATCAAGAGAAGATCCTCGCCCTCGTTCAGAAATAGCCCGCACGGCAGGGGTCGAGGAGCCGCGAGCAAGCGCGGATTCGTTTGATTTAACATAATCCGATGGTAACCTCGGCCTTCGTGCCTGAATCTTTCCGGCGAGCGGAACCTCCAGGACTGCTACCCCTTATGAAAACACGGAAGTTCGTTCTGTCGGTTAGTCTTCCGCTAGCGGTAGTGGCGGCTCTCCTCGCCATCTGGACTGCGGTCTGGATGAGCGGCGTGTTCCACGCAAGCGCGTTGCCGGCGCCGCTCGATGTCGTTCGAGGATTTGGAGAAGAAATCCGAAACGGCCGGCTAATCACCGACCTGGTGACTTCGGTTTTTCGCGTGACCGCGGGATTTCTGCTGGCGGTCCTCACCGGTGTGCCTACCGGTCTGTGGATGGGGCAAAAAACCTGGGCGCGGAGCGCTTTCCTTCCGATCGTTAATTTCTTCCGCAATCTGTCCCCGCTTGCCTGGATCCCGTTTGCCATCCTCTGGTTCGGCGTGGGAGATGCGCCTGCGATATTCCTGATCTTCCTGTCGGTGTTTTTCCCCTTGGTGCTCGCGACGATGGCCGCCGCGGCGAACGTCCCGGCCGTCTACGCGCGTGTGGCGCACGATTACGGCCTGAGCGATTCCGAAAGACTGATCCGCGTCACTCTGCCCGCGATCATGCCCCAGGTCATCACCGCGTTGCGCGTGGCCGCCGGGGTTGCGTGGCTGGTCGTGGTTGCCGCGGAAATGATCGCCGGCCGGGACGGGCTGGGCTTCGCGGTCATGGATTCCCGCAACGGCCTGCGCACCGATCTCCTGGTGGTGGCAATGATCGTCATCGGGCTCGTCGGCGTCGCCATCGATCGCGTTCTGGTCCAGCTCACAAAGATCCCCAGCGTGCGGTGGGGTTACGAACGGTGATCCAGGAGCGGTATCGGCTTCAGGGTGTTTCCCGCTCTTTTGGCCCTCTGGAAGTCCTCCACGATCTTTCTCTTGAAATCCTGCATGGCGAGTTTGTCGCCATCGTCGGCCCATCCGGCTGCGGCAAGACGACTCTGCTGAATCTGCTTTCGGGGTTTGACAAGCCAACTTCGGGAACCGTCGTTCGGCGGGGCGAGGTCCGCATGATCTATCAGCAGGACGGTCTATTGCCCTGGCAGACCGTGGCCCAGAACGTCGCGCTGGGTCTACGGCATGTGAAAAGCGGGGCGACGCGCACGCGGCAGGTCCGGGAGTTGCTTCGGCTGATCCGGCTGGAGGCTTTCGAACACCATTATCCCCACCAGCTTTCCGGCGGCATGCGGCAACTTGTGGAACTGGCCCGCGCCCTCGCCGGCGACTCGGACATCCTCCTTATGGATGAGCCGTTCTCTTCGCTGGATTACCTGACCCGCCTGCGCATGCGGGAGGAATTGGCGCGTATTCTGGCGGAGCGGCCGCGTACCGTAGTTCTCGTCACCCACGATATCGAGGAGGCCGCCCAACTCGCCGATCGCGTAATCGTTCTATCGGAGTGTCCAGGCCAGATCCGATATCAGTTGAACATCCCGGCGCCCCGGCCGCGCAATCCGACACAGCCGGATGTAGTGCGAGCCATGCATCTGATTCTGACGAAACTCAACATTGAGCATGATGCCGGCGAGTATGCCGACGCTCGATAAAGCGAAAAGGAGTATACCAAAATGCTTCGTTCTTCAACCGCACGATGGATTGTTGGGCTGATTGTTTTCATCGCCGTCATTGGCGTAGTTCGCTATAAGCCGTGGGTGCGCGCCAATCGGCCCGCGGACGCCACGCACACGGCGGGCGGCCGGGAATTGCTCCAGGTTGGATTCCTGCCTGTGACTTGTCACCTGACGTGCCCGGTGACCGATTTTGCGACGAAGACGAGTAAATCGACTCGTTTTGAATCGCAGCGTTTCACGGACTTCCCGACCGTGGTCGAATCCATCAAGGCGGGGCGCCTGCAGGCGAGCTTCATGATCGCTCCGCTTGCCATGAAACTGCGGGAGCAAGGCGTCCCGGTTAAGATTCTGTATCTGGGCCATCGCGATGGGTCGGAGGTCATGGTGCGCAAAGATCTCCCTGTGACGACTCTCCGCGACCTGCGCGGCAAGACGTTTGCGATCCCAAGCAAGTACAGCAACCAGAACCTTGTGATACACAAACTGATGCACGACCAGGGAGTGAAGCCCGAGGAGATCAAATTCGTCGAAATGCCGCCGCCGGATATGCCTGGGGCTCTCGCCGCCAAAGCGATCGATGCGTACTTCGTTGGTGAGCCGTTCGCGGCAAAAGCCGAACTGGATGGCAGCGGGCGCGTTCTCTACTATGCCAAGGACATTTGGCCGCACTTCATCTCCTGCGTGCTGGTGGTCCACGAGAAGTTGATCAAAGAGCGGCCGGCGGTGGTGAGAGATTTGGTGCGCGGTATCGCCGAGAGTGGAGAGTGGGCCGAAACGCATCGGCTGGACGCCGCCAAGGTGGTTTCGCCGTACTTCCGGCAAGATGAAAAGGTCGTTCGTTTCGTGCTCACGGAGCCGCCGGATCGAGTCAGTTACCGCATGCTGAATCCCAGCGACGCGGAGATGGAGAAGATCCGGGATATGGGGATCGAGGCCGGAATTCTGACGGTTCGGACGCCCATGAACGAGTTGCTCGATCGATCGTTCATTCCGTCCGACATCAAAGCGGCCGATATCGATATGAGTTCCGCCGGCCAGAGCAATTAAAGTACGCTATGCTGGTGGGCTGGTTCCGCTAGGTTCGGAGATGCGCGTTACTTTCACTCGAATCTGGCTGCTCCTGGCGATGGCTTTTCCGGCCGCCGCGCACAACGGACCTCCCTTTCCCATTATCACGGACCGGAGCGTGGGTCCATGTGTCATCTCCCTCTGGACCCATCCCGATGTCGGGATCGGAACGTTTTGGATCATGGTAGACCCGCCGCCGGGCGGCGCCATTCCGAAGCACCTGCGATTCGAAATTGGCGTCCAACCGGTAAGCGGCCGTCTCCCGGAAAAACGCTATGCGGCCCGGCCCGACAACCAACGCGGACAGGTGCAATACTACGTGGAGGCGCCCTTCGACGCGCAGGAGGTCTGGCGCGTGCGTCTGCTGCTCGACAGCTCCGCGGGACACGCGGAGACTGGGGCGACGGTGGAGGTCACGCCTCCCGGACTGGGACGGTGGGACCTTCTGTGGTACGCCTCACCCTTCGCCGCCGTGGCATTCCTGTGGTTTCGGGCGTTGGTGCGGAAGAGAAAGCGTACCGCCCACTCCACCACAGGCCCTGCTCGGTAGCGCGTCGGCGAGTTTCGTTAGCCTCCGGAGATTGGCCTTTGGTGGGGCGGCGCCATGCGCCGCCAACGCGGGGCTTTCAGCCCCGCCAGCGCGAGCTTCGCTGGCCACGCGAGCTTCGCTCGCCGAAGAGCGGGCCTGCGAGGCCCGCGCAGGCTGCGAGCCTGCCCCACTAATAGGTTCATGGTATTGTGCAAAACGGTCCGTTGCGGCTATGCTCACCTAAGATACCGGCGTGATTGCGAATCGGAAACCGATCGTTGAGAACCAGGAGAAGATCCTGGCCAACCGGGAGATCGTTAAACAGAACCAGGCTATCCTGGATACCATCGTGAAGAATCAGGAGCGCATTCCGGCCTTTTTGCAGAAGTAGATGACGCCAAGCAATTCACTGCGGCAGATCTTGCCGATCGTCTTTCTCGCGGCGCAACTGGCGTTTCCGCTGGTGTACAAACGCATGGAAGCGCGCGGCAAGGCTGCGGTGGCCGGCGACCCATCCACCGCGCTCGCCCGCTACGGCTTTCGCTTCCAGGAATCCGCCAAAGCCGCCGGGATCGATTTCACGCACGCCGCGGCGACTTTCGATCCCAAGCTGCGGCACATCATGCCGCAGGTGGCGTCCATGGGGGCGGCCGTATCGATTGTGGATTTCGACCGCGATGGCTGGCCGGATATCTACGTTACCAACAGCGCCGAAGGCAGCCGGAACGCGCTCTACCGGAATTTAGGCGACGGCACCTTCCGCGATGTAGCCGCGGACGTCGGTCTCGCCGACGTCAACCTGCCGGGAACGGGCGTCTCCACGGGCGCGGTATGGGGCGATTACGATAACGATGGCTTCGAAGATGTCCTCATCTATAAGTGGGGCAAGCCGGAACTTTTTCATAACGACGGCGGAAAGCACTTCACGCGCGTGACCGAACAAGCCGGGCTGCCGCCCTGGGTGAACGCGAACTCCGCCGTCTGGTTCGATTACGATCATGACGGAAAGCTCGACCTGTTCTTAGCCGGCTACTATCCCGAAGACGTGGACCTATGGCATCTGAAGAACACCAGGATCATGCCGGAGAGCTTCGAATATGCGCGGAACGGCGGGCGGAAGTATCTGTTCCATAATCTGGGCGGCGGACGTTTTGAGGAAGTCTCGGCGCGGATGGGCATCGACTCGCGCCGTTGGGCTCTGGCGGCCGTTGCCGCCGATTTGCGCGGCACCGGGTATCCCGATCTGTTCGTGGCCAACGATTACGGCGTCTCCGAAGTCTACTTCAACGAAGGCGGCAAGCGGTTTCGCGAAGCCGGCAAGGAAACGGGTATCGGCGCCGCACCCAAGAGCGGGATGAACGCGGCCGTTGGAGACGTGCTGAATCAGGGCCGATTTGGCATCTACGTCTCGAACATTTCCGAGGAAGGCGTATTGGTGCAAGGCAACAACCTGTGGATGCCGCGGACGGGCACATCCGGCGCGAACATCCGTTACGACAACATGGCCACCGCCATGGGCGTCGACCTGGGCGGCTGGAGCTTCGGTGCGCAGTTCGGCGATCTGAACAACGACGGCTTCCTGGATCTGTACGCAGTGAACGGTAACGTATCGCTCGACCGGAATCGCAGCTATTGGTATGACTATTCCAAGGTTGCGGGCGGCAATCGAGCCATTATTTCGGATGCCGCCAACTGGCCGCCGCTGGATGGCCGCAGCCTGTCGGGTTACCAGCAGAAGCGCGTCTGGATCAACGACGGCGCGGGCCAGTTTAAAGAGGTCGCTCAGTTTGTCGGCGTGACCGACGTTTACGATGGCCGCTCCATCGCATTGGCCGATTTTCGGAACCGTGGCGTGCTGGATGCGGTGGTGGCGAATGAAAGAGGGCCGCTGCTGCTATACCTGAATACAGTGTCGCCGGATAACCGCTGGATCGAGTTGGAATTGGAAGGCCGCCAGAGCAACCGCAGCGCGATCGGCGCGCAGGTGAAGGTGATCTGGAACGGCCAGCAGCAGGTGCAGGAAGTCTCCGGCGGCAGCGGCTTTTGCGCGCAGAACCAGCGGCGGCTGCACTTCGGATTGGGCAAGACAACCGGCATCGATAAGGTCGAGATCCGCTGGCCGTCGGGCAAGACCCAGACCATCGCCGCGCCGTTGCTGAATCAAATGCATAAAGCGGTGGAGCCGTCATGAGCGCCGGATTCGCCACCGCGGCGCAGCCCAAGCCCAAGTCCGCGCTGGGGCGTTTTTTCAGCGCTGAGAATCGCTATCTCTCGCCGCTCTTCATCACCTTGATCCTGCTGGTGGGCAATCTGTCGTTCGGCCTGCTGGAGAGCTTTTCGCGCACCTTGCTGGCGATCGGCACGGCGCTGGTCCTGGAGGTTGTGTTAGGCCGCTGGTTCTGGGGCAGGATTCCGAATCTCGCCAGCGCTTACATTACGGGCATCAGCGTGGGCATTTTGCTCCGCTCGCCGGAATACTGGCCCTATGCCCTCTGCAGCGCCATAGCGATTACTTCCAAGTACGCCCTTCGCGTGCGCGGCCGCCACATCTGGAACCCGTCCAACTTCGCGATTTGCGCCATGCTGGTGCTTGCGCCGGAGTTTGTGGCGGCGCTCAGCATTCAATGGGGGAACACGGTCTGGCCGATGGTGGTTATTTGGGTGCTCGGAGCGTTTATCGTATACCGCGTCCAGCGCTTCCATATCACGGCGGCATATGTGGTCTCGTTTGTGGCGCTGGCGCTGCTGCGCACGCTGGTCACCGGGCACGCGTTCCTGGCGGAAGTGGCACCCATCACGGGCCCCATGTACCAGCTTTTCATCTTCTTTATGATCACCGATCCCAAGACCACGGTGACGCCGAAGCGGGCACAGGTTCTGGTGGCCATCCTGGTGGCGGTGGCGGAACTGATCCTGCGTTTGGCGCACGTGGTGAATGCGCCATTTTTCGCTTTGACGATCGTGGGGCCGGCGGCCATGCTCGTGGAAATCCTGCGGCCCAAGCCGCCGTCGCTCTACCGTCCTGCCTGAGAGGTTTGTCGGCTTCGTGGCGCAGGCCCGTGGCCTGCCGGCGGCCTCTCAGGCCGCCAGCGCGCGTCTTTTTCATGCCCCGCCGCTTTACACTTCACCGGCGATCGCCGGCAGCGCCTTGAGGTTGTCCGATATGGTGGCGCGCTCGAAATCGCGCCTCACTGCTTCGACCGTTTCGTCATCGCCGCGCGGCAGCGCATGGCGCTGCCCTACGAGGCCGGTCTGGGAATCGAACCCAGCAGCAACGCCCCAACGGCATGCCCAACGGGTTTGCAGCCCGCGAGGAGCCCAGCTCCTTATACCGGCCGGATTTGCAGATTACAGCGCCAGACGCAGATAGATTGCGCCGGGGGTTGCGTCCGGCGCATACGGACCGGTCTGCTCGAAACCCAATCGCGCGTACATGGCCAGCGCGCGCTGCATTACCGGCATCGTATCGCCCATCATTTCGCGATAGCCGGCAGCGCGCGCTTCGCCAATCACCCACAGGAGCAGCGCCAGGCCGGCGCCCCGGCCGCGAAACCGCGGCCGCACATAGAGCCGCTTGGCTTCCGCGCGCGAGGCATCCAGAGGGCGAAGCGCGATGCAGCCCGCGGGCTCGCCGCTGTCGAGCGCCAGGGCCAAACGGCCGGCCGGCGGCGCGTAATAGCCGGGCAGTCCGGCCACTTCCGCCGCGAAATTCTGAAAGCAGGGCGTGAAGCCGAAAGATTGCCAGTACTCCTCGAAGAGCTGCCGCACGGTCGCCAACTGTTCCGGCGCGGTGGCGGAGACAATCTGCATAGAACCATGGAAGCACAGATAAACACAGATGCACACGGATTGAACCTGTTCTTATCTGTGTATATCTGTGTCCATCTGTGGTTCCGTCCCTTGCTCAGTGCGTCATGGAGTAGACCACGTAGTTGACCCCGATGCGAATGCCTAGCGCCGAATACTTCTCGGGATAATGCGGGTCGTCCGCCCACTCCCATGAGTCTCCAATATCGGAGTTGTACGAGATTGCCACCATCACGCGGTTGCGATCGTCGTAGATTCCCTGCCAGTGCGCGGTCCCGCCGCCCAGCTCGGGGTTTCGGTTCGTGGTGCCGCGTGCCAGCGCCCACTCGCCCGCTATCTGGTAGCGATCGTCCAGATCGTAGATCGTATGGAAGATCGCATCGCCGTTGTCGATTTCCACGATCTGCCGGTCGGGAAACACGCGCCGCATGCTCTCGTTGAAACGGTCCCATTCCTCGGAGCCCCAGAAATCGTCGAGCATCAGGAATCCGCCGCGCAGCAGATACTCGCGCAGTTTCGCGGCTTGCGCATCGGTCAGCTTCCAATCGCCCATCTCGCCCGCGCATAGCCAAGGCCAATTGTACACGTCGTCTCCGTCATCCAGGTTGACCGGCTGTTCCACGGAGCGCGCCGAAATGCGGGTCAGGCGCCGGATGGCCAGCGCAAAGTGGCGGTCCGCCCGCGGATAATCCTGCGTCCAGCTTGTGCCCCCTTGCCGCCAATCGACAACGCCGCCGAAGCGGCGCGCCCAACGCCCGAAACGCGCATTGGGGTGCGGCGGGTACATGAGCCGCGCGAAGATCCATTCGGCGTTTTGCTGCCAGTCGTCGGGCAGGGATACGTCGTCGTATGGCTCCAGGCTGGGGTAGACGCGGAAGGGCCGCTGGAACGCGCACAAAACGGTGAGCAGGATCACGCCGGCCCAGCACGATTTCGGTAGAGTCACGGTCATAATGCGCCAGCGGTCCTGCGCGGCCCGCGCAGGCTGCGAGCCTGCCCCACTCAATTCAATCCGTGCGCCACATACAAATCCGATTGGGCGGTCTCATAGTTGTAGGCGTAAGCCCGCCCATCCGGGGTAACATGCAGATCGCGTATCTTGAGTACCGGCTGCGCCGGATGAATCGTCTTCCATGCCGTTCTTTTACCGCTCGATATATCCACGATCGATACCGGGATGCTGTCGGTTTCTTGCCCATCGGGCACCACGTATAAAGACCGGCTGTCCGCGCGCCAGCCGATCGCCGCCTCACTCTGTCCGATTCCGCGGGGCTCTTGCGCGGCTCCGCCGTCCACTGGATAGACCAGCCAGCCGCCCTTAAGTACGGGGATCAGGAGCCGCTTTCGATCCGGCGACACGAAATAGGAGAATGCGTCGGCCACGCCTTCCGCACACAGCGGCTGGGCGGTTCCGCGCGCCGCGTCCCATACAAAACACTGGTAGTTTTTTTCGGGCAGGCGCCCGAACACAAGATACCGCCGCTCGCTTTCCAACCAGCCGTATACCACTCCGGAGGCCAGGCCCGGGACCTTCACTTCGAACTCCTCTCCGGGACCCGTGGGCGACAAAACAAAGCGCCGCGAACCATCCGCATTCAAAGTGTAGCCGGAAGTCCAGGCGCCGTCCGGCGACAACCGGTAAGCATATCCGTCGCTGGCGCGAATGGCGGGCGAACCGTCCGTCTTGCGCAGGTAGACGCTGCCCTTTTCGCCGCCGCTCTCCCCAGTGACATTGGCCGCGATCACGCGCCCGTCGTCGGAGATCCCCGCCACCGCGCCCGAATCCAGGCAGGAGAAGTCGCGCTCGGTGGCGTCTCCCGGCGCCTCGCCTAGAATCCCAAGTTGCGACGATCCTGTGCTCAACAGCAAATCGCCGCGCGCGGAGATGTCGAAGAGCTGGATCTGGGAGGGTAGCCGCAATGCCACCCGCCGCTTTCCGTGGAGATCGACCGCATAAACGATGCCCGGCTCGCTCGCGTCGAACGAACGAAACCAGATTTCCGTCCCCTTCGGATTCCAGCACAGTGGCTCATGTTCGCCGGTTGTATTCTGTCCCGAGACCGCGCCCAAGTAGGTCTTCTTCCCGGCGCGGTCTACCACATGAATTCCGAGCGCGTGGCCGTCGGCGCGGGTGACGTAGGCCACGCGCTCGCCATCCGGAGAGACGCGGATCGTCCACAGCGGCCAGTTGATCTTATCGGCGAGCACGGTCCCGATCGGATATTCGAGGCGATTGACGCCGTCGACGCGCCGCAACACCGCCATCGACGAGCCATCCGGCGCCCAATCGGCCGCCAGTACGCCATCCAGCAGCGGGCGTGTCTGCCC
>Ga0187851_10004485_pt1 | contig 11370 bp, 9 predicted proteins | sample June2016WEW_6_10_FD_132997 | JGI IMG/M metagenome (GOLD analysis project Ga0187851, IMG submission 132997) | Peatland microbial communities from SPRUCE experiment site at the Marcell Experimental Forest, Minnesota, USA - June2016WEW_6_10 | ecosystem: Environmental > Terrestrial > Soil > Wetlands... | reverse complement strand
TGCTGACACCGAGGACGACCGGGCGCTTCGCCAGATGCAGACCCTTGCTGACGACGTCGGCTTCGAACATGTGCATCACGCGCCCATCGCGGCGGGCGCGAATCAAGTTCCTGGTTTTCCCCAAGATGCGTTCATGGACATGGGCATGGATGAAGCCGTAGCCAAGCCGCAAAACAACGGTTTGCCGCGGAACTGGAGTGCCATGATGATGGGGATGATGAGCCTGGTACGAGTGCTACCACCCGATCTCTACGATGATGTCATGCGAGATATTCGCAACGGGGATATCAGCCCAGCCTCTTCGCCAACGGACCACTCAAACCCTCACCATGAGGGAGGTGGAGATTGAGGCGGCAATTCGCAGTATTCGCGCTCCTCTTCGCGTGTTGCGTGCTGTTATCATCACCGGTATTCTCACAAGAGCCAGCCCCTAATTCTCGGCCCGGGAATGGGTCCCAGAATACAGGTCAGAAGAACCCTGAGCAGCGACCTTTGCCGGAGCCCAAAGTATTCTTTCCCATGGCCGAGCAGCCCGAAATGGAGATGCACCATCACGGCTCGATTCCTGAAGTGATGCCGCAGTTCCCGCACCTGGGCGACTCGCAGCGCATCGTGCCCGGCCCAATCTATCAACTCGAAGATCTGGAACACATGGCGGCTGCCCACAATCCTACTCTCGCGCAGGCACAACGGGCAGTTGAGGCGGCGCGCAGCAGGCAGTGGCAAAGCGGGTTATATCCAAACCCGACGATCGGCTACGAGGGCGACGAAATCCGGGGTGGGGCCTATGGCGGTGGTGAGCAGGGATTCTTTGTCGAACAGCCGATCATTCTTGGCGGTAAGCTTGAGCTTAATCGCAAGGTGGGTGGCGGCGAAGTAAAGGAGCGCCAGGCGGAGGCTGAAGCGCAAAGCTACCGGGTGGAAAATGACGTACGCATGGCCTATTACCATACGCTCGCAGCACAGGAGAGACTCGCGATCGACCGTGATTTGGTTACCATCGCCCAGACCACGGTGCGAGTTGTGCGTCAGCTCGATAATGTCGGTGAAGCTGACGAAACTGAGGTCCTGGAGGCCGAGGCGGAAGAGCAGAGCATAGAGATCGCTGTCGGGGTCAGCCAGCACGTGCTGCGGCGTGAGTGGGAGGCGCTTATTTCAGTGGTGGGTGTGCCGTCCCTCCCTGAGGGCAGCGTCGCCGGAGCAATCGACACTGAGATGCCTTCGCTAGACGAAGGCCAATTGTTAGCTTCGCTGCTCACGTCTAGCCCCGCCAGAAAATCTGCGCAAGCGGGCGTCGAGCGTGCTGAAGCTGCGCTGCGCCGGGCGCAACATGAGGTGGTCCCTGATATTACTTTCAAGGGCGGCTTTCAACAGAATTACGAATTGCTCAACGCGTCTCCCAACCGCGTGGTTGGTCTGCAAGGCTTTGCGGAGGTTGGCTTACATCTCCATGTTTGGGACCGCAACCAGGGTGGCATCGCGGCTGCTCGCGCCGACCTCGAAATCACACAGGACGAGCTAACCCGTGTCGACCTCACACTTCGCAAGCGTTCCGCAATCTACACCGAAGACTATCGTAGCGCACGCTTAACTGCCGACCGATATCGTACCGAGATCCTCCCTCGCCTGCAGCGAGCTTATGATCTGATGACCACGCAGTATGGTGAAATGACGGCGTCGTTCATTCGCGTTCTCAACCTGCAAAGGATGCTTTACGAGAATGAAACAGACTACATCGAGGCTCTCGAACATGCCTGGATAAGCAGCGTCGCGCTGAGGGGATTTCTGCTGGATGGCAGTCTGGGCGACTCCACTTTGACACGCGATTTGTTCACAAGTGAGATCGAATCTAACAGATTAACAGCTCCAAAAGCCGGTCAGTTCGTACTCCCAACCAATTTTGCGCCTCAATAACATTTAAAGGAGAGCATCTAGCAAAATGGCTAATTACATTTCGCCGACTTTCCGTGCGGGAGCCATTGTTGAGGTTTCAGGACATTACCGGGTTTTCCATGCACGCGGTCACAGCACAGCTCTAGATGTAACGTGTGTGGCCGGAGAGATCTTTCCGGAGTGTCGCGAATGTGGTCGCAATGCCAAATTTACTTTGCAGCGGGATATTCCCCACGTACTTGAGTGCGCCCTGTTCGAATCTAGTCCTAAAGCTCCCACTAGGATCGGCAGCAGGATGATTTTTACTCCGGACGTGTAGAGGTCTTTTGAAATAGTGCTTGTCATCGTCCGTGAAATCAGGTGCGAGCGTGTGTATCGCCGCTTTGAGTTGTCGTAGAGTAGACGGATCAAGGCCAGCCCAGCGCGCAGAAACTCGGATTCACTGAGTCTTCAATCCTTAATCAAGATGAACCTTGGGCTCGACGGATGTGGTCGCGGCAAATTGATGGCAGGGGAATTTTGGATGGAAAACGAATATTTCGCATTCTGGGCATCAAATCGTGAATTCGCGAAGTCAGCAGTTTTGATGTTAGGAGACTTCTTCACGTTCATCGGAAAAGTGAGCTGTTTTGGCCTAAAGGCGTTGGTGGGTGCATTTCAGCCTCCGCTTGAATGGGAGTTCTTCCTGGGTCAGATTGAGGAGACTGGCTGGCGTTCGCTCCCGCTCATATTAGCCGCGGGCTTCGCTCTCGGTGTTGTGATGTCGATGCATACCCGAGGCACGCTGGTGCAGTTCGGGGCAGAAGCCATGATTCCGACTTTGCAATCGGGCGCGTTTTTCAATGAACTGGGGCCGCTGGTCACTGCACTGCTGGTGGCGGGACGAGTAGGCGCGGCCATTGGCGCTGGCTTAACCAATATGCGTGTTACCGAGCAGATCGACGCCATCGAATCTTTGTCGGTGGACTCCTTCAAGATGCTTGTGGTGACGCGGATCGTCGCCTGCATTTTCGTTTTACCGCTGTTGACTGTATTCATGGACTTCGCCAGTTTGGCCGGAGGATTTTTCTCGGAACACTTCACTTCCCACATCTCCCTGCAGCTCTATATGACCAGTGCTTTCAAGACCGTCGAATGGGCTAACTTTATTCCGCCCACAGTCAAGACCTCCGTCTTCGGCTTCATCATCGGTACCGTGTCGGGTTATTTCGGATACACGACCAACGAAGGATCCCAAGGAGTGCAGCGGGCTGCCACGAACAGCGTGGTCCTATCCTCGCTTCTGATCATCGTGGTGGATGTCATCCTGGTGAAGGTCATCTTCTTTTTCTTTCCCGGACAAGCCATATGAGCGATCCGCTGGCGGTTGAGTTCCAGCACGTATCGAAGACCTTCGGGAATAGAAACGTCCTCGTCGACGTATCGTTCAAGCTGGGTGAGGGTGAGGCGCTTTGCATCCTTGGACGCAGCGGCACGGGCAAAACCGTCACACTTAAATTAATGGATGGCCTGCTCAAGCCAGACAGCGGGAAAGTTTGCATCGAGTCGGAAGACATCGCTCAAGTTGGCGAGAAAGATCTCTCTCGTGTTCGGCGCCACATCGGCTTTCTTTTTCAAAGCGGTGCCCTGTTCGACTCGTTCACGGTGGGAGAGAATCTTGCTTTGCCGCTCCACCGCCTGGACAAGACGAAGTCTTTACCCGAGATCAAGCAGGTCATAGACGAAACGCTCAAACGCGTTGGGCTCGATCACGACAAGGACAAGATGCCGGCCGAGCTTTCGGGAGGCATGAGCAAACGGGCGGGTCTGGCACGCGCTCTGGTCCTGAATCCGAAGCTGCTATTGGCCGACGAACCCACCAGCGGGCTTGACCAGATCACCGCTTCAGAGATAGACAACCTTCTGATCAAAGTGAAAAAAGAGCTTCATACGACGCTCGTCATCGTCACCCATGATGTGCGGAGCGCGCGGAGAGTTGCCGACCACATCGCCATACTCGACCAAGGGCGCCTGGTCGGCTTTGGCACGGCTTCTGAATTAGAGAAAAGCGACAACGAAGTCGTGCGACAACTTGTCTCGGAGTCTTGTATATGAAAATCAATTATGCGGCCATCGGCGTATTCGTTCTGTCTGCTGTGGTGCTGTTCAGTGTCGGCCTGTTCCTGATCGGAAACAGCCACGAAGCCTTTAGCCATCATGTGGATTTCTTCACTGAACTGACCAACACGAATGGAATCTCGCCAGGGTCTAAGGTAAAGGTCTCCGGTTTTAACGCGGGCCAAGTCAGCGCAATTCAGATACCGGATCGTCCATCTGGCAAATTCAGGTTGAAGCTGCATGTCGATGACAAACTTCATAGGCTCGTTCGCGAGGATTCGTTCGTAACGGTGGAATCCGACGGCCTTGTCGGAGACAAGTTCTTGCTGATCCATGATGGCAGCGACCAAGCTCAGCAGGCACCCGGCGGAGCGACGCTGCGCGGCCAGGAACCGATCGAACTCTCCGCCGTGATTGCAAAGATGACGGGCGTCATGGATCAGGCAAATGTCACCATGGGAGATATAAGGACCAAAGCCGATGGCACGCTCGATGCAATTAGCGCAACGGTCAACAACGCGAACGGAATCGTGGACGGCATCCGGAGTGGAAAGGGCACGGTAGGCATGCTGCTCACTGACCAGCAAATGTCGAACTCGGTAAAAGCGGCGGTGGGGAATGCGCAGCAGGCCACCGCCAATTTGGATCAGGTATCCGTTCAGGCGAAGCAGGTAATGACAGACTTCCAGTCGCGAGACCTTTCCCAGAAAGCTGAGGACACCCTAAACAACGCAAAGGACGCCTCCCGGAATCTCGATCAAACCTCCCGGCAACTGAATGTAGCCTTGAACGAGGCACTGGGTCCTGCCCGTGCCGGTGGTAACGCCGCGGAGAATATCAGGGAATCCCTGGCGAATGTAAATCTCACAACCGCCAACATGGCGGAAGATACCGAGGCCCTCAAACACGAGTTTTTCTTCCGAGGATTTTTCAAAAAGAGAGGCTTTTATAGTCTGCAAGAGCTGACTCCCGATCAATATCGCAGCAACTCTTACTTCGAAAGCCAAAGAAGCCAACGCGCCTGGCTGAATGCGGCGGACGCGTTCGCGACGGACGCCAAGGGCAATGAAGTTCTTTCCCCCGCAGGCGAGCAGCAAATCGATCAGATCATCGGCACCGTCAAGAATTCGGTCATCGACCAACCAATCATCGTTGAAGGCTATTCGAATCAGGCTTTGGATGCCGATGAAATGGTTGCATCGAGATCTCGTTCGATACTGGTCGCGCACTACCTTGAGGAGCACTTCCATCTCAGCGCCAGGAACATCGGACTGATGCCGCTGAATGATACCGCGCCCGCATCTTCCGGCAAGAGCTCTTGGAATGGCGCTTGCGTCGTACTTCGCGCGAAAGTGAAATGAACTTAAGTTCCGGAAGATTTCGTTAGGGAGCCCGCAGCCGTAAGAATTGTTTGGTTGTGCGTCCCGAACGGGACAAGAGGAGTTAGAGAGGAATTAATGATCCAGAAAGGACTAAAGTTCTTGCGCGATCTTACAGGACGAGAGCTAGACGCTACCTTTTCCATGAACACGATGACTTGAGATCGTTGCTATCGGTGATTTTGTGTGCAGCCGGCACTGCCGAGCCGCTAGAGTCCGTTCGCCACGTGTGGGGTCCGCTCGCGGTCGACGACTTGGATGTCGTCAAAAAAGCGCTTGCCCGCCACGGCGGAGAGATCGTCAGGCTGGAGGACGTCAGCACAAGCGGCCGATATCGCTGAGGGAGACACAGAGCAATGGCGTATCAACCTATCGAAAACTACGGAATCATCGGCAATATGCGCACGGTTGCCCTGGTAGGCATGAACGGTTCGATCGATTGGTACTGCTACCCGCACTTTGATTCGCCCAGCATCTTCGGGGCTCTCTTGGATGATAAAAAAGGAGGGCGCTTCCAAATTTCCGCCGACTCTGATGGCGTGCGGCACAAGCAGTTTTATTGGCCTTCCACGAATGTGTTGGTTACGCGTTTCTTACTGGCTGATGGAATTGCGGAATTGGAAGATTTCATGCCGGTGGGGCTACCCTCCGAATCGTCTGAGTATCGCCATGTATACCGTCGCATTCGCTGCGTCAGGGGAACGGTGCGCATTTCGCTCACTTGCCGTCCAGCCTTCGATTACGGACGACAGACGCACGAGGCGCAGATCGGAACTAACGGGGCAACCTTCAAGTCGGGCAGTTTGACCTTGGCTCTTTTGGCTGCGGTGCCACTCAGGAATGACGGGCGCGGCGGGGTGTCTGCCGAGTTCGTGCTCTCGGAAGGAGAATCACAAGTTTTCGTTCTTAGGGACGACTGCGGCGAGGTTGCCGTGCCGTGTCCGCCGTGCGAAAAAAAGACGGAGGAGTTGCTACGGGGCACTGTGAAATTCTGGCAAAACTGGCTCTCTGCCTGTACTTACCATGGGCGCTGGCAGGAGCAGGTACATCGGTCAGCTTTGGCGCTGAAGCTTCTTACTTTTGAGCCCACCGGAGCGATCATCGCAGCCCCCACCGCCAGCTTGCCCGAAGTCATCGGAGGCACTCGCAACTGGGATTACCGGTACACCTGGATGCGCGACGCTGCCTTCACGGTTTACGCCTTTTTGCGCCTGGGCTTCAAAGATGAGGCCGCCGCCTTCATGCACTGGATCGAAGAGTACGCGTCGAAGCACGCTCATCCAAAAGACCCCGGCGCGGTCGTCTTCACCATCGCAGGTGACAACGAACTTCCCGAGCAGACGCTGGATCACTGGGAAGGGTATCGAGAGTCCGGACCCGTGCGCATTGGCAACGCAGCTGTTGCGCAGTTCCAGGGAGACATCTACGGCGAGCTCATGGACGCGCTTTACTTGTCCAACAAGTACGTAAGCCCCACCTCATATGACGTTTGGGTAAAGGTCCGCGCTCGCCTTGAATGGATCTGCGAGAACTGGCAGCTTCCAGACGCCGGCATTTGGGAGATGCGCAATCGGCAGGAACATTTTGTTTACTCAAAAGTCATGAACTGGGTTGCTCTGGATCGTGGTCTTCGCTTGGCCGACAAGCGAGCGCTTCCAGCCGACCGCGCTAAGTGGCTGAGGGAGCGGGACAGAATCTATGAAGAAGTGATGACTAAAGGCTGGAACGAGAAACGCCACGCATTTACGCAGTTTTACGGCAGCGAAGACCTGGACGCGTCGCTCCTTATTATGTCGCTGGTCTTCTTTATGGCTCCCACCGATCCGCGGATGATCAGCACCATAAACGCGATCCGCGAGAATCCGAGGGATGGAGGTCTTGTCAGTGACAGCCTCGTCTATCGTTATCCGCCTCACGCACGCGTTGACGGGCTTCCGGGTGCGGAGGGTACTTTCAACATGTGTTCTTTTTGGCTCGTAGAGGCGCTCACTCGCGCGAGTGTAGGAATCCCGGAAAAGTTGGACGAAGCCAGGTTGCTGTTTGAACGTGTGTTGGGCTACGCCAACCACCTCGGGCTTTATTCGGAACAGACAGGGCCGCAAGGCGAGGCCCTGGGCAATTTCCCGCAGGCGTTTACACATCTAGCGTTGATCAGCGCCGCATTCAATCTGGATCGAACGTTGGGCAGCCAAGTTTGAACAATGCGATTTTGTCCGTAAAGGACCGAGGAGGAATTCATGCCAGATCTTAGACAAGGATGCTCGACAGGAAAGAATACAGAAGAGACAATGCCAGCCGATGCTCTGGTTCTATTCGGGGCAATGGGAGACTTAGCCCATAAGAAAATCTTTCCCGCTCTTTATCACATGGTCCGGCATGGTCGCCTGAATGTACCTGTGATTGGCATTGCCAGGGCCGCGCGGACCGACGAACATCTCAAAGAGCGGGTGCGCGACAGTGTCCAGCAGCAAGGGGGCGAGCTCGATCAGGAAGCCTTGGCCAAGCTGTTGAAGTTGCTTCGCTATGTCGGCGGCGATTATGAAAAACCTGGCACCTTCGACCTATTGAAGAAAACGCTTGGCTCGGCGAGCCGCCCAGCGCACTATCTGGCTATTCCGCCAAGTCTTTTTATGAGTGTTATTGAGTCTCTCGCAAAGTCGAACTGCATGAAAAATGCTCGAGTGATTGTCGAGAAGCCCTTCGGGCACGATCTCGCCTCGGCGCAGGAGTTGAATGCCGCTCTTCATTCCCGGCTTCCGGAATCGAGAATCTTTCGTATCGACCACTACCTTGGTAAAGAGGCTGTTCTCAATCTTCTGTTCTTTCGCTTCGCCAACAGCTTCCTGGAGCCGATCTGGAACCGGAATTACATCGAGAGTGTGCAGATCACAATGGCGGAGAAGTTCGGGATCGAGGGCCGGGGGAAGTTCTACGACGATACTGGGGCGATCCGCGATGTGGTCGAAAATCACATGCTCCAGGTTGTAGCGTTTCTGGCGATGGAGGCGCCCACCGGCTTATACTGCGATGCTATTCGGGATGAACAGGTTAAGATATTCCGCACGATTTTGCCGCTCGACCCCAAAAACCTGGTTCGCGGACAGTTCAAGGGCTACAAGACCGAAAAAGGGGTACCATCGGATTCTGCGGTGGAAACGTTTGCGGCATTGCGCTTGGAAATTCAGTCATGGCGCTGGTCCGGCGTGCCATTTCTGATTCGTGCTGGAAAGTGCCTCCCAGTCACGACCACCGAAGTGCTTGTCAAACTTAGAAAACCTCCGCTCGACAATTTGGCTGGCGAATCGACCAATCATTTCCGCTTTCGTCTCGGTCCGGGTGAGATTTCGATTAGCCTCAGCGCCCGCGTGAAACGTCCCGGCGAAGAACTCGTCTCCAAGCCCACGCATCTTTCAGTGGTCGAGGACCACACTGCGGACGAGGTTGACGCATATGAACGTCTTCTGGGAGACGCGATACGTGGAGATGCCTTGCTGTTCGTTCGCGAAGATGCGGTGGAAGCTGCCTGGGCCATTGTTGACCCCATTCTCGGGAATACAACACCCCTGGAGGAATACCAGCCAGGATCATGGGGACCTCGTGAGGCGGTCCGTCTGGCTGACGATGTGGGCGGCTGGCACGACCCCGAAGGAAGCAAGGGGGACACAGTCACTGCTCCGCGCGCCGCGTAAGAGCAAGAATTAGGAGTTGCGAATCTCGGACAAGGATCTATTCAGCTAACACTTTGTGCACAAATTGAACAACCATGGATCCTTCGCCAAAGGCCGACGCGACACGCTTCACGCTCTCAGATCGGATGTCCCCGACCGCGAAGACTCCGGGAAGGCTCGTTTCAAAGAGGTTTAAGGGGTTGGGACTCGAAGTCGAAACCGCCGAACATGCATCGATACACTGGCGCTCTCTCTATGTGACCGATTCCGAGGAAAATCAAGTCGAACTAGTCTGCTACGACAGCAGCGTTTGAGGAATGCTTGCAAACTCATTCTAGAGGAGATTTTACCGTTGCTGTAGGCTAAATGTGCTCGTTTCCTTTAGGAATTCCGGTGCCGCCCACAAAGCAACGCCTCAACTTAAGCAAAATAAAGGAATGGTACGGCCCGTGCACTAGAACCAGTCTCATAAATGGTGATTGAACCTACTTAGCTATTTCCTGCGTCCACGAAAGTCGGCAGAAGGAAGGCATGCGGGGACGATGGGAACTCAGCGATGCTCAGTGGCAACTGATAGAACCGCTCTTGCGACCGAAGCGACGTGCCGATGGTCGTGGTCGTCCATGGCAGGATACGCAGGCGGTGCTCAATGGAATCTTGTGGGTCTTGGGCACGGGGGCACAGTGGCGCGAGTTGCCCAAGAAATATCCGCCGTACCAGACCTGCCATCGTCGCTTCCAGCAGTGGGTGCGGGATGACAAGTTGGAACGCATCTTGCGCGTGCTGGCCAAGAAGTTGCACACCCGAGGAAAACTGGAAGTGGAGGAGGCTTTTATCGACGCCTCCTTCACGGGGGCTAAAAAGGGGGCCTCGCGGTCGGGCCTACCAAGCGAGGCAAGGGGACGAAAATCATCGCTCTCGCCGATGATCACGGTCTTCCTCTCGCGGTTAGTATCGAAAGCGCTTCGCCGCACGAAAGCCAACTGGTCGAAGGAGTCCTCGGGCAGAGTTTCCTCGACACCCTTCCCGCACGACTGATCGGCGACAAAGCCTACGACAGCGACCGCTTGGATCGAGATCTGGCCGAGCGCTATGGCATCACGATGATCGCTCCACATCGCGGAGAACGCCGGGAGCCGACTCAAGATGGCCGTTCTTTGCGGCGCTACCGCAGGCGTTGGCGAGTGGAGCGACTTTTTGCTTGGCTTCATCACTTCCGTCGGCTGGTGATCCGCTGGGAGTACCACGCTGAAAACTTCCTCGGCATGGTTCGTCTGGGTTGTATCAAAATCTTGCTCAGACGCGTGTTTCGCTCAGAAAGACACAACATTAGATTGGCAGCAAGCCATCAATGAGATAAATTCAGCGCATATGATCGGTCGGTTCACGGTTTGTTCGGTGGTATTGGGGATGGCTTGGGCGTGTGAAACCCAGTTCGCTTTCGCAAATCAGGAACCACCTCATTGCTCGGTCGTTGGCGATTTGGATGTACGCCCGTTCACCAGCAGAGTCTTTCATAACACGCGCATGCTGAGGGTTTGGCTCCCTCCTGGCTACAAAAGCCCTGACCAGCGCAGCAAGCGCTACCCGGTGATGTACCTGAACGACGGCCAAGACCTATTTGATGCTTGCACGTCGATTTTCAACGCGCAGGAGTGGCGCGTCGATGAGACCGCAACAGCGCTGATCCAGAGCGGGAAAATTCTGGCGCTCATCATCGTTGGAATTGATAACGCTGGCAAGAGAGACAGGCCGAAGGAGTATCTGCCTTTCCCGGACGATACCCTCAGGCCCCCAGTTCTAAGGGTTCGCGGCAAGGAGTACCCGAAGTTCTTGCTGGATGAGGTGATGCCTTTCATTAATCGTGAGTATCGCACTGACCCCGACCCAGCGAAGACTGGGCTTGGTGGCTCTTCTTACGGGGCTGGCATCGCGCTCTACACTGTCATGAAGAATCCAGGACGATTTGGGAAATTGCTGCTCGAAAGCCCTTCGCTGTACGCTCATGATAATTATCTTCTCCACGAAGCTGACAGATTCGCTCGATGGCCTGACAAGGTGTTTATCGGCGTCGGTTCGATCAGTGAACCAGTAGACGATGTCCATCGGCTTCGAGATACGCTTCAGCGTCAGGGGCTCGGAATCCCACGGTTATTGGTCGTCGAGCAGCCGGGAGCAGCGCATAACGAAGAGGCATGGGCACAGAGGTTCCCGCGGGCATTGCAGTTCCTGTACAGCCGCCCGACCGATCAGTAGGCCAGCATGTCGGCACATGTCCTCCCGAGTCTGCAAGCCGCAGCGGATTATTAAACTATTTATGAGACCGCTTCTAG
>Ga0187851_10004482_pt1 | contig 11379 bp, 10 predicted proteins | sample June2016WEW_6_10_FD_132997 | JGI IMG/M metagenome (GOLD analysis project Ga0187851, IMG submission 132997) | Peatland microbial communities from SPRUCE experiment site at the Marcell Experimental Forest, Minnesota, USA - June2016WEW_6_10 | ecosystem: Environmental > Terrestrial > Soil >... | reverse complement strand
GTTGAGATCCTCGACGAACGACGCCTCCGGCGTCACCTGGTCCGGCTCCACGCCGAGTTGCTCGGCGACTATCGTCTTGAACCGGTCGAACGTCACGTCTGGCATCAGTCGTCAGTCCTTCTTCGTTGTCAGCGTGGGCGGTTTCGGGTAGCGGAGAAACAATACCGCGTGGCGGGGCCTCCTTCGCATGGACCGATGAGGTGGGATCCGCGGCGCCGCTCGCGAAAACCCCCGGTGATTCGGGCGGGCGGAACGCGTAACGTCCCGACGCCCCGTCGACGAATCCGGCGGGAGCTGCGTACGGTGCGGGCCGGGCCGGTTCCACGGGCACAGCGACGGGGTCGGACGGCGGCGCTGGTCCCGGAGCCACGGCGGCCGTTTCCGGAGATTTGGCGGGGCCGGCCGAACGCCGCCGGCGGCGCGGTGCTGGCGATTCGGAAGTTCCGGCGGGATCCGCTGGGTTATCGGGCACGATCTCCTCTGGTTCGAGCCGGGGAACGGAGTCCCCGACCGTCATGCCCCCATGCCACCGTCGATCTGCAGGACGCAGCCGGTGATGTAGCCGGCCTCGGGAAGCGCGAGGAAACGGATTGCTGCGGCCACATCCTCGGCTTTCCCCGCTCTTCCGAGCGGAATGGCCCCGAGCGCCGAGTTGAGCACCTTGTCGCCGAGAGCCGCGGTCATGTCGGTCTCGATGAAGCCCGGGGCCACCGCGTTGACCGTGATCCCCCGGGAGCCCACCTCGCGGGCGAGGGTCTTGGTCAGCCCGATGAGCCCGGCCTTGGCGGCCGAGTAGTTGGCCTGGCCAGGGTTGCCCATGATGCCCGCGATGCTGCTGACGTTGATGAGCCGGCCAGAACGCTGCCGGAGCATCGGCTTGAGGGCGGCGCGGCAGACGTGGAAGGCCGCCGAGAGGTCGATCGCGATCACCAGGTCCCACTCGGCGTTGGTCATCCGGATGGCGAGGTTGTCGCGGGCGATCCCGGCGTTGTTGACGACGACGTCGAGTCGCCCCAGGCCCTCGACGGTGGCGTCGATCATCACCTGCGCCGAGGCCGGGTCGGCGACATCGGCCTCGAGGGTGAGCGCTCTCACCCCGAGCGCGCGTGCCTCGTCGGCGGTGGCATCCGCGATGCCGGGATGGCCGGCGCGGGCGTCGGCCTGGCTCGAGTAGCTGAGGACCACGTCGGCGCCGGCCTGGGCAAGGGCCAGGACGGTGGCGCGCCCAATACCCCGCGAGCCGCCGCTGACAAGGGCGACCTGGCCCTTGAGGGCGGCCTCAAACACGGCTCGCGGCCAGGCGCCGGAGGGCGGGAATGGAGGGCATCTCGAACATGAACGGTAGGGTACTCGACGATCGGCTCATCCGGGAGCGTCCGCCGCCAAGCGCTCGGAGAGCCCGGCGGCCGCGCTCAAGCTGGCCACGCTGAGGGCCCGGACGCCGGGGGCGATCCGCCGGGCGAGCCCGGTCAGCACCTCGCCGGGGCCCACCTCCACCAGCACCTCGGCGCCGAGCGCCACCAGCCGCTCGACCGATTCGGCCCAGTGCACGGCCGAGACCATCTGCCGCCCCAACCGCGCGCGCAACCCGGCCGCGTCCGACACCGCGGCGGCGTCGACGTTGGTGACCACCGGCACGGAGGGGGCCCGCAGCTCGATACCCTCGAGCACCCGAGCGAACTCCGATGCCGCCCCGGCCATGAGCGGTGAGTGGAACGCCCCGCTCACCTTGAGCGGCAGCACCCGGCGCGCGCCGGCCGCACGGGCCGTGACGGAAAACGCGGAGACGGCGTCGACCTCGCCGCTCACCACCACCTGGCCGGGCCCGTTGAGATTGGCGACCGCCACCACCCCCTCGGACTCCGCGCACAGCCGGGTCACGGTGGCGGCGTCCAACCCGAGCACGGCCGCCATGGTCCCGTCCCGCATCGCCGCCATCAGGCGGCCGCGCAGGACGGCGAGGCGGAGCGCCGCCTCCGGCAGGAGGGCGCCCGCGACGGCGTAGGCGGCGAGCTCGCCGATGGAATGCCCGGCGACGGCCACCACGGAGAGGTCGCGGGGCAGGGCGGCGGCCAGCACCACCTCGGTGAAGACGAGGGCGGGCTGGGCCACCTCGGTGGGCCGGATCAGCTCCTCCTCCGCACCGAAGGCGGGGCCGAGGTCGGCCCCCAGGGTGGCCGCCGACGCGAGCAGGCGCCCGCCGAGGTCGGTCGCCTCGAGGCCGGCGGCCATGGATGCCGTCTGGCTGCCCTGCCCCGGGAAGCAGAGGGCGACTCGGGGCGAGGCCACGCTCACCAGGTCCTCACCGCGCTCAGAGGGACCACACCGTACGGGACGAACGCCGACGCCAGGCCGTACCGCTCCACGCTGAGAGGGAGCAGGTGCATGCGACTGCCCCTACTCGGTCGCGATCACCTCGCGGCGATCGTAATGGCCACAGTTGGGGCAGACCCGGTGGGGCAGCCGCGGCTGCTTGCACTGGGGGCACGGGTTGAGGGTGGGAAGGCTGATCGCGTGATGCGACCGCCGCATGTCACGGCGCCGCTGCGAGGTATGTTGTTTGGGGAGGGGCATGACGTCTCCGGGCAGGGAGTGAGGGCGCGCAGCCCACGGCCACGCAGAACCTGAGCGGCGAGTATACCTGCTGCTCCCGCCGGGCTGGCACACGCCGGGGCCGCGACGCGCGCGGTACCGGCGGCCCGCCGGGGACGCAGCCCTCAGGACCTCGGTTCGCCCCGGCGCTTCTTGCGCGGGGCATCGGGCGTGGCGAGCGTGGTCAACCCCTTGCGGACGGTCTCCGCGGCGGTGGTCAGCCGGCCCTCGAGATCGGCCATCACCGACCGGACGTACTCGTCCGCCTCGCGGGCATAGCCCTCCGCATCAGCGGTGATCTTGGCGGCGTTGTCGCCCGCGTCCCGGAGGAGTGACGTCGCCCGCTCCTGGGCGGCGCGCAGGACGGCGTGGTCGGAGACCAGCTGCTCGGCCAGGGTCTGGGCCTCCTCCACCTTCCGCCGCGCCTCGGCGTCGGCCCGCTCGCCGAGGTGGGCCGCATCCTCCTGAGCTCGCCGGGCCAGCTCGCTGACATGCGCCTCCACCCGCTCGCTCAGCTCCCTGGCCGCGGCCTCGGCGCGCCCCACCACGCCCTCGGCATGCTCCTGGGTGTCCTGGAGCAAGCGCTCGCGCTCGTCGAGGAGCTGCTGGGCACGGACCACCTCCTCGGGCAGAGAGAGGCGGATCCGATCCACCAGCTGCATCAGCTGCTCGTCGTTGACCACCACGCTGCCGCTGAAGGGGACCCGCCGCGCCTCCGCGAGCAGGGCATCCAGGGCGTCGAGCAGATCCAGCGTGGACGGGGGAAGCTCGCCTGCCGCTCCGCCGCTCATCCGGGCTTCCCGAGGCGCCGGTGGAGGGCCTCGGCGATCGCCGGCGGGACGAACTCGCTGATGTCGCCGCCGAGCCGGCAGACCTCCTTCACCAGGTTGGACGACATGTAGACGTAGGGGGCAGAGGTCATCAGGAAGACGGTGTGGACGTCAGGCTCGAGACGCCGGTTCATCAGCGCCATCTGGAACTCGGTCTCGAAGTCGCTCACGGCCCGCAGGCCGCGGACGATCGCGATCGCGCCGACCTGCCGGGCATGCTCCACGGTCAGCCCGCCGAAGGAATCCACCGTGACCTCGCCGTCGATCGACTCGGTGGCTGCCCGGATCAGATCCAGCCTCTCGTCCACGCTGAAGAGCGGCTGCTTGGCGGGGTTGCGGAGGACGGAGATGACCACCCGGTCAAAGATCGCGGTCGCCCGCTCCAGGATGTCGATGTGCCCCAGGGTGATGGGGTCGAAGCTTCCCGGATAGAGCGCGACGCGTTCCTTCATCGGGACGTCTCCTCCTGCGCTCGGCGCTCGTACATGGTGAGGTCGGTGAGGCCGTAGTGAGCGGTGCGCACGGCGGTGAGGCCTCCCAGCTCCGCGGGCATCGCCCGGGCGCGGTGATGTTCGCATACGAGCAGCGCGGGTGCGAGACCGCCGACCAGCGCCAGCGCCTCGTCGAGACGCTCGTCCCGGTAGGGGGCGTCCACGAAGCAGATGCCGGCGTCTCTCACCTCCGCCGGCTCGCGACGCAGCCAGGTGATGGCGTCGGCCCTCACCAGGTCGATCCGGTCCTCGCAGCCGAAGCGCCGGCCGGTGTCGGCGATCAAGCGCAGGCTATCCGGCCGCCTGTCGACGAAGGTCACGCGCTCCGCTCCCCGGCTGAGCGCCTCGAACCCCAGCGACCCGGCGCCGGCGTAGAGATCGACCACTCGAGCCCCCGTGACCCGCCCTCCCAGGATGTTGAAGAGGGCCTGGCGCACCATCCCGCGGGTCGGCCGCACCTCCATCCCGCGTGGGGTGGTGAGCAGGCGGCCCCGCCACTCCCCCCCGGTGATACGACTGGAGGCCACCGGCGATCAGTCCAGGTCGAAGACGGCACCGTAGCCGTGCATCGCCTCTTGGAGGGGCGCGTACTCCGTGACCTCCGGGTCGTGCTCCAGCCAGGCCACGGCAGCGGTGCGCGCCCGCACGGCCAGGGCCACGTCGAGGAGATCGGCGGCGCGCATCTCGGGGAGGCCGTGCTGGCGCAGCCCAGCCACGTCACCGGGGCCGCGCAGGCGGAGGTCCAGCTCGGCGAGGTCGAAGCCGCTCTGGGTCGCCGCCACCGCCCGGAGACGCTCCGAGCCCTCCTCGTCGACGGCCTCCTCGAAGAGCAGGCAGTAGGCACGATGCCGGTCGCGGCCCACCCGCCCGCGCAGCTGGTGCAGCTGGGCCAGGCCAAACCGCTCCGCCCCCTCGACGATCATCACGGTGGCGTTAGGCACGTCGACCCCCACCTCGACAACCGAGGTGGCGACCAGGATGTCCGCCTCTCCGGCGGCGAAGCGCTCCATCCGCTCTGCCTTCTCACGCGCCGGCATCCGGCCGTGGAGCATCTCGAGGCGTAGATCCGGAAACACCTCCTGCTCCAGCTTCCAGTGCTCGGCGGTGACCGACTTCACACCCAATTTGTCCGATTCCTCGATCAGGGGGCAGATCACGAAGACCTGCCGGCCTGCGGACACCTGGTCTCGAACGAATTCGTAGGCGTCGTCCCGCTGCTCGGGCCGCACCACCCGGGTCTCCACCGGCAGCCTCCCCGGGGGCATCTCGCGCAACTCGATCACGTCCACGTCGCCGTAGACGGTCAGCGCCAGCGAACGCGGGATCGGGGTCGCCGTCATGGCCAGGAAGTTGGGCATGGCCCGGGCCTTGAGGCGCAGGCGCTGGCGCTGGGCCACCCCGAAGCGGTGCTGCTCGTCGACCACCACCAGGCCGAGATCGTTGAGCACGACGTCGTCCTCGATGAGCGCGTGGGTGCCGACCACCAGGGCATCCTGGCCGGCGGCCAGCCCCGAGAGGATCTCCCGCCGGGCCCGGGCGCGGGTGCTGCCCAGCAGAAGTCGCGGAGTGAGGCCGTGGGGGGCGAGCAGCGCCTCCAGGGTCACGAAATGCTGGCGGGCGAGGATCTCGGTCGGCGCCATCACCACGCACTGGAAGCCGGCGCGGCAGGTCATCAGCGCCGCCATCGCGGCCACCACCGTCTTGCCGCTGCCCACGTCACCCTGGAGCAGGCGGTTCATCGGCCCGGGCTCGGCCAGATCGATCAGCACCTGGTGGGCGGCGATGCGCTGGCCGTCGGTCAGCCGGAAGGGAAGGCTCGTCGAGAAGGCGCGGGCCAGCTCCACGTCGTAGGGGACGACCACCCCGGCCGAGCTGAGCCGGCGCCGCCGGGCTCGGTCCGCCGCCATCTGGATGAGGAAGAGCTCCTCGAAGGCGAGGCGCTCCCGGGCGGCCGCCGCCAGGTTCTCGTCGTCGGGGAGGTGCACCTGGCGGAGCGCCTCGCCCATCGGCATCAGTCCCTCAGCCTCACGCACCTCCGGGGGAAGGCGGTCCAGCATCTGCTCGGTGACCGGAAACACGCGGCTGATCAGGGCTCGAAGGTATTTGGAGGTGACCCCGTCGGTCTCCGGGTACACGGCCGCCAGGCGCCCGACGTGCTGGGGATCCAGGCTCGCCCGCTCGAACCGGGGGTTCTGGAAGGTGAGCCCGTGAAGGCCGCTGATCACCTTGCCGCTCACCAGGACCTCCATCCCGGCGTGCAGCTGCTTGGCGAGATACGGCTGATTGAACCAGATGGCGCCGACGTGGCTGCTCCCATCCTCCAGGGTGGCCTCCACCAGCGGCATCCGCCGCTGCGGGCTGGGGTGAGCACGCACCTCCCGGACCCGCACCCGGGAGGTCTGCACCAGCCCTGGACGCAGCTCCCCGAGCGTCACCAAGTGCCTCGTGTCCTCGTAGCGACGGGGCAGGTGCAGGAGCAGGTCGGAGACGGTGGCGATCCCCAGCCGGGCCAGCCGCTGTGCCTGGGCCGGCCCCACCCCGGGAAGCCCCGCAATCGGGGTCTCCGGCCAGCAGGCGGTCGGAAGCTTCACGATCCGGCCCATCTGCCGGCCCTTGGCGTCGGCCACGTCGGGCATCCTGGCAAACTCTAAGACGAGCGGGGGCAGGGAGGGCGCGCAGGACGCCGGAGCCCCCGCCAGAAGCCCACCTCCACATTTTCGTAACAGATCAGCGACGTCTGATACGCCAACCGCGTCATTCAGTAAACTCTGGATTCGCGCCACCAGGTGCGCGTGTCGTCTCGCCCCGGAGTGAGGACAGGCAAGAGTGCGGTGGATCGCCCAGCCCCAGCGTAGGGGGAAGCGCCCGGGTCAGTCCGGACAGGGCATGGTGGAGTTCGCCCTGGTGGGCGGGCTCTTCTTCTTCCTGATCTTCTCCATCATGAACGCGGGCTTCTTCCTGTACAGCCGCAGCGCGGTGGAACACGCCGCTGACGTCGGCATGCAGACCCTCGCCGCCGAAGGGAGTTGCACCGTCGCCTCCCTAGACGGGGTCCCGTGCGCGGTCGTGCCGTCCGGCTGCTCGGTCAGCAACAACAACTATGCCGACGCGATCGCCATCTGCCGCATGGACGCCGCAGGCCTCACCACCACCGCACTCATCACCGTGACCCAGGTGGCCATCTGGAGGGTGACGCAGCAGAGCCCCGGCATACCGCAAAGCACCTGCGGCAGCGGCGGGACGGGGTTCGGCACCTCGCCGTGCATGAGCCTCACCTGCTCGACCAATGGCGGCCCTGGTACCGGCGGTGCTGCCTGCGAGAACATCTACACATACCCAGGTGAAGTGCCAACACAAACCCAGAACCAATGGCCGGACGCCAGCCGCGACGTGAGTGTGGGAAGTGGTGACTTCGCCGAGCTCCAGATTGCCTTCAGCTACAGGATCGCGGGCATGCCTGGGGCCACCTCGATCTCGATGACCACCACCAACGTGTTCCGACTGGAGCCCCAGGAGCTATGAGGCGCATCCACCGGCGGCGCACCCGCGGCCAGGCGATGGTGGAGCTGGCCATCCTCGTTCCCCTCCTCGTCTTTCTCTTTCTTGGCTCCTGGACGGCCACCGCGCTGGTCGGGGACAACGACACTGCACTGCAGGCCAGCCAGGTGGGAGCGCGCTACGGAGCGGAGCTGGGCGGGGCGCTCCCGTCCGGTGCCACGATCGGGACCTTCTGCACCAACCACTCCGCCGACCCGCCGACCTGCCAGGTGGACGTCGACATCATCGACGAGATGCTGCCCGTGTTCTCCACCAACATGCCCAACGCCGTGGTCAACTACATCGACATCTATCAGCCGGACGGAAGCGGCAACGGGTGCACCTTCGCCACCGGTACATGCCCGCCGCCGCAAGATGGTGCTTTCGTCACGGGCGACTACGCGTGGGTGGACACCTACCCGATCAGCGGAACGTCCATCGGTGCACCCACCAGCCTCACATATGGGCTGGGCAAGCGCGACACTATACAACCTGACGAATCCGAGCTGGGCGTCGCGATACAGTTCGCCTACACCTCACCGACGTGGAGTCTGTTCACGATCGCCACCGATACGCAGTACAGCGTCGAACGGCTGGAGGCATGAGCACATCATGAGACCGACCCGTGCGCGGCGCAACGGCCGCTTCTCCCGGAGAGGGCAGGTCATGGTGATCTTCGCCCTGATCGCCGTCGTCCTCCTCGCCATCGTCGGACTCGCCATCGACGCCGGAGTCAGCTACTTCTCCAGCGACGCAGTCCAGCGTGCCGCCAACGCCGCTGCCCTGGCTGGTGTCGCCTACCTACCCGGGGAGTTCCCCGAGGCGAGCAATGCCGCCGTGGTGGAGAGCGCCCGCAACGGCTTCCCCGACAAAGGCACCTTTACGCCGCTCACTGGCGCCACGTCCTGCACCGGCAGCCCATCCCCCTGCGTCCTGGTCAGCCAGCCCGCCGACAACCAGCTCACCGTCACCGTCTCGGTAAGCGTTCCCACCACCTTCCTCGAGCTGATCGGATTCGGTCCCCACACGGTGGTACGCTCGGCCACCGCTTTGTACCTTCCGCCCATTTCCCTCGGCCAGCCCGGGGCGCAGCAGGGCAGCGACGTCGCCGACCTGGGGACGGGAGGCAACTACTATTTCGAGCGGGACGAGGGGTGGGGCGTTCCGCGGTCGGAGGGCGACGCCTTCGACCCGAGCCCCAACGAAGGCAGCGCCACCCTTTGCAACGGGCCTTGCTCGGCGACGAACCACCCGGACATCCACCTGATCAGCCCCGCCGCGAACAGCGAGACCGAAGCCGAAAGCAACAACAGCATTAACTACACGGGCGGTCCGAGCTACCTCATCGATGTCCCCCAGGGGCAGTCCGTCGACCTCCAGATCTTTGATCCCAGCTTCGCCCCCGACAGCTGCGGGAACAGCGCGACCACGTACTGCTATCACGAGGACGACACCACCTTCGACTCCACCAGCGTTGAGGCGTTCACCGCCATGGAGTACAGCGTCTACAAGGTACCGACCATCTCGCAGCCCGGATCGGGTTCGCTGGTAAGCCAGGAGATCTTCGATCCCATCGATGACACCGGCAGCCTAGGCTGCTCGGGCTTCTGCTACTTCAATAGCCCAACGACCGCAACTGCGCTCAACTGCACGCCAAACGTCTACCACGCGTGGATATCGGCGCTCGACTACGCACCTGACAGTTGCGATGGCCATATCTTTACGGACAGCGTGTCCCTAACTGAAGAGACTGGCTCCGACGTTCTCACCGGGGGCGCCACGACGGACCAGTACTACCGCCTGGAGGTCGACTCGCTGACGTGGAACGGGAACCCCATCTGCACGGACGCGGCGTCATGCGCGACCGCGGAAGTAGCGTCGACCGGGGACTCGGCCTACCCGGAGGCCCACAAGGGATACGCGGTGCGGCTCACCACCGGCCCGGGAACGAGCACACTGTCCCCCACCAGCACGATCTCCGCGCTGGACGACATGACCGTCTTCACCCCGATCATCAACCCGTCAACAACCCAGCCTCTCGCGTTCGGGATCCCCCTATTCCATCTCGACCCCGCCTACGCGGGATCGACGATCGAGGTCGACGTCTTCGACCCCGGCGACGTCAGCCCCGGCCCCGCCTACATGGCGGTCGAGCAGCCTGACGGCACCCTGGCCACCGGCGCGATCAAGCTCCTGGGCGTGAGCCAGGGATCGGGCGGCAACACTACGGTGCTACCGGGGCCAGCGAGCCCGTGGCCGCCGACTGGCCAGGCGTGCACCGCGTGCTTCGAGTCGGCGAGCTCCTCGGGGGTGAAATACAACGGCCAGTGGCTCCAGCTGCAGATCACCGTCCCGGACTCGCTCAACACCAGCAGCCCCAGCTGTGTCGGGAGCACGGATAACTGCTGGAGCAACTACTGGACCCTGCAGTACGACGTGGCCGGGGGTGTCAACGGGGATGACACCTTCTCCGTTCAGGTCGGCTTCAACGGCTCCCCTGAGCGGCTTCTGCCCTGATCCCGGCGGCCAGCCGGGCCGGCCTCACTCCAGGGAGAGGACGTACGGGTAGTGGTCCTGGCCGCCCCGGTGCAGCTCGAACTCGGTGTCCGGAAACTCGGTGCGCAGGCGAGTGACCATGGCGGCGGCGGCGGCCTCGTCAACCTGGGCGCCCCAGTAGACGGTGATCAGCTCGGGCTGGTGCTCCTGGTTGCGCAGGACCGCGTCGATGACCCCGGCCTCGTCGTCGCCCACCTGGACGATCTCATCGTCAACGAGGGCAATGACGTCGCCGATGGCGATGCTCAGTCCGTTCGCGGTGCTGTCACGCACCGCCCGCGTCACCTCGATCGTCGAGACCCGGGGCATCGCCTCGGTCATCCGGCGAGCGTTGACGGTGCCGTCGCCCCCCGGGTCGATGGCCAGCATGGCGCTGATGCCCTGCGGGACATTCCGTGACGGTGCGACGCGCACATCGATGCCCTCGGCCAGGTGCTGGACCTGTTCGGCGGTCATGATCACGTTGCCGTTGTTGGGGAGGATCACCACCGAGGCCGCCCCCGTCGCCCGCACGGCCGCGAGCAGGTCCTGGGTCGAGGGGTTCATGGTCTGACCGCCGTCGACGACGGCGTCGGCCCCGAGGCTGCGGAAGATCTCCCGGAACCCGTCACCCGGCGCGACGGCGACCACCGCGAAGCGGCGGCTGGGGGCTGCGGCCTGGGGGCTCACGGTCGCGCTGAGCCCCTCCCCGGGCGCGCGGACAATGGGGTGCCCTGCGACAAGCGCCTCCGGGGCGGGCGGCGCAGCCGCCTCGGTCCGAGCGGCGCGCTCCAGGATCTCGTGGTGCTGCGCCGTCATGTCCTCGACCTTTAGGTTCGAGAGGCCGCCCCTCTGGGCCGCGATGCCGATGAGGGCCGCCGGATCGACGGTGTGGATGTGCACCCGGACCAGGTCCTGGTCGCCGACCACCAGGCTGGACTCCCCCAGCCCTCCCAGCTCGGCCCGAATGGCGTCGACGTCGAGCCCCGGCCCGCTGATCATGAACTCGGTGCAGTAACCCCAGCCCCCCTCGCGCCGAGCCACGGAGGCCGCGCCACGACGGCGCCCGGTCGCGCTCCGTGGAGCAGCGGCTGCCTTCTCGCCGGGTAGCGGAGCGCCCTCGTCGTCAGGCACCACGCTGGGCTCGTCGGGGCGGCGCACCCTCGGCTCCCCGCTGCGCCTCTCCCCCACCAACCGGGGCCGGAGGGCGGTCCCGTCCCGCTCCTCGACGGAGCGCGTCAGACCCTCCAGGATCACCGCCAGGCCGAAGCCGCCGGCATCGACCACGCCGGCCTCGCGGAGGACGGCGAGCTGATCGATGGTCCGCTCCACGGCCGCGTGAGCCTCGCGGACTGCCTCGTCGAGGATGACGCGGATGTCGAAGGTGCCCGCGG
>Ga0187851_10004480_pt1 | contig 11384 bp, 9 predicted proteins | sample June2016WEW_6_10_FD_132997 | JGI IMG/M metagenome (GOLD analysis project Ga0187851, IMG submission 132997) | Peatland microbial communities from SPRUCE experiment site at the Marcell Experimental Forest, Minnesota, USA - June2016WEW_6_10 | ecosystem: Environmental > Terrestrial > Soil > Wetlands... | reverse complement strand
CGGCTCTTCACCGACGAAGACAACCGCATCCCGCAGGGTCACCCGCTGGTCGTCCTCAGCTACGACTTCTGGCGCAACCGGCTGGCGCTCGACCCCGCCGTCCTCGGGCGCGTGCTCATGGTGGATGAGCAGCCCGTGACGGTCATCGGTGTAGCGACGCCTGCGTTTCATGGCTTGGACGTGGAGAGCCGTGCGGATATGTGGGTGCCCGCGATGATGTTCCGCGGCGAGATTATGCAGTCCGGCCAGCATTGGGTCTGGATCATGGCGCGCCGCCGGCCGGAGATACCCATGGGCCGCGTCCAGGCTGCCGCCAACACCATCATGCAGCAATACCTGATGAGCGTCTACGGCGGCCAACGCGCGAGCGCCTTCGGCAGGTTTGCGTTAGAACAGAAGATCGAGGTCCGCGACGCCGGCGTGGGCCTCTCCATGCTGCGCGAAGCGTTCGGAAAGCCGTTAACAATCCTGATGGCGGCCGTGGGCCTGGTGCTGCTGATCGCCTGCGCCAACGTGGCCAACCTGCTGATTGCGCGGGGAGCCGCGCGCCGCCGCGAAATTGCCCTGCGCTTCTCGTTGGGCGCAACGCGCTGGCGGCTGGTGCGGCAGTGGCTGATCGAGAGCCTGATGCTCGCCCTGCTGGGCAGCATTTTGGGCCTGGCATTCGCCGTTTGGGGCGAGCGCTACATGCTATTGTTTCTGCCGCCCGGCACCGATGAGGGATTCTCCGTCGCTCCGGATTCGACGGTGCTGGGGTTCACGCTGGGCATATCGATTCTATCGGCCGTCCTGTTCGGGCTGGCGCCGGCTCTGCGCGCCACTTCTCTCGATCCCGCCGCCGCCCTGAAAGATGGCGGGTCGCAACAACCCGGCCGCGGCGCCCGCGCCAGCTTCCGCAAAGCCCTGGTGGTGGTGCAGGTGGCGCTTTCCGTAGTGCTGGTGGTAGCGGCGGGATTGTTCGCGCACAGCCTGGCGGGCCTGCGCTCCATCGATCCGGGATTCGTCGCGCAGAACGTAGTCACATTCTCGCTCGATTATCCGCGCGCATGGAAGGATGCGGACAAGGAAAAGCACCGTGACATGATGCTGGCCCGCCTGGCTGAGGTGCCCGGCATTTCCTCGATCAGTTATGGGATCCCAGGTCCGTACCAAGGCGGTGACTCCAGCGCGTCTATCCGCGTTCCCGGATCGGTCCGCACGGCCAAGGAAGGCGTGGAGATTAGCACGCAGTCCATAGGTCCCGCGTACTTTGCAACCATCGGCATCCGGCCGCTGCGGGGCAAGGAATTCGACGCGGGCGACCTGCGCTCCACGCGCAAGATCGCGGTGGTCAATGAGGCGTTCATCCGTGAATTCCTGCCGGGGACGCCCGACCCCATCGGCCGCAGCCTCAGCTTCGACGACGCCAAGCCCGAAGGCGGTGAGCCCACTTACATCGTCGGCCTGGTGCGGGACATCTTGCACGACGGTCTGAAGACCACTGCGAAGTCCACCGTGTACGTGCCCTTCCGCAAGAACCCGTTCCACATCGATCCCGCCATGCTGGTGCGCGCGGAACTGCCGCCGGCTGCATTGCTGTCCGCGATCCGGCGCGAGATCGGCCGGATCGATCCGGAAGTAGCGCTGGTCGAGCCGCGCACCCTCCGCGAGCGTGTGGACGACTCCATCTTCGTCGAACGCATGATCGCTACGTTGAGCGGATTCTTCGGCGCCCTGGCCTTGTTGCTGGCCGCCATCGGCATCTACGGCGTGATGGCCTACGCGGTCACGCGGCGCACCGCGGAAATCGGCCTGCGCATCGCGCTCGGCGCGGCGCCGGCCGGCATCGAGTGGATGGTGCTGCGCGAAGGCCTGCTGCTCATCGCGCTCGGCGTCGCCATTGGGCTGCCGGTCTCGCTGGCAGCGGGGCGCATCGGCGCGTCGCTCCTTTACGGGATCAAGCCCAACGATCCGTTGAGTTTCGGTTTGACAATTGCCATGCTGCTGGCGATCGGTGTCCTAGCCGCGTTTCTCCCCGCGCGCCGCGCCGCCGCGGTCGAACCAAACCAGGCGCTACGCCACGAGTAGGCATCGGTAGGAAGGTTGCCGGGTTAGCGGGCCGAGCCGGCCATAGTTAAGATGAGTTCTTCGCACAGGACCCACCTTGGGCTGTGGTCCTTGCTGGGGCATGAGGGAAACGTTTCCCCAGCCTGCACGTGGACTTCGCCGCCGCATATCGCACAACGATAGCGGCCGCTCTCAGGGCTGGTTTGACCAATTTCACGCATATTATTCAGGTTACTCCGATTCAGATCTCGGCGGGCTACGCCGCCGCGAGGATGTTCTCTAGCGCCAGTTCCAACTGCGGATAGCGGAACGTGTACCCCGCGGCTTCGGCGGCCTTGGGCAGCACGCGTTGGCTGGCCAGCATCACTTCCGACATCTCGCCGAACATGAACTTCAGCGTGAAGGCGGGCATGGGAAAGACTGCCGGCCGCGAAAGGCTGTGGCCGAGTGCCTTGGTGAAATCGGCATTGGTGACGGGGTTGGGCGATGTCCCGTTCACCGGCCCGCGCATGGGATTCTCGAGCGCGTGCTGGACGATGCCGACCAGGTCGTCGATGTGGACCCAGGACATCCACTGATCGCCGTGCCCCATTTTTCCGCCCATGCCTGCCTTGAACGGCGGCACCATCTTGGCCAGCGCGCCGCCGTTGGGGCCCAGCACCATTCCGGTGCGCAACTTCACCACGCGCATGCCGAGCGATTCCGCCAGGTCGGCTTCCTTCTCCCAAGCCACGCAGACCTCCGCCATGAATCCGCTGCCGGGCACGGACGATTCGGTGAGGATCTCTTCGCCGCGCGAGCCGTAGTAACCGATGGCCGATCCGCATACCAGCACGGCCGGGCGCCGACGGGTGGTGGAGAGCGCCTGCACCAGGTTGCGCGTGCCCGTGGCGCGGCTCTCGAGAATCTTCTGCTTCACCTCGTCGTTCCAGCGCTGCGCGATGGGCTCGCCCGCCAGGTGTACCACTGCATCGGCGCCATCCAGGCTCTCTTCCGGCGGCTGGCCCTTCATGGCGTCCCAAACGTACAGTTGCACGCCCGGCGGCAGGTTCGTTCCGGCGTGCCGGCTCAAAACTCGCAGCGTGTGATTTCCGCTGGCGAGCGCCTTCATCAGCCGGCGCCCGATGAAACCGGAAGCGCCGGTAATCGCGATGGTCATAAGGTTAGGGTACCGCAGTTGGTGGGGCGGACTTCAGTCTGCGCGGGGCCTCCAGGACCCGCTCCCCTTTACCACCCAGCACGTTCGCCATCTGTGGCGAAACTGGCCGCGAGATCTTTCCATAGTCCGGCATGTAGACCAGCAGACCGCCGGTTGCGGTGGTCTTGGAGTAGCCTGCCACTAACTGATCCTTGTAGTGGTCCGGAAAGAAGTCGAACGGATCGGTTGGGTCCGCATCGATTAGCTGCATATCGGTGTCATTCATCGTCAATTTGCCAAACTTCAGCACACCGCCGCGATACCACATGTAATTGCCGCCGGAAGGCTTTCCGGCCAGCAGTTTTCGCGCGCCTCCGAACGTTTGGATAATCTCGTCGCCCTGAATTCTCACGGCAGTGATACGGCCACGCATCTTGGGGGGCGGCAACATCTGCGCCGCATCCAAGATGATGTCGTTCCCGTCTACGCTTACACCTTTAGTCTTGCGGGTGTTGATCAGCTTAGCCATATCCAAACCGAACAGTTTCATTACGCCTTTAACCGGCAGATGAGCGGCCTTCATCTGCGTAGGTTGTATGCGGATTCTCCCGTCGGCCGTCGCGCTCATGGTACCAGTCATTTCAAAGGGAATCCCGATCCCTTTGTTCAGCGTACCGGCCTGTTTAATCTGGTTGCCTTCTATGGTGAGGCTCAGATTCTTAAGCGGCGCGTCCGGTGCGGCAAACACGTACGTGTTGAGGACATGGCTCATGCTGGCAGCGCTGACGCCCACTTCGGCGGAGTCGATCGCTACCACGTAAGACATCTTGTCGTCGAACGCGGGCGGCTGCCCTTTCCTGGTTGAAAGAAACTGGCCTGACAAATAGTGTATGTGCAGAATCAAGGCCGCATCAAGGTGAAGATTGACGTTTACCATCTCCACATGCGTTTGGTGATTCCCCGGTACCTCGACGGCGGCCGGCGGGATGTCTTTGCTTTGCTCGATGGGCGCGCTTACCTTGTCTTTACCGGCGCCGCAGCCGCCGAGAAAGAGAGCTGGGCCATACAGGCAACAGATCGCGAGATAAACTCTAGGACTCATAATCGCGGCACCCACCTCTTACCGCGACGGATCTCTTCCCCGCGTGGCTTGGACGCCTTTTAGAATCGCAAGGCCCACGAGTATAATGGCGCCCACCGCGATCCAATGCGCCGCGACATGCAGTATCACGGCTCCATAGATCAGCCCGCCAATTAAGATCAAGAAGCCGACAAGGTAAATTGCAAATGACATGGCAGTTCCTTTGTTCGGTTGTGGGGCGGGCAATTCTGCCCGCAGCCGGCTTTCAGCCGGCTCTGGCCGCTTAGGAGGTGGCTGCGGCCAAGATTGGCCGCCCTCCAAGGCTTATTCGCACACGCGCCCCCAAGTCCGCCTTTTCTCCATCCACGTCAGTGCAGGTTGGAGACCAAAGCTGAATGTGTGCCAAACCCCAGGTAAAACCGGAGGCCATGCAAGTCTTGCCCTCCATTATGCAAGAACTGCCGATAAACGCGGGCAGGCAGGTCACTCAACCGCCCTGGCTTCAAACTCGCACACCGCGTCATCCTCCGCCGTGTAGCGCACCTCGATCGGATGGCAGCAGACCTCGCAGTCTTCCACGTACACTTGTCCTTTCACCGAGGTATCCAACACCATCGATATCTGCTCCCAGCAATATGGGCACGCGAAGAAGTACTCCATTCCGCCCCAACTCACGCGCACAAACGATACGTAGCGAGACGGCCAACCCGCGTGAGCCGGAACAGCCAAGAACCCGGGATTAGGGCCGCCAAATGCTGTGCGCAGCCCGCGTCCAGCAGCCCGCGAAATAGCGCCGAGGTCCGGTATGGCTTCGCGAGCAAAGCGCCGCAGCGCGCAACATATCCCTGGCTGGAAAGCCCTTGCGCCGCGGCCGACCCGGATAACCACCCGGTTAATAAGGCATTCAGAATTCCCGATCCGGTGAACGGGTCGACAAAACCAAGCGCGTCGCCGGCGGGGTAAGTAATCGGATCAACCCATGACCGCAGGTTGCTGGAATAGACCAACGGGCCGACGGTGAGCCACTTGAACTTGCGCGAAAGGGGCCGGAGTCTCTCGGCCAGCGCTTCGGAGCGGAGCACAAATTCATCCAGGCGGAAGCCACAAGCGTGCAGAGCGCTTTCCGGCGCGATCCCGCATACATTGGTGATGCCGTGCTCCACACAGCTAACTCCAACATAGCCCCCGCTAAAGAAGAAGAGTTCGACCGCATCGTCGGCCGGACCCTCGAAGTGGGCTTTGAAGCCAAATAACCGCTTCCCTGGAGCAGCGGCGGCCCGGCGGCCGGTCGCCAGAACGATGCCTAATTTGCCCGCCGCTTCCGGCGCATCCGCCCAAGAATGGTCCCCAAAAGAGCCGTTTGGTACGACTTGGTTACTGACGGTCGCACCCAAGGCCACGGCCCGTTGCAGCAAAAGTCCATCGAGTTCATACCGGCTGAGCCCATATCCGTACTCCGGCATGGTCCATTTCTTGGTTAGGCGACCGAAGTGCAGGACGCAGTCGCGAATCCGAGTCGGCTCGAGGCGCAAGAATTGCTCCCACACTCCCAATTCAGCGAGTATTCCGCATGCCTCCGGCGAGATGAACTCCCCGCAGACCTTGTGCCTGCGATGCAGGGACTTTTCCAGTATGCTGACAGGAACAGATTCAGCGAGCGCGGCTATGGCGGCCGCCGACCCGGCCGGCCCGGCCCCGAGAATCAGAACGCTCCTCATCTGTCGGATAGGTGCAAATCCGTCACGCGCGGTGCCAGTGTGATCAATCGCCCAGAAGCTTTCCTTACATAACGCGCGACGGAACCCTGCTGCCATTTATGCCGATGAACCGCTCAACTCAAAAGGAAATCCTGGAGCTGTCGGAAGTCCCCGAGGCCCTCGTAAACCAGGTATATCGCCAACTCACTCGGATCCACCGTTTTCTCGGGGACACTGCGTCGGTCATGTCGGCTCTGCGGCGGGACCCTCTTCCGGTCCGTCGCGTCATGGACATCGGATGCGCCAGCGGGGGCGTGTTGCTTGATATCCGCCACAAACTCCGTGTCGACGTTGTAGGAGTCGATATCAGACCTCCGAGAGCCACGGACATGCCGTTTCCAATTTGGCGCGCCGACGCCGTGCGGGACCAGCTTCCACAGGCTGACGTGGCGTTCTCCATGTACCTTGGGCATCACCTTTCCGAAGAGGATCTCGTAAACCTTATCAGAAATGTAGGCCGGTTCTGCCGGCGTTTTATCCTCCTGGATCTGGTCCGCCATCCTCTGCCTCTGGGCCTGTTTCGAACTTTCGTTGCGCCGTTTGTGTGCCCCATCGTATTCGCCGACGGCCAGACATCCATCCGCAGATCCTATACGCGTACGGAAGTGAAGCGAATTGTGAGCCATGCCCTCGCCGGATCGAGCGCCGTTTTCCGGCACTCTGTGGCGCCTCTCTACGTACGCCAGATCATCGACATATCGTACAGTCCCGAGCTGGCGCCTGTAGGGCGAAACGGTGTTCCATCATGAGGCCCGTTCCTCTTACTCCGCCCCGAGATACTGCAGCAGCGCCGCATTGAATGCCGCGGCGCACTCCACCTGCGGCACGTGCCCGCACGCATCCAGGATCACGCTCTGGGCGCCGGGGATGTCCTCCGCCAGCGCCTTGCCCGCCACCAGCGGAACGAGGGCGTCTTCGCGCCCCCACACGATCAGGGTGGGAGCTTTGATCGCGCCCAACCGGCCGTCCACCACATCCTCGCCGCGCACAATGGAATCGATGAAGCGGTCGATAGTGTAGCCGTCGTTCTTGCGCAGATGAGTGGTGAACGCCTGTTCGGCAAACTGATCGCTGGCGAACATCTTGTTGTGGAAGACCAGGGCCATGAGCTGCTTCTCGCCGGCCACGGTCGACGGATTCAACCCTTGCAGCATTGCTCGCGTGAGGGGCGGCCCGCCGGTGCGCTTGGATGAGTAGCCAGCGCTATCCACAAGCACCAGGCGGTTCACCTTGTCCGGATGCGCCAGCGCGAAGTCCATAGCCACCCAGCCCCCCATTGAGTTGCCCACCAGCGTGGCCTTGGCGATACCTGCCTTCTTGCAGAACGCATCCAGAAAGTCCACCAGCGTGCCCACGCGATAGTCGATCGCCGGTTTGTCGGACTGTCCGAAACCAACCTGGTCCGGCACATAGACGTGGTACTTGGCGGCCAGCGCCGGCACGGTAGCAGCCCAGGCGCTGCGGTCCGCTCCCAGTCCGTGCAACAGAATCACGTCGGGGCCGGAGCCGGCCTCCTGATAATAGATCTTCTGGCCGTAGATCTCGACCTGTTTGGTGGCCGCGTCCTGGGCCCACGCGGTGGCGGCCAGTGTGCAAAGTAAGGCGATGCGGGAAAGCATCTCTGTCATATCCTCCTGGTGACTCTTGATTGTACGACAAGCGACGCACCCGAAAAACTATTGGCCGCTGATGAACGCTGATAAACGCGGATCTCTTCGAACGAAAAGGTGCTGGGCCGAGACCACCCTTCACAGCTCTCGCGGGACGGCGCGCTCAGACACCAGCCTTATCCGCGTTTATCCGCGTTTCGCGTTCATCAGCGGCCAATAAAGAATGCTCCTGAGAGGTATTAGTGAATGACGCACCTCTTTACTGGCCGCCCGGATTCCCTGCTTTAGCGGGGCGGCGCGAGCAGACACCAGCCTTATCCGCGTTTATCCACGTTCATCAGCGGCCAATAATGAATGCTCCTGAGAGGTATTAGTGAATTTCGGCACCTCTTTACCGGCCGCCCATGAACACAGATAAACATGAATTCTCGGATTCGCTGACCGAGCAAGTCCTGGCCGCTGTCTTCGAAGTCTCCAACACCCTTGGCGCCGGATTCCTCGAGAAAGTCTACGAGCGAGCCCTGCTTAGGGAACTCGGCCTGCGCGGCCTCCGGACGACCGCCCAAGCTGCCTTCGTTGTAAGGTACAAAGGCCTCGCGGTCGGAGAATACTACGCCGATATCCTAGTTGAAGACACCCTGATGGTCGAACTGAAATGTGTGGACCGTCTGGCCAACGAACACACCGCGCAATGTCTCAACTATCTGAAGGTCTCCGGCCGCACCGTATGTCTGCTAGTCAATTTCCAGAGACCCAAGGTCGAGTGGAAGCGAATAGTCCTTGACTTCCAGATCGGTACATGACTTCCTCTTATCCGCGTTTATCCGCGTTCATCAGCGGCCAATTCGCCTTCCCCCCGCCTACTCCACCGCAATCGTAATGCCCGCCGGGCTCTGATACGGCCCCACCGCCAGCACCACCGGCAGGTCGCCGGGCGGAACGAAACCGGTGGGCACCTGCGCGTTGATCTGCATCAGCCCGACAAAGCCCGGCGCCTCGCCCGCGAACAGGATGTTGGCCGGTACGCCAGCCATGGTCAGCGACACCTTCAGCACCGGCCCAGGGAAAGGCGCCGCCGCAGCTTGGCCCGTGACGCCGGCGGGCGACGTCTGACCTTCGCCCGTGGCATACAACACCACGATCGAACCGCGCAGCGCGGGATTTTGATCGGAGTTGATCGAGCCGTCCTGATTGACCACCACGGCATTGCCCGTTCCGTAGTTCAAGTTGAACAGCGCGGGATTGGCGTCCACCAGCGCGACTTGCAAGGCCGCCAGCGTGACGCCCTGATACACGACTTGCAGTTGCGCGGAAGTCTGGCCTGCCATCTCGTAAGGCGTCTGCGCGTTGATCTGATTCGATTGCGCGTAGAAGAGCGGAGCGGGAATCGCGTTGAACAGCACCTGCACCCCGCCCAGCGTTGTCGATAGCGCCCCGGATGCGTTAAAGACACCCGAGACCGCGGTGTCCGGCCCGATACCCAGGCCGAAGATGGAAAAGATCTCGCCCGGCGCCAGAGGTCCCGGTAGCAGGCTGGCCGCATTGGCGAGCGCCACGTTGACGTATTGCGGCGGCGGCGTTACCACCGTCTGGATTGCCGCCAGCATGCGCACGCGGTTGTTGCCGGTATCGGCCACCCACACGTTGCCCTGGCCGTCCAGTGCCAGCCCGCCGGGCATGTTGAGCGCAATATCCAGCGCCAAGCCACTGTCGCCGTTATACGCCGCGTCGCCGGTACCCGCAATCGTCGCGATATTGCCATCCGTCGTCACCATGCGCACGCGGTTGTTGCCGGTGTCCGCGATGTAGAGGTTCCCGACCGAGTCCACCGCGACTGCCGACGGAACATTCAGTTCCGCGGCCAACGCAGCGCCGCCGTCGCCGCTGAATCCGCTCGCCCCAGTGCCCACAATGGTCGAGATGGTGCCGCCCGGAGTGAGCATCTGGATGCGCTGATTTTGGGTATCGGCGATGTACAGATTGCCGGCGCCATCCATCGCCAGGCCGCTTGGGTTGTACACCTCTCCCAACGAAGTGCCGCTGCCAGCGGTGTTGCCCGCCGTACCGTCGCCTGCCACGGTATGCATGTTGCCCGCCGTATCCACCTGGATGACGCGATTGTGGTTCGTATCGGAAATGTAAACGTTGCCCGCCAGATCGGGAACCACACCCTGCGGCGCATCCAGGGGGGTGAGGGTGGCCGGATCGCCCTCGCCGCCGAACCCGGAGACGATGCCGTTGCCCGCGAAGGTGGTGACTACGCCGGAAGGGTCCACATGGCGCACGCGGCTGTTCTCGGTGTCGGCGATGTATAGGTTGCCCGACGGATCGAACGCCAGGCCGGTAGGGCCATCCAACCCCGCGGATACGGCCGCCAGTCCGTCGCCCGAATAGGATGGCGTCCCGTTGCCGGCCACCGTGAATATCGACCCGTCGGCGGTCACCTGCCGGACGCGATGGTTTCCCTGGTCGGCGATATCGAGCGATCCATTGCTGAGCGCGAGTCCGGCAGGAGCATGGAGGACCGCCATCGGCGCGCTCCCGCCGTCGCCGCTGTAGCCGAAGGTGCCATCGCCGGCGACTGTGTTGAGGATGCCTGTCGCCGCGGTGACCAACCGGACGCGCCGCGCTTCCGAGATATACAGGTCGCCCGCCGCATCCAGTGTCACCTCCACGGGAGTATTCAGCGCCGTCTGCAGCGCGGGTTGTCCGTCGCCGGTATACGCGCCGTTGCCCGGAGCTCCCGCCACGCGCGTGAGCGCGCCGGCCGCAGTCAACTGCCACACGAAGGAATTGCCGCTCTCCGGGATATAGAGATTGCCCGCGGCGTTGGCGGCCAGTCCGGCAAGGTGAATATTGGGCATGCCAAAGCTCTGCGGGGTGCAAACTGTGCCGATCGTGCCCGTGCCGGCCCGCACCTTGCGGATGCGCACGTTGGCGCTGTCCACGATGTAGAGGTTGCCGACCCCGTCCAGCGCCAATCCGGCCGGGAAGGCCAGTTGCGCGGCGGTAGCCGGTCCGCCATCGCCGCCGAATCCCGCGACGCCTGTTCCGGCCACCGTGCCGATGGTCCCGTCCGGCGCCACGCGGCGCACGCGATGCCCGTCGAAGTCGGAGATGTACAGGTTGCCGGCTGCGTCGGTCGCCAAGTTGCGCGGACCCAGCAGCAGCGCTCCAGTGGCCGGACCGCCGTCGCCGAAGACGCCGCTCAGCCCATCTCCCGCCACGGTGGTGATGTTTCCGTCCGCGCCGATCGCCCGCACGCGCTGGTTCCCGTAGTCGGCGATGTACAGATTGCCCGCCGCATCCAGCGCCAAGTCATACGGCTTATTCAATTGCGCGGCCGATGCCGGGCCGTTATCGCCGCTGAAGCCGGGGTGCCCGTTGCCGGCCACGGTGCTGATCGCGCCCGCGGGCGTCACTTTGCGCACCCGGTGATTGGCCGCGTCCGCGATATAGAGGTTGCCGGCGGGATCCACCACGATCCCTTCCGGTTGCGCCACCTGGGCCGCCACGGCCAAGCCGCCGTCGCCCACCAGATCGCTGCCCGCTACCGTGGTGAGCTGATAAACCGGAGTCGACGCCGGCAGGGCCGGGAAGCAGCATAGGCTGAACCAGGCCAGACCCAGGGGTATACCCCGACACTGGACTTGCATATTCCTTTAAGGGGTGGGCACGGCCTCAAGTTTTTCTCAGAGACCGCCGTTATATAGGTGAGTTCGCCTATGCAACACCGAGCAATTTACCTGATT
>Ga0187851_10004479_pt1 | contig 11385 bp, 11 predicted proteins | sample June2016WEW_6_10_FD_132997 | JGI IMG/M metagenome (GOLD analysis project Ga0187851, IMG submission 132997) | Peatland microbial communities from SPRUCE experiment site at the Marcell Experimental Forest, Minnesota, USA - June2016WEW_6_10 | ecosystem: Environmental > Terrestrial > Soil >... | reverse complement strand
CTCCACGGTGATATTCTTGGCGTAACCTGCCATCGCTTCGTCGATGCCGTTGTCCACCACCTCCCAAATAAGGTGATGCAATCCCACAACACCGGTGGAACCGATGTACATGCCTGGTCGCTTGCGCACCGGCTCGAGCCCTTCGAGAACAAAAATGTCTTTTGCGCCGTATGTTGCGCTACCTTTGTTACTGTCCTTGGCTTCCAATTTAACCGGGGCTTTTGACGCTTTTTTTACTTCTTTTTTCGGTTCTTTTTGAGCCATTTTTATTGGATTTTCCGCTTACTTTTCGTTAAAAAATGCCCCTGCGGCAATACAAGTATTTTAGCACGATTTCAGGAAAAAATCCACGACGAAAACCATGCGGCACCCCGCCGAACGGTCATCTGCCTGGAGGCGGAGTGCCGCATGGTTTTTCTAGAACTTCGTCGTTTGCGGACTCCCAAGACCCGTCACGTAATCGTACCGCTTGCGCGCATCACAGTAATACGCGCAATCGCCGTTGGAGCCGCTCGTGATATCGCGGAAATATTTGAGTGTGCTCGTGGAAGCCTTGTCGGTGTAGAATTTTGCGAGCACAGCGGAACCGCCGAGCGCCTGGATCGCGGCCCACTGCGGGGCGCCCGCGCTCGTGCCACCGACGGTATCCCACGCGCCTTTTTTCTTGGTACCGGTGCCCGTCGTGATATAGATCGGATATCCGGACGCCGGATCGGCGTTATACGAAACATCCGGGATCGCACGCATGCCGTTCGCTTTCGAAATTTTGTACGCCGTCTGGTACGCCGGTTCTTTTTCGTACGCGCTCACCCCACCGCCGCTCCCCGACCACGCGCTTTCGGCGATGAGCGTACCGCTCGACGCAAGCTGCAATGACGTGCCACCGACGCCGATCACATTCGGCGAAGACGCGGGCCAGCTTGCGCCCGTACCATCGTCGCCCGACGACGCAAAGAATGCGATGCTCGAGCTCGTCTTGCTCGCAAAGTGAGTATCGTACGAAAGCTCATCGGAAAATTCCGCGCCGCCCCAGCTCATCGAGATCGCGACGACGTCCTTACGCGACGTGGCGTAATCGATCGCGCTCAGCAGGTTTGCACCGCTTGGCGTCTTTGCCTCGACAAGTAAAATTTTTGCCGATGGCGCGATTGCATGCGCCCATTCGACGTCGAGAGAAGTTTCCATCGCCCAACCGCTGTTCGACGCAGTGGATGTCGCCATCTTATGTTTTTCGAAACAGCCGTTCGCCGTGGTACACGCTGGCAGATTATATTGCTTGTCGAACACCGCAAGATCGCTCTCCATATTCGCATCATCATATGCATCGATGAGCGCGATAGTTCCCTTTCCGCCGGTGGCGGGAAGGTTATAGATCTTTTTTATTTCCGCCGGTGTCACGCCGGAGGGCGTCGATTGTGCCGACTTGTACACGTGCACCGGCGGCTTCCCCTGAAAATCCGCAAACCGATACGACGCCTGCGCGGCACCGCCCACGGGAACAAACGCGGAAGCGGCCGCGAGAAGCGCGACAAGCACCGCAGATAGTTTTTTATTGATCATGCCCCGAGCGTAGCACAAAGGGCATTAAAACTATCTAAAACGACGCCAGAATAAGGTGCGAGGTTCCAGAATTAGGCTCGCCCTCCGGGATAGTTCTGAAACCTCGCACCTTGTTCTGGCTCTGCTTATTAAATAAAATCCTACCAGATTTTTACGCGATCGGACTCTTCCCTATACAACCCATCGCCGGGTTTTACATCGAATGCCTCATAGAATTCCGTCATATTAGAAAGCGGACCATTCACCCGATAGATACCCGGTGAATGCGGATCGGTCTGGATCTGCGTACGCAATGCTTCTTCGCGTATATTGGCACGTTCCGCTATCGCTAAATTTTTGAAAAATCGCTGAAACGGCGTCATCCCTTCAGCGAGCGGCATCTTGGCAGCTGCCTCTTTACCGCCAAGTGTCAGCATCAACCCATCATAGGCGATGAACAATCCGCCGAGGTCGGCGATATTCTCGCCAAGCGTCAGCTTTCCGTTCACATGTAGACCGGGCAGCGGTTCGTACGCATCGAACTGTTCTGCAAGATGGGCGGTCTTTTTATCAAAGCGTTCTTTGTCTTCTTTGGTCCACCAGTTCTGTAGATTACCGCTAGCGTCAAAAAGCGCACCCTGATCGTCAAACCCATGAGTGAGCTCGTGACCGATAAACGTCCCAATACCGCCAAAATTCATCGCATCATCGATATCTTGATAAAAGAACGGCGGCTGAAGGATCGCTGCGGGAAAAAGGATCTCGTTCATGGCCGGTGAATAGAATGCATTTACCGTCTGCGGTGAAGAATGCCATTCGGACCTGTCTACCGGCTTAGCGATCATTTTCATGCGGCGATCAAATTCAAACCTATGCGCGTGGACATAATTTTGCAGGTAGGAATCCGTGCCGATCTTGAGCACGCTGAAATCCTTCCATTTGTCGGGGTATCCCAATTTTTTCGTGACCGCGGAAAGTTTTGCGAGCGCTTTCTGTTTCGTTTCAGCGCTCATCCAATCAAGCTTCTCTATGCGCGCTTTATATGCGGCGGTAAGATGCTCCACGAGATCCTTCACTTTTTCTTTTGCCGCCTCGCTGAAATGCTTCTTTACATACAATTTCCCGACCGCCTCATCAAGCATGTTGTCGACCACGCCCAGCACCCTCCGCCAGCGTGGCTTCATCTCCGTAGCGCCGCCAAACGTGCGTCCGTAAAAATTGAATGCTTCCCTTGCAAATTCCTCGCTCAAAAAACGCGCGGTGTCATTCAATACATGCCACCGCACATATGCCTTAAGGTCTTCAAGTGAAACTTCCTCAAAAATGGCGTTTACCGCCTTTATGAACTCCGGTTGGCAAACGATCATATATTCGGGAATCGACGCATGTATTGCCTCAAAATACTTATTCCAATCCACGCGCGGGGAGATCGCCATAAGTTCGGCAGGGGTCATTTTATTGTATTGCTTTTCGATATCACGCAATTCCACTTGTGTCATTGATGCCTTTGCAAGGCGCGTTTCGATATCAACGAAGGTCTTTGGCAGCGGCTGATACGCAGCGATAGCTTCCGAGAGCGAGAGCATCCGGCCGGCATAGCCAGAATATTTCTGACGGATCTCACGGCTCTTTTCATCATCGTTCAAATAATAATCGCGGTCGGGCAACCCCAATCCATCCTGACCGATATAGAGCGCCATAATATCACTATTCTTAAGATCTTGATCTACGCCACATCCCCAAAATGCGCTTATCCCCTGGCGATGCAACATTCCCAAGAGCGGCGAGAGCCCGGCAATGTCGGACACCTCGTCTATCGCTGCAAAAAGATCCTTGATAGGCGCATCTTTCAAGGCGCCAAGTTTTTCCACGTCCATGCCGGTGCGATAAAAATCGCGCACTTTGCGAGCATTATCATCCAGCGCAACGTCATCTTTCGTAGAAATCTCATCCAAGATAGCCTTCAATTGCTTTTCCACCTCCACGCGCAGAGCGGAAAACGATCCCCATTTCGACTCTTCCGGCGGAATTGGATTCTCTTCGATCCACTTGCCATTCACAAAATGAAAGAAATCGTCCGTCGGTTTGATAGTAATCATAGTTATCTCATTATAGGTGAGAAATACGGAGCGGCAAAGTGGAAAAATCGGATCAAAGAGGGTATACTCTTATAAAATAATCAACTATCCATGAAAAAATATATCATCGCAGGGGTGCTCGTGGTCGCGTTCGTGGCGTATCTTATCTTCGCCAACAGAAGCTCAACCCCAATAACGGCGATGCCGGCGGCGGGGACGCCCACCACCACGCCGAACACCATCGGACCGACCTCGCTCCCGACCACCACGCCGCCCTCCGGCAATCCGCCATCGGGTAGCCCTTCCGCATCCACCGGCCAATATAAAGACGGTACCTATACCGGCGCGGTCGCCGATGCGTTCTATGGAAATCTCCAGGCGGCCGTGACGATACAGGGCGGCGCGATCACCGACGTGACATTCCCCCAGGCGCCGAGCAATGGCCATTCCGGCGAGGTCGCCGCGCAAGCCCTCCCGATCCTCAAGCAGGAAGCGATCGTCGCGCAGAGCGCGAACGTCAACATTGTTTCCGGCGCCACACAAGATAGCCAAGCCTTCCAGCAATCGCTCGCCTCGGCACTCGCGCAGGCAAAAGTATAATGAAGCAGACCCGTCTCCTGATGGGTATGCCCATCACTGTCGAAATCGCCGACCCGCATGCCACGCAGTCGGTCATTGACGATGTCTACGACTACTTTGCGCATATAGACGAAAAATTCAGCACATACAAAAGTACGAGTGAGATAAGCGCGATTAACACCGGCGCGCTTGTACTCAGTGACGCGAGCGAAGAAATGCAACTCGTCTTTGCGATGTGCGAAGAAACAAAACAACAAACCGGTGGCTATTTTGATATCAAAACGCCGAACGGGAAATACGACCCCTCCGGCCTCGTGAAAGGTTGGGCAATTTGGAATGCCGCGCAGTTACTCAAAAAAAATGGCTTTGCAAATTTTTATATTGACGCAGGCGGCGATATCCAGCCGCACGGGCATAATGCGGACGGTGGGCAATGGGCGGTGGGCATAAAAAATCCATTCAACCAAAACGAGAATATAAAAGTGATATATGTGAGCACAGAAGGCGTCGCCACCTCCGGCACTTACATTCGCGGCAACCATATCTATAATCCGCGCAGCGCGGGCGTTGCGGTGAGCGACATTGTGAGCCTTACCGTCATCGGCCCGAATATCCACGATGCCGACCGCTTTGCCACCGCCGCTTTCGCGATGGGCGCGGACGGCATAAAATTCATAGAAGCACTCCCGGGCTATGAAGGATCTATGATAGATAAAAACAAGATTGCCACCATAACGACGGGATTTGAAAAATACACATGAACTTCATCGACCGATTCTTGAACAACATCACGATGTATCGCCTCCTGATGTACTACCTGATGATCCTCCTTGCGATCGCGGCCATCTTTGGCGCGTTCGGCATCCTTCCCTATAATCCAATCGCTATTATTTTTTCTACGCTCTTCTTGCTCGTCGTCGCATGGGCGGCGAACGGCATCCTCGCGCACATCATGAATGCGCATCCGAACACGGAATCGGTTTACATTACCGCGCTCATCCTCGCACTCATTATCACACCCGGCATGCCGAATAACGTTTCAACCGTTATCTTCCTCACGTGGGCGGCGGTGCTCGCGATGGCATCGAAATACGTTTTTGCTATCGACAAGAAGCACATCTTCAACCCGGCGGCGTTCGCCGTAGCGGTGACCGCGCTCGCGTTCGGCCAGACGGCAAGTTGGTGGGTTGGCGGCAATCTACCGATGATGGCATTTGTGGTGATCGGCGGCCTGCTCATTTTGCGTAAGATCCAGCGCTTCGACCTCGCGCTCATGTTCTTTGTGTTCGCGCTCGCGAGCGACGTTGTGACTCACGCAGGATTCGACCCCATCTCAACGATACAGAAAGCACTCATCCACACGCCGCTCTTTTTCTTTGCATCAATTATGATCACCGAGCCGCTTACCACGCCGCCCACGCGCAAGTGGCGCATGATCTACGGCGCAATCGTCGGCGCGCTCTTCTCACCGTTCATCGCCATCGCCGGCATCAGTTCATCGCCGGAGCTCGCGCTCCTCGTCGGCAATATCTTCTCGTACATCGTAAGTCCCAAGGGAAAGCGCGTGCTCACACTGCAAAAAAAGGAGGTGGTCGGCAAAGACATCTATCACTTTACGTTCAAAGACGAAGCCGCGGCGCGCGGTAAAAAATTATCGTTCCAGTCCGGGCAATATCTTGAGTGGACGCTTAACACGGAAGGCGGCACATCCGGCGAAAAAACCGACGGCCGCGGCAACCGGCGTTACTTTACCATCGCGTCATCACCCACGGAAGACACCATCCAGCTCGGCGTAAAATTCTACAAGCCGTCGAGCAGCTTCAAGAAGCAACTCCTCACGATGCAGCCGGGGGACACGATCGTTGCCGGACAACTTGCTGGCGAATTCACATTACCGAAAGACCGAAAACAAAAATTGGCGTTCATCGCGGGAGGCATCGGCATCACGCCATTCCGCAGTATGATAAAAGACTTCGTTGACCGCGGCGAAAAGCGCGACGCGATATTATTTTATTCCAATCGCACCGGCGATGAGGTCGCGTATCGCGACGTTTTTGACGAAGCGGAGCGAATCATAGGTATGAGAACGATATATATCAACACCTCCGGCGGCGACCGTCTCACCGCCGATACCATAAAAAAAGAAATCCCCGACTATGGGGAGCGCATGTTCTATATTTCCGGCACGCACGCGATGACGAACGCGTTTGAAAAAACATTGCACGAGATGGGCGTGCCGCGCACGAACATTAAAACGGATTTCTTCCCAGGATTCGCGTAACGCTCGGCGGCTGGTTTTCTTGCATGATCAGATCTTCGGAAGCGGGAACTACCCAATCGCCCAACGCCGCCAAAAAATCATCGCGACGCGCCTCCTGTCCCACCTTCTCCATATGCCACTTCGGATGGCTTTCCGGCGTGTACTCGAAATGCCCGCGCACTTCCCCGCTCTTGAACACCCGCAAATGGTATTGATGCTCAAAGTCCATCACCCGTCGCACGCTCACTATCTCATCATCATCCTTGAGCGAGACGAAATGATTCAAAAATCCCTGCGCGGCAAGATACGTCACAAAATCCTCCATGCTGCGACCCGGGGCAAGATGCCCCATTAAATAGTTCTGTTTCCCCTCGTGGTGGAGGATCCCCAAAGAGAGAAAAACATCCCTGCCGGTGCCGTGCACGGGGTAAATGACCTTCCAAAACATATATTTCGACCGATTGCGGAATCCTTTGGGATACGGCAGAACCGAGTCCGGAATGCTCTGCCGAAGGGCGGTTTCTTCCATAAATAAGCTATATATCTTAGGATAAGTTAACTAAATCATTATAGCATATCGGGGCCCACGCCGAAACCCGGCTGTGCATTTCATTGCTTTTAACCCCAGAAAAAGCTACCCTTCGGGGATGAATAAATTCAAAAAGCCGTACGGCAACCGAACGAGCAGTAACCGCCCCAGCTATGATCCGGCGCGAGCACGAACCACTAGCCCTCGCGATGCCCGCACCTATCGCAGCGCTCGCAGCGGCGGTGAAGCGTTCCAAAAATTCGACGCCGTGTGCAGTAACTGCGGCAAGAAGTGCCAAGTCCCCTTCCGCCCGGATGGTGAGAAGCCGGTGTACTGTAAAGATTGTTTCGACATGCCACGCAAGGCGATGACGGGCAAGAAAAAGTTTTCCACAAGCCCGGCCGCGAGTTTTTCAAACTCAGCGAACTTTGGCTCAACAGCGCCGACCGCATCCGCAGCCGGCGGCAAAAGCATTGCCGACCTCACACGCCAGATCGCCGCGATGAACACCAAGATCGATACAATGTTGAAGATATTGCAGGAAGGCGGGACTGACGAAGAATAAAAAATCACGGAACCTTTTTAGTGCGGCTATAATAGATATATGCAAATCACTTCGGCAAAATTTATGCGCGGTGTGAACGGCACCGACGAGCTTTTGGACGACGGCACGCCGCAGGTGGCGCTCATCGGCCGGTCCAACGTCGGCAAGTCGAGCATCATCAACTCGCTCACGCGGCAGAAAAATCTCGCACACACGAGTGACACACCCGGGCTCACACAGGAGATCAACGCCTATTCCATCAACAATAAATTCTATCTGCTCGACCTGCCAGGATACGGCTTTGCGAAAGTTCCCGAGCGGATCCGCGAGAGCCTGCAAAAATTAAATTGGTGGTATCTTTTTGATTCCGAGCACGTTCAGTACCACGCAGTGTTGGTGCTCGACGCGAACGTCGGGCCGTCAAAGAACGATTTGGAAATGCTGACGCTCCTGCGCGAGCACCAAAAAAATATTGTTATTGTTGCAAATAAAATTGATAAGATACCGCGAGCCGAATACGATGCGCGGTTGGCGGTCATCACCGACCTCGCGCACGGCGCGCCGGTCGTTCCCTATTCCTCAAAGACGGGCAAAGGCACGGAAGAGTTGGTGAACGCGATTTTCGGAAAGTAAAAAGTTTTAACGGACAGCGCGAGACGATATTCGAACAAGCTGCATCTTTTTTTCGCGCGGCCACGACTTGATTTCCGCTTCGCGCTTGAGCGCGTCGCTTCTTGTCGCCGCCTTCTCCCGATAAAAGATCTTCTCCGGTTTATGCGATCGCGTATAATGGCCGCCGATGCCGGCACGATGTTCCTTAAACCGCCGCTCAACGTCAGTCGTGATGCCCGTGTAGAGACTTTTATCCTTACAACGAAGGATGTAAACGTAGTACATAGGGAAATTCAGCGATGGATGCAACCGGCCCAACAACAAGGCCTGCGCATTCCCTCTTTGAGCTCCGTACGTACCCTCTCGACATGCTGCCTTCTTGTTCCCGGTTTCTTAACGGAGATGGTCCAGCATATCCATTCGTTGCGCGCGAGCGGAGTGATATCTTCCCACGCTGCCAACGCAACCAGGTCAGAGGTGAGAACTTTTTGTAAATCAGCTGGCACTTTGTGCACCGTACCGTTGGAGATTCCTTTTTTGACCATAAGTCGTTTACTGAACCGCCGAAGACGTATTCACTGAAAACGTCGCTATGGCATTGCTGATTTGCGTGAGCGTAATGCCATAGTTTGCGGCACGGTACGTTTGGCCGACAGAAAGTGTTTGTGGCGGGATCGGCACGGTAGCGATCATGCAACGGACCTTCGGCGGCGGATCCGATGGGAACGAGTTCCAGCATCCGACCGGCGTGATCTGGATAGTCGCCGAAGAGGAGGAGAGATCTTGCAGGGTGAAGTAAAAATTTTCATTTCGAATTTCAGCGATGCCGCCCTGCTGTAACGATACGCTTCCGGGCGCATTCAACTGCTGGATGGTGGAAGCAGTCCTTGCGGAGTTCGCCGTGACCGTTGCGGTGCCGAGAATTTGCATGTTGGGACAATTGCAAATGCCGCCTGCCGGGCAAGCGCAGACACCACTCGTGAGCGTCGCCGTATACACGCCCGGGGAAGCATACGTATGCGAGACGATGCCGAGCGCGTTACAGCTCGAACATACCGGAGCGAAGCCGAGATTTCCGCTCGTGCCGTCGCCAAAGTTCACCGTGTTGCCGATGGCACTCCCTTGTGGCGCTGACGATGTAAATTGCACCGAAAGGGGAGCCGTGCCGGATGTTGGAGAAACAGAGAAGTTCGTGCTCGTGTTTTTTGTGGAACTCGGGGAGGTCGGGCATACAAAAGCACAGTCAGGACCGGTAGGACCGACATAGCTGCCGTCAGGACATTCTTTCGCTATTTCCGGACACGCTTGCGGCTTGGTTGGAGCATAGGCAGTCGCCTCTGCCTGTAAGGCGGCCGCTTGAATCGAAGCATTAACCGACGCGCTTGCCCGTGCGACGGTTTCTGCAAGCTGAGGAGTAAAACTGCTTCCGCCGCCATCGCCGATAATGAGAAATCGCGTGGTGTTCAGAGGGATGATGGTCGTATCAAAGCGCCGCCCGCTCGGCAGCATCACGAGGCCGGATATCGTGGTCTTTGAAACGTTTGCGGTCGTCGTCGCAGAGGAACCGCCGCCGTTCGTGCCTTGTGGATAATCCACCATCCACTGCCCCGAGGCGTTGTCATAGAAATATTGAGTTTGGGCGATCGGGCTTGCGTGATTGGCCGGCTCGTCGGTTATGTTGCTTGTTGTGGAATTTACCACGTAGATCGTTATTCCTCCCGCAGGACCGACCTGTAATGTTTCCACAGCGACGCCTCCGGGAAAATCCGTATTGTTACTCGTGGTCGTTGCCGTTATCGGTAGTGCACTTGGATACCAGAAAGAAAAGCCATACATCGGATCAGAGTATTCACTCATGCCATCTATCTCGCTCGGCGCGGTACTGGTAGAAATTGTCGTTGGCGGAGCGGTTTGAGTCGGTGCTTTTTGCGAAAACAGAATATAGCCGAGGATTCCGACGATGACGACAACGATAATGATGAGGACGATCCACTTAGGCTTCATAAGAGAATAATACCACTAATAGGGATGGAAATCTTATCACATAACGACTAGCGGAGAGGGAGGGATTCGAACCCTCGATGCCCTTTCGGACATACGTCCTTTCCAGGGACGCTGTTTCAACCACTCGCACACCTCTCCAAGTGCTTATTTTCTATTTGTCTTTTCGCGCTCCGATGATAGTACCGTTAAATTCCTTTCCATTCAAGAGCGCGCGGAAGTTCGGCAGGTTGCGGCCGTCAATGATGATCGCCTTAACACCCTCGCGCGCGCCGAGCGCGGCGCCGACGGGATCGACGGGCGCGTGAAGGCCCGGCTTCCACTTGGCAGGTATCAGCTTGCGATATTCACGCCAGGTGAGCTCGTCAAACGGCATCGCATCAGCGTACTTGGTATTGTCTTTGCTATACACATGCGCGGGCTTGCCGGCGACGATCGCTTCGCCCACGCCAAAATCCGCGGCGATGCGCATGGCGACGTAATCCGTGGACCATCCCGGACGCCAGCCGGACGCGATCGTCACGGGGCGTCGGATCTTTTTTATCTTCCCACGGATGTCGATGACCACCGGATCGGCGACGGCGCGAAAGATCGTGCGCAACAAATGCGCGTTGAGGCGCGTGGCATGGATGCCGATCCAATCCTTGTCTTCGTCCGTCACGCGGCTCACCCGTTCCGCGGCTTCCTGAAAATTGCGCGAGAGTTTTCCGCCGCCGACCACCAAAACGAACTTAACGCCGCGCTTCAAAAACGACGCCAAAAATTTTTTAAAATCTTTCAAAAACTGCACATCGATCCCGTCGGGATGCACAACGGAACCGCCAAGCGCAACAACGACGGTTTTGGAGAATTTATAGTGCATGATAATGGCGTGCGGCGGCAAAGATTACCCCGAGATCTGCTGTAGTGCCTTGATACGTTGCTCGATCGGTGGATGGGTCGCGAAGAGCGTATGCCACCACGAGGCGCCCTTTCCCTTGAACGGCGTGTCGATCCACATGTGCGCGGTGGAATCCTTGGCGGTCGCCATCGGCGTCGTGTCCAGCTGGATCTTCTGGAGCGCGGAGATGAGCCCTTCCGGATAGCGCGTGAGCAGTACGCCCGATGCGTCCGCGAGCGCTTCGCGGCGGCGCGAGATGGCAAGCTGGATCAACATCGTGCCGATCGGCGCAAGGATGGAGAGCACGATTGCGGCGATGAAAAATATCTCCTGCGCCTCGCCATTCCCGCCGCCGCGTCCGCG
>Ga0187851_10004476_pt1 | contig 11389 bp, 11 predicted proteins | sample June2016WEW_6_10_FD_132997 | JGI IMG/M metagenome (GOLD analysis project Ga0187851, IMG submission 132997) | Peatland microbial communities from SPRUCE experiment site at the Marcell Experimental Forest, Minnesota, USA - June2016WEW_6_10 | ecosystem: Environmental > Terrestrial > Soil >... | reverse complement strand
AATCGTTGTTTCATAACTGTGTTCACAGTGATGAGGTTACGACGATTGACCTCGACTCCGGTAGGGAGCAGGTGGGAGTTACGCAGGGCAGGCCAGAGTTAAACTTTGCTGGCACTTCCGCTGGCACTCATCTGTGGAAGTTTCCAAAACCTTTCAGTTCCAACTGGTTAGGTTTGGAGGCGAGGGTCGGAATCGAACCGACGAATGAGGCTTTTGCAGAGCCCTGCCTTACCACTTGGCTACCCCGCCACACGAGTCATTAACACTAAATTCGTTTCCCAAGCGGAGCAAGTTCAATCGGCATAACCCAGCTTGGGGTGCTTGGGCCGTTGCGCCCATTACAATCACAATCCCGGTTTTATTGTTTGATGCTCGCGCGCGCATTTTCGATGACCCGGGTACTGACCCAATAAACGTAGCCGGTGCCCCCTTCCTGAAGACGGGTGAAGAACAAGTATTTCCCATCCGGGCTGACGGTCGGGCAAAGCACCGCCATGGCATCGCGATTGATACTTTTCCCGAGATTGACCGGCTCCGTCCAAGCGCCATCCTTCTTTCGGAAACTGATCCAGATGTCATTCTTGGTGTAACTGCCCTTGCGCGGGGAGTTGAATAACAGATAACTTTCGTCCGGTGACACAAATCCGTGCGATGCACCGCCGGTATTCACGAGATTGCCAAGATCGACAGGCTCGGCGAAATCATTTCCGTCCGGCTTCGCCATCATAATCCGCCCTTGGTCCCATTTGTCATTGCGCGAGAAGAAGAGATTTCCGCGGGCACTGACGCATGGATAGTACTCTGTCTCTTGTGTGTTGATCTTCGCGTTGAGCTTGGTCGGCGCGGAAAAAACGCCGTCACCGTACCGGACCCAAAACAGATCTCCACCCCGGTCATAGTAAAAGAGCCGCTTCGAGGCCGCGTCGAAGGCGACTTCCTTGCCCTTAAAACTTGTCTTCACAGGATTTGACCAGCTGTTGGTTGTGCGGGCCATGCAGTATGACGCCCCGTCAGGGTAACGGGAGAAGATCAGCATCCGGCCGTCCGGCGAGAACCGTAACGCATGGGTGTTCTTGTTGTCCACCGACACCACACCCCGGCCGAATACCTGCGGTTCGTCGCCGGGCGATTGTTCACCCAGGTAATCGCAGACGAAGGAGGGCAGCGGCGTGGCAACGGTCGTGGATGGTGGCGCTGCGACGGCCGGAGTGGCGGTGTTGCCTGCCGCCGCCGTCGTGTTCAGCCACACCTCGTTGAAGCCCGCTCCTTCCTTGGTAATGACGTTCTTGACGTTCGCCACAAACACGTCGGGTTTGCCATCGCCGTTGAGGTCGCCCACAGCTGCGGCGACGCTGTTTGCGTTGCCCAGCCGAAGCCCGCTGTCGGTGAAGCGCCCCTTGCCGTCATTCAGCCATACCGTGTTCGGTTTGCCATTGTCGGTCGGCTTTCCATCATAAAAAAACATATCCAGGCTGCCGTCGCCGTTGAAATCGCCAGCGACCACCCCGCCTTTCCCCAGTCGTTGGGTGCTGTCGGTAAAGTTGCCCTTGCCGTCATTGAAATACACCCGGGCGCCGCGGGGGTCGCCGACCAGCAGGTCCGGGGAACCATCGCCGTTCAAGTCGGCCAGAACCACCCCCCGATGTTCTCCAACCTGGATGTTGTGGTCCCGCTCCGTGAAAGCACCATGCCCGTCACCAAGCCAGATCTTGTCCCTTGCCGGCTTCATGTTGGGTGGCGGTATGTGGGGAATGGCGACGTAGACGTCGGCGATGCCGTCGCCATTGATGTCGCCGGCCGCATACGTGCATTGGCCCCAACCGCCGAGCGACTTTCCCGTGTCCGTGAAGTTTCCTTTGCCGTCGTTCAGCAGCATCCGGTCTTCGCCTGGACCAGCCACGATGATATCGATGGCCCCATCGCCATTCAGATCGGCGAGATACGCGCTGGCCATAATCACGTCGGTCGGCAGCCGCCTCTTCTCGCTGAAATGAAACCGCCGGTCGTTGAGATAAACGACATTGTCACAGACGACATCGACAAATCCGTCGCCGTTGAAGTCGGCGAAATATGCCGGACGATTCGCGGGACCGAAAGATAGCTCGCTCCTGGTGAAATGGCCCTGGCCATCGTTCAGCCAGATGGCGCCATCGAAGTAGGCCGCCAGCCGCCCATCGCCGTTGATATCCACCAATTGGATATACCAGCTCTCCCCTGCGCCCAGCTTTTGTCCGTTGTCGGCGAAGGAGACTGCGGCGGGGGTGGAGGTCTTGTTCTCTTGTGCCGGAAGATTGGTCACTGGCAGCAGTGCGGTCAGCAGTCCGAAACAACAGGATAGTTTCTTCATTTGCCCTCCTCGACCACGATGATTGCATTCCACTCTCCAGTTTTAGGAAACGGCTTCGAGAGTGCCATCGAGCCGACTGAACCGTGGAATTTTGGTTCAATCGGCATAGCCCAGCTTGTACCTTTGCGGCCAAAGCTCCTTCGGTTTGAAAATTCCTGCCGGCGTGATGATGCCCGTGATCAATTCCGGCGGCGTCACGTCGAACCCCGGATTCCGCGCGCCACTGGTCGGATTCGCCACGCGAACATAGACGCGCCGCGCTGATGGCGGAGTGCGGAATGCGGAGTGTGGAGTTGAAATGACGCCCCATGCTCCGAGGACTTCGCTTTCGCACCGCTCTTCAATCGGGATGTCGAAGCCGCGTTTCAAATTCCAATCGATCGTTGAAAGCGGAATCGCAACGTAAAACGGAATGCCATGCCGTTTGGCCAACACCGCCTTGGTGTAGGTGCCGATTTTGTTGGTCACTTCGCCGGTGTGGCCGAGTGTGCGGTCGCTGCCAACGATGACCAGGTCAATTTCTCCCCGCTGCATGAGATGGCCGGCGGCGTTGTCGGCGATGACCTGATGGGAAATTTTCTGCTGGGCGAGTTCCCACGCAGTGAGCGTCGCACCCTGCGAACGCGGACGGGTTTCGTCGCAGAAGACGTGAAACTTTTTCCCCTGCGCCTGCGCGGCATATATCGGCCCGGTGGCGGTGCCGATGTCCACGCACGCCAGCCAGCCCGCATTGCAATGGGTCAAAATGTTCATGCCGCTGCGAATCAATTTCGCTCCGTGCCGGCCGATTGCCTCGCAATGGCGCACATCTTCGCTGGCAAATTCCTCGGCGGCGGCGAGCGCGAGCGATTGCTGTTCGGCCACGGTCTTCCCGGCACGCATCACGGCGCGGACGCCGTTCATGGCGTTGACCGGGTCCACCGCCGTGGGACGCGCAGCCTTGAGCGTCTGATAACCGATATCGATTTGCCTGGAAAGTTTACGCAAATCGCGTCCGCGAAACGCGAGGGCGCCCTGGGCCAGGCCATAGGCGGCGGTGGCGGCAATGGCCGGCGCGCCACGCACAATCATGTCGTGAATGGCGGCTGCGGTTTCGCGGAAGTTTTTCGTGGCGACGATTTTGAATTCATGCGGCAACAGCCGTTGTTCGACGAACAGGACGGCGTTGCGCGCGCGGTCGAAGGCGACAGTGCGATGGTGTTGTGTGCGGCCGCGGACGGTGACGTTCATTTGTTTCGGGTTCAGTTAAATAAGTGACTGGTTAAATGGGCATTTGACACGTTACTGATTTAACGAGTTGCTCATTTAACCTTGATCTGCCAACCGCTCTTCAGCCGACCTTGACTTTCATCCGGCGAATTTTTGCCTCAATGTCGCGGTAAATGGGATGTTGGCGGAGCTGGCGGAGGTCGGGGTCCCGGGCCAGCCAGCGAAAGTCGCGGTAGCCGAGTTGCAACGCCTTTTCCAACGCGCCCGCGGCGCGGTCGAACTGTTCCGTGAGCGAGTAGCTGCATGCGAGATTGTAAAATACCAGCGAACTGCGCGGTTCAAGTTGCGCGAGGCGTTCATCCACCTTGAGGCCATCGGCGTAGCGGCCGCGCTGCGTGTAGTGGTCGCCCAACAATTGCAGCGCGTCCACGTAATCGGGATCGCGGCGGACCAGCCCCTCCATGAATTCGATTTTGGCGTCAAGGTCGCGCTGACTGGCACGACTCAATTTTTTTATGGCACTGCTTTTGAACGGCATACAACGGTGCCAGTTTTTCCAAGCCGCTGCCTCAAGTCAAGCGGGGGCCGCGAAATATTTTTATGGAATCTTTCGGTGCATTGTTACAAAACTGTGTCAAAATCTCCCGTAGCATCATGAAAGCTTTTGTCACCGGCGCTTCCGGCTTCATCGGATCGAACCTCGTTCACGAACTGGTGGCGCAAGGGCATCGCGTGAAGGCGTTGCTGCGGCCGGACAGCGACAAGCGCGGGCTGGCCGGAGCCGGGTTCGAGCCCGTGACCGGCGATGTGCTGGACCGCAGGTTGCTGGAACGGGAGATGGCGGGTTGCGATTGGTGTTTTCATGTCGCGGCGAGCTACCATCTGTGGCTGCGCGATTACAAACCGATGTATGAGGTCAATGTCGAAGGCACCCGCAACGTCCTCGAAGCCGCCGGCAAGGTCGGCTGCCAGCGCATCGTTTATACCAGCACCGTCGGCTGCGTCGGTCTGCCCAAGCTGGTGGATGGCCGGCTGGTGCCGTCAACGGAAGTGGACGCGATTTCCAACGAGCAACTGTCGAATCATTACAAATGCTCAAAATGGCAGGCGGAATGTCTGGCCGTGAAACTGGTGAATAACGGGTTGCCCGTCATCATTGTCAATCCCACCGCGCCCGTCGGTCCGCGCGACGTGAAACCAACGCCGACCGGCCAGATCATAGTGGATTTTCTGAATCGCAAATTGCCGGCGTATCTCGACACCGGATTGAACTGGGTCCACGTCCGCGACGTGGCCGCGGGGCACATTCGCGCGGCGGAAAAGGGGGAGATAGGCGAACGTTACATTTTAGGCAACAAAGAGGGCAACTGGACGATGCAGGAGACAATGGCCGCGCTGGAGAAAATCACCGGGGTCCGCGCGCCAAGAATGAAAATCCCCCATCGGGTCGCGCTGGCGGCGGCGCACTTGGACGAAATGATGTCCTTTTTCACGCGCAAGCCGCCCCGGGCGCCGCTGGCGGGCGTGCGCATGGCCAAATATAAAATGTGGTTCAACCCGGCCAAGGCCATTCGTACGCTGCAATTACCGCAGACGCCGCCCCGGCAGGCGCTCGCCGACGCCGTGGAATGGTTTCGCGCCAACGGATACGTGAAATGAACGCACCGCCCGGGCGATGACTGCAAATAATGCGCTGGGTTTGGCAAAACTTGTCTTGCCAGCCATCCAGCCTTGTGAAAAATTTCACAAACACTTTATGGCACACGTCAAATTACACATACCGGGGCCGATCGAAGTGAGCGAAAAAACGTTCAAGGCGTTTTGCTCGCCGATGATCGGTCATCGCGGACAGGGGTTCAAAGACCTGTACGCGAAAATCCAGCCGCAGCTCCAGCAACTGCTCTACACGAAGCAGCTCGTTTACATTTCCACCTCGTCCGCCTGGGGTGTGATGGAAGGTGCCATCCGCAATCTGGTTTCCAAAAAAGTCCTGAACTGCATGAACGGTGCATTCTCGGACAAATGGCTGGATGTGTCGAAGCGCTGCGGCAAGGACGCCGAGGCGCTGCAGGTGCCGTGGGGTTCGCCGATCCGCGCCGAGGCCGTGGACAAAAAGCTCGCCACCGGCCAGTTCGACGCGCTGACGGTGATTCACAACGAAACCTCGACCGGCGTGATGAGTCCGATTGCCGAAATCGCCGCGCTCAAAAAGAAATATCCCGACGTGATGTTCATCGTGGACACCGTCAGTTCGATGACGGGGGTCAAGCTGGAGTTTGACGCGCTGGGCATTGACGTGATGATTGCCGGCACGCAAAAGGCGTTCGCCCTGCCGCCCGGCACGGCGATTTTCACCTGTTCCAAGGCGGCGCTGGCGAAGGCGGCGACGGTCAAGGACCGCGGTTATTACTTCGACTTTGTCGAATTCCAGAAGAACGCCGAGCAAAGCATGACACCGAGCACGCCGAGCATCGGCCATGTTCACGCGCTGGCGTCCAAGCTCGAAGACATTTTCGCCGAAGGCTTGGAGGCACGTTTCGCGCGTCATCGCAAAACGAACCAGATGACCCGCGACTGGGCGTCCAAGCACGGCTTCACGCTGTTCCCGGACCATGGCTTCGAGTCGATCACGTTGACGTGCGTAAACAATGGCGCGAAACCCGGTGGCCGCGCACCCGTGGACGTGCCCAAGCTGCAGAAGTTGGTCAAGGACCAGGGCTTCCTCATTGACGGCGGCTACGGGAAAATCAAGGGCACAACCTTCCGCGTCTCGAACATGGGCGATGAAACCGAGGCCACGATGGGCCAGCTGTTTGCCGCCATGGACAAGGCGATGGCACAACTGTAAACGACGAAACATTCCTTTCCCAACCGGCAATCCGCACTTCGGGTTGCCGGTTTTTCTTTTCCTTCGATGCCGGTATTGCATGATTCTGCCGTGCCAACCGACTACTGCATTGTCCATCTGCGCAACGGCGCGTGTTCCATCCGTTCGCTGGCCGAAGACGAGACGTTTCATCCGGTCATCGGGCCGGCCATTGAAGCCGAAGCGCTTTACGTCCGGCAACTGCGCCTGCCGGAGCGCGTGCAGGCGACGCCCTGTGAATTTGTGATTTGGGATGTCGGTCTTGGTGCGGCGGCCAATGCGCTGACAGCCATCCGGCTCATTCGTGAAAGTTTGAAGGGAAAACCGGCGCAACTCCGGCTTATCAGCTTCGATCACACCAGCGCTGCGGCGGCGTTCGCGCTCGAACACGGCGCGGAACTGGGTTATGTGGCCGGATACGAATCCGCGCTGGCCAGACTGGTAAAAAAACATTCCGTAAAATTCAGCGATGATTCGCTTCAGGTCGTATGGACGCTGGAACCCGGCGATTTCCCGGCGTGGGTTAAACAATTTAATGGCAGGGACGCGCTGCCGCGCGTCCAGGCAGACCGGCAGGTCTGTCCTACCGAATTGCCGGCTCCGCACGCCATTTTGTTCGACCCGCATTCGCCAAAGAAAAATCCGGCCATGTGGACGGTACCGCTGTTCACGAACTTGTTTCGCCGGCTGGATCCGCAGCGTCCGTGCGCGCTGGCCACGTACACGCGCAGCACCATGGCCCGGGTGACGATGTTGCTGGGCGGATTCTTCGTGGGCGTGGGGCATCCGTCGGGCTTGAAGGAGGAGACCACCGTGGCGGCCAACCGGCTGGACCTGCTGGATGAGCCGCTCGACTGCATCTGGCTGGAGCGCGCGAAAAGTTCCCACAGCGCCGAGCCGTTGAGCGGGCCAGTTTACCGGCAGGCGCCGCTGTCGTCCGAAACCCGGGAAAGATTGCGGCAGCATCCGCAATTCAGATAATATGCATTGTGGATTGTCACCAACAATTTGAAGCGCTGTTGGCCGGTCCGGCGCCGGTGCTGGCGCTGGCGCCGATGCAGGAGGTGACGGACCTGCCGTTCTGGAAATTGATGGCGGCTTATGGCGGGGCGGACGTTTATGTCACGGAATATTTCCGCGTCCATGCCACATCCACCCTGCGAAAACACATTCTTAAATCCATCACCGAAAATCCGACGGACCGGCCGGTCATCGCCCAGATGATCGGCAACGATATTCCTTCGCTCGTGCGCACGGCGCGCGAGTTGCAGCAATACCCGATTGCGGCAGTGGATTTGAATCTGGGTTGTCCGGCGCCGGTGGTTTACCGCAAATGTGCCGGCGGCGGATTGCTGCGCGAACCGCGGCGGATAGATGCCATTCTCGGCGCGCTGCGGGACGCGGTGAAAATCAAATTCACGGTCAAAACGCGCATTGGATTCGATACGCCCGAGGTTTTCGATGAACTGCTGGCGGTTTTTGCGAAACACTCGCTGGACCTGCTGGTCGTCCATGGCCGCACAGTTCGCGAGATGTATCGCGGAACCGTGCATTACGACTGCATCGCTCGGGCCGTTGCGGAAATGCCCTGTCCGGTGCTGGCCAACGGCAATGTGCATTCCGCGCGGAACGCGGCCGAGGTTCTGAAAATCACCGGCGCGCGCGGGCTGATGATTGGACGCGGTGCCATTCGCAATCCCTGGCTGTTCCGCCAGATCCGCCAGCATCAGCGCGGCGAAGACGTTTTCATCCCGCGCGGATTCGAGGTGCTGGAGTACGTGCGTGCGCTTTACGCAGCGGCCTGTTCGCCGGACGTGCATGAATCGGCGCAGGTGGCGAAAATGAAAAAATACATGAATTATCTCGGTTTGGGCGTTGAACCGGACGGACAATTCCTGCATCAAATCCGTCGCGTCACCACAAAGCCGGACTTCTTTCGGGTCTGCGAAGAATTTCTGAATCACGACCAACCCCTGCTGCTCGAACCCTTTTCGTTCACCATCCAGGATGCTGACAGCACGGCTGGAGAGCCGTGCCAGACAGTTGTGGCAAAATAAATGTTTGGAGCGCGCCTGTCCCAGGCGCAGCAAGCACGATGCAAAGGCACGTTGGAATTAATGTTTGACGCTACCGCGGGGTCGATGTACTGCGGCTGAGACAGCCGCGCTCCAGATGCAACGCAACAGTCTGCGCTTGCGCCGCTGGCAGGATACGTGAAACTTAAGGTCGTGACGGCCCAGGACCAGGCGGGACAATCGAATGCCGGCGGGAAGCAGCCGCGAATGCCCCGCTGGCTGCGTATCATGGTGTTTGGCCGCAAACCCAAGGCGACCCTGGTGCGGGTGGCGGTTTTGATCATTGCCAGCTTCGTGGTTTTCCGATTCATCCTGTTGCCCATTCGCGTGGAAGGCATCAGCATGTTGCCGAATTATCAGGATCGTTCCTGGAATCTCGTGAACCGGCTGGCCTATTTCCGGCATGAACCGCAACGCGGCGACGTGGTCAGCATTCGCCTGGCCGGCCCGCACGTGATGTACCTGAAACGCATCATCGGTTTGCCCGGTGAATCCGTTGCTTTCGCCAATGGCCGCGTGCTGATCGACGGTGAGGTGCTGGACGAGCCGTATGAAAAACTGCATTGCGACTGGAATTGCCCGCCGGTCAAGCTTGGGCCGAATGAGTATTACGTTGTCGGAGACAATCGCACCATGCCGCCGGAATTTCACAAACACGGTGAGACACCGCGCTCCCGCATCATTGGCAAACTGCTTTTATGAAAATCGTTTTCCGCATCGTATTATTTGCCGCGCTGGCGGCGCTGGGCATCTGGCTGTGGACGGTTCTGTTTCCCAACCCGGAAAAAGTCATCCGCAAACGCCTTTTGGAACTGGCCCGCACCGTTTCGTATTCGTCCAGTGAAGGCGACCTGACGCGACTGGCTGCCGCGCGCAGTGTGGGCGGATTTTTCTCCACCAATGTCGAGCTGAACGTGGAATTGCCCGAACTGGGCCAGCGCAATTCCATGGATCGGGATGAAATCACCCAGGCGGCCCTGCTGGCCCGTTCGCGCGCCGGCGGGGTACGGGTCAGATTTCCCGACATCAACATAACCGTTGCGCCGGGCAGGCAATCCGCCGTGGCGGATCTCACCGTTGAAGCGAGCGTTTCCGGCGAACATGATTCCATCGTGCAGGAAATGAAGTTCACGCTGCGCAAGATCGACGGTCAATGGTTGATCACCCACGTCGAAACCGTCCACACGCTTTCCGGACTTCCGCAATTTCACTTCCGTTATTTTGAACTTTGCAGCGCGGCAGGCTCCTTTCATAGTTAACCCATCAACGTCTTTGTCACCGGCGGCGCCGGTTATATCGGTTCCATCTGCACGGAAGAACTGCTCAACGCCGGGCATCAGGTCACGGTTTATGACAATCTCACCGAGGGCCATCGCTCGGCGGTGGATGCCCGCGCTAAATTTGTCCTGGGCAAACCCGAATCGGAAGGCGACATCCTCAACGCCGTCAAATCCGCCCGGCCCGATGCCATCATGCACTTCGCCGCCAGCGCGCTCGTGGGCGAATCCATGACCAACCCGAAAAAGTATTTCCACAACAACGTCGTCAACGCGCTCAAATTTGCCGACGCCGCCGTCGAATGCGGCGTGAAGAAGTTTGTCTTCAGCTCCACCTGCGCCACCTACGGCCCGCCCGACCGCGTGCCGATGACCGAGGATTTGCCGCAACGCCCGATCAATCCCTACGGCGAAGCGAAGCTCATGTTCGAGAAGGTCCTGATCTGGTATCAGCAGCTTTATAAACTGGATTTCATCGCGTTCCGCTATTTCAACGCCGCCGGCGCAAGTGAACAGTTCGGCGAACATCATCGCATCGAGACGCACATCATCCCGAACGTACTCATGGTCGCACTCGGCCAGAAGCCGCGGTGCGAAATTTTCGGCACGGATTATCCGACACCCGACGGCACATGCATCCGGGATTACATCCATATCCGGGACCTCGCGCAGGCGCACATGCTCGGATTGCAGCCGGGCAAAACCGGCTTTTACAATCTGGGCAACGGCGACGGCTATTCGGTCCGGCAGGTCATCTCGGCCTGCGAAAAAATCACCGGCAGAAAAATTCCCACGGTGGAAAAACCGCGCCGGCCCGGCGACCCGCCGCGGCTGGTGGCGTCCGCCGAAAAGGCGGTCTGCGAGCTGGGCTGGAAGCCAAAATATCCGAAGCTGGAAGACATCGTCGCCACCGCCTGGGCCTGGCACAAAAAGCATCCAACCGGATATCCGGATTGAGCCTTCTCCGCATCCGATGGGGAGAAGGTGGCCGCAGGCCGGATGAGGTGAACGATTATTTCTTGCCGCCAGCGGTCGGTTTATTCGTCACTGAATGCCGTTCGACGATTAACCAACGTTGCTGGTCACCAGGTGTTGGTTGTATCAGGTCGTATTTGAACGGATGCCTGTCCATTGCGACACTGGCAATCAATTCGGAAAGATTGCGCGAAGAATCAAACACATCACTGGTCTTGAAGATGGCTCCTACCTTGGTACATTGTTCAAAAGTAGTGTGCTCATCTTTGTAGTCACCTCGATTGTAAATAGTCACAGCAACCCATTCAATTGGTGGAAACTTCTTGGTGCCGGCACGGCGAATTTTCTTAAGAGCCACCTTGAACCATCCTGATTCCTTGGATTGGTCATAATTGTTTTCGTCAACGTCATACTGACACAGCAGATAGTTGGGATAGTGATCATTCATACAATAGAAGTTCACATAAGCAGGCACAGGATGCAGAGCATAACCTTCAACGTTGGGGAAAGGAAATTGGCTCGGTGGCTCCGGCATTCCGTTTACTCTTGCTTTCATCAATAGGCGTGAAAATGCAAGCGCCTCCTCGATATCTTGATCTTGATTCGCTTTAGCCGAAAGGGCGTCTACCAGTGCTTGGTT
>Ga0187851_10004475_pt1 | contig 11390 bp, 11 predicted proteins | sample June2016WEW_6_10_FD_132997 | JGI IMG/M metagenome (GOLD analysis project Ga0187851, IMG submission 132997) | Peatland microbial communities from SPRUCE experiment site at the Marcell Experimental Forest, Minnesota, USA - June2016WEW_6_10 | ecosystem: Environmental > Terrestrial > Soil >... | reverse complement strand
GCGGACCGGACGGCGGCCGGCCATCCGGCGGCGCAGGACACCCGGATGTTCCGCAACTTCGCCAGCCAGGTTTTCTCCGGCAAGCTCAACGGCGACTGGCCGATGTGGTCGCTGAAAACGCAGCAGGTGATGGATGCGTGCATGCAATCGGCGCGGCAGGCAGGAACGTCGGTGAAGTTGGAGTCCGAGCTTTAGCTTGCCGTGATTGTGATCCGTGAAACGTGAAACGTGATTCACACCTTACGCCTCACGTTTCACGCATCCCGCATCCGCATCATTTCCATCTTCCATCTTCCATCCTCCATCCGCTATGCTTCCGCCGTGCATTTGCGGAAAATCTCCATCATCGGCGTCGGCCTGCTCGGCGGTTCCATCGGACTGGCCGTCCGGCGCCGGAAGCTCGCGCGCCAGACTGCGGGCTTTGTCCGCCGCCGCGCCAGCCTGAAAGATTGTGAGCGGGCGGGGGCGGTGGATTTTGCCACCACCGATTTACTGGCGTCGGTTTGGGATGCCGATCTCGTCATCCTATGCACTCCGCTGTCGCAGATGCGACCGGTCGTCGAGCGGATGCTGCCGGCGCTGAAACCTGGCGCCATGGTTACCGACGTCGGCAGCGTCAAAGCCAGCGTCGTACGCGAACTCGAATCGCTGATTCAAAAAGCCGGCGCGCATTTTGTCGGCAGCCATCCGATGGCCGGTGCAGAAAAAACCGGCGTCAGCGCCGCGCGCGCGGATTTGTTCGAGCGGACCGTTTGCGTGGTCACGCCTACACGCAAAACAAACCGGGTGGCGTTGAAGAAGTTAAAACAGTTTTGGAGCGGCGTTGGTTCATGCGTGTTGGAATTGACGCCGGAAGTGCATGATTTGCTCGTGAGCCGGTCGAGCCATCTGCCGCACATCATCGCGGCGACCTTGGCCAGCCAGGTTTTAAATCCGGGACAGCCCAAACAACAGGCGGCGCTTTGCGCGAACGGTTTTCGCGATACGACGCGCATTGCCTCCGGCTCGCCCGAAATGTGGCGCGACATCGCCCTGGCCAACCGCGGGAATCTGGCGAAGTCGCTGGCGACGTTCATCGCCGATTTGGAAAAATTCCGGCGTGTGCTGAAAAAAGCCGATGCGAAGGCCATTGCAACATTTTTTGAAACGGCCAAACTGCGTCGCGACCACTGGTGCGCCGGCTGCGCCTCGCCGTCGCCGGAGTGAATCGAACCACGAATAAACACGAATGGACACGAAACAAAAAATTATATTTTCTAGAGACGGATGGCTTTCAGGTTTGAAGAGTTCGTGTTTATTGGTGTTCATTCGCGGTTAAAATTCTCCATGGCGCTTCCTGATTTGATCGAAATCGTGCCGCTGGACAAACCGGTGCGCGCGGAGATCACCGTGCCCGGTTCGAAGAGCATCACGAACCGCGCGCTTATCCTCGCGGCGCTGGCGGACGGTGAAGTGACCCTCCAAGGCGCGCTGTGGAGCGAGGACACGCAAATCATGGTCGAGTGTTTGCAGGACCTCGGCTTCATGGTGAACGTCGCGCCTGACCCGGACGAAGTTTGCAACCGCACCATCACGGTTTATGGGCAGGGCGGAAAAGTTCCCGGCGGCGGCACGGCGGAAAATCCGCTGGAGCTGTTTGTAGGCAACGCCGGCACGGCGGCGCGGTTCCTGGCGGCGTTGGTATGCCTGGGCAGGGGAGTGTACCGATTGCACGGCGTGCCGCGAATGCATGAGCGGCCGCAGGCGGCCTTGTTCAAGGCATTGCGCGAGCTGGGTTATCGCGTGGATTCGCCCAATGATAAATTGCCCGCAATAATTTTTGGCGGTAGCAGCCGACGTGAGTCGGCTCAAACTTCAAAATCCGAAATAAGTCAGAGCCGACTGACGTCAGCTGCTACGGTAAGCATTCAGGAAAGCTCGCAGTTTGCGTCAGCGCTGCTGCTCTGCGCAAAGCACGGCGGTTGGAAGGTGGAAATTGTCGGCGAGAATGCGGAGGAATCGCCTTACGTCACAATGACTTCAAAAATGGTCGAGGGATTTCCGCATCGTGGCGGTAAATTTCAAATCGAACCGGATGCGTCAAGCGGAAGTTATTTTTGGGGAGTTACTTGGCTTTTTGAAAGAGCAGGATTCAGTAATGAAATAATTGTTTATGACTGGCCAAGAACTGAATCGCAATGGCAGCTAGATGCTCAATTTAGAATTTATATTGGATTGGGACTCAACGTCGGAATGAAACGTGTGATTTCTCGATTGAATGAGTTGGCCGACAGCATTATGACGGCAATTGTCCTTGCACCATTTGCGGGTCAGCCCATCAAATTTTCCGATCTTGGCCGCCTGCGCGTCCAGGAATGTGAGCGCGTGGTTGCTTTGCGAACGGAACTGACCAAGTGCGGCGCGAAGGTGGTCGAGGAAGGCGACACGCTGACGGTTTATCCGTCCAAGCTTCACGGCGCGGAGATTGAGACCTACAACGACCATCGCATGGCAATGTGTTTTGCGATTCTGGGATTGAAAGTGTCCGGCATCAAAATCAAGAATCCGGCGTGCGTGAAAAAGACGTTTCCGAATTTTTTCCAGAAACTGGCCGTGCCGCCACCGAAAGGGCTGGGCGCGGAAATTCTGGACGCGAAAACGAGGCGGAAGCTGAAGGAAGGGGAATTGTTTGCGGAATGATTTCCGTAGCGGCGTCCCGGTAGAGCGCCGTCGACTGAATATATTTGCTGCGCTCCACCGAGACGCAGCTACGAAGAGAAGAATGAAACAACCAAATGTCATTGCGATTGACGGCACGAGCGCCAGCGGCAAGAGCACGAACGCCAAGCTTGTGGCCCAAGCGCTCGGCTACATTTATGTGGATACCGGTGCGATGTACCGCACACTGGCGTGGCATTGCCTGCAGAAGCGGATTGATGTGCACGACGCCAAAGCCGTCGCCGCCGCGTGTCGCAAATGGAAAACGTCGCTGGTGTGCGTGGAGGGCCGGGTGCGGCTGCTCGTGGACGGTTATTTTCCCGAAAAGGAAATTCGCACACCCGAAACCGCCGCCGCGGTGGCGCACGTCGCGGCAATTCCCCAGGTGCGCAAGTGGATGGTCAAACACCAGCAAGAGTGCATCCAGTTCGGCAATCTCGTCATGGAAGGGCGCGACATCGGGACGAATGTGTTTCCCGAAACCGATTTCAAATTTTATCTCGATGCGAAGCTGGAGGAGCGTTCGCGCCGCCGCGCCGCCGACGGGGTCCGGGAAAATCTCGCGGCGCGCGATCAGCGCGACAGTCAGCGCGCCACGGCGCCGTTGATGATCGCGCTGGGCGCCAAGGTCATCAACAATTCAAACATGACCTCGGCGGAAACCAGCGGGTTGATCCTGGCGGAGATCCGCCGCCGGCTGGCGTTGAGGAAATGACGCCGTTGTGCGGAATGACTAATGACTAAACCATAATGACGAAAGAAGCACAAAGCACGAAGCACGAATGGGCAATCAGGGCCGCGCATTGGTCATTGGTTTATTGGGAAATTCTTTAGTCATTAGTGCTTAGTAATTAGTCATTAACCATGAACCTCAGCTACCGTCTCGGCTGGACCGGTTTCCGGGCGATCTACCGGTTTTATTTCCGCTGGCGCGTGTTCAATGCGGAGCGGGTGCCTCTGACCGGCCCCGTCATTCTGGCCTCCAACCATGCGAGTTTTTTGGATCCGCCGCTGGTCGGGTCCGGCCTGCACCGGGGCATCAACTACCTGGCGCGCGAAAGTTTGTTCCGGTTTCCCGGGATGGGCGCGTTGTTGCGTTCCTGGCAGGCCGTGCCGGTGGACCGCGACGGCGGCGGCGCGGCGGGTTTGAGGGCCATTCTCGATCGGTTGCTGGCGGGCGGCGCAATTATTCTGTTTCCCGAAGGCACGCGCACGTTTGACGGCCGGTTGCAGCCCGCACGTTCGGGCATCGGTCTGGTGGTGATCAAGTCCGATGCACCGGTTGTGCCGGTGCGGACGTTTGGAACGTACGAGGCTTACGGGCGGCACGTCACAATTCCCCGGCCCAAACCGGTGGCCGTGAAATACGGCCGACCGATGATGTTTGAACAGTTGCGGGCCGAGGCAAAAAATTGTTCCAAGGCGCGGCTTAAGGAAATTTACCAGGAAATCGCCAACGAAATCATGGAGGCGATTGCGAAGTTGGAGCCGTGCGAGGACGGGTGAATGTCGGAAGGGCGAGCTCTGTGAGCCCCATCTTTACCACCAATCCAAGAAGTTTGGGGCTCGTAGAGCTCGCCCCTCCGATTAAATTCCCAGATTCGACAGGGTGTTGCTGATGGCGTTGACGATTTGGACGAGTTTGGGATGCGATTTCTCGAAGCCGTCCACCGACGAGCGCAATCCCTGAATCGAATGATCAAGCGATTGTGGGTTTGGTTGGGTGCGCGTGGCTTCGTGGGCGGAAAGTTGGGCGAAGCCGGCGATGCTTTCAGCCTGCTCGTCGTTCGTTTTCGCCAGTGCGCCGACCTCCGACTTGAGCTGGCCGAGCAACTGGAGCAGTTCGCGTTTGCGCTCTTCGTTCACGGCGCCCGTGCCGCGAATCTTCGCCTCGATTTCACCGATGGTTTTTTTGATCATGTTGTAAAAGTATTCGCTGCTGAAAATTCAGCAAGCGCGTTTACCAGCGTCCGATGCGCGGCAGGACCGGCCGGACCAGCTCCCAGATTGATTCGCAGACCACTTCAACCGCGCCGGTGCCGTTCACCACGCGCACGCGGTCCAGTTCGGCAGCGGCGATGGCCTCGTATCCCTTCGCCACGCGCTCGAAGAAATATCGGTCCCCCTCCTCAATCCGGTCGCGGACAAAGGGCAGGGTGGATTGACGCGACTGCAGGCGTTCGGCGCTGACTTCCGGCGGCACGTGCAGCAACAGGGTCAGGTTCGGCCGCGTGTCGCCGACGGCAAAGTCAATCACACTCCTGACCAGCGCCAGATCCAGCCCGCGCCCGTAGCCTTGATACGCCGTTGTTGAATCGTAAAAGCGGTCGCACAAGACAATTTCGCCGACGGCCAGGGCGGGGCGGATGGTTTCGCGGACGAGTTGGGCCCGGCTGGCATTCATCAGCAGTAATTCGGTTTCGAAGGTCATGGTCACGTTCACCTTGCTGTGCTTGAGCGTGTGGCGGATTTCCTCGCCGATGGGGGTGCCGCCCGGTTCACGCAACACACGCACGCGATGGCCGAGCGCGCGCAGCCGTTCGGCCAGCAGCTCGATCTGCGTGGATTTGCCACAGCCTTCCGTGCCTTCAAAAGTGATGAACAAGCTTTTCATTGGGAAATAGGAAACATCCAACGCTGAACATCCAACATCCAATGCCTTGAAAATTGGATGTTGAGTCCCGCTTTGCGGGATTGGATGTTCGATGTTTTTTCAAATCTTCTTCAACTTCGGCCCTTTCGCCGTATCTTCAATGACCCAGCCTTTGGCCTTCAATTCTTCGCGGATCGCGTCGGCGCGTTTGAAATCCTTCGCCTTCTTCGCGTCGGTCCGGGCTTCGGCCTGCGCCAGGATTTCCGCGGGAATTTCCGCATCCGATTTTGTGCCGATTCCAAGCAAGGAATCAACCTTATCCCACGCGGCCAGAGCGGACGCCGCGTCGGCCGCACCGAGTGAATTTTCGGCGATTCGCTTGTTGGTCTCCCGCACCCAATCGAATACCGCGCCCCAGGCGGCGGAAATGTTCAGGTCATCGTCAAGCGCGGCGGAGAAGCGGGCGACCAAATCGGTTGGAGCGCCGGGCACCGTCCCGGCGGGTTGGAGTTCACGCTTTAGCGTGTCTCCCGAACAAGCTGAAGCTTGAACTCCAACGGTTCCGGCTGCTTCACGCAATTTGCCGATGCATTCGTCAATGCGGGCCAGCGCCGTGCGCGCGCCGGACAAGCCTTCGAGCGTGAAGTTGAACGTCTCGCGGTAATGCGCCGTAAGCAGCGAATAGCGGATTTCCCGGCCGGTGAAACCCTTGGCCAGCAGATCGCGCAGCGTGAAAAAATTGCCGAGCGACTTGCTCATTTTTTTGCCCTCGACCAGCAGATGCGCGCCGTGCAGCCAGTATTTGACAAACGGCTTGCCGGTGGCGCCCTCGCTTTGGGCAATTTCGTCCTCGTGGTGCGGGAAAATCAGGTCCTCGCCGCCGAGGTGCAAATCGAAGCTCGGGCCGAGAATTTTCGTGCTCATCGCGCTGCACTCGATGTGCCAGCCGGGTCGGCCTTCACCGAACGGGCCGGGCCAGAAAACGTCGCCGTCCTCCGGCACGCGCGCCTTCCAGAGTGCGAAGTCGGCGACGGATTCCTTGGCATATTCATCGCTCTTGACCCGTTCGCCCGCCTTCATTTCGTCGAAGTTGAGCTTGAGCAACTGGCCGTAGGTACAGCCGCAACCGCGGTATTTTTCAATGCTGAAATAAACCGAACCGTCCGCCGCTTTGTAAGCAATGCCTCGGGCGACAAGTTTTTCGATGAGCGAAATAATATCGGCGATGTATTCAGTGGCGTGCGGCGTGTGGTGGGGCAGGCGGCAATTGAGTGTTTTTAAATCTTCGAGGAACGCCGCTTCGTATTGGCCGGTGAAATCGCGCAGGGAAGTTTTGGTTTCCCGGACGCGCTTGATGATTTTGTCCTCCACGTCGGTGATGTTCATCACGTGGGTGACGGCGTAGCCCTTGAATTCGAGGGTGCGCCGGACGAGATCGCCGAAGACGAAGGTGCGCCAGTTGCCGATGTGGGCGAAGTCATAGACGGTCGGCCCGCAGCAATACATGCCGACCTTGGAGGGGACGAGCGGCGCGAACTCCTGGATTGAGCGCGAGAGCGTGTTGAACAGTTTTAAAGCCATTTGCGTCCGCGCAAATTAAGCTGCGGCGCGCGAAAGCAAAAGAAATTTTGTTGTGTGAGGAAAGCGAAGTTGGCGGAGGCAGTTTGCAGCCTGTCTTGGAGGTGGGTGTTGTGGGACGATATGTTGAGATAGTTACAAGCCAAAATATGTTTTCAAGTGCCACAGGAAAGTAATGATCAAGAAGTCGCCGAAAACGAGGAAGAGAAAATCAGAGATTTTGATATGACTCCCTCGCCGAATGCCAATAATGGCTGCGACGACAAAATATGGAATCGAAAACAATAGTTCGATATTAGCGGTGTAGTTATAGTCGAGCGTGCCGAGTGTGTGGTAGAGTCCAGTAAGGCCAACAGGTATCCAATACCATATCCAGCTGCGTAGCGTCTTAATCTTTCGAGTTGTGCTTGGTTCATTCATGGAGAACGCGTGGCGGTGCCTACCAACGAGGAGGCGGCGATATTTGCAGCCTGTCTCGTTTAATCGTTGCGACTGTATTTTGCGGTTAAGTTTCTGTCCAGCGCGTTCTCGAATCCAAAAGTAGCGCAGGCGTCCCGCCTGCACGGGAGGGAAGGAGAATAAAATTGGAAGGCAGCCGGGACGGCTGCGCTACCTTGCTTAAGCTACAAAGTGTGCTGACGTGATTTCTGAATGTGAAAAGCTGTGGACACTGCCGGTTTTCAAACCTAAAAATCCGCCGCGTGAATTCCCGCCGAGCACAGGGTTGAACAGAAAGCGAGGCCACATGGACGTCAAAATCGTATGCGGCTGTGGTCAGAAATACATATTTGAAGTTGACCCGGACAATGGACTGATGGGGACTTCGGTCAATTGTCCAGCCTGCGGCGCAGACGGGACCCAGGAGGCCAGCGAAATCCTGGCCCAGATTTTTCCTGAACCGGCGTTGGAAGCGGTCCCGCCTCCAACTGCGGCGGCCGCCGCCGGTCCCATCCGAGTCAATCTGCCCGTTCGTCCGCCCATGGCGGCCAGTCCGCCGCCACCGGCTCCCATGGCTTCAACCGCCGGCGAGCCGCCGTTGCCATCCGCGCCCCGACCCATCACTTCCGTCCGCTCACCGGCACTGGCCGCCGCGTCGAAGCCGAAGGCGGAGGAGGAATGCAATCTGATGCTGGGGGTCCTGGGGGCCATTCTGGGCGCGGCATTGGGCGCGGGACTGATGTATGGCTTCTTTTTGTTGACTGACGCCCGGTTCCCGCTCATGGGCACGGGCATTGGCGCGCTATCGGGCTTGGGCGCGCGCATTCTGGCGAGGGGGACGGACACGTCTCTCGGCGTCATCGCTGCGCTCGTTGCCTTGTTGTCAACGGCGGGAACGCTTTATCTCATGTTCGGCGACATGGCGGGAATGTTTGTCATCTCCATGGTTGTCAGCGTCACCTTCGCTTACAAGATCGCGGGGTAAGTTCCGGAAAAATCAGCCCTTCGACGCACCGTCCCTGTTCATTCCCTTTGGTTGCAACCGCTCAAATCGTTCGACGAACAGGAAAAAAACACCCGGGCCAAAGCAGAGCAGCATGACGGAGATGCCCGTGACAATGCCCCAGAACGTGCCGACGGGCGCGCAGCAATCCCCGCGGCGGCGGACGATGATGTGGCTGGGCACGGCGACGAGGAGTTCGAGGATGCTGCCGCGCAGCAGCCAGCGCGTAATGCGCTTGAGCAGCGAGCCGGGGTCATCCGATCTCGTGAAGTTGCGGAAGATGATCACCCAGACCACCCAGAAAAGGACGAGGATGGTCAACATCCCCCAAATGAGGTTCCAGCCACTGTCCACCTGCCTGGTCGGAAATGGATTCAGGCGTTGAAAAATCTCCAGGCCACCGCCCTCGATGACGCCATTCTCCCGAAAGGCGGTGCAGAGCAGCGTCGCCAGTCCGGCGGAAAAGAGGTTCGCCAGGAAAAATCCGGCGACGATGACAGGAACCTTCAATGGCCGTCGTGCTGGCAGCCGGCGTTCAACGATGCGGATGGGCAGCAGGAGCAGCAAGGCCTGACCGGCGACGAGCACGGCGAGCCAGAGCCAATAACCACAATACAAATAAATCTTCAGGGCGTCCGGCAATCCCATGGCGCCATTTTTTGCCCAGCCGCCGAAGGCAATCAGCAGGACCGGTGCGGTCAGCAGCAACAACGCAACGGCATAAAGCAGGACGGTGAGTGCGGCCCAGCGTTTCATGCGACGGCTGAATTCAGCCATCAAGTCCAACCCCGCGCCAGTGAAATCGGCGCAAAAATATTTCTAAAAATCCGGTTTTAGCCACTTGCAAAATCAGCATTCCAGCGCCAGACTTTCCAAAACAAGAATTAATAACCGGCATCAAAAACAAACACATGAGCAAGGAAGCGAAACTGGAGCTGGATGGAAAAACCTATGCGCTGCCAACAGTCGAAGGCAGCGAAGGTGAAAAGGCGGTGGATGTTTCATCGCTGCGCGCGAGCACGGGCTACATCACGCTGGATGACGGCTACGGCAATACCGGCTCGTGCGTCAGCAAGGTCACATTCATTGACGGCGACAAGGGCATCCTGCGCTATCGCGGCATTCCCATCGAGGAGCTGGCGGAGAAATCCAACTTCGTCGAGACGGCGTATCTCATCATCTACGGCGACCTGCCGAGCCGCGCGCAGATGAAACGGTTTTCGGATTTGCTCACCGACAACCAGTTTTTGCACGAGGACATGAAGTTTCATTTCGAGGGTTTTCCGACGGGCGCGCATCCGATGGCGATCCTGTCGGCGATGATCAACGCGTCGAGCTGTTTCGACGAGCGTTTGATGTCGTGGAAATGGGGCGAGACGAAGGATTTTGATCTGTACGTGGCGCGGTTGATTTCGCAGGTGCGGACGATTGCGGCCTATTCCTACCGCAAGTCGCGCGGGTTGCCGCTGATTTATCCGAAGAAGGCCTACAAATACACGGCAAACTTCCTGCACATGCTGTTTTCGACGCCCTACGAGGATTTTGAATTGAAGCCGGAGGTGGTCAAGGCGCTGGATCTGATTTTTCTGCTGCACGCGGACCACGAGCAGAATTGCTCCACTTCCACGGTGCGCATGGTGGCGTCGAGCCAGGCGAACCTGTTTGCCAGTTGCGCCGCGGGCGTGTGCGCATTGTGGGGACCGTTGCATGGCGGCGCGAACCAGGCGGTGATTGAAATGCTGGAAGAAATCCACCGGACCGGTGACGACGGCTCGAAATTCATCACCGCGGCCAAGGACAAGAACAGCGGCAAGAGGCTCATGGGTTTCGGCCACCGCGTGTATAAAAATTACGATCCGCGCGCAAAGATCATCAAGCTGGCGTGCGACGACGTCTTGTCGAAGCTGCACATCGATGACCCGTTGTTGGACATTGCCAAGCATCTGGAGGCGGCGGCGCTCAAGGATCCGTATTTTATTGAGCGCAAACTTTACCCGAACGTGGATTTTTACAGCGGCATCATCATGCGCGCGCTGGGCATACCGGTGGAGATGTTCACCGTGGTGTTTGCGATTGGCCGGATGCCCGGCTGGATCGCAAATTACAAGGAAATCATGGAAGAGACGAAAAGCCGCATCTATCGGCCGCGTCAGATTTACACCGGGCGCACGCTCAACCATTATGTGCCCCCGGCGGAACGCAAGTAAATGCAGGTGAAACCGGCGTTGTATTTTCTGATTTTGCCCCCGGCATTGGGAGTTAAAATCGCGTGAGGAAAGGCATGCATCCTGCTCATTTTAGGACGCAAGTGTCATGAAGAAAATTTTGGTCATTGACGACGAAGAATGGCTGCGCGAGATGATTTATCTGGCGCTGAAGCAGAAGGGTTTTGAAGTCATCGAAGCCGTCAATGGCGCGGATGGCATTGAAAAAGCGCGCAAGGAACTGCCCGATCTCATTCTCTGTGACGTGAACATGGAAAAGGTGGACGGTTACCTCACCCTGTCCTCGTTGCGCACGGAAGCGCCCACGGCCTCCATTCCGTTCATCCTGATGACCGGCCTCGCCGACAACGCGGGCATGCGGCACGGCATGGAGCTGGGAGCCGACGATTACCTGCCGAAACCTTTCACCACCGACGCGCTTTACGCCGCGGTGGATGCGCGCCTGAAAAAAGCCCAGACCGTGCGCGATGAAGCCGAGCGCAAGCTCGCCCATCTGCGCGACAACATCAGCCTGATGCTGCCGCACGAGTTGCGGACGCCGCTCAATGGCATTCTCGCCTACGGCGAAATCCTCGCCGCCGACGCCGCGAAACTCAAACCCGCCGAGATTGCCGAGATGGGCCACGTCGTTCACCAGTCCGGCAAACGGCTGGAACGTCTCATTGAAAACTTTTTGATTTACGCGCAGCTGGAATTGATTGCCGCCGACCCGAAGAATGTCAACGCCCTGCGTCTCGGCCGGACGGAACATCCCGCGGCGCTGCTGGAGAAGCATGCCACTGCGCAGGCGGCGTTGGCGAATCGTTCCGCGGATTTGTCCTTCGAGATGGCGGACATTTCCGTGCCGATGGCCGAG
>Ga0187851_10004473_pt1 | contig 11391 bp, 11 predicted proteins | sample June2016WEW_6_10_FD_132997 | JGI IMG/M metagenome (GOLD analysis project Ga0187851, IMG submission 132997) | Peatland microbial communities from SPRUCE experiment site at the Marcell Experimental Forest, Minnesota, USA - June2016WEW_6_10 | ecosystem: Environmental > Terrestrial > Soil >... | reverse complement strand
GTTGATGGTGGATGGATGAGAAATTAAACGCCGATGCTATGGGAATGAGAATGTCCGGCATCGCCGGGCGGGGCAATGGAACGACCTAATTTGCGGCGAACGGCCTCCCTCTGCGGGCGCACTTCCCTGACTGTGAGCGCCGGTTTGACCGTCTCGGTTGGCTTCACAGCCTCGGCCTGTTCGACTTTTTCGACAGCGGTTTCATCCTTGTGACCGTGCGCCAACATCTGGCCGGGCTGGAACATCTCCCCGAGCCAGCGGGAGATTTCTTCAACGACTTGCGCCAACCGTTGAACGGGTGAGAGACGGGTGAACCGCGTTGGGCGGTGCCGACGCACGACCCCCGCCACTGGCACTGCGTTTCTTTCTTCCAGCGGTTCCTTGCGAACGAAACCGAGTTTGGCCAGTTCATCGCGAAGGGCTTCAAGTTCGACGGCGGCTTTCCGTTCGTGCGAATCAGTAACACGGCGGGCGAGCAATTCGGTGTCATCGGTGAAAACGTGAACGCGCTCGCGGCCACGGGAAATGGAAACGTAAAATTGTTCGCGGTTGACGGCGGCAAAGGAGCGTGACGAGGCGACCAACAGCACTTCATCCACCGTCTTGCTTTGAGATGAATGCGATGTGACGGCGTAACCGTGAGTGAACGTGTTGAAGCTGGCAGGGAGTTGGCGACCATCGGCCAGCGCAATGCGGCCGTTTTGGATCTCCCGCACCTGGACGCGCTCCCCGTTGATGAATTCCCTGCCGTGATTGGCTTGGAGCAGCAGCCAGTCACCGGCGGCAACTTTCAGTTCACGGGCTTCCCCGACATCAAAGGTGCTGGCGGCATTGGCGGGGATAAAATCCACTTCTGTTCCATCAGGACGGCGGACACGCAAACCGTTTTCAACAACGGCAGCGACCTCGACCGTCTCGCCCCCGTCAAACTTCCGGGTCTTGCGGACAAAACGCAGGCGCTGGCCGGGTTCATATTGGCTGGCATTTTTCTTTTGGGCTTCCGTCCACGAAAGCGAATCAAAGACCCGAAACGCCTGTTCATCCGGGCTGATCACACCATCCGTTTTCAACGTTTCCCGCACCTTCTCGGTCACGGCCTCAATCTCCGCCCAAGTGGGCGAGACCAGTAACGCCGACCTGCCTTGCTTGGCAGCCGACAAATACGCATTGGCAGCCTTTTGATAAAGCTGGCCGTCATCCGTCGGCGCTTCACTGACCGCGCCAAGCTCCATGAGTTTGGCGAACGCCTGGTCGGGTTGTTTGTTGGCAGCCAGTTTGACAATCTGCCGGAAAACTTCGGACTTCTGGCGACGAATGGTCGTCAGTTCACTGAAATGGTAATTGGAATATTGTTCGAGGATGCGGAGCGCATCGCCTTTGGGAACGGAGGAATGCTGGCCGGTATCGCCGGACATAATCACCCGGCAATGCCTGAGACGGGCCAGCTCGAACACTTTGGCCATGTCATCCAGACCGACGGCCCCGGCTTCATCCAGGACAATGATCGAACCGGGGGAGAGCCGGGACTGCGCGTGTTGATCGGCCAGCAGTTTTTGCAGCGTCATGGTCTTGCCCAGATAGGACACCTCTTTGCGGAGCGTGTCGGCGGCGGAAGCAGTAGGAGCGCAGAAAACGGAATCATAACCCCGGTGGCAGAGCGCGGTGGCCAGTTCGACCAGGGCGGTGCTTTTGCCGGAACCGGCCAGGCCACGGAAGCCGGTGAACTGGTCGGGGCTGGTGAGGACGTGTTCCAGCGCCTTGCGTTGGTCCGGGCCGAGACGTGCCGGTGGGTCATACCGGCTGGTGATGGGAGCAACAGCCTCGACGCCAGCGTTGACGCTGTGGATCAGGTAAAGCTCCTTGGTCAGAATCTCTCGTGTTGAAACCTCCGACCCGACCCGGACGAGGTTCGTCTTTCCATTGAGTTCATTTTTTAACTGGTCCAAATCCAATTGGCCGCAGCCTTTGACCAAAGCGGCTTCCAAAATCTTGTGTCGCGGGACGACTGACTGGCGTTCAAAAACGTGTGCAACGCCGTACGCCACGGCCTCATCCGTGCCGACGTGTTGAGCAAAAGGTTTAGCGACGCCATCGGCGGCGCTGGTGACACTCCGTAAGGAGCGCTTCTCGAAAAAGCCGATCTCGCCAAGCTGTTGTTCACGCACCTGTTCATCCGACGCGCCCTTGAGTTTTTTAGGCCGGGACTGGTGGACGACATGGGCGACCTCCTGTTTGGTGAGCTTGCGACCGAGCTTGGCTTCCTGCCGTTTGACCGCCATGTCCCGTTGCTGCGACCGCTTCGAGAACCGTTCAATAAACTTGGCCTCGACACCTTCGATTTCAAAAGCCAAACCCGTGCGCCGGGTGGAGTAACCAAGCCGGTGGAGACGCTTGGCCAATTCATTGCGATAGACCGCCGTGCCGTAATTGAGCGCGCCGAACATGTCGCCGGTCTGAAGCGCCTTCCAACGCCGTTCCGTTTTGTCCCAGGTGCAGTTGAACAGGACGAAATGCGTGTGCAGTTGCGGGTCAAGCGCGCGGGAGGAGGTGTGTAGGAAAGCCGCGCCGACCAGATTGCCAGTAACCCGGTCACCTTCCTCGACGCCCCCCTTACGAATCCTTGTGGCGGCGAATTGTTCCAGTTCCCGGAGCGCGATTCCAGACGCTTCCTTGTGGGCATCAATGATGCGCCGGTCGTTCATCGTGACGGCCAGAATCGAAACGGACTTGGGTGGCGAACACACGAAGTCGAAATAAATCCGGCGTTCCCGGAACTGCTGCGGTGTCAACTGTTCACCCGTCTCTGATGCTGGTTATCGCACAATTTCAGGAACGTTTCACGGGTAACGACACCACCCGGTTGCAATCCCAACCGTTCAGTGCCGGCACCAATCCAATGGCCATGTTCTGTTTCAGCCTGGGTGTAATAATCGTTATGGGAAAGATGCTCGTCGAAATACATCTCCGCACCCGCCCGATTCTTCTGTGGAATGCCGCTAAACATGACTTGATATTTTACGTCAACACCATCCGCCAAGTTGTAATGAAACCGTTACAACCTGATTGCCCATTCCCCGATAAGATGACGTTCATGCCTGGAACAGTAGCATGAAGTCTAAAACCGATTGCGCCCAAGCGAGCGCAATCTGACATCCGTTTAATGCTATTGGTTATCCGGTAAGTATGCACAGGAGCACCGAACCATTTGTTGCAAGTCTGCATGAAATGAAGCAGCGGTTTCTGAGAGTGGAAACCGCAGAAGTGCCATGACACTTACCCCGCCCCAGGCCGGTGAAGAAGTCGCTCGCCGCCGCGCCATCGAGCGTTCGACAAAAAAGTTGAAGGCGAGCCGAACAACGGTCGGATGAAACGCCGTAGATATGAGCGCAGCCGGAGCACAGGTTGCCTGCCAATAAACGGACAGGCATGACCCGGCACACCTATACGGATGGACGCATTACCGGCCAGAGAAAGGAGCAAACCAAACATTATGAGCACACGCATTGATTACACACAGATCGCCACGAAACTGGATTACACGGCGCTGGAGAAAAAGCTGACGCAACTGGCGGAACGCGAACCGCCCAAAAAGCGGAAAACCGCCGGTGACGTATTGGAGCCGTTGCGCGAGCGGTTGCTGGCGTTGCAACGCAAGGGATGGAGCAGCAAGCAACTGGTGGATGAATTGAAGGCCGCCGGCGTGCCGGTGAGTCCGGCGCGGTTGCGCGAGTGCTTGAATCGCTGGACGGCTGGCGGCAACGGAGGCGCCAGGCGGCGAGGAACCAGGCGGGGCAAACGCGCCACCGCTCATGCCTCAACGCCGCCAGCACCAAGCCAAAGCGGACGGAGCAAGAACACATCAGGTGACGGCCAGCCAGGACTCCGGCTGCCCGAACGTTGAGCGCAGTCGCGTTGAAATCCTGACGCGCATCCGCGTTTGAAAAGCTTGCAGGCCCGTGCGGTCAGGGCGCTTGGCCAAAGCCGGCCAGCGACCTGCCTCGCACGCGCCTGCTTCGCTGGTAGATGAAGGGCAGTCGCCCGCCTGTCCGTGGCTGCGCGCTGCCGGGACGAAGTGTCCGGCGCTGCCCGCCACCGACAACCAGGGAGAGTGAAAATGTAAACGTTTACAAGTTCATTGGGGTAGCCAAAGGCTGGCCATCAGTTTCCGCAAGCACGCTCAGTAATTAGAGCGTGAAACTAAAAACTAAAATCGCGCTGAAGCTCTCGAAACGAGAGTTTTACTGGTTCATTATCATCATCGCTTTGGCGCTGCCATATCTGGTCAAGCTGGTATTGGCATGGTTGAACTGATGGCAACGGACATTGATTGTTCAATAAACCGGCAGTCGCCGGAACCGAAACGACGCAATTGCTTGAGCCGAGACGGAGCATTGAACGCATCCGAGTCCCAATCTCTGCCGCTGATTGGCGGAGGGAACGCTCGCAGGCCCGTTACTGGCATGGTGCGTTGCTAAATCGGCAAGCCCAAAGCCAGCAACACGCCTGCTTCACTTCATCAAAAATTAGCCGGTTCGTGAGCGCCGACCGTCCCGCCGACCGGAGCGGACGCAAAGCAGTTCAGTTAGAGTGTCCGCTCCGAACGTCGTGCCGTTCGTCGTCACCAACCGGACAGGAAAACGAAATCGCGCCGGTCGTTTGCCGGTGATTCGTCCATTTCTCGCCGCGTGCTACGTCATGGGTTTGCGTTCGTTTGTAAAGACCGCTTCTAGGAGTGGATTGCTGGTTTGTCGGAACGGCGTCCGAACCTTTGTTGCTGCGTCGTGCAGTCAAACGTCGCCGGCCTGCTTTGTAGGCGCTCTGGCTGCCGCGCCGGGCAGCGTGGTGATGCTCGCGCATCGCCTGCTACATCCTCTTGTCACGCACTGTCCCTTGCCGTCACATTGCGTGGCCGTGCTTTGCTTTTTTTGTGAACGCCAATCCCGGCTTCCTGTCAAAACTTCGCCTTCTTAGGCCAGGTAGGATACCTGAAATTCCCTCAATTGAGGCTTCATTGGTGAGAGTTTGACCGCCAGTTTGCGGTCGGCTTGATGACCCCATACTTAAATAAATTTCCCAAGGCGTGGATTGTTCCGCCTTGGAAGTGTTTTTGTGCCAACGATTTTGACCGTTGACATTGCAAGAAACAAGGAGGCTCGAAGCCATGTGCCGACAACAGAAACGCCAACGCTGCCCCATGAAGGTGATTTTAACTGGCACCTACTCCCTAACGCCAGACTGGCGGCACTGCTAAAATGGCCGGTTGGAAAGTGAAGAAGACGCTGAACATCGTTGGCCGACAGGTCAGCAAGTTCCGCAACCAGCGTGACTGGTCGCAGGAGGACTTGGCGGGCCGGTTACAACGGACCGGCTGGGCCATCTCACGCAGCGGCGTTTCCAAGATCGAAGGCGGCACGGTTTATGTCCATGACTTCCAAGTCACCTGGCTGGCCGCCGTATTGGGCGTGCCCAGGGACGCTTTATATCCCCAATTGGATTCAGGCCGGCCAATTCAAGACGCGATTCTTCGCTACATCCATAACGCCAAACGCGGTCTCGTGCTGCCGCTGGCTTCATTTTCTCGCCCGTCGTAACTGTGAAACACCCGTATATAAAGGAGGAACGTATGGAACCCATCCCCAAAACCGAAGAACAGCCTGCCGTCACGCCAACCGAGCGGTTGGCCTATTCCGTTCAGGAATCTGCCGACCTGCTGGGCGTGAATTATTTCAGCGTTTACCGGCTCATCCAGCGTGGTAAACTCAAAGTGTGCCGGGCTTTGCGCGGCAAGCTGCTGGTGCCGCGCGAGGAATTGCTAAAACTCTTGGGAACTCAATGAGGCCAATATGAGCAACCGATTTGATGACCGCCGACCGACGGTGCTGGAGGAACAAGCCCACGCCGAGGCCAGCCAGCATTTTGCCGAACACCTGGAACAATTTCCGGTCAGCCGCGCGGCCGTTGAACGACTGGAGCGGAACATTGCCAAAACAACACTGGCAGCGAACATGGCCGCATCAAAACCAACACCCAAAGAGAATATCTTCCAAGTTTACGGTGACGGGCAATGGCACAAAAGCGTTGATCTGATAGACAACATTTGCCTTTGCCACCGTCCCATCACGGGCGGGGTGGAATATGCGGTGGTGGAGCATTTCCCGGCGCGCGGCACGAACGAAATCTGGAACCGGGGATGGAATGCGGTAGAGGTTTTGAAAGTTTTTGCACAAGAGCAACGGCAAGCGTTACAGATTTGGACGGAGGACATGACGGCGCAGGTGAAGGAATTTCTGGTGGAGAAATATCCCGGCCAGGATATGAGCCGCGTGGCTGACAGCTTCATGCACCGATTCACTCACGCCGTCTCCCAACAGCACTCCCCATCTCACGAACAAAATCATAACCGAGGAATTCGGATTTGAGTCGGAAAATATTGACGGAATCAAAAAGAAGCACGCAACAGTTGGGTTGAAACCAATTTGTCCATTGTATCCCGTATTGTATCCCGGAACCAATTTTCAAAGCCAAAAGCAGCCAATGGTGGTAAAAGTTAAAACGAAAAGAACCACTGTGAACATTGAGCGAATCAGTGATTGCACCCCAAAGCAAAACATAGCAAAAACTGCGTTTTTGGATTTTCAGTCCTCTGCTCTACCAACTGAGCTACCCAGCCGACCGTGGCCGCGCATTAAACCCCGTGTTTGAACCATTGGCAAGGTGAAACGCAAAGGTGACACAACAGTGTATCTGTGCGCTTGCAATACAGTTTGCTTTTGGGACATTAAAAAGATGGCAAAACCACCGAAAACCTCCCGATTGTCTGGCATTGTCGAGTTGGTATGCCCGATGCTTGGAATCGGATGTGCCGAAAACCCAAGCTTGCAAACTGTTGTTCCTCCTGTCTGGATTAAAGAGTGTCCGCCGTTTACTCATTCTCCTTCTGAGCATGGCCGCGACTTCGGAGTTCGGGCAGGAACCGGTGCTGACTATGGCGATGATCCGTCATGTTCAACCACCGGTGCGAAAACCAGCAGTGATCCACAATGATTCCACGGCCAATCGCTATTATTACAATACTCCCGCTCCCCGCCCCCAATTCCCGGCAGCGGCGGCAAATCTCGACGATCAAAACGTCACCGATTCGCCATCCGATTCGCACCTCGAAAAACAGAGCAATCCCAATCAGCGCAATTTGTTTCAGTTGGTTCACAAAAAAGTGTGCGCGGACGGGCATACCGGCAAATGGGTGGATGTCGCGGCCGGATACGGGCAGATTGGGGGAGCGGAACCCGGCCTCGAGAAAAACTCAGTGGAGCTGGAGCAGCCAGGTCGCGCCTACCTCAAGGCCAGTTTCAGTTTTTGATCCGTCTTTGTATTTCCTTTCCCGTCAATCCGGCGGTTTTTACAGGCGCCCGGATTATGTTTTTCATCGCGCCGGCGGCCCATCCGTGTTAATTCGTGTGCGCCCGTGGTTAAAGTTCCCAATAACAAAACACGCGACTTTCTGAACACCGCCGGCTGGGGCAGCGCCATCAGTGAACCCCTCACCGGCGACGCTTCCGGCCGACAATATTTCCGTCTGCAAACGGGCAACCAAAGCGCGGTTCTGATGGATGCCTCATCGGTCCTGGAGAGCGTGGCGCCTTTCACCCGGATCAGCCAGCATCTCCATGCGCTCGGCTTCAGCGTGCCGACCATCATCGCCCGGGATGATAAAAACGGCCTCCTGCTGCTGGAGGATTTTGGCAATGATACCTTTGCCCGTCTGCTGGACAACCAGGGCGAACCGGAAAAGCTGTTTACGCTGGCAACTGATGTCTTGATTGCCCTCCACCAGCATCCAAAGTCAATCCCAACCGGCCTGCGGAAGTATCATCCGGAAAACATGCTCGCGGACATCGGACTGTTTTTGGAATGGTGCACGCCCGCAATTTCCGAAGCGGGCAAGACGGAATTCAAAACCGTCTGGCGGGAGGTATTGCCCCTGGCGCATCAGGTTCCGGCGTCGCTTCTGCTGCGCGATTATCACGTGGCCAACCTGATGTTGCTTCCGGAACGCGAAGCTGTCCGGCAGGCCGGACTCCTGGATTTTCAGGATGCGTATCAGGGGCCGATCACGTATGACCTGGTGTCTTTGCTGGAAGATGCCCGGCGCGATGTCCCGGACCAGCTCAGGGAAGAGATGGTGGCGCGTTACCTGGCCCGGTTCCCGGCCCTCGACCGGAAGGCTTTTGAAACCTCACTGGCCATTCTGGCGGCGCTGCGGCATACGCGCATACTGGCCATTTTTGAACGGTTAAGCCGGCACGGGAAAAAACCCGATTACAAGAAACTTCATTCGCCGCGGGTGGAACGCCTGTTGCAAAGAGCGTTGGTTCATCCCAAGCTGGCGAGCGTCAAACAATGGATGGAACGATATGCTTAATTTGGAAAATAGGGGAACATTCAACATTCAAAATCGAACTCTCAACGTCCAACAAACCACCTTGGCGAGACCATTGGATGTTCGGTGTTGAATGTTGAATGTCTTATGCCCGCTAAACTCAAAAAAGCCATGGTCCTGGCCGCCGGCTACGGCACGCGGCTGAAGCCGTTGACCGACCGGCTGCCCAAACCGCTCGTCCCGGTCGCCGGCAAGCCGATGATTGAATATGCGCTCGACAAATTGCGGGCGTATGGGATCGAGGAGGTCATCATCAACGTTTCGCACCTCAAGGATCAGTTAACCGCTTATTTGTCTGCCTTCAATGACCTGTCCGTCAAAATCTCCGAAGAAGCCGAACCCTTGGAAACCGGCGGTGGATTGAAGCAGGCGCTGCCGTTTCTGGGCCACGAACCCTTTTTCACCATCAACAGCGACATCATCTGGCTGGATGAACAGGAAGGTGCACTGGAACGGCTGGCCCGGCACTGGGACGACACAAAAATGGACGTACTGCTCCTCGCGCAATCCAAGGCCAAAGCCGTCGGCCATGACCGGGGCGAAGATCATCTCTTCATCAAACGCGACAATACCATTGAATGGAATGACCGGGAGGCGCCTTACATCATCGCCGGCATCGGGATCCTGCATCCCCGCATTTTATTGAATGCTCCGGCCGGGAAATTCACCGTCAAAATCCTCTGGCACCAGGCACTCAAACAAAACCGGCTCGCGTGCCTGCCCCATCACGGCCAATGGTTCCAGACCGGCACCATCAAGGACATCCAATCAGCCGAGAAACATTTGTCGAGGCCCGGAGGTTCTCCTCAACCTGAGCCGGGTCAAGCGGCCGGCTTACAATCTGAACCACAGAAAACGTGAGATGATTTCGAACCGATTTATTTCTGCCGGTGGCAGAGGTTCCCGGTACGCGGCCTGGAGCCTCGTGCTGCTGGCGCTGGTCCATCTGTGCTGGTTGCAAGTGCAGCCGGATTCGGAGCTGCACCGGATTTTTGCTTTCGCAACGCATTCCACCGCCAGCCGCGCGGCATTGATGCAGTATGCGCAACTCGACCGGATGGCGGATCAGACGGCGGGTGGAAACGTCCTGCTGAAGCTGGCCGGATATGCAAAGACAAACCCGGTCGTCGAAAATTCCCTGGGTTTTGTTTATTACCGGTCAAGTTACGCCCTGTACCCGAGGCGGATGTTCGTTGCCCCGGCTGACCAGGTCATCAACAACGGCCGGGACATCATGCGGATCGAATTCAGTCCCACCTGGCAATGGTTGCAGGAGCATGATGTCCATTCCGTATTTACCTTCGGCAACGACCATCCCGGCGGAGAGATGCTGCGGTTGGAGTCCCTGCCCGCTCGTGATAATCCGTCCGGGATGCCGGCCAACCAACCGGGAGGCTACCCATGACGCTGACGGCGTGTTGCCTGTATCTGCTGCTGATGGTGCTGCTGGGATATGCCCTGCTCTCGGCCATTCATCCTTCAAATCAAATGACGATTGTTCAATTGATTGGGCTGGGACCCGCCGTGGGCGCCGGAACCCTGGGATGCTTGCTGTTTTGGGCGTCCCTGATCGGGTTCGTCCCCTCGCGAAACCTGTTGGCAATCATCGGCGTCCTGACACTGGCCAGTTTGTTGGTGATGAAAAAGAAAAACCGGCTGATGCGGATAAATATCCCGGCGACCGATTGGACGACCGGCGATGTGTGGATCGTCGCGCCGTTGGCCGTAATGGTGGCGGTGCTGGTGATGATCACGGCAGGCGCCCTCTCGACGCCGCTGGTGGAGTGGGACGCGTTTGCCATCTGGGGCTTCAAGGCGAAGGTGTTGGCGCACGAAGCCTTGTGCCCGACGCCGGCTTATTTTCATGATCTGACCTTGAGCTACAGCCATTTGGATTATCCGCTGATGGTGCCGTTTCTGACGGCCGGCGCGTATGCCGCAATGGGAACAGTTGATGACCAGACCGGGAAACTGGTGTCGGTGTTTCTGGATGTTCTGATTGTGCCGATGGCGTATCTGGGGTTGCGATGGAAGCTGCGGCGGCTGCCGGCGGCGTGCTTGAGCGCGATTCTGGCCATGCTGCCGGTGATGTTTCGGTACGGGGGCGTCGGCTGCGCGGACCTGCCGCTGGCAATGTTTTATGCCGGCAGCATTTTTTACGTGGCCCGATGGATTGACCGGCAACAAGGGCCGGACCTCATCCTGGCCATCCTGTTCAGCGCCTTCGCCGCGTTCACAAAAAACGAAGGCCTGGTGCTGGCATTGATGAATGTCGTGGTGATACTGGGATTTGGGTTTTGCGCCGTTCGGCGCCGCGCCTGGATTGGAGCTGCTGTTTTTTTCGCCGGTTTGCTGGCGATGGATGCGGCATGGTTGTTCTGGAGTCGGAATCTGCCACGCACCCATGAAGATTACGGGTCAAAATTATTGTCACCAATGTTGGTGGCTCATTTGCCAAGATTGAAGGAAATTATTCCCGCGATGCTGGCGCAAACAACCGAATTCCATGTTTGGGGTTTGTTGTGGATCATGGCAGGAATGCTGGCGCTGCTGGGATGGCGGGCGCTGGCACGGCCTTATGTGCTGGCCGTTTGGATTTTGCTGGGAATGCAACTGATGGTTTATGCACTGGCGTACAGCGTGACCCCGTGGGACCTCACCGTGCTGATGCCCATGACCATGGATCGATTGCTGTTGCATGCGGTCCCGGCGGTCATTCTTCTGGCCGGCTGGCATTGGTCCGAAATGGAAACTCCACCGCGAATTGTGGAGAAATTACCTCCATGAAACAATATGTAGCAGCGGACGTCAGTCCGCTCATGATTTCAGTCGAAGAAATTTGAGCCGGCTCGCGTCGGCTCCTACGGTGGAAGGCGGGTGTTGCTGGTCCGTTGACCTTCCCTGCCCGGTTTCGGGCCTGGCATAAACTTAGATAATCTGCGGAGGCACCT
>Ga0187851_10004470_pt1 | contig 11393 bp, 7 predicted proteins | sample June2016WEW_6_10_FD_132997 | JGI IMG/M metagenome (GOLD analysis project Ga0187851, IMG submission 132997) | Peatland microbial communities from SPRUCE experiment site at the Marcell Experimental Forest, Minnesota, USA - June2016WEW_6_10 | ecosystem: Environmental > Terrestrial > Soil > Wetlands... | reverse complement strand
CATCTGGAACCTCACCGGTGGGGTCAACGGCGGCCTCCACGTGACCGACGTGACCAACGCCAGCCGCACCATGCTGATGAACCTGGAGACCCTGGACTGGGATCCGGAGATCCTCAAGATCATGGGCATCCCCAAGGCGATGCTCCCCCAGATCCGTCCCTCCAGCGAGGTCTACGGCAAGTGCGTCGACCCGCTGCCGGGCATTCCGGTCGCCGGCGACCTGGGCGACCAGCAGGCGGCCATCTTCGGCCAGACCTGCTACTCGGTCGGCGAGGCCAAGAACACCTACGGCACCGGCAACTTCATGCTCCTCAACACGGGCACGAAGCCGGTCCAGTCCAAGAACGGCCTGCTGACCACCCTCGGGTACAAGATCGGCTCGCAGCCGGCCGTGTACTGCCTCGAGGGCTCGATCGCGATCACCGGCGCCCTGGTGCAGTGGATGCGGGACAACCTGGGACTGATCAGCACCTCGGCCGACATCGAGACGCTGGCCAAGACCGTCGACGACAACGGTGGCGCTTACTTCGTGCCCGCCTTCTCGGGGCTCTTCGCCCCCTACTGGAAGAGCGACGCGAGAGGTGTCATCGCCGGCCTCACCCGCTACGTCACCAAGGGCCACATCGCCCGCGCGGTGCTGGAGGCAACCGCCTGGCAGACCCGCGAAGTGCTCGACGCCATGAACGCCGACTCGGGCGTGGCCCTGACCGCGCTCAAGGTCGACGGCGGCATGGTCTTCAACGAGCTGCTCATGCAGTTCCAGGCAGACGTGCTGGGCGTTCCGGTCATCCGGCCCAAGGTGGCCGAGACCACGGCCCTCGGCGCCGCGTATGCCGCCGGGCTCGCGGTGGGCTTCTGGAAAGAGGTCGAGGAGCTCCGCAAGAACTGGCAGGTGGACCGCACCTGGGAGCCCAAGATGGACGCCAAGGAGCGGGAGACCCAGTACAAGCTCTGGAAGAAGGCGGTCACTCGCACCTTCGACTGGGTCGAGTGATCGGCAGGCAATCGGACTGAACCGGGAACCATGACTGAAGCTCTCGAGTGCCAGCTGCTGGTGATCGGGGGCGGTTCCACGGGGGCCGGGGTGGCCTGGGACGCCGCGCTGCGCGGTTTCCAGGTCATCCTGGCCGACCGGGGTGACCTTGCCACCGGTACCGCGGGCCGCTTCCACGGTCTTCTCCACTCCGGTGGCCGTTACGTGGTGCGCGACCCTGCCGGTGCGCGCGAGTGCGCCCGGGAGAACGTGATCCTGCGCCGCGTGGCGAGCGCGGCCATCGAGGACACGGGCGGGCTCTTCGTGACCACCCCGCTCGACGACCTCGACTACGCCGACCGTTTCCTCGCCGCATGCCCGACCGCGGAGGTTCCGGTGGAGGAGATCTCCCCGTCCGAGGCTCTGCGCCGTGAGCCCCGGCTGACCCCGGCGCTGCGGCGGGCCTTCGCGGTGAACGACGGCAGCATCGACAGCTGGAAGCTGGTCTGGAGCTGCGCCCAGGGAGCCGAGCAGTTGGGAGCCCGGATCCTTCCCTACCACCCGGTCACGGCCATCCTCCGCGACGGTGACCGGGTGACAGGCGCCCGTCTCCATGACCTGCGCTCCGGCGACGAGTTCGAGGTCCGAGCCCAGTGCGTGATCAACGCCGCCGGGGCCTGGAGCGGGCGGGTGGCGCAGATGGCCGGCTGCGAGGTCGCGGTCCGGCCCGGCAAGGGAGTGATGGTGGCGATCAACCACAGGATCGCCAACTGCGTGGTCAACCGCTGCCACATGACCGGAGACGGCGACATCGTGGTGCCCAGCCACAGCGTGAGCGTGATCGGCACCACCGACACCCCCGTCGAGGATCCGGACGACATCGACGCCACGGCGGAGGAGGTGGCCTCGATGATGGCGGCGGGCGATGTCCTCCTCCCCGGCTTCAGCCGGTCTCGGGCTCTCCGCGTCTGGTCCGGGGCGCGCCCGCTCCTCCCCAAGACCGCCGCCGTGGGTGACGACCGCGAGGTGAGCCGTTCCCACAGCGTGATACGGCACGCCCAACGGGATGCTCTGGGCGGTCTGATCTCGATCGCGGGCGGCAAGCTGACGACCTTCCGGCTGATGGCCAAGGACACCGTCGATGCCGCATGCGCGGAGCTGGGGGTGGAGAGGAGCTGCACGACCGCGGAAACCCCGCTGCCCGGGAGCACCGGCCACAACTACTACCGGTTGCCGGACCACCAGGCGGACTTCGAGAAGGGGCCGGCCGACAACCCCATGGTCTGCGAATGCGAGCTGGTGTCACAGGCCGACGTACTGGAGGCGGCACGGCACCATCCCAAGGGTCAGATCGACGATCTGCGCCGGGTCCTCCGCATCGGCATGGGGCCCTGCCAGGGTGGCTTCTGCGCCTTCCGGACCGCCGCCCTCCTCCACGGCCACGGGGAATACGACCGCGCCGAGGCCAACGCCGCGCTGCGTGCCTTCGTCCAGGAGCGGTGGAAGGGTCAGCGCCCGGTGCTCTGGGGTCAGCAGCTCCGTCAGGCGCGACTCGACGCGTGGATCTTCCAAGGGGTGCTCGACATCGAGCACCTGCCCACATGAGACGCAGACCGGAGGAGATGCGGTGATCACGGACGCCCTCGTGATCGGGGCCGGGACGGCCGGTCTGACCGCCGGAATCCGCCTGGCCCGCGGCGGGCTGCGGGTCACGGTGGTGGCAACCGGAGAGGGATGCCTTCCCCTCGCCAGCGGGACCATCGACGTCCTGGGCTTCGCCCCCGACGCGGTGCAGAACCCTCGCGGCGCCCTGCCCGGATTCCTCGATGCCAACCCCGAGCACCCCTACCGGATCAGCGGCCTGGCCGGGCTCGAGCAGAGCCTCGCCTGGTTCGTGAAGACCGCTGAGCCGCTCGGCTACCACGGCGAGCTGTCTCGGAACCAGTGGGTTCCAACGGTTCTGGGCGGCCTGCGCCCGACGGCGCTGGTACCCCGCAGCATGGCCGCCGGCGACCTCGGTGGTGGCGGCGAGGTGCTCATCGCCGGCATCCGCGGTTTCCGGGACTTCCATCCCGCGCTCCTCGCCGCCAACCTGGGCCGGGCAGCGGCGGCGTCCGCACCGGCCATCCAGACGCGGGCGATCGAGCTCGACTGGCCGGGCAGCGCGGGTGACATGCCCCCCTTCCGCCTGGCCCGCCGGCTGGAAGACCCGGAGATCCGGCGGCGGCTGGCCGCCCAGCTCCGTTCCAAGCTCGGTGACGCCACCGCGGTGGGACTGCCCGCGGTCCTCGGACGCGAGAGAGCCACCGAGGTCCACGCCGACCTCGAGCGCCGGCTCGGCCGGCCGGTCTTCGAGATCCCCGGTCTGCCCCCGTCGCTTCCCGGTCTGCGGCTCTTTGACTGCCTGCGCCGGGCGCTGCTCGACGCGGGCGGCCGCCTGCTGCTGGGCAGCACCGCCATCTCGGCCACCCACCACCATGAGACCGTCGACTCGGTGACCATCACCCAGGCGTCGCGCCCGGTGGAGGTGAGCGCCGGGTTCTTCGTGCTGGCGACCGGGGGCTTCGCCACCGGCGGCATCATCCGGGAGCCCGACGGCCGGCTCCGGGAGCCTGTTTTCGGCCTGCCGGTGCAGGGCCTGGCCCCGGGGCAGGAGCCCTTCGGCGACCAGTACCTGGCGGAGCACCCGCTGGACCGCGTCGGGCTGAGCACCGACGCGCAGGGCCGGCCCCTGGGCGCGGCCGGAGGTCCCCACGCCGTCAACCTCTACGCCGCCGGTGCGGTGCTGACCGGCGCCCTCCCCTGGCGCGAGAAGTCAGGCGAGGGGCTGAGCCTCTCCACCGGATGGCACGCCGCCGAGGCCATCGTGGGGCGCCGGCGTGAGGACGCCGCGTGAGATGGAGGCGATGAGCATGCTGATGGAGACCGAGGGGATGGGGGTGCGTCCCTCCCTCGATGGATGCATCAAGTGCACCATCTGCGAGAGCGCGTGCCCCTACGCCGCCGTCACCGCGCACTTCCCCGGGCCCAAGACCGTGGGGCCGCAGGAGGAGCGCTTCCGTCTAGGTCCTCTTTCGGCCGACTGGTCGGTGGACTACTGCTCGGGCTGCGGGATCTGCAGCCGGGTCTGTCCCCAGGACGTCAGGATCGCCGAGATCAACTCGCGTGCCCGGGCCCAGCTCAAAGAGCAGCGCGGCATCCCCCTGCGCGACCAGCTGCTGGCTCGACCTGACGTGATGGGTCGGCTCGGCCGGCCGATACGCCCACTCTTCAACTGGGCCATGGGCACCCCTCTTGTGCGCTTCCCGGTGGAACGCGTCATCGGCATCCATCGCAAGGCCGCCATCCCGAAGGTCGCACCGCGCACCTTCCAGCAATGGGCGCGGCGGCATGTCAGCCGGCCGGCACACGACCGGGTCGTCTATTTCCACGGCTGCAGCACCAACTACTTTGAGCCCCGGCTGGGCCGGATGGTCGTCGCCGTGCTCGAGCACCAGGGGCTGACCGTGGAGATTCCCCAGCAGGGCTGCTGCGGGCTGCCGCTGCAGTCCAACGGTAACTTCCCCGCCGCCCGCACCTACGCCACCCGGCTCGCCCGCCAGCTGCGCAGCACGCCGGGTGACCTCCCGGTGATCGCCGCCTCGACCAGTTGCGCGCTGATGCTCAAGCGCGAGGCGCGCGAGATCCTGGGGGTCGAGGATCCGGCACTGGTCGACGTCTCGCAGCGCACCTACGACATCTTCGAGTACCTCCGCGACCTCCACGAGCAGGGCCGGCTGAAGACCGACTTCGTCCCGGTGGAGCTCACCGTCGCCTATCACGCACCCTGCCAGCAGCAGAATCAATTGATCGGCAAGCCCGCCCTCGACGTGCTCGCCCTGGTACCGGGCCTGAAGCTGGTCGAGCTGGATCGGGACTGCTGCGGGGTCGGCGGCACCTACGGCATCAAGCGCGAGAAGTACGAGATCTCGATGGCGGTCGGCGCGGGCCTCTTCTCGGACATCAAGCACATCGCCCCGGACCTGGTCCTCTGCGACAGCGAGACCTGCCGCTGGCACATCGCCAAGGCCACCGGGTTCCCGGTGATCCACCCCCTGGAGCTGCTGCACCGGGCCTATGGCGGCCACTGAAGCCACCGATTCCGTGCCCGGTGAGACGCCGGTGGGCCTGGTCCTCGTCTCCCACAGCGCACAGCTGGCCGAGGGCGCGGCGGAGCTGGCCCGGGCAATGGCCGGAGATCAGGTCCGAATCGTGGCGGCCGGCGGGATGGCGCCGCCGGAGACGGCGCTCGGAACGGACGCGGTCCGGGTGGCGGCAGCCATCGAGGAGGCCTGGTCCGAGCGTGGGGTGCTGGTGCTGATGGACCTGGGCAGCGCCCTCCTCTCCGCCGAGATGGCGGTCGAGCTCCTCCCCGAGGGGCGCGGGAAACGCGTGCTCCTGAGTGCCGCCCCCCTGGTCGAGGGCGCGGTGGCAGCGGCGGTGGCGGCGCGCTTGGGGGAGCCCATCGAGAAGGTGGCGAGCGAGGCCACCGGCTCGCTGGACGCCAAGCGCGCACAGGTCGGCGGCCCCGCCGAGCCCGTGGAGGTACAGGCCCCGCCCGACCTCAGCGGGCCCGGCGTCGAGACCCGCATCGCGGTGGACATCCCCCTGGGTCTCCATGCCCGTCCGGCCGCACGGCTGATCCGGGCCACCGCAGGGCTTGACGCCCAGGTCCTGGCCAGCAACGCCACCACCGGTTCGGGGATGGTCACCGCACGCAGCCTCAACGCGCTCGCCGGACTGCAGGTCCGCGAGGGCAACGAGCTGCTGCTGAAGGCGTCGGGTCCGGACGCGCAGAAGGCGATCGATGCGCTCCGAGCCCTGGCGGCGCGCCGCTTCGACGAGCCCACGGTGAGGCAGGACGTCACCCCCGCCGCCGCATCCGCGCCACCCACCGCCGGGCCGTCGCCCCTGGCGGTGGCACCGCCGACCGGCCTGACGGGCGAGCTGCGCGGCATCCCCGCATCGATCGGAATCGCCATCGGCACGCTGCAGTTCCTGGGGCAGGCCGACCTGACGGTTCCGGAGGCCGAGGCCGACGATCCCCCCACGGAGCTCGAGGCCCTGGGGCTGGCCGTGACCGCCACACGCCACGACCTCGAGCAGCTCCGCGACCAGACCCGGGCACGGTCGGGGAGCTATGAGGCGGACATCATCGATGCTGACCTGCTCTTCCTCGAGGATCCGGAGCTCCTGGAACCGACCCGGGCGGCGATCAGCGATCGGCGGCTCACCGCCGCTCAGGCGTGGTCCGAGGTCTCGACCCGCCTCGGCCAGTCCTGGGAGCGGCTCGACGATCCCAACATGCGCCTTCGGGCTGCGGACCTCGCGGGCGTGAGCCGCAGGGTGCTGCACCGCCTGCTGGGGCGGCCCGCTCCCGTCCTGCACCAGGCGGGGATCCTCGTGGCCCGCGACCTGGCGCCCACTGACACCGCGGCTCTGGACCCCACCCAGGTCATGGGGATCGCCACCGCGGGTGGCGGCCCCACCTCGCACAGCGCCATCCTCGCCCGCGCCCTGGGGATCCCTGCGGTGGTGGGGTTGGGTGACCAGCTGCTCGCTGTGACTCCAGGACGGCACGCGCTTCTGGACGGCGGCCGGGGCACGCTCATCCTCGACCCGCCGGCCGCGCTGGTCCGGCGCGCGCGCGCCGAGTCGCGCGAGGAGCAGCGTCGGGAGGCCCGCGCCGCCGCGGCGGCCCACCTCCCCGCCGTCACCATGGACGGCCTCGTCGTGGAGGTGGCGGCCAACATCGGAGCCGTCGAGGAGGCCTCCCGGGCCGTCCTGGCCGGAGCCGACGGGGTGGGGTTGCTCCGCACCGAGTTCCTCTTCCTGGAGGCGGAGACCATGCCCGGAGAGGAGGCGCAGGAACGGGTCTACTCGGAGATCGCCGCTCGCCTGGAGGGCCGCCCCCTCACCATCAGGACCCTGGACGTGGGTGCGGACAAACCCCTCCCCTACCTCCGCACCGTCCACGAGGACAACCCGGCGCTCGGGCTGCGCGGCATCCGTCTCGGGCTGGCGCAGCCCGAGGTGCTCAAAGCCCAGCTGCGCGCGGTGGTCCAGACCGCGCGGCGCTTCCCGGTGCGGGTCATGTTCCCCATGGTGTCGGGTGCGGGCGAGGTCGACGCGGCCCGAGCCCTGCTCACCGAGGCCGCCGGGTCTGAACCGCTCTCGCTCGAGGTGGGCGTGATGGTGGAGGTCCCCTCCGCGGCCCTGAGCGCCGCCCGGCTCGCCGAGAGGGTGGACTTCTTCTCGCTCGGCACCAACGACCTCTCCCAGTACACGCTCGCCGCGGACCGTGGTAACGCCGAGGTCGCCGTCCTGGCGGACGCGTTCCATCCGGCGACGCTCCGCCTCATCGCGGCGACGGTCCGGGCCGCGCGGGCACGGGGGCGCTGGGTGGGCGTGTGCGGTGAGCTGGCCGGCCAGGTCGAGGCGGTCCCCCTGCTCATCGGGCTCGGGGTGAGGGAGCTCTCCGTGGCCGTCCCAGCGGTGGCGAGGATCAAGGAGGCGGTGCGCGCGGCCGACTCCAGGGCATGCGTGCGGCTGGCCCGGAGGGCTCTCCGGCTCGCCGACGGGGCGGCCGTCCGTGGCCTCATCTCTGGTACCGCCCGAAGTGCGACCATTGCTCCCCGACATGGCTCGCCGGCCCCCCCTCGCCGCGCCTCCACGGGGAGCTCAGCTACCGCTCCCCACGGGTGACGGTGGGCTGGCACACCCAGCGAGCGTGATCCCCGCCGCGGCCGTCCGCTCACGCGGCCGCACCGCCTTCGTGGGCTCCACCACGGGACTGCGACTCGTCCTCACCCCGGTGGTGGCAGCGCTGGCCCTCTCCGGGCAGGGACGCTGGGCGGCGGTGGTGTTCGCGATCGGCGCCAGCACCGACTACCTCGACGGGTACCTGGCCCGCCGGTGGCAGGTGAGCACGCTGACCGGAAGCTTCCTGGACACCACCGCCGACAAGGTGATGGTGGCCGGCGTCCTGATCGCCCTCACCAGCATGGGCCAGGCCTCGCCGTGGGCGGTGATGATCATCGTGTGCCGGGAACTGCTGGTGATGGGGCTGCGCGGCGCAGTGGCCGTCTCGGGCACGGTGATCCGATCGTCCCAGCTCGGACGCACCAAGGCCGCGGTCCAGTTCGTGGCCATCATCCTGCTGCTGCTCCGTGTCGACACGCGCCTCGGCCCGACCGGCATCGGGGAGTGGGCGCTCTGGATCGCCACCGCGCTGACCGTGCTCTCCGCCGCCGACTACATCTCACGCTGGGCGGCCTCGACGCTCCGCGGCTCGACGCCGGCCACCCCGAGGTGAGCGCCCCGGTCCTCATCACCGGGGCCGGGGGATTCGTCGGGGGCGCGGTTCTCGAGCGACTGCTGCGGGCCGACCTCGAGGTGCGCGCCTTGGTGCGCACGCCCGAGACGGCCGAGCGGGTCCGGAGAGCCGGTGCCCAGCCCGTGACCGGGGATATCCTGGACGGCGAGGGCCTCGCCGGCGCGATGCGCGGCTGCGAGCTGGTCTTCCACGTGGCCGGCCTCAACAAGATGTGCCTGCCCGACCCCGCTCCGCTGACGCGCAACAACGTGGACGGATCGGTGAACGTGGTGCGGGCGGCCGCCCGGGCGGGGGTCCGTCGCATCGTCTACACGTCGTCAGCGGCCACGCTCGACAGCGAGCCACCGGCCGGCACCCCGGACGACCGGCCGCGCCGCTTTCTCTCCGGGTACGAGCGCTCCAAGTACGAGGCCGAGCGCCAGGTGATGGAGCTCGCACCCCGGCTCGGTGTCGAGCTGGTGTGCCTCAACCCTTCCTCGGTGCAGGGGCCGGGCCGCACCACGGGCACCGCGCGCTGGCTGATCAGCTACGCCAACGGCCGGCTGCACTGGCTCATCGATGCACCGGTCAGCCTGGTGGACATTGCCGACTGCGCGGAGGCGCACCTGCTCGCCGCCACCCGCGGCGAGCCGCTCCACCGCTACGTGATCAGCGGGTCCACCCAGCGCATCTCGGAGATGGTGCACACCCTGGGGACGGTCGCCGGTCACACCTATCCGATCCGATTCCTCCCGCCGGGCCCGGCGGTCGCCGCCGCCTCGATGGTGGGTGCCGGGTTCCGAGTGGCCGGGCGCCGTGCCCCGGTCTGCCGCGAAATGCTGCGGACCCTGGCCCATGGCCACGCCTACGACGGCGCCCCGGCCGCGCGGGACCTGGGCTTCACCTACACGCCGCTCCAGGAGACGCTGCGGCGAGCGCTCGCCTGGTACGTGGAACACGGCCTGGTGCGGCCCTCCCCGCCCGCCTCTGCCTGAGCACCCCGGGAGGCGCCGCCCACCCAGCAGAGAGCTGCGCCCTGCTGGCAGCTGACCTCCCCCGCGCGCCGTCCGCGGGTCTATCGTCTTCACGTGCAGACGGTGGCGTTGGGACGCGGCGGGCCCTCGGTGAGCCGGATCGGGCTCGGCATGGCCGCGCTGGGACGTCCCGCGTACATCACCACTGGCCGCGCCGCCGACTTCGGTGAGGATCGCTCGGAGGGAGCCTTTCGCCGCCGGAGCCGGGAGGTCCTGGACGCCGCCTACGCGGCGGGGATCCGCTACCTCGACTGTGCCCGTTCCTATGGCTCCGCCGAGGCTTTCGTGGCTGGCTGGCTGGCGCGGATCAGGCCCGACGATGTCGTGGTCGGTTCCAAGTGGGGCTACACGTATGTCGGCGGCTGGGACCCGGCGGCGGCGGTGCACGAGGTCAAGGACCACTCCCTGGCCACATTCGAGCGCCAGCACGCCGAGAGCATCGCCCTGCTGGGTGCCCACCTCCGTCTGTACCAGGTCCACTCGGCGACGCTCGAGTCCGGCGTGCTCGAGAACGGGCTTCTCCACGAGGCCCTGGCACGCCAGCGCGACCTCGGGCTCAGGCTTGGCATCACGACCTCCGGGCCCTCCCAGGCGGCCACCATCCGGCGCGCGCTGGAGATCCGCAGCGGGGGCGAGCCGCTCTTCGGCGCCGTGCAGGCCACCTGGAACCTGCTCGAGCCCTCGGTGGAGCCCGCGCTCGCCGAGGCCGCCCAGGCGGGGTGGGCGGTGATCGTCAAGGAGGCGGTCGCCAACGGGAGGTTGACCGACCGCGGAGATGCCGGAGCACCGGGGTCCGCGCTGGGAGATGCGGCGGCGGCGGCGGGGACCGGTTCCGACGCGGTCGCCATCGCGGCGGCGCTCGCCAGGCCGTGGGCCTCGGTGGTGCTGAGCGGTGCCGCAACCGTCGATCAGCTGGAGAGCAACCTCAGAGCCGATGGCCTGTCCGTCCCGCCCCTTCCCGACCTCGCGGAGCCACCCGCCGACTACTGGGGACGGAGGTCACGGCGCCCCTGGCTCTGATGCGGGGTCGCCCTCACGCGGAGGGCCGGCCGGCTCAGCCGTCGCTGTCGGCGCGGCGCCGAATCACCATGTGGAGTCGGACCCCGGCAAAGCCAAAGACAGCGCGGATCCGGTTCTCCAGGTAGCGCTGGTACGAGAAGTGGAGCAGCTCGGGGTCGTTGACGAAGAGGACGACGGTCGGGTTGGGAGAGCTCGCCTGGGCGGCGTAGAGGATCTTGACCCGGCGTCCACGGTGCATCGCCGGCGGCCGGCTCGACACCGCCTCCCGGAGCACCTGGTTGAGCGCGGCGGTCGGCATCCGGGTCGCCCGCGCGTCCGCCACCTGCAGGGCGGTGTCCAGAACCTTGGCCACATTGCGCCCGAGCAGGGCGCTCACCGTGAGCACCGGCGCGCCCGGGACGAAGTCGAAGGCGTCGGAGATCTTGGTCAGGGTCTCCGGGTCGATCCGGTCCTCCTGAGGCACCAGGTCCCATTTGTTGGCGATGACCACAACGCCCTTGCCGGCATCGGCCGCGTACCCGGCGATGTGCCGATCCTGGGCCAGCACCCCCTCGGAGGTGTCGACCACCACCAGTGCCACGTCGCTGCGCTCCAGGGCCCGCATCGCCCGCAGCAGGCTGTAATGCTCGATGTCGGTGGTGACGACGCCCCGGCGGCGGATGCCGGCGGTGTCGACCAGCCGGACCTGATGGCCCCGGTGCTCGAGCAGGGTGTCCACCGCGTCCCGTGTGGTTCCGGCCACAGATGACACCAACGACCGCTCCGCCCCCACCAGGTAGTTGAGCAGCGACGACTTGCCGACATTGGGACGGCCGATGATGGCGACCCGCAGCTCGTCGACCCTCTCCTGGGCCTCGCCCTCGGCCGGGGGCAGCCGGTCCACCACCTCGTCGAGCAGGTCACCGGTGTCGGTGCCGGTGAGCGCCGAGATCAGCCGCGGCTCACCGAGACCGAGGCGGTACAGCTCATGGGCGTAGTAGGGGTCGGTGGGCGAGTCCGCCTTGTTGCCGGT
>Ga0187851_10004469_pt1 | contig 11394 bp, 16 predicted proteins | sample June2016WEW_6_10_FD_132997 | JGI IMG/M metagenome (GOLD analysis project Ga0187851, IMG submission 132997) | Peatland microbial communities from SPRUCE experiment site at the Marcell Experimental Forest, Minnesota, USA - June2016WEW_6_10 | ecosystem: Environmental > Terrestrial > Soil >... | reverse complement strand
CTGTCGCCGATCGCCATCGAGGTGGACCGCCGCATCGAGCAGGCGCTGCGCGCGACGGCCGCCGGGCTGCCGGAGATTGTGGATGTGCACGAGATCAAAGTGGGCCGCGCCGGCGAGCACATTCATCTCTCCTGCCACTGCACCCTGCCCGACGATCTGTCGATGCGGCGCGTGCACGAGGTCATCACCGCGCTCGAAGACCGCTTCAAGCTGGAGTGCCCGGAAGTGTATAGAGTGACGATCCACCCCGAGCCGGTGACGGATAATCTGCGGTGAGGGCGGGACGTATTTGCTGTATGATGACTGCTTGAGATTGGAGTTTGGAGGGAAGATCGATGGTGACGAAAGAACAAGAGCCTATCGGACCTTTGGCTCTGGAGCCAATAAGTCGACATACGACCGAGCTAATGTGGTTCCTTGCATTGCTCTTCATGTGCTTTTCGGAAGTGTTAGCAGTCCATGGGTTATGGTTCAAGCCGCAGCCACATTTCGATATTGTCAGACGATGCGAAATCCCAATATACGTTATGTTGCCTGGCATTGTGAGTTTCCTGTTTCGAATCCGTATCGGCAAGATGTCAAAGGTGGGCCAAATCAGCCTGCCTGCATCTGAAAAGCTCAAGTCCGCTCTTGGAGTCACGCTGATGATTACATATATGGTGATAGTCGAACTGACGGGAATCGCACTTGGCTAACGCGCAGAGGCATTCTTTTGCAGCGCGCTTTGCACGATGTATGAGGAGCGGGTAAGTCCCTTGGCGCGGGCGCGGCGGTCGATTTCGGCAATCTGGCTTTGGCGTGCGGTGATGTTGATGCGGACGGTTCTCTCCGGTTCGTGCAATTCGGTCAGGAAGGCTACCGCGCCCTTCATCGCCGGATCGCCGCGCAGGTCGTCGAGTGTGGAAGGCTTGGGAAGCATCTCGCCATCTTCGCGCATTCCGGCCACATGGAACGCGAGGGCCTCGGCAGCCATGCTGCGCGCTTCTTCTAAACTGGAACCGGCGGTGATGCAGCCGGGAAAGTCGGGGAAGCTCACGCCGTAGTCCGAGTTCTTGTCTTTGTGAAGGTAGGCGATATACTCCATGGTTGCTCCTTTACCTGAGCTTGAGGCCAGATTGTTTTTCGATGCTCCTGAGCGTTCCTTCGGGAACATCTCTCTGTGGGTAAACAACCGTAACCCGTCCTCGTTTGACGGGATGCTTGAACTGTTTGTGGCTCCCGGCTTGCGCAACCTCGAACCAGCCGTCCCGTTGGAGTCGGCGAATGACTTCCCGGCTGTTCATTGCGGCGCATCCTTCCAACTCAAGAATACACATTTTGTATACACTCATCAATGGCTGGAAATGTTTCATGAGGAGAAGCCTATGATTGGATACGAGATTTCTTTTTCCAGCGGAGAGCCCAACCCATGTTGCATCGTCCCGTAGTCAACTTCTTTCAGGTCGCGTCGCTGGTGATGCTGCTGGTGGCCGTGGCGCTGCTGGCCGCCATCGCCACCATGCACTTCGCCATTCACGGCGCTGAGGTGCAGGTTCCGAAGCTGATGGGGATGACCGTGGCCGAGGCGCGCAGCCAGACCTCGGGCCTCGGCCTCGACCTGGACGTGGACAACCGCTACTACTCCGGGGATGTGGCCGCCGGACACATTCTTTCGCAGTCGCCCGCGCCGGGAACGGTCGTGCGGCAGGAGTGGCGGGTCCGCGTGGCCGAGAGCCTGGGGCCGCAAAAGGTCGAGGTTCCTGAGACCGTGGCCCAGGAGGAGCGCGTGGCGGCGTTGCGGCTGCGGCGTGTGGGCCTGGAGGTAGGCGTGACGGCGCGGCTGCCCTGGGCCGGAGCGGCCGAGGGAACAGTGCTCGCCCAGGACCCGCCGGCCCACGCCCAGGGCATCGAACGTCCCGCAATCAACCTGCTGGTGGCTGCCGCGGGCAACCAGACGTCTGACGGCTTTGTGATGCCCGAACTGATCGGTCTGCCGGTGGTCACCGCGCAGGCGGAGCTGGCGCGGGTGGGCATCCAGTCCACGGCGGCATTTGTCGATGTGCCGGTGGCGCCGATGGGCACTGGCAACACGCCGCCCACGCTGCCGGTGAGGCCGGGCGCGGTGACGGCCCAACAGCCCTTCGCCGGCGCGCGCGTCTTCCAAAACGCGCAAGTGACGCTGACCGTGGCGAAGTGAACGGAGTTAGCTGGGCGGCGCTGCCTTTCAAGAGGTTTTTTCGATCATGCAGATGAAGAATCCGTCGGTGTGAAATGAGCCAGGAAGCAGTCGCAGAAACCCCTCAGAAGTGAGCGCGCCGCGCAGCCGTTCCGCGCCGGAGACTGTGAGAATGCTCTCGCTCAGCAGTTCGCCGATGCGAGCTTCGAGCGGAACAATGCGGGCGTTCGGAGTTGCCACGAGCACTGCGGCTACCACCTGCTCGTTTTCTTCTGGCTCCAGCGAACAGGTGGAGTAGACAACGCGCCCGCCGGGACGCACGGCGCGCAATGCGGCGGCGAGGATGGCTTTCTGCCGCTCAGCCTGGCGGCTCAGATCTTCAGGGCGCAGGCGATGGCGGATCTCGGGATTGCGGCCCAATGTGCCGGTGCCGCTGCACGGCACGTCGGCCAACACAAGATCGAAGACCGCCTCTTCCTTGAGCGTTGTCGCATCGGCCAGCCGGCACTCGACACGGTCCCCGAGGAAGGCCAGCCGCTTCCTCAACTGCTCCAATCTCGGCACGCTGGCCTCAAAGGCGACCATGCGGGCTCGCGGGTTGAGCTCGGCCAGGATCAGCGTCTTGCCACCGGGCGCCGCGCAGGCGTCGAGGATCTTCTTCTCGTCTTGGTTGAGCCTCTCGCCGTCCCAACAAGCCAGCTCGGCCACCAGTTGCGAGCCTTCGTCCTGCAGCCGCACGTGGCCCTCGCGGAAAGCCTCGGTCGCAGTCACGTCGCCGGCGACGACGATGCGAGCGGCGGTGAGCAGTTGGCCGGGTTCCAGGATAATGCCGGCGGCGTGGAGCTCGACCTCGACAGCCGGAGTAACAAGGCGGACCGTTAGCGCTGGCTGGCTCTGGCCGTGGCGGCAGATGGCCCGCGCAGCTTCGAGGCCGTAGAAGCTGGTCCAGCGCTCGACCAGCCACGCGGGGTGGGCTTGGGCGAGGGCTAGTTCTTCCGAGAGACTCCCCTCAGGGGCTAAAGCCCGCGGTGTTATTGCGGCATTCGTGGCACGACTAAAGTCGTGCTCTTTCAAGGCTGCGCCGGATGGCAGAGACTGGGCGAGTTTACGAAGCACCGCATTGACCATGCCGGAGGCGAAGCGGTGTCCCGCTTGCTTGGCCAGCTTCACGCTCTCGTCGATCGCGGCCCGGACGGGAATGCGGTCCATCTGCAGAATCTGGAGTGCACCCAGGTGCAGTGCGATCAAAACCTCAGGCTCGAGCTTGGCGTTGGGGCGAATCAGAAACCCGCGCATCTCTCCGTCGAGTCGAATCTGCCAGCGGAGAACGCCCAACACCAACGCCGTGACCAGATTGCGGTCCGGCAGCGAGAGCGCGCTGACAGCCTTGCCGCGCAGCAAATCATCCGAGTGAGATTGCCCGCGCTCGACGGCCAAGAGGATGTCGAAAGCCGCCTGGCGCGCGGGAGAAATCCCTGCCGCGCGATTCCTCGGCGCGCTCTTGGCTGCGTCCGCCTTCTTGCGGGAGTTCATTGCGCAAGAGCTCCGAGGCGCGCGCCACTGGCGAGCCTGTGCCCATGGAGAAATTCGGCTACTGTCAAGCGCTTCTTGCCCTCTAGCTGGACTTCGAGAAACTCCAGCCAAGTCTCCCCGGCGCAAGCAACAAAAATGCGGTCTCCTTCGATGTGAATCCAGCCGGGTTCGCCGGGAGCGAATGCCGTAAAACTCGATGAGTCTGCCACATCCAGCCGGTGAACGGCCAACTTCTTGCTTTCCAGCGTGGTGAAAGCGCCCGGCCAAGGTTGAAAGCCGCGCCAGCGATTCTTCAGTTCGTGCGCGGTGCGCGCGGCAAAATCCATGCGGCCGTCTTCGCGGTCGAGCAGCGGAGCGAAGGTGGCTCCCTCGTGATTCTGTGGCTGGGGCTCGATGCTTCCGTCGTCCAGGCCGGCCAGCGTCTTGACCACCAGCGGAGCGCCGCCGATGGCCAACTCCTCGAATAACTCCACAGCGGTCATTTCCGGTGCGATGGCGAAGGCCCGCTGCAGCAAGATCGGCCCAGTGTCCAGGCCCTCGTCGAGCAGCATGGTGGTATTGCCGGTGAAAGCGTCGCCCATGGCCACCGCCCACTGAATGGGCGCGGCGCCGCGGTAGCGCGGCAGCAGACTGGCGTGCAGGTTGATGCAGCCCAGCCGGGGCAGCTTGAGCATCCAGAGCGGAATCAGCCGCCCGTAAGCCACGACGACGATGGCCTCGGGGGCGATGGCTTCCAGTTGCTCGCGAAACTCCGCGTTGTTGCGAATCTTCTCAGGCTGTGTAACTGGGAGCCCGGCGGCCAGCGCGGCCAGCTTGACCGGAGGAGCGGTCAGTTCTCCTTTGCGGCCCGCCGGCCGGTCGGGCTGCGAGACAACCTGCGCGATTTCATGGCCTGCCGCGCGCAAAGCCTCCAGCGTGGGTACGGCGAAGCGCGGAGTTCCGCAGAAAACCAGCCTCACGCCTTCACCACTTGCCTTCGCGCTGCAGCTTGCGGATCTTGCGCAGGTTCAGATCCCGTTTCAGGGCGCTCATGCGGAAGATGAACAACATGCCGTCCACGTGGTCGATCTCATGTTGGAAGCAGCGCGCCAGCAGCTCTTCGCCGTCCATCTCGAACCACTTGCCATTCACGTCCTGGGCGCGGATGCGCACTTTGGCGTGGCGCACCACCTTCTCGCGAATCTCGGGGAAGCTCAGGCAGCCTTCCTCCTCGTATTGTTTGCCCTCGGTGAAGATGATCTCGGGATTAGCCAGGACCAGCTTATCTTTGGGTTCCTTGCCCACGCTCAGGTCGATGACCGTCAAGCGTTTCGACACGCCGACCTGCGGCGCGGCCAGGCCGATGCCTTGCGAGGCGTAGGTGGTCTCGAACATGTCGTCGGCCAGCTTGCGCAACTCTGCGTCGAACTCGTTGACCGGTTCGCCGGGCCGCGAGAGCACAGGATCGGGATATTTGACAATTTTCAGAATCATGCGCCCGCTAATAGCTCCGTATCTGTTCGATGTATCCAGCGAAATTCCGTTGCAACTCCAGCGCCGAATCGCCGCCGAACTTCTCCTGCGCCAGCCGCGCCAGGGTCAGCGCCACCATGGCCTCGCCCACCACGCCGGCCGCCGGTACAACACAAATGTCGCTGCGCTCGTAGCTGGCGCTGGTCTTCTCGCGCGTATCAAAGCGCACCGACTCCAGCGGCTTGCGCAGGGTCGAGATCGGCTTCAGATAGCCGCGCACGACAATCTCTTCGCCGTTTGAGACGCCGCCCTCGATGCCGCCGGCATTGTTTTGCGGTCGGGTGAAGCGCGTCGGTTTGCCGGTCTCCCCTGCGGCATAATGAATCGGGTCGTGAACCGTGGAGCCGAAGCTCTCGGCGGCCACCACGCCGCGGCCGATCTCTACCGCCTTCACCGCCTGAATACTCATCAGCGCCGCGGCAAGCTGGCTGTCCAGCCGCTCATCCCAGTTGGCGTAGCTTCCCAGGCCGGCGGGTACGCCATGCGCCACCACCTCGAAGATGCCGCCCACTGTATCGCCCGTGCGCGCGGCCTCTTCGACCTCTTCCTGCATGCGGGCTTCGGCAGCCTCATCCACGCAGCCCAGCACAACCTCATCGTGGGCTGCAAGGGCGGCGATCTCCTCCCACGCGGCGGAGCGGTTGAGGGCGACGCGGCCCACGCGAATCACATGGCTGGCCACTTCAATGCCGAGCAGCCGCAGCATCAACTTGGCCACGGCTCCTGCGGCCACCCGCGCCGTGGTCTCGCGGGCCGAGGCCCGTTCCAGCACATAGCGGGCGTCGGGGAAGTTGAACTTGAGGGCGCCGGCCAGATCGGCGTGGCCGGGGCGCGGCGAGGCGACCGCCTGGTGCAGCGCGGGGTCGCCAGCCTCGACCGGCAGCTTTGATTCCCAGTTCTTCCAATCGCGGTTGACGAGCTCGATCGCAATCGGCGAACCGATGGTCTTGCCGTGGCGCACGCCACTCAGCACGTGGGCCTTGTCGGTTTCGATCTTCATGCGCCCGCCGCGCCCATAGCCCTGCTGCCGCCGCCATAGCTCGCGGTTGACGAAGTCCAGATCGACCGGCACGCCGGCCGGCAGTCCGGAGACCAGCGCGATCAGCGCCTCCCCATGCGACTCCCCGGCAGTTGAAAAACGAATCATAGCTTCTCCATTGTAACGGACTCGCTATTTCCTTCTTGCCGGTTCTCGCTTACCATGTACCCCATGAGCTACTTCCTCTTCAAGACCGAGCCTGATGTCTACTCCTTCGACGACTTCCTGCGCGACAAAGAGACCGTCTGGGACGGCGTAACCAACCCCACCGCCGTCAAGCACCTGCGCGAGATGAAGCCGGGAACCAAGTGGATCTTCTACCACACCGGCGAGGAACGCGCCGCGGTCGGCACCGGAACAGTGCTCAGCATGGACCCCGCCAACCCCAAGGCGCCCATCGTCAAGGTCAAAGTGGGCAGGCGCCTCAAGCAGCCCAAGACCCTGGCCGCCATCAAGGCCGAGCCGCTCTTTGCCCAGTCGCCGCTGGTCCTTATCGGACGGCTTTCCGTGGTGCCGCTGACCCCGGAGCAGTGGGAGTGGTTCCTGGCGTGATAACTGGAGGCTTCCCAGCATGAGGAAACTGGCTCGGGCGGAGCAGTTCTCAAAATCGAAAGCTGCGCCGCTCTGCACAACTCGAACGCTCAGCTGTGATGCTCGCCCGAGCAGCACCCGCCATCAACCTTCTCAGGTTGCACATAGGGTTGTGTCCGATCGACGAAGTAACCTTGCCCATACTTATCATGGTGACGGACCCAGGCCATCGTATGGGCCAGTCCCTCCTCGTCGCGGCCCTTCGGCGCCAGGTCGAGAAAGTTATAGGCGCCAACGACGATATCCAGGCCGCGCGCATAACTCGAATAGGTGTGAAATATCTCCCCGTTGTCACCCTTGAGAAACACGCTCAGGCCAGGGCCTTCTTCGCTTGGAAAGCTCATCAAATCGTAGTTATAGTTCACCTTGCCTTTAGCCCGTTCTTCCGGAGTAAATGACACTTGGTAGTCGTAGTTGAACTCGCTGCCGAAGGACGAAACCCAGTGAAACTTCCAGCCCATGCGCTTTTTGAAGGCTGCAATCTCCGCGATCGGCGCGCGCGAAACCACCGCCAGAGTTACGTCGCGGTTGGCCAGATGGATAGCAGGGCCGTCGAAATGATCGGCCAGATACGAACAGCTCGGGCAGCCCTCCTTCCACCCAGGACCCAGCATGAAGTGGTAGACGATCAGTTGGCTGCGCCCGTCAAAGAGCTCGGCCAGCGTCTCCTTGCCCTTCGGCCCATCGAAGACATACTGCTTCTCAACCCTCTCCCAGGGCAGTTCGCGGCGTTGCCGGCTCAGCTCGTCGCGCAGCCGTGTGAACTCCTTCTCTTTTGCCAGGAACTTCTTGCGCGCCTCAATCCACTCTTCGTGTGAGGCAACTTTCGGACCTTCGAGTTCTGTCGTGATGCTACCCATGGCGATCCTCCTTGGATGGGGAATTTGTGGGGATGTTGTTCGCGAACTTGCCGGTTGCGGCTTTCTTGAATGCGAGCGCGGTCAGGCCGCCAGCCGTGGCGATACTGCCGGCGATCAGCGCCGCGGACGCCAAGCACATTGGACACATGGAAACCTCCTTCGTTGCACGATGGGGACGATCGTTCGATTCCTACTGCATTATCTTGATTCCGCGTCTTTGCGGACCCGCTCCAGAATCCACGCCCAGCCTTTGACGATCCCGCCTCTGTGATCGTCCTGAATGAATCCGAGAGCAGTGTGATGGAAGGCAATCAAAGTTCCGCCATCCACCTGCGAGAGCCGGTATTGTAGGTTGGAAACGAAAGGATATGAAGCGAACAAGGGACCGCTGATCTCCAGCAGTGTGGGCCGCTTGATGGCTTGCACGTGGCCCCAGAAGTGGCCGTTGTTGTCTCCCAGGTCGCGATACCATCTGCCGCCTGGCCACGGCTCAATCTTCATAGACAGGGATTTGCCGTCAGGCGTTTCGTTGCCCGGCCCCAACTGTTCAAGCAACGCATCGAAGGTCACGCTAAGGGGTGCGTTGACCTGGATCTCCTGGGTTATGTTTAGCGTCAGGTCCTCTATGCTCCTCGCTGTTTGGATCATGCTTTCTCCTTTGGATTCTTTGGATTTTCGGGATTGGACTCCGGATTCATTTTGCTCATTTCTTCCTCGGCCCGCTTCTTGACACTGAGCAATTGATGGCGCCAGTAGCGCTCGAAAGTGCCGGTCCATTCGTGCAGTGGACGGATCGCCTCGGCGTCGGTCCGATAGTATTTGTGGCGGCCTTCGCAGCGCACGCGGACCAGACCGACGCTACGCAGCACCCGCAGGTGCTTGGAGACCGACGGCTGGTCAATCTTCAGATTTGCCGCAATCTCCCCCACCGGACGCTCCCGCAGCGCAAGATAACTCAAGATCTCCCGTCTGCGCGGTTCGGCTACCGCGTTGAAGGCGTCGGAAGTGGTCGCTGCTCGTGCCATGTAGAGAAATTAACATGCCTATATAGGAATATGTCAAGGGCAAATTTGCCTCGTATTCCGTTTTTTGCCGACAAGACAGCGCAATCATGGTAAGATTTCCTTGTTTCCTTTTTTCCTTGAACGAGGTGAATCGTGCTAGCCAAACTGACCGTCAAAAACCAACTCACCATCCCCAAGGCGGTGGTCAAAAACTTCACCGGGGTCGAATACTTCGACGTGAGCACGGATGGCTCCGCGATTACGCTCAAGCCGCTGCGGCCAAGCCGCCTGGATGAGATACGCGAGAAACTCGAACGGCTTGGCATCACCGAGCAGGATGTAACCGACGCAATTGCCTGGGCACGCCAAAGCCAGTGAGCGCCGCCGCCAAAGCGAGAGTTGTCTTCGACACGAATGTGGTTCTCTCCGCGCTCCTGTTTCATGGGCGGTTGAACTGGCTGGTTGGCCACTGGCAGGTCGGAAATTGCGTGCCGCTCGTCTCGCGTGCGACGGCAGTGGAGTTGACGAAAATTCTCGCGTACCCGAAGTTTCAGCTCACAGGTGACGAACAGTTGGAAGCCCTGGCCAACTATATCCCTTATTGCGAAGCGGTCGAGATCGCGGAATTCTGCCTGGTTCTCTGCCGCGATGCCAAGGATCAGCCCCTGCTGGACCTGGCGCAAAACGGCAAGGCCGATGTGCTGGTGAAAGGCGATAAGGACTTGTTAGCGCTGTCTGGGCAGACGGCGTTTCTCATCGAAGCGCCGGAAGACTATCGGCGCAGAATCTTCGGCGGCGAAGAGAAGACATAATCAAATTGTCCGAGCCGGGTGCACCAGGTCTCAGAATCGAGACCTGGTGCATCCGGCGAATCAAGCGTATTCGCGAGAGCCAGCATGTCAGCCAGCCAGTCTTTCCTGCTATCTCAAAACGAGCGAATCCATGGTTTTTTCCGGCTCGCTAGGGCTGCGTTGCGGACCTCTGGCATCGCAGACGCAGACAGTTCAACTAAATCTTCCTGGGTGAACGCAGGCAACTGAAAAAGCCTGGCCAGGGTTGTTTCGATTGAAAGATTGGCTTCGATGAGATGCCTATGTTCGAGACTGGAGACGCCCTGTGGAAATTCGGTCCGCCAGGACTGTTGCACTAGCGTTTCTGTCGGTCCGACGAGCGACACCTCAATGATTTCGCCTGCCATGGTCGACTGTGTGAGTTTATTATTGTCTACATAGGGTTGTGTGATCATTTCGACGGTGACGGAAGCACGGATTTTGCCCAGTCTTGCAACCATCCGAGGCTCCGTGATCGCCAGCTTTAGCCGGGCTATGCTTCGGATGGGGCTATTAATTTCCAAAGTCTCATCTTCTGCCAGAAGCTTTAGTGAAGCCGAATCCTCTAATGACGCAACGGCTACTGTCCGGAAAGAAGCTTCAGCCTCTGTGTCCTGGGCGATTCTCAACAAAACCTCTTGATTCGCCACTTTCTGAATCGCATCTCTACGGCTCCACCAACCGCACGGTCCATCGTCCGCGCGGAAATAGCCCCCTTCGGTCCCTTGTGGCGGCACATCCTCCAACGCGAACTTTTCGATCGCGGTCTCGTCTGTCAACTTCTTTTCTGCCTCATTTCTCACATTAAAATTGTTCAGAGGGTCTATCGCGATTTGTGCAAGAACGGCTTGGTCGATAAGGTTCTCTATGGCGCCATCTCTGATCGGATATTCCTCTTTGGCATTCAACGCGACCCTAGCCAACACCGCTTGGTCTGTCACGCGCCTTACTGCACTATTCCGGGCATAACTGCTTTTTGCTTTAAGCGCGACATTCGCCAGCGCCGCCTGATCTGTAAGTTTGTTTACAGCCTCGTACGGGACAGCATACCCGACCTCATTATCATCGGCTGTCATCGCAATCTTCATCAAAAGCGGCTGATCCGTGAGGCGAGCTATTGCAGCTCTTTTCACAGATTCATCCTGCTCCCTGAGTTGACCTACAATACACTGCCAATATCCAGGACCACACTTAACATCATCGGTATATCGCGGCGGACTTGGATGTCCATTCTGGTAGTAATCGACCGTCCAAATCTTAGATGGAGATAAGGCCACCTGCTCGAGTAATGCCTGATCTTTCAAGTGATTCACGGCGGCCACTCGTATTGCGACATCATTGCGCTCGTCCATCGCAATTCTCGCCAGATCCGCTTGACTGGCTGCGAATGCGACCGCCGGCGCCGCAGCAATGGACAGTACGGCTGCCAATATCAGTTTCATTCCTCGCCCTCCTAGTCGAATATTTCGCTATTGTTTTTGGACCTTACCGAACTTCCAGGGTCTGGCGGCGGCAGCAATGACGAACTTAGTGGATTATCTCTCTATTCCCTGTTCCCTATTCCCTGCCTTCCCCCAGCCACCGCTTCGTATTCAGCAACTGCCGCTGATCCAGCGCCCACACCTTCCCGGTCAGCTCGTCCGCCCCTTTGCCTTCGCGGATGCACTTGTCAAACTCGCCGGTCATGGCTTGAATTTTGGCGTCCAGATCGTCGAGAAAATTCAGCACCAGGGCCTCGGGAATCATCGGCAGCTTTGGCGAGCCAAACTCGAGTTTTCCGTGGTGCGACAGGATCATGTGCAGCACCAGCGTACGCAGCCGGTCGGGAAATCCTGGCAACCCGTCGATCGTCTTCTCCACCAGATCCACG
>Ga0187851_10004467_pt1 | contig 11400 bp, 11 predicted proteins | sample June2016WEW_6_10_FD_132997 | JGI IMG/M metagenome (GOLD analysis project Ga0187851, IMG submission 132997) | Peatland microbial communities from SPRUCE experiment site at the Marcell Experimental Forest, Minnesota, USA - June2016WEW_6_10 | ecosystem: Environmental > Terrestrial > Soil >... | reverse complement strand
TGGGGCCTACCACGGGGTTCTGGTTCACCCAGACTGCTTGGGGAGAACTCAGCCCGGTAAAGGACCCGATCGGCTGGTCTGTGGATGTGCCTGTGCCTGTTGGAATGGCAAAAATCGTGATCTGGTTATGGCCCAAATCGGCCACATAGAGTTCGGCGATGGTGTCCTCCGCGATGTGGTGCGGCGAGCTAAGTACGGAGTTGCTTGTGCTCACGAAGTTCGATTGTCCAATGACCGTTGTGGCCGGTTCGCCGCTGGTGGGATTGATCATGGAGAAGAGCAGGACGCGGTTTGCGGATGGGTCCGAGACCAGCAATCCCCGCTGCGGGTCGAAAACCAAGCCGTATGGGGACACCATCACGGACTGGCTGGCTTGCGTGTTCGAGACCCCTGTGAATCCGCTTTGGCCGAGAACCAGGTCGGCCTGCTCCATGGCGGTGGGGGCCGCAAATGGCGCTGGAAATCGCAGGACGCGCCCATTGTAGGTGTCGGCTACGAAGAGGTTGCCGGTGCCGGGATCGACCGCCAGCCCCGTGGGATAACAAAGGCTGGCTGCCGTTGGCTGCCGGGCAAGCGGCTCGGTCGGCGGATTCGCTACACCGTTGTAATTGCAGACGGCGGTCTTCAGGTCGGGTTCGCCGATGACGATATCCGCCTGTACACCCGGTCCCACCTTGCGTGCGTCTGCGAAGCCTAGCACGCGATGGTTGTTGGGATCGGAGACATAGAGGTGCGGCGTGCCGCTGCTCGAGTCCACGGCGATTCCCGCGTCATAACCCGACGAGGAACTGGGCCCAAAATGGAATTCCTCGCCTTGGATGCTGTTGGGACTGTTATAGGGGAAGTCGCTTTGGCCCAGCACCACCACGGCTGCGGCAGACTGTCCGGCGTTCGCATAGACCAGCACGCGATTGTTGCCGGCATCCACCACAAACAAATCCGTCCCAGCCACGGCGGCCGCAACCGGGTTGGAAAATGTCGCGAGCTGCGCGCCGCTGTTGCTGAAAGAGGCCTGGGGGTTGCCGGCGTTTGGCTTGGTGCTGGAGAAGTTCGTAAGGCTGGATCCCTGCCCGAGCGCCGCGATGGCCACCGGTGGCGGAGTGGAGGCCGTGATATCTCCGGAAGTAACAGTCCAATCCGCGCTGCTGTACGCATCGAAGATCAGCATCCGGTTATTGCCCGAGTCCAACACCGCGGGGCCGTTGTTGATCGTCACCAGGCCGTTGGGACTAAGCAAGGTGCTGGCGGTAGCGGTGGAAGGCGCCGGGTTCACGATACCCGCCAAACGGCTGGCCGCCATGCCGTTGGAAAACGGTGGCGTGAAAACCAGGAGGCGGCTGGCGTAAGTGTCCGAGACAAAAAGGTGTCCCGCGGAATCGAAAGCCAGTCCTGCGGGCTCATACAGAGTGTTTCGATCCGTAAGACCTGTCGGCCCGTTGGTCAAGGTGAAGGCCGCCTGGCCGATGACCACAGACGCGGCTGGATCCGCGGCGCCGGAAGTGAGCGACGCCGCCGGATACTCCAACACGCGCCGGTTACCGGCATCCGTCACGAATAAATCGCCGGAGCTGTCCAGGGCCAATGCGGAGAAGAATGTCGCATAGCCCGCGGGACAACTGCCGGAGAGGCACAGCGTTTGCGCAGAGATAGCGCCGCCTTGGTTGGCCTTGTTCGCGGCAAACTTGTCAGCCTGCCCGAGCACGATATCCGGACTGGCGTTATTGTTGGCGAAGGGCGCCGGATAGCGCAGCACGCGGTTGTTCCCCGCATCGGCGACGTATAAGTTGCCTTTCGCATCGACCACCAGGCCGCTGGGAAAGTACAGTCCGCCATTGGTCGCCGGGAGAGTGGTGAAGGCGTTGGGCTGGCCAATGATCAAGTCGGGCGGCTGCAGGTTTCTCAAGGTCGCGCTAGTGGCGTTTTTCCAGGCCAGTATCCGGTTATTTAAGGTATCTGCGACATAAAGGATGGGAGTGGAGCCGGTAGTATCTACGGCCACGCCTTCGGGCAAATACATGCCACCGTTGACGCCAAAGTCGGGATTGAGGTTGGTGACCACCAGTTGCTCGGCGGGCGTCGTGGACGGGTGTCCCAGAACGCGTGCCGGGCTGGGATCGAGGACGATTTGCGCGCTGGCAACGGCCGCGAAGGTCAGAGCCAGAAACGAATAGGTATATAGAGAACGCATGGGATTCAGGGGCCTTACCCTCACTGAGGATACCAGATTGGATCTGGCCCCGTGTCCCCGCGGGTACCGGTCTCGCTGGTACCGTTTCCGAGGGCGGGTCGTCTGCTACACTGGGCAGTTGAACGCAACCAATTCCATCCCGCGGCTCAGGGTGTGCGCGGTCAGTTATTTGAATACGGTTCCCCTGGTTTGGGGCATGCTGCATGGGGAACAGAAGGGCCTGTTCGATCTGCGGTTCCGGGTTCCGGCGGAGTGCGCAGATATGGTCGGTTCCGGCGCGGCGGACATGGGCATCATCCCGTCGTTCGAACTGCTAGGGCGGGACTACGGGATTGTCCCGGGGGTGGGCATCGCCTGCCGCGGCGCAGTGCGCAGCATCCTGCTGGTTTCCAGCCGGCCAGCGCACCAGATCCGCACCCTGGCCGCGGATGCGAGTTCCAGAACGTCGGTAGCTCTGGCGCGTATTGTTCTGGCGCGGCGCTATGGCGTCGAACCGGCGGTGGCGACCCGTCCGCCGGATCTGCCCGGAATGCTGGGCGAAGCGGACAGCGCGTTGATCATAGGGGATCCTGCGCTGCATATCAATCCCGCAACGACGCCGCTTCACGTCTACGACCTGGGCCGCGAATGGACGGACATGACGGGTCTGCCAATGGTCTTTGCGGTATGGGCGGGACCGCGCGAATTCGTCACGCCGCAAGTGGTGGCGGCGTTTCAGGACTCCTGCGCGTGCGGGTTGCGCAGCCTGGAGCGCATCGTGGCCCAGGAGGCTGCGGCGCGCGGTTTCGCACCGGAGTTGGTGCGCCGGTATCTGGCTTCGCACATCGTGTTTGAGCTGGGAGAGCCGGAACGGCAAGGGATGGAGCTGTTTCTGCGCTACGCACGGCAACTCGATCCTCTCCGCCGTCACCCGGGTTTGACACCCGCCAGCGCGCTCTGATTAAATGAAGGAGTCAAAGCCCGCGCTGCTCCTCAGTAGCTCAATGGTAGAGCATTCGGCTGTTAACCGAAGGGTTGTAGGTTCGAATCCTACCTGAGGAGCCAATAAAATCAATCAGTTAGCCTGCTGCATTTCCCTGTATCGCTGGTATGTGTGCCCAGTTTTGTGCCCTAGGCAATTCAGATTTTCAATGCCGTGTCCTGTTCTGCCCCTAGCTTTTGTTCTGTGTCCAGTGCAGGTGCTGCTTTGGTCTTGATGGCCTCTAACGCCTTCCGTTTTGCTTCCATTCGGATATGGGAGTACCGTGCCAGCATCTGCCGCGAGACATGCCCTGCGATGTCCATGATCGTCTGGTCGCCAGCACCACTTTCGGCCAACTCGGTTATGAGCGTGTGCCTGGTATCGTGGAAACGCCCTTTGGCACCGGCTCGGTTCCTAACATTGTTCCATGATGCTGGTTGAGCCTCGGAAGAGTGAAGATTGCCCGGAATGCTCCAATGCCGGACACCGCTACGGGCGCGGTGACTCTGTCGTATTACCGTGCATCGAGGGCTAGCGAGGGCATCCTACCGCGAGAGTCGCTCGAATGATGCTCTGGTGCGTCGTGCGGGACGATTTCATCAGCAGTGGTTGGGCGACGCTTCCGGGGTCGGGGGTGCTTCCAAAATGGTGCCCTTTTGGAAGGCGGCCTAAAGGCCGGCTTAAGTGGTCTGCATCGTCGCCTTTGGCAGGCTTGACGAGGGTACCTCTTGGAAGGTGGCGCTTCGGGTTTCAGCTCTCAGGGTGGCACGCCGGACAGCATCTCTCGCAGAAAAACCCGCTGATGAGGCGTGTGATCATGTGAGCCGGCTTGACCCTGGAACCACATTCCTTGCAGCTCTGCATCGACGAGTGGCGCGTGCAATCCCCTGGGCCCAACGGCCGGACAGCATACCGATTGAACGCCTGGGCGATTGGCGGCGTCGGCTGCAGGCGGCGTTGCTGGCCCGCCGTGAATATGGCGCGCGGTCCTCCGTCGCCGCGTGGCACGTCGAGCAGTCCCGTGCCACCGTCTCGGTCGAGCGCGCGAGGGCCTGCAGCAGCAACGTGCACGTCGCACCCGGACCGATGCGCAGAGGATTGCGCATCGCTTGGGGGAATGCCTTCCGGTCTCGCGCCCTCGTCTTCGCCGGGACTCGCAGGCTGTCCAGCAGCAGGATCTTGCTTCTCGCCGGACCGATCCGCAGAATATTGCGCATTGCCCTCTTCGATTGGACCTGCCGGCCACACGGCAGCGGTATGCGGTGTGGCGCCCCTGGACCAATGCGCAGTGGACTGCGTATCGCCGGGCGGCATCTCGTCCTGCACCGCGCCGCCGTCTTCGCCGGGCATTCTGCCGTCGTTTTCGCCGAGACTTGCAGTTCGCGCAGCAGCAGTGTCTTGCGGCTCGCCCTCAGACCGATGCGCAGCGGATTGCGAGTCGCCCTCGGTCAGATGTGCGGGGAATTGCTCATTGCCCTCTTCAATTGGACCTGCCGGCCTCACGGCAGTGGCATACGGTGTGGCGCCCCTGGACCGATGCGCAGTGGACTGCGCATCGCCGGGCGGCATCTCGTCCTGCACCGCGCCGTCGTCTTCACTGGAAATGGCAGCCCGTTCATCTCCAGTATCTTGCGGGTTGGCGTCGGACCCATGCGCAGAATACTGCGCATTGCTCCCATCAGCCTGGTTGGCTTCTCCTGTCCCGTTGGCCTTTAGGTTAACCGCCAGAAACCGCTACCAGAGGAGGTTATAGATGTTCCTGGTCTTCCTTTCCTTCTCCACCCAAACCCGCTTCACCTCGATTAAGGGAAATGGCTCAGGCGGATCCCCCCGCGTGTAGTTCTTCAGCTCGTTGAGGAAGGTTTGGAGCTGACGAACACTCACTCCCAGAGCAAGCGCCAGCATCTCTTGGGATGGAAAACACTCAACGCGCTCGCCCTGGTATTGGGCGAGCATGACCCAGAGTAGCCGCACGCCAGCACTGAGGGTTGGCTCCTTGAGGATGGCGTCGGGAATCAATGTACCGTCCAGCAGCATGCATGGCTGGAATGGCACACCAGCTTTAAGTTCTTGCATTGGTATGTCCTCCGATATTCGGCAACCCGTTCGCCCGCCTGACTCTATCGTACGTGATCGGTCGAAAGCGTCCAACCCCGCTGATTTTGTTCGAGATCGAATTATCGCCAGTATTTGAGCTTCTCGGCCGCATCCTTCAACCGGATGTCGACCACCCGCAGGTAGATCATAGTGGAATTGATGGACCGGTGGCCGAGCCACGACTGCACCTGATCGAGTCCCATGCCCTGCTGGAGCAAAGCCACGGCGCAGGTATGCTTCAGGTGTGGAAGTGGCAGAGTTCCCGCTTGATGCCAGCCGCGGCGCCATAGCGGCGCATGAGCCGGTGGAGTACGGTGCTATCGATTCGGCGTGTGCTGCCGGCTGGCGAAGATCAGCCCCGGCTGTTTGCTTCGCACCCGCAGCCAGGCGCGCAGCTCCTTCTCCTCCGATTTCGTCAGGCTGTAGATCTTCGAATAGGAGTCCTTGAGCCGGCGACAGTACAGCGTCCCCACGCCCTCGTTTGCCGTGGGCGCGATGTAGTCCCGCATCTCGATCATTCCTATTTCGCTCGCCCGCAAGCCTCGGTGGTAGGCCAGGGAGAAGATCGCCCGGTCCCTTGGATTCGTGATCGAATCCATCAGGCGCTCGGTCTCAGCCGGGGTGAGAAATGCCGGCGGCGGCGAGGTCTGCCGGCGCACTTTTGGCTTCGCCCCCCATCCACGTTTTTTATCCACGAAATTAGGCGAGTTTCCGCTTTTCGCCTTGTGGTGGAGAGGAGGTTCTTCCGACTGCAACAAAACGGACATTCTGTTGCGCTGGGGGGGCTTTTTGGCTTTCAAGTCATTGATTCTACGTTGCGGCATGAGGGGCGATCCAATCAGTAATGTTGCTCTACAGTGGTTTTTAGCCCATTTTACAGGCCTTTCGGCCACATCTCCAGAATCGCCCGTTTTAGCGCTTTTCGGCAAGCTACCAGCCGGTAGATGGCGCAAATCCTACCGGTTGCCAACACTTTTGTGCAGGCTCGCCGCTGGAGGCGCCAAGATCAAAGGCCTGATTTCATTGGCTGCGGCCCGCGCGGGCCCCGTCCAACACCCCCATATGGGCGCCATGGGCGGCACCTTGAAAACGTGGAGCGTAAACTGAAAACTCCCTCCATTCAACCCTGTTGCGGGCTGCAATGGAGGGGAGTTTCGTGCACCGAGATTAGCGCGCGTTTTTACAGCGCGTACTCGCGCTGGAGGACGAACGGCCCCACGGTCACCTTGACCTGGCAGGCGTGGTTGAGGCCCGGGCCGCGTCCGGCGAGTGTTCGCAGCCATGGATCGCGGTGTGGGTCCACGACGCCCGCCCGTCCCGGCTTTTATGCTTAACCACGCCACGGCCAAAAGCGGACCTTGCGGCAGGCTGTGCGGACAAAGGACCTTTAGCGCAGAGCAAGCACCTTTGTTGAGGTGAAGCGCTGCGGTGCGAGGCCTGCCAAATAAGGCGACGACGCATGTCGATGCGTCGATCTCCAATGAATCACCACGAATGAGGTGGGTGCTGCGGTGCGAGGCCTGCCAAATAAGGCGACGACGCATGTCGATGCGTCGATCTCCAATGAATCACCACGAAAAAGGTGGGGCGCTGCGGTGCGAGGCCTGCCAAAAAAGGCGATGACGTTATCTCGATGCGTCGATCTCCAGTGAATCACCATGTAAAAGGTGAGGTGCTGCGGTGCTGCCGCCCGCTCCCCGCCAGCCCGCCCCGTCGCCCGCCGCCCGCGGTCCGTCGCCGCGCCCGCCGGCACGCGGATGGGGATGCGCGCCGGGCGGAGGGCGGGCCGCATCCATGGTTCGCACGGTGCCCGCCGGTGGGTCGCGCACCGTTGCGCTGCGAATCCAGCAGCGTCGGCGAGCGGACACATCACCGGGACGCCGACGCGCAACCGGCACGCCCGAGGCGCGCCCTTGCCTCTTCCTCGCGCGATATAAGCACGCGCTGGTGGAAGGTGCGTTCCATCAATTGCCCCCCTTGGCACGAAATGTGCCGCGTCGAGCGCCGCTGCTCCTGGTTTTCGCATTTTTCACCTCGTCCAAAAAGGGTGTTTTCTCCGGCGCCCGCTGCCGCTGTGGCGGTGCCCGCGGCCGGCAAGTTCAATGTACTCCTCACAATGGCTGTGCCCTTCACATCCAGCGTGGGTGCTGGTGTGCTCGTATTGATACCGATCCTGGTCGCGCTGCCCGTTCCAGTCTGGTACACCACCGGATCCAGTATCGTCGAGGCCCCGGTGAGATAGTTGGCCTTGCCGCCGGTGCTGGTCACGTCGGTGGTCATCCAACACGCGCGTGTACAGTTCCGTACGTCCAATGGCGTAAGCGCTGGCGAGGTGGAGATCGTATTGCAAGGAGTGACCTTGTGTTCGCTAACCGATACCTTTCTTGGTTGGTTGTCACCTTTCTCTATGGCCTGATGTGCGTGTGCGCCCGGGGACAGGGGTCCTGCAAGTGGCCGAAGGCGGTTTTTCTGGCTCCGGGAAACGCGGTGTTTCCTGGTGAGGTGTCATCGGGTGCCAATCCGGGAACGCCGGCAGGCCAACCGCTAACCTCAAGATTTTCAATTACCACTACGGCCGGCACCACTACCGGCACGATTGTTTCCGCCGTCTACATCAAGGGCGGCACGCTGGACTTCTATTACCAGTTGTCAAATGATTCTACCTCTGCGTTTCCCCTGGTTGCGGTCGAGGCAACCAGCTTCGCCGGTTATAGGACGTGTGTAGCCTTTCGGGCGGACGGCTCCAGCCTGCCTGGATTTCAGAATGGGAGCAATCCCCCGGTAACGGCAACGAGCAGCAATCCACCTCCCGCCGGCGGATTCGAAATCGGTTTTCAATTCTATCCTCCGGCAGTTGCCCCTCCCGAGATTGCGCCTGGTTTGACGTCGCTGGTGTTAATCATCAGCACCAACGCTACGCGCGCCAATAACAAAGGAGCTGCTATCATACTGGATGAAGCCGCCGGCGCCACGACGTCGGCCTATGAGCCAGTATATTAGCTGACAGGTCCCGAGCACGCCGCAGCAACTCCAGCTCGGCTCTTCTGGCATGTATCGCGCCTCGGCCCGCTTGGCGACTATTCTCTCCAGGTCATTCCGGCCGACAAGGATTAATCGCTCCTTGCGGCGCTTGGTGTTTAGTAAGGCCAAGCGGCACCGCGGCTTCCCAGCCACGCCGTCCGCCACGTCCCCCCGCTGGGCGGCGCGGGCCAGGCGGCAGCGCACACGCCGCCGTTTGTCGGGCGCGGATGCGGTCGCCTCTGGCGCGACACCCGTCGGTCAGCCCCGGCGGCCACCGCCCGTGGTCCGACGCCGCGACCGCCGCGGGCGGATGGGGATGCGCGAGGGGCGGAGGGCGCCGCTGCGCCCCTGATTTGCGCGGGGCCGCTCGGCGGGTGGCATCGTTCTTTGCCAGGATGGCGACGCGCACCCTGCACGCCCGTGGCGCAGGTGCGCCGAGCGATAACTTCTTGGTGCCTGCGTTGGGTGGCATAACGCGCTTCGCGCCCCGATGCCCGGCGGCCAGCCCCACCGCCCGCCGCCCGCGGTCCTCCGCTGCTCCAGCGGTCGAACGGACGCCATGCCCTCGATCGAGAGGCACGCAAGCAGAGTCGCCGGGCGCGGCGTGCCGAAACAACGAACACTGCACTTTCTGACGCAGTATCTGCACTTGGAAGGGGGTGTGCGACATAAAAGTGAGAGCAAAGGAAGATCAGGATGCTCGGCTCTCCTCCCAGTAATCCTCGAACCTTCCGTTGCGGCGGCAGCAGCGCAGGGCGATAATGGCGTTGGCACCGCGGACAGTCCAGAACATGCCGGATCGCTTCAGGCGTGCACCGACGACAGATTTGCAGCCAGCTTCGATCACACCAGAGCCGACGAATAATCCTTGCTTTCGAAAGTCCGGATAACGCATGCGGCTGGCATTGGTGGTGAAATATTCGGCCTCTTTTAGAACCTCCTCCGCCATGCTCGCATGGGCGGCGGCATGCTCGGCGGCAATTTCGCGTAGGCGCATCACAAGGGGTTCAATGTGGCCATCGTCCAGGAGCGTTTTCATCGGTGCCATCCAGACCTTTTTGGCTATCGCATCCTGGGGGTGGAGCAGGGCGGCGACCTTCCATAAATGCTGCCGGGCGCGATAGAGATCGACGATTTGTACGGCACCGGGAAAGTGTTGGTCGGCCAGATTCCAAATCCAGGCGGCGCCATCGCCGATAACGATTTTGGTGGTGGCCCACTCCCAACCTCTTTTCCAGGCCTCGGTATACATACGGAAGCCGAACTGTTCGGCGATTTCGATGGCCCCAACATAGGTGGTGGATGCGGGACCGCGGATGGGCCAGCCCTCCTTATCCACAGTGGTTTGGGTGAAGACGCAGCCGAGCTTGTACTCCCGCGTGCGGGCGCGCTGTCCCTCCATCCGGCCCGTTCGTCCCTCGGTCTCGGCGGCCACGACGGGCACCTGCACACCATCCACGAGCACATACATTTTGGGAATGTCCTTTGGGGCAACGATGGGCAAGACAAGTTGTTTGGCGCGACCGATTTCCCGACCGTCCCGCTGACCGATCTCCGCGCCCACAGCCTTGGCGGCGCGTTCCACGGCTTTGGCGGTGACCTCCAGGCCGGCCAGCAGTTGCATGGGTTCGCAGGCTGGAGCGAAGGGCATCTCGCTGCCTACCACCGCCTCCATGCGCCGGACGCCCGGCGAGGATTCCAGACCAGCCACACCCAGTGCGGCGTCGGCCGGGATCTGTCCCTTGGAGCAATGCGGGCACAGGTAATAAGGACGGCTAATCTCTACCGGTCCCAGGACGGTCAACAGGGTCCTGGAACGTAATTCCTTGTAGTGGGCCGCGTGTCCGCACGGACAGGGTATCGTGCGGCTGTCGGCATCTGGCGGATCGTATCGCAACAGGTGCGTCAGCGCACAAGCCCCGGCCCGGTGCATGGCTGATCGCAAAACGGTCTCGACCGCTTCCAGATCGAACGGGGTGCTACTGCGGCGCTGTTGAAAAACAACCCGCAGGAAGCGGTCTACTTCGCGGGCAACTTCTTGTTGGATGGCCTGCGCCGTTTTTTTTCCGGGGCTGTTTGTACGGTCTGTTCCACGGGTCGTAAGCGGCAGATCTTTCGATTGACATTGACCAACTCGCCCGTCAGGATTTGGAATTTACGGAACTCAGCGATCTCGATTTCCGCCTTAGCGACGGCCGCCGGCGACGGCAGATTCTGAGTCACCGTCTTGCCATCGACCTTCTGGGTGATCTGAAAATGAGGGCCGTGACCGGCATCGTCGGGTTTGGCGCAATGGCAACGGGGATTCCCACAGCGTCGGGTTGCGCAGGTAATGGAACCGGGCTGGAAGTCGCCGAGTTGGGAGATCTGTTGGAGCACAGTGGTTCTATCGTCGATCAAAGCGGAAAGCGGATCTGGCATGGGCCTCCTTCTATTAAAGTATCACATACTTTAAGATCAAGGCCCCAAAAAAAGAAAATCAGCAATCCATCACTTTCATGTCGCACACTCCTTGGAAGGGCGCCACCTGTGCCGCCGCGTCTTTTCCGGAGCCAACCGCCAGGTGGCCTACTGCGTGCTCAGTGCTTACTTATCGAGAACGCCTGCAAAAGTGCCCTGAGCCTATGCGCTGACGGCTCACGGCTACCGTGAAACTCATCGCGGCGCCTGAATTGGCGTCAGATCTTCGGCCTCGAGCCGCAAATGTCGTGGCCCATCCGGATGACCAGACGCTCTGGTGCGGTGGCTACGTATTGACCCATCCGGAATACCTTTGGCGCATCGTGACTTATGCAGGGCGTCAGATCCGGACCGCGCGCCGCGGTTTCGGGCGTTGCGTCGTACCCGCAGCGTCGGCGCGCGGCCGCTTCACCGGGACGCCGACGCGCGGCCTGCACGCCCGTGGCGCAGGTGCGCCGGGCGATGACATCCCTCGTGCCCCAAGTTGGGGTGGCATTACGCGCCTCGCGCCGCCCGATATCGCTTCCCGTCCCGTCGCCCGCCTCCCGCGGTCCGTCGCCGCGACCGCCGGCGCGCGGATGGGGATGCGCGCGGGCGGAGGGCGCCGCGTCCAATGGCCCTATGGAAAGCGCAGCGACTCGTGAATCTCCGGCTGATATCCCTCTCGAAAAGA
>Ga0187851_10004465_pt1 | contig 11403 bp, 9 predicted proteins | sample June2016WEW_6_10_FD_132997 | JGI IMG/M metagenome (GOLD analysis project Ga0187851, IMG submission 132997) | Peatland microbial communities from SPRUCE experiment site at the Marcell Experimental Forest, Minnesota, USA - June2016WEW_6_10 | ecosystem: Environmental > Terrestrial > Soil > Wetlands... | reverse complement strand
GAACCCGTCCGGCAATCCGCATCTGGCGCAGGGCGGCAGCGGCGACGTGCTGGCGGGATACCTCGCGGGATTGACCGCGCAACGGCCGCTGCACGCCGATGTCGGCAGATTGATCCGCTATGCCGTCTGGCAGCACGGTGCGGTGGCGGACGCGCTGCAGGCCAGCCGCGCCAACTGGGTGATTGCCGACCTGATCAACGACTTGGGCAAGGTGCGCTGAATTTGCTTTCGCGGCGCGCGGGTATTTGTTAAAGGTTTTTTGTGCGCAGAATCCTTTGGATAATTTCCGGTCTCTGGCTTTGCGGACTGTTGGTTGCCGTTGGCGCGGACACCTATCAGTTGACCGATGACACGTCGTTGACCGGCGACGTGATTTCGTACAGCGACAACGGCGTCGTTTTCCGGCTGGAGGCGGACAAATACACCCAACGCATACCGTGGACGAAATTTTCCCAGGACGCGCTGAAGCTGCTGTCGAAAAACCCGAAAATCCGGCCGCTGGCCGAGCCGTTCATTGAAACCGAGCCGGTGGCGGAGCAGACGAAAAAGGTGGAGGTGAAGGTTCATGATGTGTCGCGCCTGGAATTGCCGCCGAAACAATCCCTGTTCGGCGCCCTGTTTTCATCGTCGGTCGGGCTGGTCATGTTGATGTTGATTTACGCGGCGAACGTTTACGCGGGCTATGAGATTGCCGTGGTGCGGTCGCAGCCGATTCTGCTGGTCATGGGCGTGGCAGTGGTGCTGCCGGTTTTGGGGCCGATTGTTTTCCTGGTGCTGCCCGCGCGCACCGAATCCACATCGGTGGCGGCGGTGCGACCGGAAGCCGCGGCGCATACTTTTGCCATGCCGGGCGCCGCCCAGCCGGGCGCCGCTCAGCCCGTGGCGGCCGGAATTCAGATCGTTGAGGCGTCCTGGCAGAAGGACGGACCGGGCGCGGGGGGCGCACCGCAGATTTTTCAGCGCGGACAATTCACATTCAACCGCCGTTTTTTTGAGACGAAGTTTTCCGGTTTCTTCGCCATGATCCGGCGCGAAGCCGAAAAGAACCTGGTGCTCACCGTGAAAACGGGGCGCACGTTGTTCGTGGTCGAGCGCATCACGCGCATCTCCACCAATGAAATGCACGTGGAAGTCGCCCAGGGCGCTGGGAAACAGGAACTCCTGGTGCCATTCGCTGAAATCGTGGAGGTTCAACTCAAACCCAAAGACACGTGAAACCGGCGCCAGCCTGACCCCGGCCTGGCGCCGGGCGGCGTTTCCGGCGGCATTAATCGCCTGACTTTTTCCTTTCGCCCGGGCGCAATTTCCCTTTCGCTGTCCGCATGACGGCGTTGCGAATCATCTTCCTGGGCACGGCGGAACTGTCCTGCGCCAGCCTTCAGGCGTTGGCGGGCAACCCGCAATTTCAAATCGCCGCCGTCGTCACGCAACCCGACCGGCCCAAGGGCCGCGAGCTAAAACCGCAGCCGTCCCCCGTCAAATCGCTCGCGCTGCGGCTGGGGCTGTCCGTATTGCAACCCGAACGCGCCCGCGACGAACAATTCATCGCCGGCCTGCACGCCTTGCGGCCCGACCTCATCGTGACCGTGGCTTACGGCCAGATTTTGCCGCCGGCAATCCTGGATTTGCCACCGCACGGCTGTTTGAACGTGCATACCTCGCTGCTGCCGAAATATCGCGGCGCGGCGCCGATTCAATGGGCCATTGCCAACGGCGACACCGAGACCGGCGTCACCATCATGAAGATGGATGTGGGGCTGGACACCGGCGCCATCGTGTCGCAACGCCACATCCCGATTCATCCGGAGGACGATTCGGCCATGCTGCATGACCGGCTGGCCCAGCTTGGCGCGGAACTGCTTGCGCAGACCATTCCCGATTATGTCGCCGGGAAAATCCAGCCGGTGCCGCAGCCCGCCGCCGCCGCGAGCCACGCGTCCAAAATCAAAAAGGAAGACGGGCGGATTGATTGGAGCCGGCCGGCGCGGGAAATTTGGAACCGGCTGCGCGCTTTCACGCCCTGGCCCGGCGCGTTCACGTTTTTGCCTGAGGAATTGTCGGCGGGGCGAGCGCCTGCCGGGACGAAGCTTGCCGGCGAAGTCCGGTCTCCGCGCGCCGGGGTAACAACAGCAAAACCTCAATTGCTGAAAATCTGGAAGGCAGAAATTGTCGAATGCTCCGGCAGGGCGGGGGAGATTTTATCGGCGGACAAAACCGGCATAGTCGTTGGCTGTGGCGAGCACGCGTTGCGGATTTTGGAATTGCAGCGCGAAGGCGGACGGCGATTGACGGCGGCGGAATTTCTGGCCGGTCACGCGCTCGCGCCCGGCGCGAAGTTTGCCTGAACCGGGAATGGCATTTGCCCCGAAGAACTCCGCCCGCGGTTCATGGGCGCCGGGTCAATTTGGGCAGCCGTTTTACGGGTTGCTTTTGGCCTGGCGGGGCGCGGCCAGCGCCTGATGCAAAGCGGCGAGGAGTTCGCCCCGGACGAAGGGCTTGAGCAACACGGGCAGGCCGAGGTTTTGGATGCCTTTGATGTCCGTCTGTTCGCCCATGCCGGTCATGCTGAGAATGGGCAGTTGCGGGTCCAAATGCCGCAGCGCCCGGATCAAGGCCGGTCCGTCCATTCCCGGCATCATCAGGTCCGTGATGACGGCTTTGATTTCGCCGCGGTGCTGGGCAAAAAACGCCATCGCTTCGCTGCCTTCATTGGCCGTCACCACGCGGTAACCATGCTTGTCCAAGGTGCGCTGAATCACCCCGCGCACGGCGGCTTCGTCATCCACAATCAGAATCAGTTCGCCATGCATCGCGGGCGGCAAAGCTTCGGTGTCGGTTTTTTCGACGGTTTTTTCCTTGGGCGAAGCGGGGAGGTAAAGCTCGAACGTGGTGCCGTGGTCCACCTTGCTGTTCACCCGCACAAAACCGCCGTGGCCGCGCACAATGCCCAGAACCGTGGCCAGCCCCAGACCGGTGCCCTTGCCGATTTCCTTGGTGGTGAAGAACGGGTCGAAGATGCGGTCCAGATGTTCGGGCAGGATGCCCGTGCCGGTGTCGGTCACGCTCACGCAAATATAAGTGCCGGGTTTGGCCTCAGGCATCGCGGTGGCAAAGGTTTCGTCGAGGGTCAGGTTTTTTGCCGCCAGAGTGAGCACGCCGCTGTTCGGCATGGCGTCCCGGGCATTGACGCAAAGGTTCATGAGCGCCTGATGGATCTGGGTGGCGTCGCCCATGACCGGCCACAAATCGTTCGGCGCATCAACCACCAGCTTGATGTTCCGCGGGAAGGTTTCGCGGATGATCTTGTCCATGTCGCTCATCAGGTGGCGGACCGGCAAGGGCACGCGCACGCCGGGGGTTCCGCGGGCGAAGGTGAGCAGTTGTTTGATGATGTCCGCCCCGCGCTGGGCGCTTTTTTCCACGGTGTCCAGCAATGAACGGCTTTCCGGATCGGCGGTCGTTTCGCGCAGGAGCGGCGCGGTTATCAGGATGGGTTGGAGAATATTGTTCAGGTCATGGGCGATGCCGCCGGCCAGCGCGCCGATGCCTTCCATGCGCTGGGCGCGGAGGAAATTGGCTTCCAGTTGTTTGCGTTCCGTGATGTCGGTGTTGATGGCCAGGATTTCCTTGGGCCGGCCTTGTTCATCGCGCAACATCGTCCAACGGCAGAACACCACGAATTCCCTGCCGGTCTTGCTGGCCGTCTTCAGTTCACCGGACCAATAGCCTTGCTCCATAAGTGTTTCTTGCGCCGCTTCGAATGCCGCCGCGTCCGTCTTTCCCAGCTCGGTGATCTTGTGGCCCAGTGCCTCGGCGCGCGTCCAGCCGTGGAGCCGCTCGGCGGCATCATTCCAATAAGTCACCTTGTTATCCAGGGTGCGGACATAGATGGCGTCGTTGGCAGCATCGAGCAAGGCGGCCTGTTCACGGATGCGTTCCTCTGCCTGCCGACGCTCGGTGATGTCTGTTAAGAACGCCATGGCGGCCGGGCCATCGGGAAGGTCCACAAGCGCCACACTGACTTGCACAGGGAATTGGGAGCCGTCTTTCCGCAGCCCAATCCCTTCATATTCCGATGGAACCGGCTCGCCGCGCGCACGCCGCTCCGCACGTTCCTGGAGCCGCTCTCGAAATTCCGGCGCGCAATGGTCAGTAACAGATTGCCCCACAAGTTCATCAATGCTCTGGAAGCCGTATAAATCGAGGAATTTTTTGTTGATATAGACAGTTTTCCCGGTCCGGCTGATGTTGATGGCTACCGGGGCCCTTTCAATGAGCGTTCGGAACCGGGCTTGGCTTGCTTGTAGTGCCTCCTCCGCCTGCTTGCGCTCGGTAATGTCGCGGGCAAAACCCGTGGTGCCAATCACACGGCCTTTGTCATCGCGAACAGGAGTTTTGAAGGTCTCGTACCAGACATGGCTGTTTCCAATGAAAATCATCTCTTCCACCATGCTGGCGTTGCCGGAGGACATCACCCGTTGATCGTCATTGCGATATTTTTCCGCCAGTTCTTTCGGCCAGATATCCACATCGGTCAGACCGTGAACATGTTCCGGGTCACTGCGCCCACAAGCTGTTGCAAAGGCCTTATTGACCATCAGGAAACGGCCTTTGGTGTCCTTAAGCCACAGCAAGCCGGGTTGATTTTCAGTGATGGCAGAGAGAAACGATTCTCGCAGCCGCAGTTTCTCCCTGGCCAGCCTTCGCTCGGTGATGTCGCGGAAGAAGCCCACGTTGCATGGCCTGCCATCCACCGTCATTTTGACCGCGCTGATATCCGCATAAACAACTGAACCGTCTTTCTTGAGACAGGGAATATCCGTCACCAAAATCTTGTCTCCGCAGGCTTGGGCTTCGAACTCCGCCACGACGCCTGGCACGGCCTCCTTCGGGTGAATATCCGACACGCCCTTGGTTCGTAATTCCTCCTCGGTGTATCCGAGCATTCGACACATGGTCGGATTCGCGTATTTGAACGCTTTGGTTTCAATGTTGGCAATCAGGATGCCATCGGCATTTTTGTCAAAAAGCGTGCGGTACCTGGCCTCGCTTTCGCGCAGCACCGCTTCCGCCCGCTTGGTTTCGGCAAAAAGCCGGGCGTTCTGGAGGCTCGCGGAAATGGCGTTGGCCAGGGTTTCCAAAAACCCCGCCTGCTGTTCAAAGTCTCGTTCGATGGCGGAGGCAAGGCCAACCACGCCGATGATTTCATCGCCGGCGTGCAAGGGAAGTGCGGCAAACGAGTGGTAACCTGCTTTCTTGCACTCCTCCCACGTGCAACGCAGGTCACTGAAAATGTCGCGCGAGTAAAGGGGCCGCCCTTGTCGCACCGCCAGGCCGCACATGCACTCGCCCACCCGGTGCTCCGGGATTTGCCCGAACCGTTCCCGGCCGGACTCCGGCGCGATGCCGCCCAGCACCAGCCTTTCCCCCTCGCGCAAAAACAGGAAGGCAACGTCCGTCTTGACCGCGTTGAGCAGCTCCCGCAATGCGGAAGCCACCACGATTTCCAGCGACAACGACGAACTGACTCCTTCGGTCAAGGAGTTGAGCGCGGCAAGTTCCTTGGTGCGGCGGAGAAGCTCCTCCTCGGCCTGCTTGCGCTCGGTAATGTCGCGGGCGACGCCAAAGAGGCCGATGACCCCGCCATTGGCGTCAAACATCGGGCCTTTGGTGGAGTGGAAAATTCGTTTCGTGCCATCAGCGGTGGTGACGTGCTCTTCGAAGGTCGTGATCTTGCTGCCGGCCATCACCTTGCGGTCTCCTTCCATCACCACCCTGGCCTCGTCGAGGGGGAAGATAAAGGTATCGTCGTGGCCGATGACTTCGGCGGCAGTCTTTCCGACGTAACGGCTCGCGGCACCGTTGAAGAGGAGGTAACGTCCGCTCAAGTCTTTCAGGTAAACCGCATCCGAAGTCCCTTCCACCACGGTCTGTAAAAGTTGCCGGCTTTGCTGCAGCGCATCCTCCGTTCGTTTGCGCTCGGTGATATCATGGCTGATGCCTAAAACGCCGGTGACGTGGCCGCTTTTGTCCTTGAGAGGGATCCGGCTCGTGAGATGCCACCGCTGCTCGCCCTTCCCGTGGTGCAGAGCCAGTTCTTCCTTGGGCGGCAGCGGTTTCCCGGTGCGCATGATTTGCAGTTCTTCCTCGAGATATTGCCGGGCCAGCCCGGGAGGATGGAAATCAACAGCCGTTTTTCCGAGAATCGCTTCCTCGGTGGCGCCCAACACGCGCTGATGCGCCCGGTTGGAGAGCACGTACCGCCCGTCCTTGTCCTTGCAGAAAACGATGCTCGGCAGATTGTCGAGAATGGCGCGAAAGAGATTGCGCTCCTGTTGGAGCGTCTCCGCCTGCGGCGGTGGGGGCGGTGTCGGCCCGGGAATTGCCGCGGCAGGTTTATTCTTCCGGCGGACGGGCTGGGTAGGTTTTTTCATGGGTTCGTTCTCTCCTCACAATTCACGCTTCACACCATCGCCGAGCAACCAGCCTGCCGGCAAACAACCGGTCTGCTGGTCAGCGACCGGGTTTGCTTTGAGGGCCATGATGATTTCGAGGTGGTTCCTGGTGTTCAGAAACCCACGCTGTTTCCCGACGAGATAAAAAAACACCTCTTGTACCAGCAGCGCCAGCATCGCCACTGCCAGAACAACTTTCAACCATTCCGCGAAAGAGTTCATGGCAATCCGTGTTGAACGGTGTGGATTTTACCAATCTCTGGCCGGTTTGGCAAAGAAAACTTATGCCTGAAGCAGCGAATCCTGAAATCAAAGACCGGCCCGCGGCAGCGACCCGGCATTGCGGCGGGAAAATTTGAAAGGGAGGACTCGCTCTTCCACCCTCCGCAGTACTGCTACGGAGGACGGGCCGAACGAGCCGCAGCCGGCCGGCGCAGTGCGGAGACTGAACCCTATGTTACCGCATCCCGCAATCCGGCTGCATAGGCCTCGAAAACGCGCCGCATTTCATCGCGCACACGGCGGAAACAGGCCAGAATGTCCGCCTCGCTGCCGGTGGCTTTGGCGGGATCGTCAAACGGCCAGTGATGGCGGTTCACCTGGCCGGGAAAAATCGGGCAGGCGGCGTCCACATTGCCGCAGACGGTGATGACGGTGTGGACCGGCTGCTCCAGAAATTCCTTCAGGTGTTTCGAGCGATGGCCGGAAATGTCAATGCCCGCCTCGGCCATGACCTTGATGGCCAGCGGATGGACGGAGCCGGTCGGGTTTGAGCCGGCGCTTTGGACGCTCACAAGGTCGCCGGCCGCCGCGCGCAAAAATCCCTCGGCCATGTGGCTGCGGCAGGAATTGCCGGTGCAAAGAATGAGGATTGTAGATTTCATAATTTTGGAAAACATCGAACATTCAACATTCAACGCTCAACGTCCAAGTGACGAGCATTTCTTTCATTGGGAGTTCGATGTTGAATGTTGAATGTTTCATTTGGTTGATTCGCCGTGGGAGTACCATCCGCGGGATTGGTTGCAGATCTTGCAAACCGAGAGCATTACCGGCACTTCCACGAGCACGCCCACGACCGTGGCCAGGGCGGCGCCCGAACCGGGCCCGAACAACGTGATGGCCACTGCCACCGCCAGTTCGAAGAAGTTGCTCGCGCCGATGAGCGCGCCCGGCGCGGCGATGTTGTGCGGCACGCGCCATCGCCGCATCAGCAGGTAAGCGAGGGTCGAATTGAAATAAACCTGAATGACAATCGGCACGGCCAGCAGCAGCACCGCCAGCCAGCGGGTGGTGAGATTCTCCGCCTGGAACGCAAAGATGAGCACCAGCGTCAGCAAAAGCGCCGCGATGGTCACCGGATGGAATTTCGGCAGGAATTTTTGCTCAAACCATTCTTTGCCGCGCGACTTTAGCAATGCCGAGCGAGTGAGCCAGCCCGCCGCCAGCGGAATCACGATAAACACGACGACCGACGTGATGAGCACCTTTGATGGCACGATCACGTTGGCCACACCGCACAGAAACATCACGATGGGCGCGAAGGCGACGAGCATGATGAGATCGTTCACCGCCACCTGCACGAGGGTATAGACCGGATCGCCGTCGGTGAGATAGCTCCAGACGAAGACCATGGCCGTGCAAGGCGCGGCGGCGAGGATGATGAGCCCCGCCGTGTAATTTTTCGCCGTCTCCGGGTCAATCCACGCGGCGAAAACATGCCGCATGAACAGCCAGGCCAGAAACGCCATGCTGAACGGCTTGACCAGCCAGTTGACGAACAGCGTCACCGCCAGGCCCTTGGGTCTGCGCGCAATACCGCCAAGCGCGGTGAAATCCACCTTGAGCATCATCGGATAAATCATCAGCCAGATGAGCACGGCGATGGGGACGTTCACCTGCGAGCCCTGGCCGAATTGGAGCCGGCTCAATGCGGCGGTGAACGCCGGTGCGATTTTGCCGAGCGCAACGCCGATGACCATGCACAGGAAAACCCAGACGGTCAGATAACGCTCGAAAACAGCCAGGCGTTTGGCGGCCGGGGCGCGGACAGCCTTGTCCGCGGGCGGCAACTCCGATTCTCCCGGAACTCGCGGACAAGGCTGTCCGCGCTCCGCATCCAATTCCGAATTGCCGGCGTTGTTGTTCATCACTTCAGGCAACAATCGCCGCCGGGTTTTCGCGCCTGGACTTCGAGGCTGGCGATGAAATCCGCCGGTTTGGTTCCGGCCGGCAACAATGGGATGAGCTTTTGGTAGAGCGGGTCTTCAAAATCCAGCATCTTCGCGACGTAATCCGTCTTGACCTTCAAGTCGATGCCGGTCAATCCCGCTTCCTTGGCCATGCGTCCGGTTTCGGAGACGAGCACCGCGCCGGCGACGCAACCGACGATGGCTTCAACCATTTTGAGCACCTCCGGCGGCAGCGGCTGGAGCAGGGCCATGTCCGAAACCGCCACCCGGCCGCCTGGCTTGAGCGCGCGCGCCATTTCCCGCCAGACCTGCGGTTTGGCCGGCGACAGATTGATGACGCAATTCGAGATGATGACGTCCACGCTGTTGTCCGCCACGGGCAGATCCTCGATTTCGCCGAGTCGAAACTCGACGTTGTCCAGACCGGTTTCCTTGCGATAATCGGCGGTGTTGCGACGCGCTTTGGCCAGCATTTCCGGCGTCATGTCCACGCCGATGGCGCGGCCGGCGGCGCCGACCTTGCGGCCGGCGATGAACACGTCGAAACCGCCGCCGCTGCCGAGGTCGAGCACGGTTTCGCCGGGTTTCAATGCGGCGAGCGTGGCGGGGTTGCCGCACGACAACCCCATGTTCGCGCCGCCCGGCAACGACTTGAGCTCCTCGACGGAGTAACCCAGTTCACGGGCGAACTGGTCGGCGTCCGGCGGCGCGGAACCGCAGCACGAGACGCCGGGTCCGCAGCAGCCGGCGGAGGTGTCCCGGGCGATTTGGGCGTAACCTTCGCGCACCATCTGGCGCACGGCCTCGTTTTTGTCTTCGGTCAGTGTTGGGTTCATAATTTTTTCAGCATCCCCGCCGGCGGCACTGGCGGCGGCAGATCTCCTTCAGGTTCATCCGCAAGATTTTGTCCAGGCGTTGAGTGTCCGCCGTGGCGTCCCTGGATTTGCCGAGGGATTTTTTGACCCAATCGAGCGCTTCCCGGACCGCCGTGGGCGCGGGTTGGTCCGGCAGCCGGTAATGCACCCAGCGCTCGGTCTTGCGGGATTGAATCAGGCCCGCGTGATGGAGGATGGAGAGGTGTTTGGACATGGTGGACGGCGCAAAGCCGAACAGTTCCGTGATCTGGCAGACGCACAATTCCCGGCGCCGGAGCGCCAGGAGGATCCGCACCCGGCCGGGGTCGGACAGCGCCTTGGTGATGGCCATGAATTCGCGCATATATTGTTATTTCGTCAAATAACGAAATGAATGTCGCCCGGGTGGCGTCCCCGGTCAAGCGGGTTTTTGCCGCTTTCCGGGGCGACGCCCCAAACCGCTGCGGAACCGCGGAGGCGGTCCGGCGCTTCAGTCCCCGTGCCGCCCGGCACGGATTATTAGAAGGACGGGGATGCCGATTCATCCAGCCGGAAAAGATCAAACCCGCCGAATTCCCGCCGGGCGGCGAAAATTCTCCTGTCACGTTTTGGTGACGCATCCGCTTGCGATGTCACCGGCCTGACACATTGCGCGCAAAAGCCTTTTTTTACGCGGCGGCGGGGGTCTCAAGCCGGCGCAATCAACCGTCGTGAAACTGAGTGCGGCTGGCCGGTTTATGGGAGTTGGCCGGGAGAAATCTCTTTAGTATGCCGGCGTCGAGAAGGTTGAAAATTTAAACCGTTAACCGTTTAAAATTTAAAAATAATCATATGCTAAACAAAAAGGTTGGATTCATCGCTTTGCTCACCAGTGTTGCCGCCAGTGGAGTCTGGGCAGGCACCATCACCAATTATGCGGTTGGGGATGTTTTGGTATGTTTCCGCAAGGGCGGCAATGACATGGTTGTTGACGCGGGCCAGATTTCCACGCTCACCAATTTTGTGGCCGCCAATTACCGGATACCCATCAGCCAATACACCGGCACCCAGCTCGCGCAAGTTGGCACCAACGGCGTCAGCTGGTCGGCATTCACCTGGTTGAGCGACAACACGCTGTTTGTGACCCGGCCCCGGGATTCCGTGAACAATCAGACCGCCCCGTGGCCGGCCGCAAGGTCCAGCGTCCAGTCCGGCACCGCCCTGCTCATGGCGACAATTCCGCCCGGTGCGCTGGATCAATTGAACTTCAATATATATCCCGTCAGCACGTCAACCGCCGTGGTCGAGCAGGACAACAGTTCGGGCAACGCCAATTATCCGGACGGCCTCAGTTATTCCGGTGCTCTGAATGGCGCATATGGCGGCCAGTTCAACGGCACTTTTGCGGGCAACCCGGAAAACACCACGGTGAACAATTTCACCACGTCGGGAGCGGTGGTTCGCTCTGATTTTTACCAGATAACGCCTTCCGTCACTCCGGCTCAGGGGAAATGGCTGGGCTATTTTGAGCTGTCAACCAATGGTGCGATGACCTATGTGGCGTATCCGAGCACGCCGGCGACCCTGATTTCCGTCACCCGTTCGGGCGCCTTGAACACCATCACCTACTCGACCGGTCTCTACGGCACTTACACCCTGCGGGGAACCAACAGCCTGACTTCCGGGACGGATATGGCCAACTGGCCGGCCTTGGGCACCTTGACGAGCGGTGATACTGCAAACCACACCACAACGGATTCAACCACTGACGATGTCAGATTTTACGTCATCACCGCCCAATAACCAAAACCATCGAAATCACCCCTGTATTTTACCAAAAAATATCAACCAAATAAAAAAACATCATATGAAAAAAACACTGCTCCTCACCATGGCGCTGGGCCTAGCCAGCGTCCCGTCGCT
>Ga0187851_10004464_pt1 | contig 11405 bp, 4 predicted proteins | sample June2016WEW_6_10_FD_132997 | JGI IMG/M metagenome (GOLD analysis project Ga0187851, IMG submission 132997) | Peatland microbial communities from SPRUCE experiment site at the Marcell Experimental Forest, Minnesota, USA - June2016WEW_6_10 | ecosystem: Environmental > Terrestrial > Soil > Wetlands... | reverse complement strand
CAAAGTGCATCACCTCGCGCGGTTCGCCGCTTTCGATAATCAACGCCACCTGCGTGCGTGTCTTCTCGCGCACCAGCCGATTGTGCACCGCGGCCATGGCCAGCAGGCTGGGAATCGGCGCATACGTCGGATCGACTCCGCGATCGGACAGAATCAGCAGCGTGTAGCCCGAATGCACCGCGTGTGCAGCGCGTGCGCTCAAATCATCGAGAGACCGCTTCAGTCCCGCTTCACCATCTTCGGCGCGGAACAACGCGGGCAGCGTCGTCGCCAGCAGGTCACCTGACGATATCCGGCGCAGCTTTTCAAGATCGCGATTGGTCAAGATCGGATGCGGCAGCCGCAACGTGTGGCAATTCTCCGGTGCCTCGTCCAGAATGTTGCGCTCCGTGCCGATATAGCTGATCAGTGACATCACCAGCTCTTCGCGAATCGGATCGATAGGCGGGTTCGTCACCTGTGCAAAAAGCTGCTTGAAGTAATTGAACAGAGGCTGCGGGCGATCGGAAAGACACGCCAGCGGCACATCTGTTCCCATTGAGCCAATCGGCTCTTCGCCCTTGGCGCCCATGGGCGCAAGCAGAATCTTCAGGTCCTCTTCGCTGTAGCCGTAAGCGCGCTGCCGACGCAGCAGAGTCTCAGGATTCGAGGCGATCAGTCGCGATGGCTCGGGCAAGCTGTCCAGGCTCACCTGCTGTTCTTTAAGCCACGCGCCGTAAGGCTGCCGGCTTGCCAACTCCTTTTTGATCTCCGCGTCAGAGATGATGCGCTTCTGCACTGTATCCACAAGGAACATGCGTCCAGGCTGCAAACGGCCCTTCTTGCGGATATCCTCCGCCGGCACATCGATCACGCCGGCCTCCGAAGCCAGCACCACCAGGTCGTCCTTGGTCACGATGTAGCGACCAGGCCGAAGGCCGTTGCGGTCAAGCGTTGCGCCAATCACCTTGCCATCCGTAAAAGCAATCGCCGCCGGCCCATCCCACGGCTCCATCAGCGACGCATGGTACTCGTAGAACGCGCGCTTTTCCTCATCCATGTCCGGATTGCCCGACCACGCCTCGGGAATGAGCATTGCCATCACGTGGGGCAGGGAACGGCCCGACTGATACAGAAACTCAACAGCGTTGTCGAGCGCCGCGGAGTCGCTGCCCTCCGGCGTGATCACCGGGTAGAGCTTATCGATCTGTCCGTCGTAAAGCGGACTTTCAAGAACCGACTGCCGCGCGTTCATCCAGCTGATGTTGCCGCGAATCGTGTTGATTTCCCCGTTATGGGCCACGTAGCGATACGGGTGCGCCAGCTTCCAACTCGGAAACGTATTGGTCGAGAAGCGCTGGTGAACCAGGCAGAGCGCGCTCGATACCAGCGGATTGGCCAGCTCAAAGTAGAACTTCTCAATTTGCGGTGCCAGCATCAGACCTTTGTAGATAATGGTTCGACACGAGAACGACGGAACATAAAAACCTTCCTTGTCGTCGACCTCCGAATCGGCTACCTCATTCTCCGTGCGGCGGCGCACGCGGTAGAGCAGCCGCTCAAAGGCGTCCTCGTCCAACCCCTTCGGCCTTCCCACAAAGAACTGCTCGATATACGGCTGCGAGGCGCGCGCTTCGCGGCCAATGGCGTCGCCATTCACCGGCGTGTCGCGCCAGCCCAGCACCGAAAGTCCCTCTTCCTGGGCAATGCGCTCGAAAACGCCCTCGCACTGCAGGCGGCTGTGCCTGTCTACGGGCAAAAACACCATGGCCACGCCGTAGGCGCCGGGATCCGGAAGCTGAATGCCCAGCTCACCGCACTCGCGTGTAAAAAAGGTATGCGGTATCTGGATCAGGATTCCAGCTCCGTCGCCCGTCTCCGGATCGCAACCCGCCGCGCCGCGATGCGTCAGGTTGATCAGGACCTCAAGGCCCTTGCGGATAATCTCGTGGCTCTTCTCCCCGCGAATGCTGGCCACCAGGCCCATGCCGCAGGCATCATGCTCATTTCTAGGATGATAGAGCCCCTGGGACTGAGGTATTTCGAAATGAAAATCCGATGTCTGCATAGCACCCTTCGGGTTCAAATTTTCCGTTAAAGAATGTTGGGAAAACGCCGGATACAACGACACTTGTCGATCTCCACGGATGGAAATCATTCCTTGGTTTCAATGAAAAAAGCTGGCTGGGCAGCCTGGTCTCGATCGGAACTGGGCTTAACCTTTTACTATATCGAAAATTTATCCTCTTTGCGGAAGATCCTCCGGGTTCGCTTCTTCTTCTCTTAAGGAAGTCGGGCTCGCGAGCCCCTGCACCCCCGCAATCCGGTTGTGTTGAAAGCTTTCTCGTAGGCAACCGTGCCACGCTGTGCTTTAAAGTTCTATCCATGCCCGAGCAGGCCCCCTTGCGCGTCGCCGTCGACACCGGTGGAACCTTCACCGACTGCGTCACATTGCGACATGGAGAACTGCGCGTGCTCAAACTTCCATCCACACCCCACAATCCCGCCGAAGCCGTTCTCGCAGGCATTGCGCGCCTTTACGCATCCGATCGCCTTCCTGGCCGCTCTGTGGAGTTGCGTCACGGCACCACCGTCGGCACAAATACCATGCTCGAACGCACCGGGGCTCGCGTCGCCTTCGTCACCACCGCCGGATTCGAAGACACGATTGCCATTGGCCGCCAGACCCGCAGCCGCCTCTACGACTGGTTTGCTCCCGTACCGGTTTGCCTCGTGCCTCCTTCGTTGCGATTCGGCGTCCCCGAGCGCGTATCCGCCGAAGGAAAAATCCTGCTGCGCCCTTCCGACGAAGATCTTGCCGATCTTGCGGAAAACGTACGCGCCAGTGGAGCCGAGTCGGTAGCCCTTTCGCTTCTGTTTGCCTTCGCAAACACTGAAACCGAGAAGCGCGTCGAGTCAGCCTTGCTTGCGCTTGGCATTCCCGTCTCCGCCGCGCACCGAATCCTGCCCGAGTTTCGCGAATACGAACGAGCTTCAACAACCGTTGTGAACGCTTACCTCGCACCTCGCATGGCGCCTTACCTCGAAGGACTGGCCGAAGACGTCAGCACGCAGCATGACGGTGGACAGGTCAAGGTCATGCAATCCTCCGGCGGAATGTTGTCGGCCGCCGCGGCCGCGCGCGAGCCCGTGCGCACCGTTCTCTCGGGGCCCGCCGGCGGAGTCGTCGGCGCTTGCCGCGTCGCACGCTGGGCCGGCATTGAGCGCATCATCGGGTTCGACATGGGAGGCACCTCGACTGACGTGTTCCTCGCCGACTCTGCCGGCGCTCCACTCACGCGCGAGTCGCAGGTGGCCGGTATCCCCATCGGCGTGCCCATGCTCGATATTCATACCGCGGGAGCAGGCGGCGGCTCCATTGCGCGCTTCGACGCCGGCGGCCTGTTGCGCGTCGGACCCGAATCGGCAGGTGCAGACCCCGGTCCCATCTGCTTTGGCCGCGGTACGCGCGCCACCGTAACCGACGCCAACTTTCTGCTCGGCCGCCTCGATCCTGAAACCTTTCTCGATGGTGCAGGCAATCTCGACCGCGAAGCCACAGAGCGCCTATTCGGCGAGCAAAAGGGTTCGCTGGCCACGATTCACGACTTTGCAGCCGGCATCCTGCGCGTCGTTGAATCGTCCATGGAAAAGGCCATTCGCGTCATCTCCATCGATCGTGGGCGCGACCCTCGCGACTACACACTCGTCGCATTCGGCGGCGGAGGTCCCCTGCACGCCTGCGCGCTCGCGAGCAAGCTTCGCATCCGCCAGGTTCTGATCCCCTCCGCGCCTGGAGCGCTTTCCGCCATGGGAATCCTGCTGGCCGATTCCGTGCGCGACGATTCGCAAACCGTGATGCTGCCAGGTGAAGCCATCGGGCAACTCGGCAGTGTCTTTGCAGATCTCGAAGCGCGCGCGCATGCGGACTTTGCTGCCGACGGGCTGCTTGGAAATCCCACTCGCACCGTAGACCTTCGCTATCAAAGTCAGGGCTACGAGCTCAACGTTCCCTGGGATGACCAATCTCCACAGTCCGCGCTCGAATCCTTTCATAGCCTGCATCGGGAGCGTTACGGTTTCTCCGACAATTCCCGCGCAATAGAAATCGTGAACGTCCGCTTGCGCCTCACTGCTGCCGCCGAACCCTACACGCCGGCGCGAAGAGCGTGCCTTCCCGGGGATGGCCGCGCCGCCTGCTACGCCGAACGCGATGTCTACTTAGATGGCCAAGCCATTCCTTCGCGCTTCTATCACCGCACAGGGTTGGTTCCCGGCGATGTCGTTGAAGGCCCCGCCATGATTACTGAATACACCTCCGCGACTCTCCTTCATCCCAGCGATCGCGCCGCAGTCGATGGATTCGGAAATCTCCTGATCTCTATTCTTCAGGAGGACGCACATTGAAGGCCCACCCGACAGATCCCGTCGAGTTCGCCGTCTTCCAGAACACCGTTCACTCCATTGCGGAAGAGATGGGCGCGGCACTTCGGCGCACGGCCGTCTCGCCCAACATCAAGGAACGCCGCGACTACTCCTGCGCCATCTTCGACAGCCACGCCAGGGTGATCGCCATGGGCGATCACATGCCCGTGCATCTTGGCTCAATGCCCATGTCTGTTCAGGCCGCGGTCGCCGCCATCGCCCTCGCGCCCGGCGACATTGCCATACTCAACGACCCCTATGCGGGCGGGACCCACCTGCCCGACATGACCATGGTCCTGCCCGTCTTTCTCGACGGTTCTACCCGGCCCGACTTCTACGTCTCCAATCGCGCTCATCACGCCGATGTCGGCGGCCGGTACGCGGGATCGATGGGTCCGGCCGAAGAAATCTATCAGGAAGGAATCCGAATCCCTCCAGTGCGCATTGTGCGCGCCGGCGTAATCGATCGCGAGATGCTCGACCTGATTCTCGCCAACGTGCGCACGCCGCGCGAGCGCGAAGGCGACCTCACATCGCAGATCGGATCCTGCCATGTCGGCGAGCGGCGAATCCGCGAAATTGCGAATACCTACGGACCCAGTCGCATCCACGCACTGATTCAAGATCTGTTGGACTACTCAGAATGCTTGGTGCGTGCAGAATTGCGTTCCATGCCCGCAGGCGAATTCGGCGCAGAAGATTGGCTTGATGACGATGGCGTTACCGGCACACCGCTCAAAATTGCCGTTCGGCTGACGCTAGACCCCGCGGCAGGTTCCCTCGCCATCGACTTTGCCGGCACATCCCCGCAAGCAACAGGCAGCGTAAATGCGGTTCGCGCCATCACGCTCTCCGCCTGCTTCTACATCCTGCGCTGCCTCGTCCCCGACGATGCTCCCGCGACCGAAGGCATTCTCCGCCCACTCACGCTGCAAGCTCCCGAAGGCACATTGGTCAATGCGCTTCCCCCCGCGCCCGTCGCTGGAGGCAACGTCGAAACCTCGCAACGCATTGTCGACGTACTCCTGCGCGCACTCGCCAAGGCCGCTCCGCACCGCATCCCCGCCGCCAGCGCCGGAACCATGAGCAACTTGACCATCGGCGGAGTGGACCCGCGCACCGGAGAGCCCTTCACCTACTACGAGACTTGCGCAGGCGGCATGGGCGCGCGCCCCGGTCTGGATGGCATCTCAGGTGTCCAGACGCACATGACGAACTCGCTCAACACGCCCATTGAGGCGCTCGAGTATGCCTATCCATTGCGCTTGCGCCGATATGCCTATCGCAATCACTCGGGCGGAGAAGGGAAGCACCACGGCGGCGACGGCCTGGTGCGCGAGATCGAGATGCTCACCGCCGTCCAGCTCACGTTGCTTGCCGACCGCAGACGATTTCGCCCTTACGGCCTCGAAGGAGGAGACGAAGGCGCGGCAGGTCAGGCCCGGGTGCGGGTCGCAAACACCGGAGAAGAAACCAGTTTGCCCGGAAAGTGCAGCCGGCATCTTTCCGTCGGAGACGTCATTCGCATCGAAACGCCCGGTGGCGGCGGATGGGGTCGGAGCTGACCGGTCGGCGCTTGCCGAACTCCGTCCCCAGTTCATCCGCGTTCAGTAGGCCCTGACCTCGCCCGGCGACGCCGGCCTGTCCAATTGTGGATGTTTCCCCACGTACGCGGCGCCATTCGTACCTCTCGACGAGATGTGAGAGGAGTCTTCATTTCGCTGGGCACACCATTCCTGCACAAGCCCATCCATCACTGAGTCATCCCATCGGCGCAAAACGCTCTTCGCGATCAATTCCAGATCGGAGAAAAATGTCGCGTGCGCCATGTACTGCGCATCGAGTTCCAGTTTCGTTGGCAAAATTACGGCGTGGTAAAACGACTCCAGATGGTAAGTCGGTACAGAACTCAGTCCCGCCTCCTCGTGCGCGAACGCGATCGTCGCGGCCCCGGTGATTCCAGGCCGGCACGACAAGCGGGCCAGCCCATGTTCAGGCATCTTCGGCCGCGGTCCAATCAGACTCATGTCGCCTGCAACCACATTCAGTAGCTGCGGCAACTCATCCAGCTTCCACCTGCGCAGAAAAGGGCCAATCGGGGTGAATCGCTGATTGGCGGTCGTCGTGACTGGACGATGTGCAAACGAGGACGTGTGAAGCATCGTGCGGAATTTCAGAATGGTGAAGTTCCTGCCATGACGCCCGGTTCGCTCCTGAAGAAACAGCACCGGACCGGAAGAAGTGAGTCGTACCGTGACTGCTATTGCCAGGCATAGAGGAATCAGCACCGGCAAAAGCGCAAGGACGCAGGCACAGTCGAAAAATCGCTTGCCCTTCGATTCCGACCAGGGGCTGAGTTTGTTGCTCACCCCAAAAAGTTTTGAGTCCGCAATGGATCGAATCACCGGTCCCCCTGAAGACTTTCGGAAAACCTCACTGCCCCCGGAAACACCCGAACGCGGTCGAGTGCTTCGATTAATCTCAGAAGGACTTGAAACCCAGGCCTCGATACTCACCGTTACCCTCCGCAAGAGAACCATTTTTTTCGAATGCAACAACCCTGACTAGGAGTAATGCTTGCCAAGAGAGACAGAACAAAAACTTCCGGCCGACGCTCGACGCGTCCCGGGTCAGCTCCATTCAACACGGAGTCTGCCCGCCGTTGCCGACAGAACATGAATAGTCAGAATCGAACTGAGCGTTGCTGTTCGGCTGAGTTTTCATTTGACGAGAGTCTAGCAGATATCGAAACGGAAAATTCCCACGCACCGCAAATGATGTACTTACTTGGTAGACTTATTTGATAACTCCACTAAACTTGACGACCTGCGAGCGCACATTCAACTAAAACTGGTTCACATCGAGCTCGAAAAATCCCTAACTATTCGATCATAGATAGCTAAGTGTGACGTGAATCACGAGCATATGTGACGTACGGCACACTAAGTGGAGAAACGCTACTTTCTGAATTGTTTTCGTATCGCATCGCCATCCAAAAGAGCCGAATAATCTCGAATCTCCGCGTGTCCAGGCACGATACGCTAAGTTTCGCATGATCTGTTCATCGATTTACATCCCTGCAAGCGGCTGAATATCGGAAACATGCCGCGAACTATAAAAGTATCGCAGGTCCTCAATTCGGACTGCCAAATTAAGTGGATCTGGTGTTGAAGGCATTGCCATCTGTACCTTAGAACGCCCATCTGAGCACTAACTAACGTTGCGCTGTGAGCCTACTTTCTAACTATTGCGTGTGGCCCACACTCAAGACTCGCTCTGCACATCGGTGTTAGACTCACCGCATGATTCTCAACAGGCATGCAGCACTTATTAAGGCAATCTGTGTGCCCGCCGCAAGCCCCTGTGGTTTGACCAAAAAGTTAAGCCGCTTTCTTCTCCCGATTCTCTTGCTTGCGTGCCATTCAGGGCGCGTCGCAGCTCAGGCGACGAACCCATCGCCCAATCAAAATTCGGCGACCTCGGAATGCGCTGATCCATTGTTGGCGAATTCCGCAACCTGCGCTTCGCCGAGCCAGGCCGGCCCCTTTGAGGGGCAAATGGACCCAGCAAAGATTGCGAGCTCACCGCAAAGAATCTTGCCTTCGTTCTCGAACACAGCAAATTCGAATCCCGATTCGCCGATACGGCCTGCAATGCCACGCAGCGAATTTCAGCAACCGGCCCCGGTTTCTGAACCGGCCACGGAGTTCCAGACGTTTGTAGCTTCCACCACCGGACAGAGTCTTCCCATCTATGGCGCCAGTCTCTTCACGCGCACACCCACCACCTTCGCCCCCGTCGATATGGCCCCGGTTCCACCCGATTACGTGATTGGCCCGGGTGACGAAATCCGCATTCGCGTGTGGGGCCAGGTGAATTTTCAAATCAACGCGACCGTCGATCGCGCGGGAGAAGTGTTCATCGCACAGGTCGGGCCCGTGCATGTCGCGGGCCTTCCCTTGGCCGATCTCGCCGATCACTTAAGAAGCGCCATCGACCGCGTCTACCACAACTTCGATCTCACAGCTGACGTGGGCCAGATTCGAGCCATCCAGGTATACGTCGCCGGCGAAGCACGCCGCCCCGGTGTCTACACCGTTAGTTCGTTGAGCACCCTTGTCGACACCATCTTCACCAGCGGTGGCCCGTCGGTGCAAGGCTCCATGCGCCATATCCAATTGCGGCGCGCTTCAGGCGCCGTCAACGAATTCGATCTGTACAGCCTCCTCATCAACGGCGACAAGTCAAAGGACGTAAAGCTCGAGTCCGGTGACGTCATCTTCATTCCACCTGTCGGCCCACAGGCTGCTGTAATCGGCAGCATAAGGAACCCCGGAATCTACGAACTGGCCGCAGGCGAATCGCTCGCATCGCTCCTCGCCGCCGCCGGCGGAGTCTCTTCAATTGCCGCCGAGGCGCGCATCTCCGTCGAACGCATTGAAAACCACCGCGAGCGCCACGCGATGGAACTCGCATACGATGATGCCAGCCTCGCGACCCCCGTCTCCGATGCCGATGTCATACGCGTTTATTCAATTGTTCCCAGGTACGCAAAAACTGTCATCCTCCGCGGAAACACGGCGAACCCCGGCCGCTTCGCCTGGCATGAGGGCATGCACGTCAGCGACCTCATCCCCGACAAGGAGTCGCTCATCACCCGCAATTACTGGTGGAAGCGCGCGCGTCTGGGCTTGCCAGGTCCGGATGAAGTCGACGCGCCGGCGCAGTCGGCCGCCAGCGGTATCCAATCCCTGACCGCCGATCAGCGCGCCGGTGGCTCAACGCTCGCCTCGGCGCAGGCTTCTGCATCCACACCACGCAGCGGGGCAGTCGGTCAGCGCACCGAAATCCGCGAACTCGCGCCTGAGATCGACTGGGACTATGCCGTCATCGAGCGCATACAGACTGATACCCTCAGCACCAGCATTCTCCCCTTTGATCTTGGCCAACTCGTGCTCCAGCATGACCCCGCTCAGGATCTTGAACTGCTTTCAGGCGACGTCGTCTCCATCTTTTCCCAGGCAGATTTCAAGGTACCCATCGCACATCAAACCAAGGAAATCCGTCTCGACGGCGAATTCGCTCATGCCGGCGTCTATACCGCGTTGCCCGGCGAAACCCTTCGCCAGCTCGTACAGCGCGCCGGCGGCCTGACCCCGGATTCATACCTCTACGGCTCAGAGCTCACACGCGAAACCGTTCGGGCGGTGCAACAGGCTCGAATCGATGAGTACGTCCACACGGTCAGCATGCAGATTCAAAGAAGCAACCTGCAAATGGCCGCCTCCTCCGCGGCCTCGGCACAGGACATCGCCGGCAGCGCCGCCGCCCAAAGCGACGAGCAGGAAATGCTCGCCAGCCTGCGCCAGGTGCGCGCTACCGGCCGTCTTGTTCTGCGCTTTACTCCCGAGAGCCACGGCATCGAGGCTGTTCCCGACATACCGGTTGAAGACGGTGACCGCTTCACTGTGCCTCCGCTGCCGTCCAGCGTCAATGTCGTCGGTGCGGTCTATGACCAGAATTCCTTCGTCTTTGTGCGCGGGGGCCATGCCGGTACGTACCTGCATTACTCCGGCGGTCCCACACGCGATGCAGATCGAAGTCACGAATTCATCATTCGCGCCAACGGCGATGTCGTCAGCCGTGAAAAAACTACTGGATTTTGGTCCAGCGACTTCGACCGCCTTTCGATCCACCCCGGCGACTCCGTAGTCGTTCCGCAAAAAGCAATCAAAGGTTCCGCGGTGCGAGCCATTGTCGATTGGTCGCAGATGTTCTCTCAGTTCGCCCTTGGCGCCGCGGCGTTAAGCGTCTTGAAGTAAGAAATTCGGAACAGCCGCCTCAAGATTGAGGTTCGCCCGTTCCCACTTGATTGAGCCAACGATGCCCGAAACGCTTGTCTCCGCGCCGGTCCAGTACGACGAATCATCGTCGGCGCAGCCGCTCGCCGATCTTCCCGTCGAGCCGTCTGACGAGATCTCCCTGCTCGACCTTCTGATTGTCCTCGCTGAGCGCAAGGCGCTCATCTTCAAGATCACCGTCATCTTTGCGGTGGTTGCTGTGATCGTTTCGTTGTTGCTGCCCGTCCGTTACACCGCAACCGTGATCCTGCTTCCACCCCAGCAGAGCGCCTCCATGGGCAACGCGCTGGCCTCGCAGCTTGGATCCATGGGCGGTGTTGCCGCGCTGGCCGGTGGCAGTCTCGGCCTCAAGAACCCCAACGACATGTATGTGGGTATGCTGAAAAGCCGCACCGTCGAAGACTCCATGGTCGAGCACTTCGAACTCATGCGCGAGTATCACAAACGCTATCCTTCCGACGCGCGCAAAGAATTCGAGGAGCGCGCCAGCGTGGATGGCAGCGGCAAAGACGGTTTGATCCACATCTCGGTCGAAGATCGTGACCCGCGCCGCGCCGCCGATCTCGCCAATGGATATGTAGACCAGTATCGAAGCCTGTCGCACCACCTCGCCATCAGTGAAGCGTCGCAACGCCGCCTCTTCTTTGAGCAGGAGCTCGAGCAGGCCAAGAACAATCTGGCCAATGCTGAAGATGCTTTGAAAGAGACCGAACAGAAGACCGGCTTGATCCAACTCGACAGCCAGGCCCGCGCCCTCATCGAGTCGGCCGCCACCCTGCGCGCGCAAATCACCGTCCGCGAAGCTGAAGTCCAGGGAATGCAAAGCTACGCAACAGGCGAGAATGCGCAGCTGATGCAGGCCCAGCGCGAGCTCGACAGCCTCCGCGCGCAAATGGCAAAGCTGGGCGGCTCGGCGCAAGGCAGCGGCGCAGAACTCCTCGTGCCCAAAGGCAGTGTTCCCGCCGCCGGCCTCGAATACGCCCGCAAGGTCCGCGACGTCAAGTACTACGACACCATCTTCGACCTCCTGGCGCGCCAATTCGAAATGGCCAAGCTCGACGAAGCCAAAGAAGGCGCCCTAATCCAGGTAGTCGACCCCGCCATCCCCCCCGACCGCAAATCCTTTCCCAAGCGGAGCCT
>Ga0187851_10004463_pt1 | contig 11407 bp, 7 predicted proteins | sample June2016WEW_6_10_FD_132997 | JGI IMG/M metagenome (GOLD analysis project Ga0187851, IMG submission 132997) | Peatland microbial communities from SPRUCE experiment site at the Marcell Experimental Forest, Minnesota, USA - June2016WEW_6_10 | ecosystem: Environmental > Terrestrial > Soil > Wetlands... | reverse complement strand
TGCTTCGTCGATCGCGCCGGCATCCGCCGCATGCGTCCCCAGGTAAAATTCAGCCAGAAGGCCCTCATCGGTTCCGGGGTACTTGGCGGCCAATTCGGTAAAGGCCTTGTCGAACGCTTTATCTTTGTCAACCGTGGTTGGAAACGAAAGGGAGTTGTCGGCGGGATTTTGTCCGATGTTGGCGTTCATAATCTGCATCGCGGCTGCCAGCTTTTCCTGGCGAACGCCGCGCTGATAGTTGCGGTAGACGAAACCACCTACGATGAGGAGCACCGCGGCGGCACCAATCCCGCCCCATCGCACCAACTGCCGGCGGTGCTCGGAGACGTATTCGACGCTATGCTGCACTTCCAGCGCGAATTTGTCGCTCTTAAGTTCTTTTCGGGTAAGCCTATCCAACTGAAAACCTCGTAGAAGGGAGAAATTCAGAATAGCACAATCCGGGGCATATCGGGCTGGTTTGCCTTGCTGGTTTGCCTTGCTGGGTTGCCTTGCTGGGTTGCCTTGCTGGGTTGCCTTGCCAGGTTGGCCGCTCTGCTAACCTGATCGGTAAGTGAGGCTCGCGCTCCCGATCGCATTGATCCACCTGCTCAGTGTCAGTGCCCCAGCTGAGGATTACACCGATCTACACGTTGAAAAGGTGGCGACTGGATATATTTTCACCGAGGGCCCGGCCTGGTCGAGGGATGGCTACTTGATTTTTAGCGACATTCCAGGCAACAAGCTGATCGAGTTCAAGCCGGCGCAGAAGCCGCAGATTTTCCGGGATAATTCGAATGGCACGATCGGCAACACGTTCGACGCACAAGGTCGCCTGTATAGCTGCGAGAGCCACGCGCGGCGCGTGACGCGTACCGACAAGAAAGGAAAAATCGAGGTTCTGGCGGAGCGCTGGCAGGCGAAGCGCCTCAACGCGCCAAACGACATCGTGGTGCGCAAGGACGGGCAGATTTATTTCACCGATCCCGCGTTCGGAAATCAGCAGGACACGCGCGAGCTGGATTTTTACGGCGTGTTTCATATTTCGCACAAGGGCGAGTTGGAGGTGGTCGCGAAATCGAAGGGCCGGCCGAATGGAATCGCGCTGTCGCCCAATGGCCGCATCCTGTATGTGACGAATTCCGATGACCGCAATGTTCGCGCCTACGATTTGGATCACAATGGCGAGGCATCCAACGAGCGGGTGTTGATTTCCAATATCGCAGGCATTCCCGACGGCATCAAAGTGGATGAATCGGGCAAGCTTTACGTGGCCGCCTCTCGGATGGAAGTGTACACGGCGGAGGGAAAACCCGCCGGAGGGTTTGAGTTGCCGGAGACTCCTTCGAATTGCGCGTTCGGCGATGGCGATTTTCAGTCGCTATACGTTACGGCGCGGACGTCAGTGTACCGTGTGCGATTGAATGTGAAAGGCAGTCTTCAGTATTAGTGTCCAGTATTAACGCGGAAAACCGGCGCTATCCCACGCGGCCATTCCTAGGAGTGGGCGCCCTCATTTTCGAGGGACGCAATATTCTCCTGGTGGAGCGCGCCAAAGAACCGTTAAAAGGTAATTGGTCGCTGCCAGGCGGAATCGTGGAGGCCGGCGAGAAACTGGAGGACGCCATCCGCCGCGAAGTGCGCGAAGAGACGGGCCTCGAAATTGAGACGCTCGGAATGTTCGAAATTTTCGAGCGGATCATGCCCGATGCGGACGGGCGGCCCGAATATCATTACGTGCTGATGGATTATTTGTGCCGCGTGGTGGGTGGGAAATTGGCCTCGGCGAGCGATGCTAGCGGGGTGGCGTGGGTTTCGGAACAGAATCTGCGCAACTATCGTCTTACGGAAGGGACCTTGGCGGTAGTGGAAAGGGCCTTTGCAAAACTTCAGCCTTGATCTGCTCGAATTCGAATCGCTACGCGAGTTGGTGGGCCGCTTTGTGCGCAGCCAGTTGGGCCGGTGCGAGCTGGAACAGCTTACTCCGCAATCGGATCGCGGGCTACTGGAGAACGCGCTGGCGGACGTCGCGGAAGCTCTCGCTTATCTGCGCGCCAGTCAAGAATCCCAGCCGGCTACGCGGGGCGCGGCCATCCGCGTCCGTTTCGATTCGATCCCTGATATTCGAACTACGCTCGCGATGCTGCGAATTGAGGGTGCGGGCCTGGAAGCGGTGCAGATCCTGGATCTGACGCGCGTGTTGGAGCAAGCCGGCGAAATCCGGGCAGTGTTGAACATGGCTGCAGCGCGCTATCCCCGGCTGGGCGCGCGAGCCGCTGCGATCTTCGACCCGCGCTCGATGCTGCGCGACCTGGCTGGCAAAATTCTTCCGGACGGAACGCTGGCCGACGATGCGAGCGTGGCTCTGCATCGGCTGCGGCGCGACATCGAGCGACAGCAGAAGCAGATCCAAATTTCGCTTGAGCGCTTTCTGCGCGCGCATCATGACGACGGCACGCTGCAGGAGGATTTCATCACGCTCCGCAACGATCGTTTTGTGGTGCCGGTGGTGGCAGGGCAGCAGCGCAAGGTGAACGGCGTGATTCATGGCGCGAGCGGCAGCGGTCACACGCTGTTCGTTGAGCCGCTTGAAACTATCGATCTGAATAATGAGCTGGTCCGGCTGAGGGAGGAAGAACAGCGCGAGACGCTGCGCATCCTGCGTGAGTTGACGGAATTGCTGCGCTCGCATGCTCCGCAGATCCAAGCCGCGGTGGACGCCATCGGTGCGCTGGAACTATTGTTTGCGAAAGCCGAGTTCGCGGTGGAGTTTGGATGCATCATTCCGCGCTTCAGCCCGGAATCCGGACGCCGGCTGATTTTGCGGAATGCCCGGCATCCGCTGCTTGAAGACGTGTTGCGGCGGCAACGCAAGCCCGTGGTTCCGATCACGCTGGAACTCGACGAAGCGCACCGGACGCTGCTCATCAGCGGTCCAAACACGGGCGGCAAGACGGTCTCGATGAAAACCGTGGGATTGCTCGTTCTGATGGCGCACGCAGGGCTTCCGGTGCCGGCGGAAGATGCGGAGATTCCGGTGTTCGAGCAGGTTTTGGCGGACATCGGCGATCAGCAATCCATCCAGGAAAGTTTGAGCAGTTTTTCGGCGCACATCGCGCATGTGCGGGAAATGCTGGAGGCCGTGACGCCGGCAACGCTGGTATTGCTGGATGAATTGGGGCGCGCCACGGATCCGGAGGAGGGCGGAGCGCTAGGAGTTTCCATTCTCGAAACGTTCCGGGCGAACGGCGCGTTCACGCTGGCGTCCACGCATCTGGTGGCCTTGAAGATCTACGGCGCAACCACGGACGGAGTGATCAACGCGTCCATGGGATTTGACGAGCAGACCTTACAGCCGACCTACCTGCTGCGGCTGGGCGCGCCCGGAAAATCGGCCGGCCTCGAGATCGCGAGCCGCCTCGGGCTGCCGGCGGAGTTGATTAATCGCGCGCGAGAACGCATGTCCACGCACGAGCGTGACATCGCGCAGTTTCTATCCGAACTGCACGAACGGCTGGATCAAGTGACGCGGGCGGAGCAGGAATTTCGCCGGCAGCAACAGGCGCTGGAGGCGCGCGAACAATCGCTGGCTAAGGAATGGGAGCGGCGAGAGACGGCGAAGTTGAAAGAAGTGGACCAGCGGTTGGAGTCGGCCGTGGCGGGGTTTGAAGCGCAGGCACAGGAGGCTATACAGAAAGTGCTGGCCAGCTCGGAGCAGCGCAAAGCGGCTGAGCATGCCGAGCGGAAGCTGGCGAAGACGCGTCGGGAATTGGAGCAGCAGGCGCGCACCGCAGTGTTCGGGGAAACAGCGGCAGCGAAGCCCGAGTTGGCGATCGAGGAGGGCGATCGAGTTCGGCTGAAAGGCGTGCGTGAGCCTGCGCGAGTGCGCCGAAAGCTGTCCGGTGGTTTGCTGGAAGTGGACGCCGGCCTGATGAAGATGCAGGTGTCCACTGATGATGTGGAAGAGGTGCTGCCCGCGACTCCGCAAGGCGCCCGGTTGCCGAAGAACGTTTCGTACGAGCCTGGGCCAACCTCTGGGCCAACCTCTGGGCCAACCTGGGATGTATCCTATCGCGAGATCAACGTGATTGGCCAACGTGCCGAGGAGGCGCGCGATCTGGTGGACAAATTTCTGGATAGCGCCACCATGGCTTCTGTCGATCGTGTCCGGATCGTGCACGGGCACGGCATGGGGATCCTGCGCAAAGTGATCGCGGAGCTGTTGACTACGAATCCGCATGTGGAGAAGTTTTACCCCGCGTCGCCGAGTGAGGGCGGTACGGGCGCGACTGTGGTGGAATTGAAGTGATGGACGGTCTCACAATCGAAGACTTTGAGAAACTCCCGGACGCCCTCGCGCGAAATCACGAGCTGGTGGACGGGGAGTTGGTAGACGTGTCTGGAAATACTTTGGGCCACAACCGGTTGCGAGACCGCCTGATTCAGCTGTTGGGCGCCGCAGTGAAGCAACGCGAACTCGGTGAAGTGATTGCCGAGCAAGAATACGATTTTGACGGGAATGCGCACGGACCCGATGTGAGCTTCGTCAGTCGAGCAAGGCTGGACGCGCTGGACCCCAAACGCCGCGTACAACTATGTGTCCCCGATCTAGCCGTAGAGATCGTTTCCCAGAACGACAAATTCGCGTCACTCATGAAGAAGGCACGGCTGTACCGGAAGTGCGGAACGAAAGAGGTCTGGATATTCGATATCGAAGGGCGGGAAGCGAACGTGTTTTTCGATGGCCAGCGGGCCATTCTCGGCGAGAACCAAAAGTTCCAATCCGAGCTAATCCCCGGATTCTCCATCCGCCTCGGCGATCTATTCGACGAAATCGGGGTTTAACCCGATACAATTGAAGTAGTGCTTTCCGCGACGTCCACTCCCTGCTCGAATTGTGGCTCGGCCCTCGATCCCCAGGCGTTGGCCTGCTCCTCCTGTGGCCGGCTCACCCATGCGCAGGAATTCGAAACGCTCTCGCAACATGCCAAGCTGGCCGGGCAGTCCAAAGATTGGAACGGAGCGAAGTTGGCGTGGGAACGGGCGCTTGCGTTGCTACCGCCGGATTCGAGCGAATACCGCACTGTGAAGGCGCGGATCCAGAATATCGATCTGCAGCTTTCCGATAAACACATCTGGGCGAAGCGGTTGGGAAAGCTTGGTCCTGTTGGCGTGGTTCTTTGGAAGTTCAAAACCGTTGCGCTGTTGGTCTTGACCAAAGGCAAGTTTGTGCTGCTAGGGCTCACCAAGCTGAGCACGCTTACCAGCATGCTCCTGTTTCTGGGAGTTTATTGGGCGATGTTCGGGTGGCAATTCGCGCTGGGCTTCGTGCTTTCGATCTACATCCACGAAATGGGCCACGTCATGGCACTGCGCAAATACGGCATCGCCGCCACGGCGCCGATGTTCATTCCTTTCGTGGGAGCCATCGTTCGATTGAAGCAGTATCCGGCGAACGTGATTCAGGATGCGCGAGTGGGACTCGCCGGGCCGATCTGGGGATTCGGAGCAGCGGTGTTCGCGTGGCTTTGTGCGCTGTTTACCGGACTCCCCATCTGGTACGCAATCGCGCATACCGGCGCTTGGATCAATCTGTTCAACCTGATTCCCATCTGGCAACTCGATGGAGGCCGAGGCTTCCGCGCACTGAGCCGGATGCAGCGTGGCATTGCGGCGGGTGTCGCGCTTACCATGTGGGCCGTTACGGAAGAGACCATGCTGCTGCTGATCGCGCTTGGCGCGGGCTATCGGTTGTTCAGCAGGGATTACCCGGCGGATGGCGACAAGTTAACTTTGACGCAATATGTTGGGTTGATTGTTTTGTTGTCCATGCTTGTGCTGATGAGCACGCAGACCATGCACGCCCGCTACTAACTCCCCGCTTTCCTCTGCAGGTAGAAATGCACCGCGGGCGTCACGATTAGCGATAACACCATCGACGCCAGGATTCCGCCAATCACCGCGATAGCCAAGGGCTGCAGCATCTGCGACCCCGCGCCTAATGCTAGAGCGAGAGGAATCATTCCGGCGACCGTGGCAAGCGCGGTCATTAGAATGGGGCGAAGACGCCGCTCGCCGGCCATGATCATGGCGTCCTCGGGCGCGGCGCCCTCACGGCGGAATTTAGCGTCGGCATCCAATAACAAAATGCCGTTCTTGGCCACGATGCCGATCACCATGATGAGACCCATGAAAGACGAAATGTTGAATGTGGTTTTGGTGACCAGCAGAGCGAGAAACACGCCGGAAGTGGAAAGCAATGCCGACGAAAGAATGGCGAGCGGGGCACCGAACGTTCCGAACTCAAAGAGCAGCACGATGAAAACCAGCACTACCGCCAGGATCAGAACCACTACCAGGTCATGGAACTGTTTCTGCTGCTCTTCATATCCGCCGCCGTAAACGACGCGAATCGCGGGTGGCAAGTTGAGCTTAGCGACAGCCTTCTTAACTTCCTCCATTCCGGTGCCGAGATCCAGGCCCTCCAGCCGCGCCGTGACGGCCACATCGCGCTGCAGATTCTCGCGGCGTATTTCGGTTTGGCCGGGGAGTTCCTCGATTTTTGCGAGTGAGCCCAACGTCGCCCGGCTGCCGGATTGACTGGATAACAGCGTGTTGCGGATGGCATCCATCGAAGTGCGTGTATCGGCTGGGAAGCGAACTCGAATATTGTAGGCACGACCATTCAACACTACGGGGGTCGCAGCCGGTTCGCCTTGAAGAATGGCACTGGTGTCCAGTTCCACTTCTTCGGGAGTGAAGCCGGCGCGCGCGGCCACTTCGGGGTCGACGTGGAAAACTACAGCTGGGCCGCTGATGGTATTGTCGATACCATTCAGGACATCTACTACGCCATGGATTTTCTTGATGGCGTCGGCCACCTGTGGTGCCCATTGCCGCAGCAGGTCCGGATATTGCGAGAAGAGTTTAATGACGATTGGCTCTGGAGCGTTGGTGAGATCGCCAATCATATCCTGCAGCAACTGCGGAAATTCCACTTCCAAAGTCGGTTGACGCTTGGTGACTTTCTCGCGCACGTCCGCGATCACCTCCTCCACGCCACGGTCGCGCTTGCGCTTCAGCTTGATCGTGAAGTCGCCCCGGTTCGCTTCGGTAACTGTTGCGAGACCGAGCTCGAGCCCGGTGCGGCGAGTGGTGTTCTCCACTTCCGGAGTCTGGTGCAGGATTTGCTCTACGTCGGCCAGGATGCGATTGGTCTCGGCCAGCGACGCACCGGCGGGCGTGTGATAGTCCAGGATAAATCCGCCTTCGTCCATTTCCGGCAACAAATCCGAACCGAGGGCGTTATAGCAGAAGTACGATGCGACGATGAGCGCTACGCAGAACAATGCTAATGCCCAGCGTTGTTCGAGAGCGAACCGCAATACGCGTTCGTAGACGTTCATGACGCGGCCTAGTAATTCGCGGCGCAAACCCGGCTCGTGCTCTTCACCCTCGGCGCGTTCGCGCGGTTTTTTCAGGAAATAGTGGCTGAGGGTGGGAGTCCAAGTTAGCGCCAGAGCCAGAGATGTGAGCAACGCTACGCCCACGGTGATGGCCAGCGCACGGAAGAAGGTTCCGGTCACGCCAGTAATCGAAATCAGCGGCAGGAACACAACAATGGGTGTGACGGTGGATCCAATCAAAGGCGCCCGAATCTCGCGCATAGCGCTGCGAATGGCTTCCCCTCGGCTTTGCCCGGCATCGCGATGCATCACGATGTTTTCCACCACCACGATCGCGTCGTCAATCACCAAACCGACGGCGGCGGCCAAGCCCCCCAGCGTCATCAGGTTGAAGCTTTCGTTCAGCATCCGCAACGCGATGAACGTCACGGCGATGGTGACGGGAATCACCAAACCGGCCACGATGGAGCTGCCCCAATCGTGCAGGAACAAGACCAGGATCACGGCAGCCAGACAGAGACCGATCAGAATGGCGTCGCGCACGCTGTTGATGGAGTCCCTCACCACGTCCGACTGATCGTAAAACGGTTGCAACGTGATTCCCTTGGGAAGCGACTTGCGAATGCTCTCCACTTCGGAATGAACGGCATCGGCCACTTGAACAGTATTGCTGTCGGGCTGGCGCTTGATGCTCATCAGCAAGGCCGGTTTTCCGTTGGCCGTCACCACCGTGTACACCGGTTTGACCGAGGGCTGAACGGAGCCGAGATCTCCGATGCGAACCGGAATGCCAGCGGGAGTGGTTTTCACCACGATGTCGGCGATCTCCTGCGGAGTACGCGTTTGCCCGCTGACCAGGCTCAATACCAATTGGTGATTGGTTTCCACCATTCCCGGCGAATCGATCATGTTGCTGCGACGCACGGCCTCGAGCAATGTGGGGACGGTGACTTGCGTCGCGAGCAGTTTGGCCGGATCAGGCCGGATCTCGAACTCCGGTTCCTGGCCGCCTTGTACGACGACGGTGGAGACGCCGGTCAGCCGGTTTAAACGCGGCTTCAGCTCATAAGTCGCCAATTCCCATAGAGCCGTCTGCGAAACGGTGTCGGAAGTCAGGCTGTAGCCGAGGATCGGAAATGCCGCGAACGTAAGCCGGTTGGAAGTGACCTTGGCGGTGGGTGGCAGCGAGGATTGCACGCGTGCCAGGGCCGCGTTCACCAGTTCCAAGGTCTGGAACATGTCAACCTTCCAGGAAAAAAACAGATCGATTTCCACTTCTCCGCGGCTGGTGATGGATTGCACGAGTTCCAAGCCTGGAACCGTGTTGAGTGCTTCTTCAATGGGCCGCGTGACGGTGACCAGCATCTGGTCGATCGGCGCCACGCCATTGTCAACGCCAACAACGATGCGTGGAAAATTAGTCTCTGGAAATACAGCAATGGGAATACTGAAGGCGAGATAAATGCCAGCCGCCACCATGGTGAGGATGACGAAGACGATGGATTTGCCGAAGCGTTCGCTCCAGTGGCGGTCGAGTTGGCTCATTTCGCTTCCGGCTTCTCCGGCTTTTCTGGTTGTTCTGGCTTCTCGTCCTTGTCTCCTTTGTCTTCGCCCGCGGCCTTGAGCGTGACTTTAGCGCCGTCCTCCAATCCAACGCCGCCGACCGTAATCACTTTCTCGCCGACTGCGACTCCCTTGACGATTTGTACTTTGTCAGGCTCTCGAATACCGACTTCCACCTTCTTCTCGTGCGCTTTGGAATCGGAGCCCACCACCAGCACTTGGACTCCGCCTTCCGCCGATGGCAGCAGGGCCGCGATTGGAATCACAATCGCATTTTTGACCGTTTCCGCATGGATGTCGACGCGGACGGTGGCGCCAGGTTTTAGGCGCTCGCCAGGATTGTCGGCTTCCACCCAAACTTCTACTGTGGTGCTGCTGGGATCAACCGCGGGGCTCACTACCGTCACCTTGCCCGTAGCTTGGAGCTGCGCGTCCGTTTGCGTGATGACAGCCGGGTTTCCGACTTTCACAGACGCAGCTTGGCCCACCGGAATATTGGCGCGCGCGATCACGCGTGAAATATTCACTATGGTGACCAACGGCGTTCCGGGGCTGGCCATTTCACCGGCGTAGAGCGAGCGGTCCGCTACGATACCTGCGATGGGGCTGCGGATCTCGGAATAGGAAAACTGAGCCTCGGCGCCTTCGTACCTTGCTTTGGCGGATTCCACTTGCGCTTCCGCGCCCTTCACCTGTTCCACCCGGCTGACACTTTCCACCGCTTCGAGATGTCTCAGCGCGATTTTGTATTGGCTGCTGGCTTGCACGTACGCTACATTCGCTTCTTCCACCAGCCGGCGAGCCAGCGCACCTTGATCAAAGAGCTGCTTGCGGCTTTCATACACCTTTTGCGCGGCTTCCACGGCTTGCTTGGCGGCTTGCAGTTCCTGCTGGGCTTTGTTGGTGTCCTCCGGGACGGTTGCTGAGGCGGTGGTTCGATATGCGGATTGAGCCTGTTGGTAGGCGCCTTTGCTATCGCCTACGGCGGCCTGGAGATCCTTGTTCTCGAGAACCGCCAGCAGTTGATCTTTGCTGACATGGTCGCCCCGCTTGACGTGGAAGATCTTTACCGGAGCGCTGATCTTGGGCATTACGGCGGCTTGGTCCACCGGATAGAGGATGGCGGAGGCGGAGACAATGCGGTCTATGGAATCCTGCTTGACTTCGGAAACCTGGACCGGGACGGCTGGTTCCGGTGGTTCTTCTTCTTTTGGTTTCGAGCAGCTACAGTTTGTCAGGATGAGTATGGCTACGAGCAGCAGCGTCTTCATGGTTAGAGGTTCCCGGTCAGAGTCTGGATTGCCGCCAAGGCGATCCGATAGCGTGAAAGCCCGTCGTCGTAGGCGTTACGCGCTTGGGCGAGAGTGGTTTGGGCGTCCACCACTTCGAGAGCTGTCGCTTCGCCGGCCTCATAGCGCAACAAGGTGAGCCTCAGGCTCTCCTGGGACAAGTCCATGGATTTCCGCAACGAATCGAGCTGCGTTTGGGCAAGTTGCGCTTCCCGATAGAACGAATTTAAGTTCGCCATTAATTGCCGTTGCGCGAAAGTCAGCTCGATCTGGGCTTGCTTCTGCTTCAGCTCCGCTTGCCGGACTTTGCTTTGGGTGGCGCCCCAGGTCCAGACCGGAATTGTGAGGGTGGCTTGCGCCACGGAACCGAGATTTTTCTCGTGATCGCGATTGTATATCGCAACCTGATTGGCATCGATCCCATAGAAATAATCCAGTGAGAGCGCCGGCAGATAACCGGTCCGCGCCACCGAAATCTCGGCTTGCCCCTGTTGCAAATTAGCTTGCGCCGCACGCAGTTCCGGGCTTTTGGCGAGGGCCAGATCCTGCACCTCGCTGAAGGACGCGAGCGGGTTTATCTGATCCAGATCGTCCACCACGGTGAAATCCTGGCGGAAATCCGGAAATATGATTACTGCTAGCGCTAGGCGCGCTTTGTCAATCAAGAGTTGAGCGTCTGATGCATCGCGTTCGCGTTGCTCGACCTGTACCTGAGCCTTCACTACGTCAGCGTGGGCCGCCTCGCCGCCGTGCTCCTGTTTTTGGGTGATATCCAGGAACTTGCGCGCGTCCTCTAGACTCCGCTGAGCGTTGGCCAGCCGGCGTTGTGCGATAGCGACGGCATAGTAGTCCTGTACCACGGCGCCTATGATGCCGCGCGCCGTTACGTCCGCCTTGGCTTTCGCTACAACTTCGGCAGCCAGTGCGCGGCGGTATTCGGCATGGCGAGCCCAGGAAAGATCTTCGTGTACCAGTCCCTGGCTATTGTAAACGTGAACCCCATCGTTAGCTACAAAGACCCCGGTTGGTGTACCGTTCGACTGGGTGTAAATAAACTGGTTGAAGTACTGAACTCCGGGCAGCATCGCCGCTTTTGCCTGAATGCGATCTTCACGAGCCAGCAGCGCCGCGATGTTGGCGCTCTGGATTTCCAGCCCATATTTGCGCGCG
>Ga0187851_10004462_pt1 | contig 11407 bp, 6 predicted proteins | sample June2016WEW_6_10_FD_132997 | JGI IMG/M metagenome (GOLD analysis project Ga0187851, IMG submission 132997) | Peatland microbial communities from SPRUCE experiment site at the Marcell Experimental Forest, Minnesota, USA - June2016WEW_6_10 | ecosystem: Environmental > Terrestrial > Soil > Wetlands... | reverse complement strand
TTTCCTTCCACGGCATCGCTTCCCAGCATGCCGTTGCGGAACCCAGAACCTGTCAACCCCAATCAACTGTCACCCATGTCCTCGGTCAGAAATGTCACCCATCTCCCCGGTTTGGACCGTTACTGAGCCGCGACCGTTAGGGAGCGGTTCTTACTGCGTTCCCCGACCGCCGCTGAGCCGCGCGCGGCAGCAAGCGGTTTGGCTCATGGCAACGATTTCTCGGCGACGGGACACTAGTTGAACTGACGGGCGCACGCACCGCCTCGTCCAGACGGGTTGCGCCTGCTGCCGCAACGGCAAGTGCTTCATTGTGCCGAAGCGCGTCATCGTCAACCGCTCTCCAGCGCATTGAGCGTCTGCCCCTCTCGGTGGAACCGTTCGTCGCGCAGGGTTCTTGCGTGCCGGGTCCGAGGCGACTTGGAACACCCCATCCATGCCGCCAAGAATGAGCGATCTTCGGGGCACATATCACGCCCCAAAACGGGAAGTTTCGCCATGCGGCGCGCGCGATTGCACCTGCGCAACACCGTGTTTGCGCGGCAAAAACACGGGTTTTCGCGTGTTTTTTGCGCATCGGCGTAATCGTGGTTTTCTAAAGGACTTAGGCGAATCAATTCGCGCACGCTGGCGCGCGTCACCGTGCATCTATCGTCTTCTAAAGGACTTAACCGCACCTCACCGCGTATCTATGGTTTTCTAAAGGACTTAGACGCATCAAAGCACGCATTTCCCCGCGCGTCATCGTGTATCTGGCGTCTTTTCAAGGACTTAACCACGCCGAACCACGAAATCCAGCGTGCACGCCGCGCATTTCCTTGTAACTATGGCTTTCTAAAGGACTTAGCGGCATCAAACCGCTCATTTTAGCGTGCGCACCGCGTATCTATGGTTTTCTAAAGGACTTAACCGCAAAAACCACGTGTTTTTGTGCGAAAACCGTGTTTCACCACGTATCTATGGTTTTCTAAAGGACTTATTGGAATTAAGCACGCTCTTTTTCGCGCATCCCGAGTGGGGCGTCCTGCGACAGCTTGCATCTATTGTAATTAAAAGGCTTAGTGGCAATCCCCCGCGTTTTTCAGTCTCCCGGCCTCGCCCGTCGTTTTTGTGTCGTTTTTGCTGTGTCTTCACCCTGCCTCCGCCGCACACTTCTCCCGCCCAGGGCAGAGTTCCTCCGCCAGCCTCGGCCTTGGGCTTTACAATGGAGATTCACGCGGCCTGCGGCGCGGCGTCTCTCCGCCTGCCTCAGTTGCCGTGGAACAGATTGATAAAAAGGCACTTCTATGCATGACTTGAATCAGTTCCGAACCCACTTGGAGGCCTCCGCGGCGCGTCTCGCCGATCGTGGTTTCACGCTCGACCTGGATGCTTTTCGCGCCGCCGACACCCGCCGCCGCGCCGTGCTCACGGAAATCGAGCAGTTGAAGGCTCGCCGCAACGCCGAATCCCAGGCCATCGGCATGCTGAAAAAAGCCGGTGCGGACACCACTGCGCTTCAGGCCGAAGTGCGCATCATGGGCGAGCTTATCTCCCTTTCGAATATTAAGGTTGTGGCCAGCGACGAGGAGTTCCGCTCGATGCTCGCCGGCATCCCCAATCTGCCCCACGCCTCGGTCCCAGTCGGCACATCTTCGGACGACAATCTCGAAGTGTCGAAGTGGGGCGCGCCGCCGCAATTTGACTTCGCTCCGAAGGCCCACTGGGACCTCGGTCCGGAGCTCGGCATTCTCGATTTCGAGCGCGCCGCGAAGATCACCGGCGCACGCTTTGCGGTGTACTTCGGACTGGGCGCGAAACTGGAGCGGGCGCTGGCCAATTTCATGCTCGATCTGCACACGCAACAGCATGGATACACGGAGGTTTTGCCGCCATTCATGGTTAATTCGGCGAGCCTTTTCGGCACCGGCCAACTGCCCAAATTCGCCGACGATTTGTTCAAGTGCGAGGGCTTCGATCTGTGGCTCGCGCCGACGGCCGAGGTGCCGGTGACTAACCTCTTTCGGGACGAGACTTTAGAGGGTGAACGGCTGCCCATCCGGCTGACCGCCTTCACGGCGTGCTTCCGCAGCGAGGCCGGCAGCTACGGGCGCGACGTGCGCGGCATCATCCGTCAGCACCAGTTTCAGAAGGTCGAACTGGTGGCGTTTACGCGGCCCGAGGAGAGCTACGCGGAGCACGAGCGGCTGACGCGTTGTGCCGAGGAAGTTCTTGAAAAACTTGGACTTCCTTACCGCCGGATGCTATTGTGCACGGGCGACACAGGCTTCTCCTCGGCCAAGACCTACGACCTCGAAGTATGGCTGCCCGGACAGAGCGCGTACAAGGAGATTTCCTCGTGCTCGAACTTCGAGAGTTTCCAGGCGCGGCGGGCCGGTATCCGCTTCAAAACAGGCAAGAAAAACGAATTCGTGCACACGCTGAACGGCAGCGGGCTGGCGGTCGGCCGGACCTGGGTTGCGATTGTCGAAAACTATCAGCAGCGGGACGGCTCGGTGGTAGTCCCGGCGGCTCTGCGGCCGTACCTGGGGGCCGAGGTGATCACACGCGAAGGCGGGCTCAAATAGGAGCCCCGGCCGATGGCGTTGACGTCCGCAAACAATAAATCCAGATCGTCGCAAATCATTGAGACTTAGAGGATTCCGACTCCCATGGGAGTACGCGGAGGCGGGAATTCGCTTGCCTGCCGGCCGTAACCTTGGTCAGTGGACCAGGGGCCGCAGGACGGCAGGCGAAACGAGGGGCGATGAAAATTACAGTGGCAAGGGCTGGACTGGTGTTGGCGGCGTTGATTTGCGCCGGAGTGAGGCCGGCGCAGGCGGCGCCGCCGCTGACGACGATCCAGGACCAGATGTTCCGGGCGGACGGTACGCCGGTCAGTGGCACGCTGATTGTCTCCTGGAAGGGGTTTGTCGCGTCGGACAATTCGAACATTCCGACCAACTCGATCCGCGTGCCGGTGAGCGGCGGAACGCTGCGCGTGCGGCTCACGCCGACGACCACGGCTCAAACGCCGGCGAGCTACCTGGTGCAGTATTTGATCGACGGTAAGCTCAACGATATAAAGGTCTGGGCGGTGCCCCCGAGCAGCACGCCGTTGACGGTGTTCGGGGTGACGGTGACCTCGCCAGGTTCAGGTTCAGGTTCGGGTTCAGGGGGCACGGTCACGACCCAGACGTCGGTGCAAATGACAGATGTGGTGGGGCTGACCGACGCCCTGGCGGAGCGGCCTACCACCGGCGCGGGCTACCTGGTGGGGCGGGTGCTGGTGCCGGACATCAACGGCGCGCTGTCCGGACTGATGGGCACGCCGGACCAATGCGTGCGGGGGGACGGCTCGCTGGGAGCGTGCGGCGGGAGTGCGACATTCGTGGACCTGGAACTGCCGGCGGGCACGGTGGACGGCACGAATGCGACGTTCGCGCTGAGCTACGCGCCGGCGCCGGGCGCGAGCCTGCTGCTGTTTCGCAACGGGCTACTACAGAAGGCGGGCGTGGACTACACGCTGGCGGGTTCGACAGTGACGTTCCTGGCGGGCTCGGCGCCACAGCCGGGAGACTCGCTGCAGGCGAGTTACCGGGTGGGGCCATAGCGGGACGGAGGGCGAAAGAACTGGCTGCGGCGGCCGGATTGAGCCCGGCGCCCGGACGGCAAGCCGTCAAGGCAGTTGCCAGCCAAAACGCTTCCCAACGCCGGGCTTTGCGTGTATAGTTTTTCCTATCCAGAGGATCCGCCCGCAAGCGGACCGGTGCGCACGGACGCTGTCGGAGGAGCTAGCGATGCAACGCTCGATTTTTGCTCTGTTGGTAATTGTTGGCGCGACGTGTCCGTGGAGCGCCGCGTCTCAACAACCGCCAGCCCCAGCGGCGGGGGCAGCCACCAAAGCCGCCACCAAAGCTGCTAACAAGGCTGCTACCAAAGCCGCTACCAAGGCCGTTACGGGAGCCGACACGCCCCAGTCCAACGGCGCGGCCAGTGAGCCCGTGCGGAGCCCGAGCGCCGCCGCGCTGCCCGCCCAGACCGGAATCGACCAGCCCCCGATCTTCGTCCCCGCAGATCGCGAAGAGGTGACAGCCAGGGTTCTGCTGCGCGGGCTGGATGCGGCACCGGCCGAGGGCGACCTCGAGGCCGGTCTGCTCACCAGCGTTCAACATCCGAGCCTGCTGATCCGTCCGCAGGTGACGATCATCTCGACCGCGCCGTCCGACAAGACAGACAAGACTCGCGAGTTCCCGACCGAGCTGACGGTCGACGGGCTGGTGCCCTTCGGAGAGAGCAGTGCTCCATTGCTATACAAAGGACGTCAGGTGGAAATGCTGCGCTTCTCCAAGCCCGGCCTGATCGCCCGCGCCGCCAACGGGGATGCCTTCATTGCCCGCGAAGGTGAATCGCTTCTGCTGGTGCTGGAAAACCCCTCCACAGCCCAGTACACTTCGGTCCGGGCCAGGCTGCGATTCGAAAACACCGACGCTTGTCTGTTCACCGCGGATCAGTTCCGAGCATCCGGTGCGGAGAGCAAGGCTTCTAAGGCTGGGGATGCCGCGACGAATGACACGGCGAACAACAAGGGAGCCGGGTCGGCGGACGCTTCCAATTCACCGACGTCCCAGTCAACCGGGTGCGATGCCAACTCCGGCTGGACATCGTTCAGCATCCCCCAATATGCGCAAATCACGCTGCGGGCGCAGCCCGACGGTGCGTGGTTCCGCGATCCCGATACTCAATTCCCGAAGAGCGGGAAGCGCACCGGGTGGCTGACGCTGCGCTATCAAGGCGATGACTCCAAACCGATCTATGAACAAAACATCGCCCTGCAAATCCAGTTCGAGCCCAGCGGACGTTCCCTCTTTTGGGCACTCGGTATTATCTTCTGGTGGCTGCTGCTGGGCGCCTTGCTGTCCCTGGCACTGCGTGTATGGGTACCGAACTTCAAGCGAAAAAGGCAGTTGAACGACCAGCTTGTGGAGCTGGAGAGGCTGACCGCGGCCATCTCCACGGAGGTGGACAGCAATCTGCGGGTCCTGCTGAGGGTGGACCTGCGGAACCTGAATGAGATGCGCACGGCAAACTCGCCCCTGTGGCCGACCTACGGCGCATACGCACAGCAGGTGGAGCAGGCGCTTCCCGGCTTAAGGAAGCACATCGAGGCGGTGCAGAAGCTGGACGCGGCGCTGATCCGGCGGCGTCTGCTGCTGGAGCAGGGAGTGGCGCCGACGCGGCTGAGCCAGATCGAGGAGATCCTGGACGGCGTCTCGGAAGGGCTGAGGCAGGATCAGCTGTGCGATGAGGACTGGGTTGCCGTGAACCAGCAGCTCAGCGCGGCGCAGAAGCTGCTGCGCGAGCCGACCCCGCCCGAGAAGGAAGCGTTCGAGGCGCTGCTGAGCGGGCGCTGGAAGGACTTGCGCGATCACTTTCAGCTCGGCGACTCCGGCAGGCCGATCAACGCCGCGTCACTCAGGGGCATGGAGGCGTGCTTCCCGGTTGCTTCGCTCTTGCCCAAGCTGCCGGAGGACAAGGACGGGATCCAGTGGGTGAAATCCGTCGGAGCCGAGCGGGCCGATCTGCAGTTGTCGGCACTGCTGCTGCTGAGGGATTTTGAATTCCTGGCGCCGAACCGCCCGTTAGGCGCTCCTTCTATCGAGGGGGAGGCTATCGGACCTGAGGGTGCTTCAGTCGCCGACTGGGTGAGCCGCTGGAAGGACGCAAAAGAGAATTTAACACCACTGCTGGCCACGCCGACCAACAGTAACCTACGTGACGCCAAAGCGCTGCTGCGGCGGGTGGCCGAAGGGATTCTAGAGGACGATATCGTCCACGATCTCACGAAGGCGAGAGCCCTGCTGATGTTGGACCCTCCTACGCCCCAGCCGGATCAGAAGATTCGCTTCAGCGTGCGTTTCCGGAACGAGAGCATGAACTCAGCCGCGGCGCGCAAGCTCGTTTCATGCCATTGGACCTTCGGCGACCACCTGGAACACATTCCCTGGTATCGGAGGGCCTGGCGGGCCATAATGAATCGGCTCCGCAGCCAGTCGGAAAAGGAGGCCGCCGCCGCCAAAGCGAAGCAGCAGGCCGAAGCTGACGCCGCAGCCATTAAGCCGCACTGGGAAGACGGTTGGGACGTCTACAACTATTTCGAAAAAGGGACGGACTATAGCGAAATCGGAGTAAGTTTCTACGACTCGTCGGGGCAGCGTATCGAGCTCACACCGACTGAGCCGCTTGAGCCCGCGCCCGCCGCGCCGCTTGCGCCCGGGCCCGCAGCGCCGCGCTCTGCCAAGCTCAGTCCCAGCGCTGAAAATGACGACGCGAGCAAATGGCCGTCGCGCAGGGTGCTTCTCACAACCTCCTCCACATGGCGGGAGAAGTGGTCGCGTTTCTGGCTGGAGACGTTCCAGTTGCTCGCTACGCTATTGGTGCCGCTGGCGGCGCTGGCCTCAGCAACGCTGAACGGAGGATCGACCGGTCACTGGTGGGCACTGGTTGCGCTCGGGTTCGGATCCGACACGATCAAGAACATCCTGGTCGGGCGCGACGAGCCGGCGAGCCCGCCTGCGGCCACGACGAAGTAGGGTGGTTGTGCCGGGGCGACAGAAACCCGGAAGCCCCGTGGAAATGACGGTCCGTGGAAAGCCTGGAAAACCTGAAGCAGGTTTCCCAGGCATCTACAGCGCCTGACCACCGTCCTTGGGAATCGCCAAGCGATTCCCACATTCCCACGGAGCCGGCGATTTTACTCAATCACAAGCGGGAAGAAGCAGCGCGCTTGCGACTGAGTCCGGCCGGTGCTAGTTACCCTCCGGCACCGGCGGCCAGGTGGCACAACTCGTGCTCGATGAAGCACAAGGCGTTGGCGGAAAGTACACTGCCGTGACTCCGAATGCGTTACCGTACACCTCAGCCGAAGCAATGCAGGCGGTGGCAGGGCTGACGGGCGTCACCACCGGAATGACTTCGGCGCGCTGACCCAAAGCACTCACCAGCGTGTTCCCCGGCAGATCCAGGAACGTGGCTTGGCCGGCGCCGAGTTGAACGTTCATAGACCCTCCGATCGGGTTCCCATTCTTGTCCGTAAAACCAATCTGCCCGATACACGGAGTAGGAGGAAACGCGACCACGTTCAAGCGCACCGTCTGCAAAACCGTCAGGCCCAACATGCCAAAGGCGGGATTAGGGGGGAAACCAACCGCGCCGGGCACCAGTACCGCGGTCGCACCGAGGAGGTTGTCGACCACTTCCACCGAAGCAACACAACTAGTTCCCCCGCCCGCAACGGCCACGATTGGCAGCAGCTCCATTCTGTGGCCGAACGTGGCCAGGAGGGAGTTCCCGTTCAGGGCCACGGACGCCGACTGGCCGGGAGGGAGCTGCACTTGCTGGCTGGGGCCTACCGGTAGGCCGGTGCTGTTCAGAAACCCTAGCTGCGCGTCGCACGGGGTGGGAGGGAAAGCGACTACATTGAGCACCAAAGTCTGGCCTCTGGTGATCCCCACCATGGGGAAGTTTGTTGAAGCTAGCGGATCATTTTGCGCCGAAGCGGCGTGCGTGAGCACGACGAATACGGCGAGGGCGGAAATGAGCGTGTGTCGTTTCATAGGCCTCCGGTCATTGGTTTTGGATGGAACTGAGAGTAGTATGTAGGCCGGCTGCACTAAGAAGTTAAGATTCAGTTTGCCTCTTTTGGAGCCGTTGAGAACAAGTTTTTTTCGCTGCCTTCGAAAAAGTACGCAAGTTGTTGAAACTGCGTTGAGGCGCAGAGAGGCCATTTTCAGTACTCGATGGGATCGGTACGGTTATGGCCGACTCCTTTCGAATCCATAGCGTCGAGTGCCCTGCGCGAATGTTCGCCATCGCCCGCCCGTGCTGTCACAGCCCGACGCGGAGCGCGGGCCTGGTGCCATACCGCAACGGGCTGCCGCAGGAGGCGGGCTTAGACTGCGCGCTGGCGGGATCGACGGTGACGTTTTTGGCGGGCTCGGTGCCGCAGCCGGGGGACTCGCGGCAGGCGAGTTACCGGGTGGGGCAATAACGGCTTGAGCGGGGGCAGGTATGGCGGCTCGGTGGCAGAGGGGTGGTGGACGAGGAGGAAATTCAAGCGCCGACGGCGAAGGCGCGAGCGGGGCCGCGGCCGGTGATTGGCACGACGGCGGAATCGATCCACTGACCGTCGCGCCCGATGGCGGCGGCGGGCTGGTCGCGAGGTTTCCACTCGCGCGCCAGGCGCTGGGCCTCGGCGATCTGCTGGGCGGTCATCTTCCTGGCGAGGCGCTCGCGCGAGGCGGCCCATGCGATCTTGTTCTCGCCACTGGCGCGGGAAGCGGCGAGGTTGATCCACAGGTGGGCCTGCACATAATCCTGAGGCACGCCATCGCCGCGCTCATACATGCCGGAGAGGTTGATCTGAGCGCCCGCGTCCCCCTGATCGGCGGCTTTGCGATACCAGCGGACGGCCTCGGCGTAGTCCTGGGGCACGCCGTGGCCGTCGTCATACATCAGGCCGAGGGAGGCTTGAGCAGGCGCGTAGCCCTGGCCGGCGGCCTGGAGGTACCAGTGGACGGCCTGATCGTAGTCCTGCGGGACTCCATCGCCCTGGTAGCAGGCGTAGCCCAGGTTGAACTGAGCGCTGGTCTCTCCCCGTTCGGCGGCCAGGCGGTACCAGCGGGCGGCTTCGACGGAGTCCTGCCGCACGCCGTGCCCCAGGTCGAACATGACCCCGAGATTGTACTGAGCGCTCACGTAACCCTGTTCGGCGGCGGTGCGATACCAGCGGACGGCCGCGGCGTAGTCCTGCGGGACGCCCTGGCCGAAGGTATACATAAAGCCGAGGTTGAACTGAGCTTTGGCATCGCCCTGTTCGGCGGCCCGGCGGTACCAGCGAACCGCCTCGGCATCGTCCTGGGGCACCCCTTGCCCGAAGATGTACATGAAGCCGAGGTTGAACTGGGCGTCGGCGTCTCCCTGGTCGGCGGCCTGGCGGTACCAGAGGGCGGCGGCGGCGTCATCCTGCGGCAGGCCGAGACCGTCGTCGTACATGAGACCGAGGCGGGACTGGGCGGGGGCGTATCCCTGGTCGGCGGCCTGGCGGAACCAGCGGGCGGCTTCGGCGAAGTCCTGGGGCACGCCTTCGCCGAGGAAGTACATGCTGCCGAACTCAAACTGCGCCTTCGCGTTGCCCTGTGCGGCGGCCAGGCGGTACCAGCGGGCCGCTTCGGCGTAGTCCTGCGACAGCGCGTGCCCGGAGTAGTACATGAAGCCGAGAGAGGCCTGAGCCGGCGCGTTGCCCCGATCGGCGGCCTGGCGATACCAGCGAATGGCCGCGGCGTCGTCCTGCGCCACGCCGGCGCCTTGCGAGTAGGCGCAACCGAGTTTGCACTGCGCGGTGGTCTCGCCTTGTTCGGCGGCCTGGCGGAACCAGCGGACGGCTTCGGCGTCGTCCCTCGGGACTCCGTGGCCCAGGTCATACATGACCCCAAGATTGAATTGAGCGCTCAGGTTCCCCTGTGCGGCGGCCTGGCGGTACCAGCGGACGGCCGCGGTGGCGTCCGGCGGGACGCCTTGGCCGTGGTCATAAATGAGGCCGAGGCTGAACTGAGCGGACGTCACTCCTTGTTCGGCGGCGAGGCGGTACCAGCGGGCGGCTTCGACGGAGTCCTGCCGCACTCCGTGTCCCAGGTCGTACATGACCCCCAGGTTATACTGGGCGCTCGCGTAGCCCTGAGCGGCGGCTTTGCGGTACCAGCGGGCGGCTTCGACGCAGTCCCGCGGCACCCCGTGGCCGTGTTCATACATCAAGCCGAGGTTAAACTGAGCGGCCGCATCGCCCTTTGCGGCGGCCCGGCGCACTGTTGTGAGCCGGTCCTTCTTCCTTACGATCAGCAGGATCGCCGCCCCGCACGTCGACAACAGCGCGGCTGTCCAAAATGGTCTCATCGTCGGCCTCCTGCCCGTGAGGTCCGCCTTAGGTGATAGTAGCGCCACTCGAGGGTGAACAGGGGAGTCAACCGGCAGGTGAGCGTTGGAGGGTCACGCGGCCGACGATCGAGAGCGTTTTCGGAGATGATGGATACCCGCAAGGCCGATGCGGGTTGATGCCGGGCACGCGCTCGGGAGCCGGACCTGGAGGTGTCAAGACCGAGGCATAACCGACACTTTGTGCCGGGCACATCGCTGACACTTTTGGCGTTCTGGCGCCAAGGGAGGGAGCCCGTGGGGCGACTGGAGTTGGCGCCAGAACGCTGCCGCGGCTCGATAACAACGCGACGCACCGCTCCCTTCGGTCACGGCTCGGGAACGCAAGTCTCTGCGACAGGCCACGAGTGTGGTGTCTCAGTCACGGATTGACAATGCCGGCCGAGCGTCGACACGAGTGTCGACGCGGCAGGCACGAATGCCTGCGCTACGGTGAATGGCCGGTGAGTGTCAAAGAACCTGCGAGACATGACACTAGAGCACGCCGGGCAGGCCGGCTGGCGAGAATCACGGTCTCGGCGGTTTGTCGGCCTTCTTCTTGAGCTTCAGAGGGAAAACGATTCCCGATTGCGTCCACTTGCCGACCAGTTCTGTGCCGTCGGCATTGATTTCGCACCGATACTGGCCTCCGGCCCCAGCCATTACAAGCAACGTTAGCTTCGCATCCTTCTGCTCGATGGTAGTTGCAGGAATCTCCGCGCCGCCCTGATCCGGACTAACCAGAACAGCGCTGGCACCACTTTCATCGTTCGCTATCTTCAAGACAAATCGCAGCGGCGCGCCCGCCTGAACGAGCCTGCCTTCCCATGTCCCCAGGAATTCCTTAGCTACGGCTGGACTGCTTTTGATCCCCAGCTTGTAAGGCTCGTAGTACGGGTCGGCAGGCAGTACGGATTGCTTCAGGAATTCCCAGGCCTGACGGTTCATTTTTGAAGAGATTGCATAGTAGTTGTGGTCATGACCTGGAATCTCAATGAGTGAGACCGGGAAGCCCGCGGTACGCAATGTGTCACGTGTGATCCGGACCGCTGCGATAGGAAAGAAGGGATCAACGGTCCCGCAGAAAACTGTCATGGGAATCCTGCGCTTCGCTCGGGCGATGCCATCCACGGCCTCGTAGTTGCGCAAAGCTCCCGCGTGAATGGCGGCCGCGGCAAAGTACTGAGACTCGCGCATGGACATGAGCAGGGCAAATTCCGCGCCCGCAGAGTGACCGAACAGGTAAACACGCCGCGGGTCGATAGGATAAGCCTTCTTCAAACGCTCCACAATGTCATACAGAAAATCCGGGCCATCCGCCGGAGCTATCCAGAAGGCGGGATTCAGCGAATCCGGCCCGACCAGGATGAACTTCTCCTCTGCCGCCAGGTCCTTCCATCTATCGACCAGAGTGCTGCCGTCGCGACCGCTGCCGTGAAGAGTCACTAGCAGGGGCACGCTG
>Ga0187851_10004449_pt1 | contig 11430 bp, 9 predicted proteins | sample June2016WEW_6_10_FD_132997 | JGI IMG/M metagenome (GOLD analysis project Ga0187851, IMG submission 132997) | Peatland microbial communities from SPRUCE experiment site at the Marcell Experimental Forest, Minnesota, USA - June2016WEW_6_10 | ecosystem: Environmental > Terrestrial > Soil > Wetlands... | reverse complement strand
CCACGTCCGCCGCGCTGCGCACGCCGCCGCCCACGGTCAGCGGGATGAACACCTGCTCGGCGGTGCGCCGCACCACGTCGTACATGGTGTCCCGGCCGCCGCTTGAGGCGGTGATGTCGAGGAAGGTCAGCTCGTCAGCGCCTTCGGCGTCATAGAAGGCGGCCAGCTCCACCGGGTCGCCCGCGTCCCGCAGCTCGCGGAAGTTCACCCCCTTGACCACCCGGCCGCCGTCCACGTCCAGGCACGGGATGACCCGGACCGCGACCGTCACGGCTTCCCCACCTCGGCCAGGGCTTCTTCCAGGGTGAAGGCACCTTCGTACAGGGCGGTGCCGACGATCGCGGCCTCCACGCCGACCGGGACGAGAGACGCGATCGCGCGCAGGTCAGCTAGGCTCGACACTCCCCCGCTGGCCACCACGGGCGCCGACGTGCGGGCGCACACCTCACGCAGCAGGCCCAGGTTGGGACCGCGCAGCGTACCGTCCTTGAGCACGTCGGTCACCACGTACCTGGCGCAGCCCGCCGCGTTCAGCCGGTCCAGGGTCTCCAGCAGCTCGCCGCCCTCGGCCGTCCAGCCGCGGGCGGCCAGCCTGGTCCCCCGGACGTCAAGGCCCACCGCGACCTGCTCACCGTGACGGGCGATGACCGAACGCACCCAGTCGGGGTTCTCCAGCGCCGCGGTGCCGATGTTGACCCTGGCGCATCCGGTGCCGAGCGCACGGGCCAGCGACTCGTCGTCCCTGATGCCCCCGGACAACTCCACGTTGACGTCCACCCCGCGGACCACGTCCGCGAGCAGGCCGGCGTTCGACCCGCGGCCGAACGCGGCGTCCAGGTCGACCAGGTGAATCCAGGACGCGCCGGCCCGCTGCCAGGCCAGCGCGGCCGCCATCGGGTCGCCGTAACTGCTGCCGCTGCCCGCCACGCCCTGGACCAGCCGGACGGCGTGCCCCTCGGTCACATCGACCGCGGGCAGCAGGGTCAGATGGGTCATAGCGCCTCCAGCCAGTTGGTGAGCAGCGCGGCGCCGGCGTCGCCTGACTTCTCCGGGTGAAACTGGGTCGCGGACAGCGCCCCTTGCTCGGCGGCGGCGGCGAACGGTTCGCCGTGCTCGGTCCAGGAGATGAGGGCACCGGCGCCGGCCAGGCGGCCGGCTTCCTGTGACCGCAGCGCGTAGGAATGAACGAAGTAGAACCGGGTGTCCGCCGAGATCCCTGCGAACAGAACCGAGCCCGCGGCCGATGACACCGTATTCCAGCCCATGTGCGGCAGCACGCCGGCCTCGAGCCGTTCCACCGTCCCCGGCCACGCGCCGCAGCCCTCGGTCCACACCCCGTGCTCCACCCCGGCGCCAAACAGGATCTGCATGCCCACGCAGATGCCGAGCACCGGGCGGCCGAGCTCGATCCGCCGCGCGATCAGCTTGTCGCCGCCGACCGAACGCAGCCCGGTCATGCACGCCGCGAACGCGCCCACGCCGGGGACGACGAGCCCGTCGCATTCCAGTGCGGCGCCGGGGTCGGCGGTCACCTCCACGCTGGCGCCGACCCGCTCGAGCGCGCGTTGCGCGGAGCGCAGGTTCCCCGACCCGTAGTCGAGCACGACCACGCGGGACCTCACCCGAGCACCTCGTCGAGGGCAGCGCGGAACGCCGCCATTTCTTCCGGCGTTCCCACCGTGACCCGCAGCCAGCGCGGCGGGCCGACTTCACGCACGAGCACGCCCCGGTCGAGCAGGCCCTGCCAGACATCCCGGCGCGAGTCGAACTGGCCGAAGAGCACGAAGTTGGCGTCGGAATCGGCCACGTCGAGGCCCCGTTGCCTGAGCCAGCCGACCAGCGCGTCGCGTTCGGCCCGCAGCGCGGCCACGGTGGCGAGCGGCTCGCTGGACAGGGCGAGCGCGGCCCGTCCGACCGCCTGGGTCACGGTGGACAGGTGGTAGGGCAGTCGCACGACGAGCAGCTTTTCCACTAGCTCGGGCGCGGCAGCCAGGTACCCGATCCGGGCGCCGGCCATGGCGAACGCCTTGGACATCGTGCGGGTGACCACGAGTCCGGGGTAGCGCGGCAGCAGGCTCAGCGCGCTGCGGGTGCCTTCCCTGGCGAACTCCGCGTACGCCTCGTCGATCACCACGAGGCCGGGCGCCGCCTCGCACACGGCCTCGATCACGTCCAGCGGGGCGGCTGTGCCGGTCGGGTTGTTCGGCGAGGTCAGGAAGACCAGGCTCGGCTGCGTCCGGGCGACCGCCTCGGCCGCCTGGGCCGGATCCAGGCTGAACGCCTCGTCCCGCGCCACGCTCACCCAGTCGGTGCAGGTCACCCGGGCGATCAGGGGGTGCATGGAGTAGCCGGGATCAAAACCGAGCGCAAGGCGCCCCGGGCCGCCGAAGGCCTGCAGCAACTGCTGGATGATCTCGTTCGACCCGTTGGCCGCCCACAGGTGGCGGACGGTCAGCCCGTGACCGAGATAGTCGGCCAGGTCCTTGCGCAGCTCGACGGCGTCCCGGTCCGGGTACCTGTTCAGGGTCAGCGCCGCGTGCGCTACCGCGTCGGCGACCGCCTGGACCAGACGGGGGCTCGGCGGATAGGGATTCTCGTTGGTGTTCAGCCGCACGGGCACGTCGACCTGCGGCGCGCCGTACGGATGCAGGTCCTTCAGGTCATCCCGAACGGACACAGGTGAGGTACCCATCAGCCGGTCCCGCCCGCACGGGGCACCCGCACGCGGACCGCCGCCACGTGCGCGGCCAGGTCTTCCGCGCCGCCCAGCGCGTCGATCAGCGGGGCGGTCCAGGCCAGGGCCGCGCGGTCGCACTCCACCACGTTCATTACCCGCAGGAAGGGAAACACAGAAAGCCCGCTGGTGTGCCGGGCGGTTCCCCCGGTCGGCAGCACGTGGTTCGAGCCCGCCAGGTAGTCCCCGAGCGACACCGGGGAGAAGGGGCCGGCGAACACGGCGCCCGCGTTGGTGACCCGGGCCGCGAGCTTGCCCGCGTCACGGGCCTGGATTTCCAGGTGCTCAGGAGCCCAGGCGTCGCTCACCGCCAGCGCCGCGTCCAGGTCGTCGACGATGACGCAGGCGGACTGGCCCGCCAGGGCCGCCTCCACTCGCTCCCGGTGCCTGGCGGCAGGCACCTGCCGGCCGAGCTCGTCGTCGACGCGTCCGGCCAGCTCCGGGTCGCAGGTGATGAGCAGGCACGCCGCCAGCTGGTCGTGCTCGGCCTGCGCGATCAGGTCGGCGGCGACGTGACTGGCCTCCGCGGTGTCGTCCGCGATGATCGCCACCTCGGTCGGGCCGTTCTCCCCGTCGGTTCCCACCACGCCGCGCAGCACCCGCTTGGCCGCGGCCACGTAGACATTGCCCGGCCCGGTAATGACATCGACCGGCGCGCAGTCCGCCGTGCCATAGGCGAACATGGCCAGCGCCTGCGCGCCGCCGGCCGCATGTACCTCGGTCACCCCGAGCAGCGCGCAGGCGGCCAGCACCGAGGGATGCGGCTGCCCGCCGTACCGGGCCTGCGGCGGCGACGCCACCGCGATCGAGCCGACGCCCGCGACCTGAGCCGGGACGATGTTCATCACGACCGAGGACGGATAGGCCACCAGCCCGCCCGGCACGTAGACCCCGGCCCGCTCGACGGGAACGAAACGGCCGGTGACGGTCAGCCCGTCGGTGACCCGGGTGGTGATCTCGGCCGGGAGCTGCGCGCTATGCACCAGCCTGGTGCGGCGGACGGCCTCCGCCAGCGCGGCCCTGACGTCCGGGTCGAGCCCGGCCAGGGCCGCGTCCAGCGCCTCTTGCGGCACCCGGGTGGTGGCCAGGTCGACACCGTCGAAGCGGACGGTGCATTCGCGGACAGCCTCGGCACCACGGCGCCTGACGTCCTCGCAGACGGGCCGGATCTGCGCGACGGCAGCCTCGACATCGGTGGCGGCGCGCGGCAGGACAGTGGCCAGAGTCGTTCGGCTGAGGCTGGCCGGTCCGCGCCCACGCAGGTCAATACGGGAAATCACGCGCCTAGTCTACGGAGAGTGCCCCCGCCCCATCCCCTTCACTGTCCGGTTGTCCACATGCCGGACACATCAGGGCCGGACACGTCAGGGCCGGACACGTCAGGGCCGGACACGTCAGGGCCGGATACGTCGGGGCCGGACACGTCAGGCCGGTCAGGTCCGGCGGGCCGGCGGGTGCCGCTCTCGGCCATCAAGATCACGGCGGAGGTGAGCATCGGCCAGAAGGCGAGCGCGCTCTTGGCGCCGAGCCCGAGCGAGGCGTGGAAGAAGGCTCCGGCGGGGCTCGTGGCGAGCAGGTGGTTGTAGGTCCCCAGCCCGATGTTCTCCCCGGTCCAGAGCGCGAGCACGGCGGCCGCGACGGCGCCGAGAACAAGCCCGGCCGCCGCGACCCAGCCCGCGCGCCGGATCAGGAAGCGGTAACCAAGGATGCCGGTGATCAGTCCGCCCGCCGCCGCGATCGCGCAGAACCAGACGTCGGCGACGATAAACGCGCTGCTCTCCGCGTTCACCAGTTGCGCCTCGCCGTGGGCAACCTCCTGCAACACCGCCCGCGGCGTCACCGCCGCCCAGATGAGCCCGGCCACCACGCCGAGTAGCGCGCTGCCCGCGAGTGCCGCTACGAACGCGGCCAGCCGCTGCTTCGTCGGTCCTCCCTCGTCGCCGGATTGCTCCCGCATGATGCTACCGGTCAGGACCGGAGCGGGCCCCGAAAGCCGGCGCCTCCGGCCGGATCGCGCGATGGCCGACAAGATCGCGCCGTCCCGCGCGGGGCGACAAGCACGGGACCGATACATCCGGCCCAGCCTCACCGGTTCATTCACCGGGATGCCGGCGCGATAAGGGCTTTTGTCGTTTAGCTCCGCTCACCGGGGGGAGTCGGGAATTCGGTTCCGACACCTCACGGAGGTCATCATGTCGACCGGAGCAATTATTGGCATCATCATCATCGTCGTCATCGTCGTGGTGGCAGCGATAGTGGTCGCCTCGGGAGAGCTAAGGCGGGCACGGACGCGCCGCCAGTTCGGTCCCGAATATGACCGTCTAGCACAGGAGCTAGGCAGCAAGAAAAAGGCCGACGCCGAGCTAGCCGCACGGCAGCGGCGAGTCCAGGCGCTCAACATCCACGAGCTTTCCGCCGATCAGCGGGCAAGCTACAGCGGTGACTGGACCGCGGTGCAAGAGCGATTCGTAGACACCCCGACCGAGGCGGTATCGGCTGCGGGCACGCTGATCTGGAACGTGATGCGGGACCGCGGGTACCCCGTGAACGACAGGAAAGCCAGCGTAGAGGCCCTGTCCTACTACCACGCCCGCTCGCTGGACGGCTACCGGCTGACCCAGAACATCCAGACCGACACCGCCACCACCGAAGAACTCAGGGAAGCCATGATCCGCTTCCGGGGTCTGTTCGAGGACCTCACCGGTCGGCAGAACGACGGCGGAGCCGCTGAGCGTGACCGGGTGGCAGAGATCCGCGAGCGCTCCGTGGAGAACGACGAAGTGACCACGGGAAGCCGCGACCTCATCGAGGACGGCCGCGGCGACCTTTCCGTACCGGACCGGACCGCGGAAACGCCGCGCTAGCGCTCAGCAGAAAGGGATTTCCATGACACAGGATCAATACGGTCAGGTGCGGGGAGCCGGCTACGGAACCAGCGATGACGTAGTTGACGACACCACCGGGGAACCTTCCGACCAGGGCAAGCCAATGACTCGCTTCCAGAAGGTGGCTTCGGCTCTACGCGGTGACAGGCCGGACCGGGACGAGACCGACGACGAGCAACTCGCGCCGGACCAGGCTGATTCCGCGCCAGCCGAGGGCCCTGGCATGACCGCGGGATACGGCACCACCGCGGATCCCGGCACGACCGCGGATCCCGGCACGACGACAGACACCGGTACCGCGACGGGAGCGGACGTCCTGCCAGACAGCCAGGGAGGCCAGCCGGCCAACTCGCCGTGGGGGCCCGGTGCGGACCAGGCCGCTACGGCGACCGGGGGCCAGCGGAGTGACTACTGGGATGTACCGAACCCGCGAGAGGACCAGGTGGCTGCGGTGACGAGCCCGAATGACACCGTGACCGGCACGAGCAACGTCCCGCTGACGGGCCAGGACGAGACTCAGCCTGATATCGCCGACGCGGCCGGCGGGCAGGCCGAGGGACTGCGCCCCGGCGAGACGGACAGCACCCTGGACGACCTCGGTGACCTGGCGGGCGGGAACCTGCTTCCCGACGCGAGTCATTTCACCGAGCAGTGGCAGCAGATCCAGTTCAGGTTTGTCGATGACCCCCAGGCGTCGGTGACCGAGGCCGCGGAGGTCGTCGCGCAGGTAACCGCCAAGCTGGAAGCCGCCATCCAGGAGCGGCAGCGAGCCATCGCGGCACGGCAGCAGGCCATCCAGGAGCGTCAGCGTTCGCTGCGCGGCCGCTGGGGCGAGGGTACCGAGGCGGACACGGAGACCCTGCGCGAGACGCTGCGCATGTACCGCGCCTTCCTCGATCAGCTCATCGGCCCGAAGGCCTGAACCCAGTCACCTTAGGCTGGGTCATTTCAGGCCGGGTCAGCTCACGCAGGCAGGTCCGAGTAGCTGCTTCAAATCGCCGATCAGCGCGGGCGAGGTGGCTACTCGGAGCTTGTCGTCCAGGCGCACGACCGTGGTGCGCTCGTGGCCGCGCAGCTTCAGATGGACCTCGGTCGGCCCGGGGTGGGTGACCAGCACTTCCCTGAGCCGCTCCACCACCGGCGGGACGCACCGGGCCACCGGCATGGACACCACGAACGGACCCGAGTCGTGCACCGACAGGTCCGGGATGGTCAGGTCCATCGCGATCAGCTTGGGCACGTCGTCCCGGCGGTCCACCTTGCCCCTCACGACGACCACCGCGTCCTCGGCGATCGAGGTGGCGTAGAGCTGGTAGGTCTGCGGGAAGAACAGCACTTCGATGGCCCCGGCCAGATCCTCGAGCGTGGCCGCCGCCCACTGGTTGCCCTGCTTGGTCACCTTGCGCTGCACCCCGGACAAGATGCCGCCGATCTTGACGATCTGCGTATCGGAGGCTCCGGGTCGGTCGCCGCTACGCGGCCGCTCGGTGTCATCGGCCATCAGCTCGGCCAGCGAGCAGTCGCTTTCCCTGGCGATGATGTGCTCGACGCCGAACAGCGGGTGGTCCGAGACGTAGAGCCCGAGCATCTCGCGCTCGAAGTTCAGCAGCGTGGACTTGTCCCACTCCCCGGCCGGAACGGGCACGTCAAAGACGGCTTCGGCCTCGGCGTCGCCGCCGAACAGTGAGTCCTGCCCGATCGCCTCGTTGCGCTTGATGTCGATCACGGCGTCGACGGCCTGCTCGTGCACCAGCACCAGGCCCTTGCGGGCGTCCCCGAACGAGTCGAACGCGCCCGCCTTGACCAGCGACTCGATCACCCGCTTGTTGCAGACCACCAAGGGGACCTTGCGCAGGAAATCGGCGAAGTGAGTGAACCCGCCCTTGGCTTTGCGCGCCGCTATGATCGCCTCGACGACGTTGGTGCCCACGTTGCGGATCGCGGCCAGCCCGAACCTGATGTCCTTCCCGACCGCCGCGAACGTCGCGATCGACTCGTTGACGTCGGGTGGCAGCACGTTGATGCCCATCCGGCGGCATTCGCTCAGGTACAGCGCCGACTTGTCCTTGTCGTCGCCTACCGAGGTAAGCAGCGCGGCCATGTACTCGGCGGGATAGTTCGCCTTCAGGTAAGCGGTCCAGTAGGCGATCAGGCCATAGGCCGCGGTGTGCGCCTTGTTGAAGGCGTACCCGGCGAACGGGACCAGGACATCCCAGACGGCCTGGATCGCCTGGTCGGAGTAGCCGCGTTCCCGGCAGCCACGCTGGAAAGGACCGAACTCCTTGTCCAGGATCTCCTTCTTCTTCTTGCCCATCGCCCGGCGGAGCAGGTCCGCCTGGCCCAGCGTGTACCCGGCCAGGATCTGGGCGGCCTTTTGCACCTGCTCCTGGTAGACGATCAGGCCGTAGGTGGGCTCGAGCACCTCCCGCAGCGGCTCCTCGAGCTCCGGGTGGATGGGCTTGATCTCCTGCTGGCCGGTCTTACGCAGCGCGTAGTTGGTGTGGGAGTTGACGCCCATCGGGCCGGGCCGGTACAGCGCGATGACGGCGGAAATGTCCTCGAAGTTGTCCGCCTTCATCAGCCGCAGCAAGGCCCGCATGGGCCCGCCGTCCAGCTGGAACACGCCCAGCGTGTCGCCTCGCGCCAGCAGTTCGTAGCTGGGTTTGTCGTCCAGCGGCAAGGACAGCAGGTCGATCGAGACGGCCCGGTTCCGCTCGATCGCCGCCACCGCGTCGGCCATGATGGTCAGGTTGCGCAAGCCGAGGAAGTCCATCTTGAGCAGTCCCAGACCCTCGCAGGTCGGGTAGTCGAACTGCGTGATCACCGCGCCGTCGGAATGCCTGGTCCAGACCGGGATGTGATCGGTCAGCGGCTCCGCCGACATGATCACCCCGGCGGCATGCACGCCGGGCTGGCGGACCAGCCCTTCGATCCCCTTGGCGGTGTCGAGGATCTGCTTGATCTCCGCCTCGGCCTCGTACAGCGAACGGAGCTCACCCGCCTCCTTGTACCTGGGATGAGCCTCGTCGAAGATCCCGGACAACGGGATGTCCTTGCCCATTACCGGGGGCGGGAACGCCTTGGTGATCCTGTCCCCCAGCGCATAGGGGAAGCCGAGTACCCGGCAGGAATCCTTGATCGCGGCCTTGGCCTTGATCGTGCCGTAGGTGACGATCTGCGCGACCCGGTCCGAGCCCCACTTCTGGGTCACATACCTGATCACGTCGGCGCGGCCGCGCTCGTCGAAGTCGATGTCGATGTCGGGCATGGACACGCGCTCGGGATTGAGGAAGCGCTCGAAGATCAGGCCGTGAGTGAGCGGGTCCAGGTCAGTGATGCCCATCGCGTAGGCGACGATCGAGCCCGCCGCGGAGCCGCGACCCGGGCCCACCGCGACGCCGTTGTTCTTGGCCCACATGATGAAGTCCGCGACCACGAGGAAATACGCGGGGAAGCCCATCTGGCAGATCATCTGGATCTCGTACTCGGCCTGCTGACGCCGCTGCCCGTCGTACCCGCCCGGGTAGCGGCGGTCCATGCCCTTCCACACCTCGGCGCGGAACAGGTCAGCTTCGGATTCGAAACCGTCAGGGATGGGGAACCGGGGCATCAGGTTGACGAAGTTGAACATGCCGGCGGTGTCGACCCGGTCGGCGATCAGCAGCTGGCTGTTGCGGCAGCCTTCCTGCCAGTAGTCGCTGGTGTCCAGGCCGTACATCTGGGCCGCGGGCTTGATGTAGTAGCCACCGCCCTCGAGCCGGAACCTGTCGGCGTCGGCCAGGGTCTTGCCTGTCTGGATGCACAGCAGGGTGTCGTGACTGGTCGCGTCCTCCTCGCGGGTGTAGTGCGAGTCGTTGGTCACCACCGGCGGGATGCCGAGCTTCTTGCCGACCTCGAGCAGCCCGTCGCGGACCCGCCGCTCGATGTCCAGGCCGTGCTCCATCAGCTCGAGGAAGTAGTTCTCCTTGCCGAAGATGTCCTGCCACTCGGCCGCTCCCTTGAGCGCCTCGTCGAACTGGCCGAGCCGCAGCCTGGTCTGCAGCTCACCCGACGGGCAGCCGGTGGAGGCCATCAGCCCGGCGGCGTGCGAGGCGATCAGCTCCTTATCCATCCGGGGCCACTTGACCAGCCAGCCCTCGGCGAAGGACCGGGAGGAGAGCCGGAACAGGTTGTGCACGCCCTGGTTGTCCCTGGCCCAGATGGTCTTGTGCAGATAGGCGCCCGAGGCGGAGACGTCGTCTTTCTTCTGGTGCGGCTGACCCCACAAGATGCGGTTGGTGTTGCCCCTGGCCTCCGGCGCGACGTAGGCCTCGATCCCGATCACCGGCGTGATGCCGGCCTCGGTGGCCTGCCGGTGGAACTCCGCGGCGGCGAACATGTTGCCGTGGTCGGTCATCGCCACGTGCGTCATGCCCTGACGCTTGACCTCCGCGAACAGGTCCTTCAGCCGGGCCGCCCCGTCCAGCATGGAGTACTCGGTGTGCACGTGCAGGTGAGCGAACGGGGTCTGAGACGCCGGGACCGTCATGGACGAGCCGCCTCCTCCGGGCACGCGACCGCAACCCCTCACACGGGCGGCCCTCACCAGGCCACAACGCACGCGGGGCGCGTGATCATCTACCGAATCCGGGGATTCCCGGTGACTTCTACCCTAACGCCTGCGCACCGCGGGCGGGTGGTGGCTCGCCGAGGCGGTGCCGACATGATCGGCGGGCGGGCTCGGGCCCGGTCAGCTCCAGCGCACCCGGACGCTCGACTGCCACCCGGCCAGCACGCCCAGGTCGCCGTCGATCACGACGCCGGCCGGATCAGGTCCCGAGCGGTTCCACAGGAACAGGTACACGGCGGAGGCCGGTCCGCGCACCGTGCACCAGGCCCCACCCGTATCGCCCGCGGTGGGCTGGGCGGCGCGCTGCGGCTGCAGGCGGCCCTCACGCGGCTCGACGGACCAGCCGTCGCCGGTATCGGTGGCCGCCACGTGCAGCCGGCCCCCGGCCGGGCCGGCCGCCGGGGCGTACTTACGACGCCGGCCGAAGCCCATGATCAGCTCGTCGATGCCGTCCGCCGCGAAGTCCGCTGGATACTCGGGCGTGCCCGCTGATGCCCCGAGCGCGCTCTGCGCGTCGGCCCGGTGGACGGCGGTCTCGTGGGCCTGCCGCCGCGCCCAGAACGCCAGCGGCGACGGGGCCGGCATGAAGGTGCCGCACACCAGGGCCGGATCGGCGGTGGCCAGCGTCTCGACCAGAGCCGCGTGGCCCGCGAGGAACCAGGCGATCAGGTCCTCCTCGGATCCCTCACCGCGCAGGATCTCCGCTTCTTCCGGCCCGTCCAGGACACTGGCCGGGCGCTCGATGATGTGCCTGGCCGCCCACCTGTGGATATACCCGGTGTGCCGCAGCAGGTCCCTGACCGCCCAGGGCGGGCAGGCCGGGACGGCCGCGTCCAGCCCGGCCCGCCCGGCCGCCTCGGCCAGCGCAATGCCCTCGCCGTGCAGTGCGTCGATGTACTCGGCGATCTCCATCGGTCAGCTTTCGGCCCGCAGCACGTCAAGCGCATGGGCCAGGTCGTCGGGATAGGTACTGGTGAACGAGACCTCGCGCCCGTCGCCTGGGTGCTCGAAGGACAGGTTGACCGCGTGCAGCCACTGGCGGGTCAGGCCGAGATGGGCGGCCAGCACCGGGTCGGCGCCGTAGAGCAGGTCGCCCACGCACACGTGCCTGATCGCGGCCATGTGCACCCTGATCTGATGGGTCCGGCCCGTTTCCAGGTGCACGGAGACCAGGCTGGCACCCCGGAACGCCTCCAGCGTGT
>Ga0187851_10004444_pt1 | contig 11435 bp, 6 predicted proteins | sample June2016WEW_6_10_FD_132997 | JGI IMG/M metagenome (GOLD analysis project Ga0187851, IMG submission 132997) | Peatland microbial communities from SPRUCE experiment site at the Marcell Experimental Forest, Minnesota, USA - June2016WEW_6_10 | ecosystem: Environmental > Terrestrial > Soil > Wetlands... | reverse complement strand
TGCATCCCCTGCATGTGGAATCGGTCGCCTGGATCGCCGAGCGCAAGGATGTGCTCAGCGCCTTTTTCTGGTTCCTGACAATGTGGACCTATGTTCGCTATGTCCGCGAGCTGGGCGCGCAAAATTCGAAGTTTAAACTTTATTACGCGCTGGCTCTTCTCTTTTTCGCGCTGGGTTTGATGTCCAAGCCCATGCTGGTGACGGTGCCATTCGTGCTCCTACTCCTGGATTTTTGGCCGTTGGCCCGGCTGAAACCTTTGCAAACCGCGGCGAAAGCCCCGCCTGAGAGCAGGAAGCGGAAGGCACAGGCTATTCCGGCGGTTGCCGCGGGGAAAAAAATATTTCCGGGGCGGCTGCTTTGGGAAAAAGTCCCGTTCCTGGTGATGAGCGCGGGTCTTTGCGTTGTGACGTATTCCATTCAGAAGCACGGGGGCGCGATGCTCACCGGGCGCGATCTGCCCGTTGCCTCGCGGATCGAAAACGCCCTCATTTCCTACCTGCGCTACATCGAAAAAATGTTCTGGCCGGATCATTTGGCCGGACTTTATTTGCGGTCGGGTGGCTGGCCGTTGTGGCTGGCGGTACTGGCCGCTGTGGCGTTGCTGATCGTAACGATTTTCGTGGTGAGGCAGAGGCGCGAACGGCCTTGGCTGGCCATGGGGTGGCTTTGGTACTTGGGAACTTTGGTCCCGGTGCTTGGACTTGTGCAGGTCGGGATGCAGTCCATGGCGGATCGTTTCACCTATGTTCCGCTGGTGGGGCTTTTCATCATAGTCAGTTGGGGCGGCTGCGAATTGGCGCGGTCCATGCGCCTGCCGGATTTTGCGCTTTGGGCGGCGGCCATACTGGCATTGACTGTGTGCATGGGGCTCAGCGCGCGCCAGATTGGCTATTGGAAAGACAGCGAAACGCTTTTCAACCGGATGATTGCCGCGACGCCGAATAATTACATGGCGCATTATAACATCGCCAACATCTATTCCCGCGCGGGAAAAGTCGATGAGGCGGCGGCGCATTACAAGGCGGCCCTGCAGGAGGAGCCGAAGTACGCCGACGCCCATAATAATTTCGCCGGCTTGCTGTTGGAGCAAAAGCGCTACGATGAGGCGATTGAGCATTATTCCGCCGCCATCCGCATCAATCCTCAATACATCTATTATTTCAACCTTGCCAACGCCCTGGCCGACGCCGCCAGCGCGCGCCACGACACCAACGAGTTTGCCGAGGCAGTGCGCACTTACGGCCAGGCGCTGCAGCTTGATCCCGGCGCGTGCGATGCCCACAATAATCTTGGCATGACATGGGACGCGCAGGGCAGGGAGCACGAGGCCGCCGCTGAATTCTCCGAGGCGGTGCGGTTGAAGCCCGGCTTCGAGCTGGCCCATTTCAACCTAGCCAATGCTTTTTCCCGCCTGGGGAAACTTGAGGAGGCCATTGCGGAATATCGCGTCGCCGCGCAGTTGAATCCGGACCGGGCGGAGACCCACAACGGACTCGGCATCGCCTACGCCATGCAGAACAAAATGAACGCCGCCGCGCAGGAGTTCAAGGAGGTGGTGCGATTGCAGCCGGACAACGCCGCCGCCAGCGGCAATCTGGGCAATGCCCTTGCCTCGGAAAATAGGATTGACGAATCAATTCCATATTACCTGGCCGCCCTCCGGCTCAACCCGGCAGATTATCAGACGGAATTCAACCTCGGCCTTTCCCTGTCCCGCCGGGGCGACCGCGCCGGGGCGGAGAGCCATTACCGGCAGGCTCTGCGCTTGAAGCCTGATTATGGTGAGGCGCAACGGGCTTTGCGGGAACTGGAGAAAGCTGTCAATAATAAACAGTAACGCCCCGGCGCCCCTTACGGCGATTCAGCGGCGGACGCTTTGGTCAAGGAGAGTCCAAAATTATGGGAGACCGTGCGGTTGAGATACGCGGCCAGGGAGGCGATTTGCTCCTCGGTCAACGGGCCGCCTTGGGCGCGGGCGAAGCCCGGCATCATGGTGTGCGGCTTGCCGAAATTGATCATGGCTTTCCAATATTCCAGGCTGGTCTGCTGTTTCAAGGCGTGCAGGTCCGGCACGGCACTGTCCCGGTGGGGGGATTCATGGCAGATGCCGCAATCCGCCGCGTAGAGGTCCTGGCCCAAAGCTCTCACCCCATTGTCAACATGGCATCTGGCGCAGTCCCCTTTGAAAATGGCCTGGGGTTCGACCGCGGCCCTGGCCATCGCCGCCTTGCGCTCCTCTGCCGTCATGACGGCCAGATCCGATCCCGTCGGCGGCATTCTGACTTTGAGCGAGACGATGCGATTGCCCACAGAAGTAAAAAAAGTGAGGGATTTGGTGAACAATCCCATCTTGCCGGCGAGGTTGACCTGCGCCTTGACCGCGCCGGAGCCGCCGGGCGGAATACGCCACGGCGTGGCCGGGAGTTTGGCCGTTGTGCAACCGCAGGAGGCGTGGACAGAATCAATCCTGATTTCGTTCGTCCAAACATTGGTCAGGTTGAAGGTAAAGGGCGCAACCATTTCGCCTGGTTTGGCATTATATTGTTTGGCTTCGGCATCGAAAACGAGCGTGCGAACATTTGGCCTCACGGGAGGGGGAGGGTAGAGTACGCGGCCCGGCAGGTTGGCGCGGGGAGCCGGCATCGGAACCGGGGCGCTTTGGCCCGAAACAAGAGGCGCGGCCAGAGACAAGCCGACGCATCCGCAGATGAGAACAGCATAATCGGCAACACGCATATCCATTTAGAATAACATCGCCGGCAGGCGATTCCAGAGTTTCTTTCGCGTTTTCAGGGCAGATACGGAATGGTTAAAGGACCCTGCGGCAGGACTGCCACGCGGGCCGCCGACCCCAACGCTTCCAGCCGCTTGCTGACTGCGGCTTCGATGTCGCGGCATGGCTCGAGGAAGGCGCTGCGCACGACCGCCTCCGGCAGGCTGCTGTAAAGCAGAACGTTGGCCCGCCGCTGGATGAGCGCCTGGATTTGCGCCTGCCATTGCTCGGGCCGGACAAATCCCGGCGCGCCCAACATGGCCAGGATTTCCTCCGGGCCTGACGCGCTGTGGAGCAGCGCTTCCAGCGGGCTGCCCGGTGGAATGCCCTCCCGGCATTCGCAGGCCAGAATCAGAAGACCGCCTTTTTCCAGAATTCTCGCCCCGGTGCTCATTCCTTTCACGCCTTGATACAGATTCAGGTCCAGCGGGTAGCCGCTGTTGGTCGTCACCACGATTTGGAAGGGATGATTGACTTCCTGCATGGCCGAGCGGCGCACGAATTCGCAGCCTGTTCGATGCGCCTCGATGATGTCGCCTGCGAAAACCCCGGTGATTTCCCGCTGCTCATTCAAGCTGACGTTCAATAAAAAGCTGCGACCCACCCGCAAAGCCACCTCGCGCAGTTCTTCCCAGAGTGGATTGCCCGTGGTCACGCCGAAGACGGCGTTCGGATCGCCGATGTTTTTGAAGCCGTGATTGCTCATGATGCTGCGCAAACCGCCGCAACCGGGGAAGATTCCCTTGATGCCGCCACTGAACCCGGCAAAAAAGTGCGGTTCAATAAACCCGGTGATGATGCGGACATCCGCCTCCGCCAGGTGCCGGTTGATCAGGGCGGGGGTTCCGTCCCGCATCGTTCCGAATTGCTCCAGGGCCGCGGCGTTATCCGATTGATGATTGACCACCCGATAATGGCGGACCACATCCGCAGTTAACAATTGTTCCAACTCGCTTTGGGTGTTGGGGCGGTGGGTGCCGGTTTGATTCAGGAGGAGAATCTGCTTGCGCGGCACTTGGGCCAGATAGTCCAGCAGCCAGGGAATGAGCCTTTCATTCGGCGTGGCGCGCGTCAAATCCGTGAAAGCAATGCAAACTCGGTCACGCGGCTTGATCCATTCGCGCAAGGGCCTGGCACCGATGGGGGAATCCAACGCCGCCCGGACGGCAGTTCTCTCATCCGCCAAACCGGGGTGATGGGTCGGCTCAATGACCGTCGTGCGGTCGTCCGGCAGATTAACCGGCAAATGCCCCTGGCCGTAGGCTAAATTGATTTTCATGGCAACGTTGGCTTGTCCATGGTCGCAAAAAATCGAGGTCAATGAAATGCCATTGTTTCACCGTTTGAACGCTGCGGCTGCACCGTCGAAAACGCGTGACCTGGTCTTTGCACCGGATGCCGTCGGAGTCATCCGGGTCTCACAACTGCGGAATTTGCAGCCGGAAGAATCTTTGCGGAACATTCGTTTGCACCAGATTCGTAAAGATGAAATTACCACCAACGTCAAATTGATTGGTGGCAACGGGTGTCCACTGGTTCAATGGCAACGCAACATTGGTTGAAGTCATTACATTGTAAGTGGCGCCGGCCGTCCCACCGGCGCCGCTCAAAATGAGGTTGCCGCTGCTGCTGACAAAACTGGCGGCGCCAAAAATGGGCGACGCCGGCAATGGCGGTGAAACCACAAGCACGACCTCTCCGGCCGCATTGGTGTTGAGTTCGTAAGTCAAGCCGGCGAAACCGGGCGGCGTGGTGCCCAGAACCGGCTGCCCGCTCAAACTGCCGGTGTAAGTAAACAGGGTATAGTCGCCGGCCCCGAATCCGCCGCCGGCGGTGATGTTCAGTGTGCTGTCAAGGCTCAGATTGCCGGTGACGGCAATGGTGCTGCCGTTGGCGCCAAGAAAAAAATTCTGCATGGTTGAAGCCGGAAACGTGTTTGTGGTTGTCAGCACGCCGCCGTTGAGGGTGATGGGGTTGGCGGTGAACAGATTGGTGCTGCTCATGGATGCGGAGGCGTTGTAAAGGGCCAGGGAGTTGGCGCTGCCCGCCCCGGTAATGGTCTCCACTCCGCCGCCAGGAACGGTGTTGCTGATGGTCAGCCCGGCGTTGCACAGGGTAAACGTGCCGCCGCTGTTGAAATTGAATTGGGAATTAATGATTTGGACGCCATAGACATTGTAAAGGTCGAACGTCTTCGGAGCGTTGTTGGTGATGCAGACAAGGGTGAGATTCGAGATGGGCCATTCCACGGGCCCCCAAATGATGCCGCCAATGTCGCTGCTGCCACCTGATACAATGTTCACATTGCTGATGGTGATGCCGCTCCACTTCGGAGTGGTGGAATTGATCGACTGCCTGGGTTGGGCCAGAACTTCAGCGGTGGTGATTTTATCCGGCGTTCCCGTGACGCTGTAATAGGAATAAATAACTATCGGCAACTGGATGTTGGTCATCGAAATGTTCAAATAATTCAGGTTGGTTACAAAGGAACTTGCGTCCGGATCGCACTTCATGCGGATGCCATTGACCGTGCCGTTGAAGCTGCAGTTGATCACGGTTACGTTCGTTATCCCATCGGTCACCGTGCTGCCGACGGAAACGCCGTGCCCGCTGCCAAAGGCGCAATTGCTGATGACCAGGTTGATGAGCGGGCCGGTCGAACCCAGGGCGATGTCGTCATCGCCGTCGCTGATGTGGCAATTCTCAATCAGGCCATTGGTGCCGACGAAATCGATTCCGTCGGTATTGGGTGAGGTCGAAGGCGCGCTCACCGTGAGATTGCTGATGGTGATGTTGCCCCCGCTGTTTCTGATTCCGCAGTGATGATAGGGCGCATTCTGGAAAGTGATGTCGTGAATGAAAAGCCGGGTGCAGGACAAAAGGTCAAGCAACATAGGGGGGCTGGACTGCTTGTTATAGGGGGCGGGAAGATTGCCGTTGTTAGAGGCAAGAGCGTTCCACCAACCCAGGCCCTGGCCGTCAATCGTGCCGCCGCCGCTGATTTCCAAGTCGTGAACGCTTTTGCAGTAGATGAATGTATAAACGTTGTTGTCTGAGTTGGTGACGGCGACAGGAAAAGTTCCATAGGGCAGCATCTGCAGCTCCGCACCGGCGTCCACTTGCAAATGGATGCTGTTGGACAAATTGATCGGCCCGCTCAAATACGTGCCCGCCGCGGCGGGAAACTCGACCGTGCCGCCGCCCGCTTTGGAGGCCGCGCTGATGGTGTTTGCAATGGCGGTGGTGTTGACCGTTTTCCCATCGCCGACGGCGCCGTAACTGGTGACAAGGAAATTATTGGCAGGGATGATTGGCAAGGGCGGCGGTCCGGCCGCCAGGAAGATATTATCGACATAAAAGGTAGGGATGGTCGTATCAGTGTCGTTCCAGATCCAAATGCCATCGAAGTCCGGCTGGTTGGCCACGCCCAAGGCGGAAAGGGGGATGGAAAACTCCTGCCAGGTGTTTGAGGCCAGGGCTGGCAGCGTGTAAAGGGTCTGATCGACTTGATCGAGCGTTCCTGTCACCGTCAGCACTTGTCCGCCGGAGGTCCCGCCATTGAGCCAGAAGGTCAGATTCGTATAGAGGGCTGAAGAAGACGGCGTGCGCGACAGGTAGAGCGCGCCGTACTCGGTGCAGAAGACACTGATCGAATTGGAAAGGCCTGAAAGCACGGGATTGGTGCTGGCCAGATTGTCGGTTGCCCAGCTATCGTCCATCCACCCATTTTGCAGGGTGTTGGAATAAATAATCTGGTTTGGTATTTGCCCGCAAAGGCATGCTGCCGAAATTTGCAGCAAACATGCGGCCAGGGTCATGGCGCGGCGCCAGGGTGGTTTCATACGCGCCACTGTGTTCCATTTTGAAAATTTAAAAAGACTTTTCGTTATCCGGGAATGGCACTGGATGCAGAAAAAAGCGCACTGAAAAGCAGCAGTTCCAACCACTGGCCTTGGCCATCCACCACCACTTAATACAACTGCTCGCCCACCGCTTTGAGACCGAAAGCGCTGGTGGTCCTTTGGCTGGGGCATCAAAGGGACTCGAACTTCATCCAGCAGAGATTGCCCGGATGCCCTCGCCTTTGCCTGCATTTTATTGCTCGCCGTTGAAAGAGGCGCGATAAAAGCGGGAGGGAAAAGAAACGGCGGCAGTATCGTCAAATTCCACAAATCCATTCACGGCGACATTCGTGGCCAATGGAATCCACTGGGATGGAGAGAGATTCGTCGCAGCTTCGATGACATAGCTGCGACCTGTGGTGCCGCCGAGCTGGAGGAAAATGCCCCCGTTGTTGGTCGCAAGAATGGAGGTGAACTGAGGCGGCACGGCGATGGACAACACACCATTGGAGGTGCCCGCCGGAATCTCAGTGCCAAGCGGGCTGGATGCGATGACATTCGTTAACACCAGCGTTTCGTCCTGATCGGGCGCGTTGGTCGAGATGATAAATGGCACGTAAACCAGCACGCCGTTGGTCATCGGGGAGTTCGAAAACGAGAGCAGCAGGACCCTCAGTATTCCCGGAGATATTTCGTTGTAGTAAATCTGTTGATCCGCGAGGGCACTTCCGCCCACGGGTGCGCCGTTGGTCAGGTAATTCGTCTCATACATGAGATCGAACTGCAGGGACGGGGCGTTGGTGTCGGTGGTGTAATTGATTGCCACCTGCACGGTCGTTCCGGGGGCGCCGGCTGCCGAACCGACTGACAACATCGGTTCAGCCGGCAGCAGTCCGGCGCCAAGCACCAGCGCGAGCAACGCCGTCACCCAACGCCCATGAACAGTAAATCGCACTGAACAGTTTACCTCAACCCACCCACTCTGCAACTCGCCCTAAACGCTAGAGCAACTGCCGTGCGCGATATGTCATCCGGTTATGCGCACGATGGTGTCGCGTGTGGTCCAGGCGGGATCGGGGGCGGGATAGTCCAGGTTGTAGTGCAGGCCGCGGCTCTCGGTGCGGAGCAGGGCGGATTGAATGATCAAGCCGGCCACGGTGGCGATGTTGCGCAATTCCAGGAGATCGCTGTTGACGGTGAAGTCCCAGTAGTAGTCCTGAATTTCCTCCTGCAAGTTGGCGATGCGGGCGTGGGCGCGTTGCAGCCGTTTGTTGGTGCGCACGATGCCGACGTAATCCCACATCATGCGCCGGATTTCATCCCAATTATGGTTGATCACCACCAATTCATCGACGTCGTGCGCACTGCCGGATTGCCAGGGAGGAATGGTCTCGGTGGAATCGGGGTCGGGAGACCGGCTGAGAAGTTCGGCGGCGCGATGGGCGCAGACCAGGGCTTCGAGAAGGGTGTTGCTTGCGAGGCGGTTGGCCCCGTGCAAGCCAGTGCAGGCCACTTCCCCCACGGCGTAAAGACCCGGAATGTCCGTCTGGCCGTCCACATTGGTCATCACTCCGCCGCATTGATAATGCGCCGCGGGCACAACCGGTATCGGTTCCTTCGTGATGTCCACGCCAAGTCCCAGGCAGGTCGAGTAAATGTTTGGAAACCTTTCCTTGATGAACTCAGCGGGCTTGTGCGTGATGTCCAGGAAGACATGGTCCGCGCCGCTCTTCTTCATTTCGGTATCGATGGCCCGGGCCACGATGTCGCGCGGGGCCAGCGATTTGAGCGGATGATATTTGTCCATGAAGGCGACTCCCGCGCCGTCTTTCAACACGCCTCCTTCGCCCCGGACGGCTTCGCTGATGAGAAACGATTTCGACTTGGGATGGAACAGGCAGGTGGGATGAAACTGGACAAATTCCATGTTGGCGATGGCCGCGCCCGCGCGGTAGGACATGGCCACGCCGTCGCCTGTCGCGATGTCGGGATTGGTGGTGTAAAGATAAACTTTGCCGCTGCCGCCGGTGGCCAGGAGCACGGAGCGCGCGGCGAAGGTCTCGACCGTGTTCCTGGTTTTGTCCAGGACATAGGCGCCGAGGCAGCGATTGGCCGAAGGAGCGGTTCCGGACTGGCCTTGAATTTTGCGGCTGGTGATGAGGTCGATGGCGAAATGATTCTCGAATATTTCGATGTTGGGCTGGGCGGCGATGGCATTGAGCAAGGCCCGTTCGATCTCGCGCCCCGTTACGTCCTGGTGGTGGAGGATGCGCCGCTTGGTATGGCCGCCTTCTCGGCCCAGGTCCAATTCGCGCACGCCATTGACCACCCGCTCAGAGAACTTCATGCCGACTTCGATCAGCTCGGCAACGCAGGCGGGGCCTTCCTTCACAATGGCGCGCACCACGTCCTCGTGGCAAAGCCCGGCCCCGGCAGTCAGCGTGTCGCGCACGTGGATCTCAACCGCGTCCTCCTTGCTCATGACGGCGGCAATGCCGCCCTGGGCGTAATTGGTGTTGGATTCCGCGCTGGTTTTCTTGGTGACAATGGCCACGCGCCCGAGCGGCGCGACCTTCAAGGCAAAGGAAAGTCCCGCAATGCCGCTGCCCAGGACCAAAAAATCAAAACGTTTCATAGACGGGCGTTGTCGATCAATCGTGTTTTGCCAACGAAGACGGCCAGGGCCATCTGAGTTCCCTTTCTGACTTCGCGCGCTTTTTGCAGACTGTCCGGTTCATAAAACGCAATGTAATCAGGGCGCGCCTCCGGCTCCAAGGCGATGAGGCGGCGCAGTTGTCGTTCCACTTCGCTGGCGGAGGCCGGACCTCCGGCGGCGCGCTTCCGGGCCGCTTGAATGGAACGCCAGAGCACTGTGGCCTGCCGGCGTTGCGCGGGGGAAAGGTATTTGTTGCGCGAACTCATCGCCACCCCGTCCGCTTCACGCACGGTCGGGGCCACGATGATTTTCACCGGGAAATTCAGATCGCGCACCATGCGCCGGATGATGGCGCTTTGTTGAAAATCCTTTGCGCCAAAAATGGCGACGCCGGGGCGGACGATCTGGAACAACTTGGCCACCACGGTTGCCACACCGCGAAAGTGGATCGGGCGCGAAGCCCCTTCCATGCCTTTGGAGAGCGTTTCTTCCGTCACCCATGTGCTGAAGCCCGCGGGGTACATCTCCCGGGTCGCCGGCGCGAAGACGACGTCCGCTCCCGCCTCGCGGCATAGCTTTTTGTCCCGATTGAGGTCGCGCGGATACTTGGAGAAATCTTCGCCGGGGCCGAATTGGGTGGGGTTGACGTAAATGCTGACCACGATGAAGCCCTTGGGGCCGGCGCATTTCCTGGCTTTCCGAACCAGGCTCAGATGGCCGCGATGCAAAAAGCCCATCGTGGGCACGAAGGCGACCGGCGCGCCAGTGCGCTGCCAATGCCGGGCGAGCCGCTGCATGGCGGCAATTGTCTTGACGATCCGCATGTTGAACCCTTGGGGAAAATCCGCGCGCTGGCAATGCAATTCTTCGTTTGCGCCGCGTCGTCGTCACTCCATTTTGATTCTCCAGACCCGGTGCGGGGCATCAAACCCGCGATGGCGAATTTCCATGGGCTGGGGGTTGTATCCGCCTTGTTGGATAAAGCGAACGGTTTCAGGACGATCATGAATTTCATCCGAGAAGGCCAAATCGCCTCCCTGGCAGCATTCGACCATCCGCGCCGCCAAGTTTACCGTGGTGCCAAAGAAATCAAGTTTGTCATTCGCATTGACAGCCAGGCAAGGGCCGACATGCAAGCTGCATTTGAGCAGCAAATGGTCCGCCGAACCTGATTGAGCGGCGGAAAGCTGCTGGAAGCCCTCCCGGACCGCAGCCAACGCCTCATCGACCCGGCTGAAAACCGCCATCACGGCATCGCCGATTGTTTTGACGACAGTGCCGTGATGCGAACTGATCGCCCCGGTCAGGACTGAAAAGTGGTCCCGCACCAAGGCGTAGGCGGGACCGTCCCCCCGGCCATGATAGAGCGCGGTCGATCCCCGCAAATCGGTGAACAGAATCACTTGCGAACCGATGGTGACTTGTTCGCTGGGAGATATGACCTCTCGAGCGAACAGTTCGCGGAACTCCTGCCAGTTTGTGGCGCGGGCCGCCGTCAATATATCGTCGCTCCACTCCGTCTGTTGCCAGCTTAACAGCACTGGAAATGAATTGGGATTGGCCATCAGGGCCATGCGGGGTTGTCCGCCTGGGGGGCCGGCAGTGAGTCGAAAACCCGCCGGCTCGCATGAAAAGCTTGCGGTCGAGTTCAGCGCCACATCAACTCCTGACTGCAAGGTCAAGGGTTCCCTGACTTGGGGAGAGAAGAGGCGCAAGGGCTGCGTCGAGTCAGGCATCTGGCAAAGCCGCTCCTCGCGCGGCTCGAGCCAGGTCTGGCATACCACGTGCGGTTTGCCGCCCGGACCGACCAGGCAAAAAGTTTGTTCCTGGCACGGACGCACGGCCCGATTGACCGCGAACTTCAGTTCAACCGACTTGTCAAATTCCGCATCGAATTTGATCTGGCAAACGTCACAGTGGCTCGTCCGCTTCAGTTGCGCCAGCGAAGTGGCCGGGGTATCGCGGGTGGATCGGCAATTCGGGCAAAGCACTTCCCATCGGAAGTCCAGCAAGCCGCAACGTGTCGCATACAAGAACAGCCTCAAGACATCCCATGGGTCCTCATTCCAATTCCTGGCGATGACGAAAGGGCGGATATGCGTCATTTCGACGTCGGGCGCTGCGCGGAGGAACGCTTCTAATTTTTGGATCAACCCAGCCGGT
>Ga0187851_10004443_pt1 | contig 11435 bp, 9 predicted proteins | sample June2016WEW_6_10_FD_132997 | JGI IMG/M metagenome (GOLD analysis project Ga0187851, IMG submission 132997) | Peatland microbial communities from SPRUCE experiment site at the Marcell Experimental Forest, Minnesota, USA - June2016WEW_6_10 | ecosystem: Environmental > Terrestrial > Soil > Wetlands... | reverse complement strand
CCACGTTCCCATTATTGCTCGAACACGAGGTCCCCTGGCTGGCGCAGTAGAAGTTCTCCAGCTTCCATAACGATCCGCTCGCCGTCGCCTCCATCGCCGACGTCTGAAGGCGGTTGTTCAGCGCGAGCGTCTCCAGCAGCCCGTTGCCCAGCGTGGTCTGCCGCTGGTAGGGCTGATAGGCGACGTTGGTCACGTAATTGACAGCAGTCCCACCGGCAGGGACGCCAGACGCCGTGGTCACCCGCCCCGCGCCATCATACCCATAGGTCAGGTGGCGGCCGGAAGGATACCAGATGTCGGTCAGGTGGCCCGCCGCGTCGTACACGTAGCCGGCGCCGGGGTTGTTCGGATTATTGAATGAATAGGTTGCGCCGTCCGTGGTCTGGCTGCTCCACTGGACCAGCCCCAGCGCCTGGTGCAGGTACGCGCTGGAAGAGGTCGTGTTGCCCACCCCCATCAGGTACCCCTTTTCGCCGCTCGCGGCAGAGGTCGAGCAACCCCCGCCCGAGTACGTCTGCCCGTCGTAGCAGAATTGCACCGCGGGCGTGCCCAGGGAACTCGCATAGCTCTTCGTCTGCACGCGATTCAGCGCGTCGTAGGTCATAGTGACCGTGGGGTTGGAGGTGAGCCCGTAGGGACGGACGAGAGTTCTGCGATGCCGGCGGGGAGTCCTCAGTGGAATGGTGCAATTCGGCGCTGTCCCTGGTTTTCCTGGTTTTCCTCTCTGGTTTTCCAACCAATTACCCAATTGTGTTGAGAGCTATCCGCACATAGGGCCGCGAGCGTCGCCGTTTTCCGTATTCACCGCACTCCCTAACAGAGTTTACGCAGTGTTTTCAATTACTTGCCCGCTTCATCCCCAAAGCTCTTCCCAACCCGCCTGCTACTCTGAAACTGGGTACCCCTCCCCGGAGGAGAAAGGAATCGCTTCCTCCCAGCCCTGGCAAGGCCCAAATAGGTCCATGCCGGCACGGAAAACACATATGCCATCCCATCCCCGCAGGCGCCTCGCTCGATCTGATAGCTCCGCCCAATTGGGTTCGTTCCGCAACTTCGCCGGAGTTCCCAATTGGGTTCGTTCCGCGACTTCGCCTGAGTCCCAATTGGGTTCGTTCCGCAACCTCGCCCGAGTCCCCAATTGGGTTCGTTCCGCAACTTCGCCCGAGCCCCAATTGGGTTCGCTCCGCAGCTTCGCCCGAGTCCCCAAATTGGCTTCGTTCCGTTACCTGGCCCCCCTGATCCGCGGAAGGCCCCCTATAGCCGCCTTGTCGAAGATGGCAATCGCTTGTTTCTTCGAAAGAAGAGCAGGCCCAGGGGAATTCGCGCGGACCAGGACGCTTGCGAGGAATCCGGTTAGAATGAAGGCGCCCTACGAGGGAGATTATGAAGCTGCTCGTATCCTTGACCGCAATTCTGTTTGCTATGCCTGCCATGGCCCAGCAGAAGCCCGGATGGAAGCTCACTTTTCAGGACGAGTTCGCTGGCGCCCGCCTGGATCTCTCCAAATGGAACCCCGAAGACCCATGGGGCAAGGTGCGAAATCGCGAGTTGCAGGCCTATGTGAAGGATGCCTTTGACGTGCGGGACGGCATCCTTCATATCAAGGCCGAGAAGCGTCCCGCCGAATATGACGGCGCCGCACGCCAGTACACCTCGGGGATGATGACCACCTACCGCAAGTTCTCCCAGAAATTCGGATGGTTCGAGATCCGCTGCCGCGTCCCCAAGGGCAACGGCCTTTGGCCGGCCTTCTGGCTGCTGCCCGATTCGTTGGCCTGGCCTCCGGAAATCGACGTGCTGGAGGACCTCGGCGAAGACACCCGGACCGCCTACTTCACCAACCACTTCACCGGACCGGATGGCCGGCACCGCTCCAAAGGATCGGGCAAAGTGGCGACTCCCGACCTTTCCGCCGATTTCCACACCTACGCCGTCGAATGGAGCGCGGACGCGATCATCTGGTTTTTCGACGGCGTGGAGAAGTTCCGTTCCGGTCAGGGAGTTCCGCAACAGCCGATGTACCTGCTGGTGAACCTGGCCATTGGAGGGGCCTGGCCCGTGCCGCCGGACGAGTCCACGCCCTGGCCGTCCTCCTTCGATGTGGATTACGTGCGCGTCTACGCAAGAGTAGCGGCCAAATAGCAGCCCTTTTTGACGCGGAGACGCGGGGACGCGGAGAAAAGCAAAAGTCAAGACCCGACAACACGGCCTCAACGGTCGATTCGCACGGTCGCCTTCTCCAAAGCCGCGCGGTCGAGTTCCACACCCAGCCCCGGTTTGGCCGAGGCGTGGACGTATCCGTCCTTTTCCACGCGGAACTTGTCGATGATGTACGGCCGGTCGCTGGAGCCTTGCGGGACGGTCATCTCGAACCACACGTTGTTGGGCATGGCCAGCTCGCAGTGGAAGTGGACCGCGTGATCGAAGGCCCCGCCCCAGTTGTGCGGCGCGCACTCCATGCCGAACAGCTCCGCCATGTGCGCGATTTTCATGCCGCCGGTGATGCCGCCCACGTTGTCCACGATGAAGCGCACCACGTCCATCGCGCCGCGCCGGATGTACTCGGCGAAATCGTAGGGAGAAAAGATGAACTCGCCGACGTGGATGGGGATGTCGAGCGCCTGATTCAACTGCACCAGGCCCTCGATATCCTTGGTGGGAACGGGGTCTTCGTAGGCCACATAACCCAGATCCTGGAGCACGCGGCCCACTTTGAAGGCTTCCTCGCGCGTGTACACGCCCACCGGATCGTTGAGCAGGGTGAAATCGTCGCCGGCGGCCTTGCGGACGGCCTTGGCCACCTCGATATCCAGCTTGTAGTCGTGGCCGCCGTTGGGCGAGGGCGGATGAATCTTGTAGGCTGTGAACCCTTGCGCTTTGATCAGCTTCACCTCGTTGACGAAGTCCTCGATGGCGGCGTGGTGTTGCGAGCTGGCGTAGGCTTTCACCTTGTCGCGGTAGGCGCCGAGGATGCGATAGACCGGCAGGTTCACGGCCTTCCCCAGGGCGTCCCACAGGCAGTTATCGATGGCCGACGAGTAAGAGAGCTGGCCCAGGCGGCGCTGCTCCGGCGCCCACTGGGAAGTGAACGAGGGCAGATCGAGCACACTCTTCCGAACCAGCGCCCGCCGGGCGTATTCAAGCCAGCCCAGGTTGCTCCAATTGGGATGCCAGTATCGGTCTCCCAGTGTGTAATTGCCTTCGATGCCGCTTTCGGTGACCACGCCGGCCATGCGCTCCGCGCCGCCGGAGCCGATGTTATAGACGCGAACCTCCTTGATGGCGAGGTTGGGCAGGTCGCTCGGTTTTACGCCTACGGCTTGCGCGGCGGCAATGGCGGGATTGGCGGCGGCGACGGCGCCGAGGAAGCCCCGGCGGGAGACGGTTTCGTTGGTCATGAAGCCTCGCTTACATCGGCGGTCTGACGTGCGTCCCGGCGACTCGCGACGCAAGCCACGCTCACATGCTAATCGGAGGCGGGAGCCATTTCAAGGCGCGATTATGCGGTTGGTGGGTCGATTGTGATTAGGCGAATGGCCCTTCTTCGAGTTTTTCTGGTGGGCTGCGCGGCGGCGATTGCCGCGGCGGCCCAGACGCCCCAGCCAAAGCGTTGCGCAACCTGGAATACTCGTGTCCGGAAAGCGGCCCGCTTGGCTGGTCAGCGAGTTCGCAGACGCAGTGTTGCGGAAGTCGGCAGGCGGGGCTATTATTCCCCAGGCTGCAAATACCCGACCAGCGGAATATCGGTCCGCGGAAAGTCAGCGCCCTTCGAGAGCACCGGTTCGTGGCTCACTTTCGCGAGCGCGTAGACGCAACAGTCGCCGAGGTTCAGTTGGGCCGGATGCCGGCCTTTGCCGTACTTGCGCCAGGCGCGCACTGCTGCTTGGGCCTGCCGCGAATCGAGCGGCACAATCTCCGTGCGGGCGTCGAACACGAACAGTTCCAGGTCCGCGCCGGCGTCCGGGCCGTACCATCCCTCAAGAACCATGGCCGCTTCCACAACAGTAACCGCCGATACCAGGCGCCTATCGGCCTTGCCGAGCGCCCCCAGCATCGCGTCGCGCTCCGGTTCGGCTTTCAGAATGGCGACCAAGGCGGACGTGTCAATCACCATGGCTAGCGGGAACCCCAAATTCGTCGTAGCCCACCAACTCATCGTCCGAGCGCGCGTCGAGTACGGGCCTGGTCGAACAGCGGTCGGAGATCTCACGGAGTTTTTCGATCCATTCCGGATCTGACCGGGCACGTTGTTCGCGCTGCAAACGCTCCCGTAACGAATAGCGAACCGCGTCAGTGAGCGTTTCTCCAGTCAGGCCGGCCACTTGGCGGGCCAGTTGGTAGACCTCCGGGTCCTTGATGTTGAGCGGCAAGCAATCCTCCAATCCTCCTAAGTATACCTCAGTCCTCCCCACCAGAGTCTGGGCGAACCGATTCGTAAGGGGCTTAGAGTTCTGGAGCTGGCGGAGGGATTTGAACCCCCGACCCTCTGATTACAAATCAGATGCTCTACCAACTGAGCTACGCCAGCTTTAGAATCAATAGGTTAGAGCGGAAAAGCCCAAATTTGAGCCTCTCAGCAAGGGCAATGAAGCCGTTTCAACCAGTCGTCTATTCAAGAACGAGTATACCTCGCGTTTCAAGCCCAAAGGGATCATCCGAATCAGAGTCAGCGCGGCAGACCCGCTCATGCCGCTCTCATGGTACCTAGCGCGGCCCCTCCAAAAGCGGTAGAAAACTTTTATTCTAATTTCAAATCCTACCGCCGAAATAACACTTTGAAGTTCGCGGTTGTGCAGCCGGGATGATTGGCCGGGGCGACGTGGCCGCGTTTCCGATTTGCGATTTCGAAGAAGACCCATGCCGACCCTCTCTTCGTCGCGCTCCGATGCGAGCCGCGAAACAGACGCCAGTGAACAGGCCAGGATTTGGGGATGCCTGTCCAAATTGCCTGCCTTTTCTCCCTCCGCTTTGCGGCTGCTGAGTATCTCGACCGATAGCGACTCCGCCATGGAGTCCTTCTCCGAGTCCTTCAGGTCCGATCCAGCGCTAGCCGCCGATCTCCTGGTGGCCGCGAACTCGGCCGAGTTCGCCTCGAGTTGCCGCATCGAAACGATTCGTCACGCGCTCACCTTCCTCGGTCTGGACAGGGTTCGGTCGTTGGCGTCCACGATCGCCCTCAGAATAGCCATGCGTACTTCGCACCGTAAGGAAGATGTGCGCCCGGTGTGGGCGCACAGCATCGCGGCCGCCGTGGTCGCCGAGGAACTTGGGACTATCCACAAAATGCCGGAACTGTACACGGCGGCGCTGATGCACGATCTGGGCCGGTTGGGACTGCTCCTGGCCGCTGGATCAAGGTACGTGGAAGTCCTCTCGTCGACGTTTGACGACATAGAAGAGTCGAACCGGCTGGAAAAAGTGCTTTTTGGGATAGATCACTGCCAGGCTGGAGTAATGCTCGGGCGGACCTGGAGTTTTCCGGCCGGCCTCCAGGCGCATATGGGCGCTCATCACGAGAGCGTCTTGTCGGGGGCGCCCCGGCAGTTCGTCCAGACGGCCTGTCTGGCGGCCGATTTCCTGGGATATCCGGAAGTGCAGCGGCGCGATCTGGAGCTGACGGCGCCGGTGTGGGAAAAGACCGGACTCTCGATGGACCGCATCCGCGAGAAGATAGTTCAGCGCACGGCTCTTCTCGACGCGTAGTCCCCGGCGCCGCACGACGCCGGCGCGGGCGCGTTTGATTCTCAAGCCGCAAATAGGCCAGAATCCAGTTTGGGGGTTGCTTCCAAGAAAACTGTCATGGCGCCTATCCGGCTTTCCACTGCTGAAGTCATTGTCTTGGGATTGCTCGTTTCCGGGCTGGTCTCGACCGTTCGTTTGATCGCGCAGGCGCCGAAGCCGCCAGTGGCGCCGGTTTACGAGCGCCGCGAGACGCGGCACGGGACCACCGTGATCGACCCCTACTACTGGCTGCGTGAGAAATCGAACCCCGAGACCATCCGGTATCTGGAGGCTGAGAACGCCTACACCGAGGCCATGACCGCGGCGTTGCGACCCTTCGAAAACGCGCTCTACGACGAGATGCTGGCGCGCATCAAGCAAACCGACCTGAGCGTTCCGGCGCGGCGCGGCGATTCCCTCTACTATTCCCGCACGGAGGAGGGCAAGCAGTATCCCATCCAGTGCCGCCGCAAGGGTTCGATGACCGCGCCCGAGGAAATCCTGCTCGATCTGAACGAGTTGGCCGGCGGGCGGAAATTCGTGGGGCTAGGCGCGTTCTCTCTCAGCGACGATCAGAACCTGCTGGCATACTCCATCGACTACGCCGGTTTCCGGCAGTACAACCTGTATGTGAAGGACCTGCGCACGGGCCGTACGCTGCCGGACACCATCGAGCGCGTCACCTCGGCGGAATGGGCGGCCGATAACAAGACGCTTTTCCTGACCACCGAGGACGCCGTTACCAAGCGCTCGGACAAGCTGTGGCGGCATGCGCTGGGCGAGGCCGCATTCGAGCCGCTCTACGAAGAGAAGGACGAACTGTACGACATTTCGATCTCCAAGACGCGCGACAGGAAATACCTGCTGTTGGAAATCGGGGCCACCGATACCACCGAGTGCCGCTATCTGCGCGCGGACCGCCCGTCCGACAACTTCGCCGTCTTCCTGCCGCGCGAGAAGAAGCACCGTTATTACGTGGACCACCGCGAGGGCCTCTTCTATATCCGGACCAACAAGAACGCGGTGAACTTCCAGGTGGTCACCGCGCCGGAGGATAATCCCGCGCCCGAGAACTGGAAGACCTTCATCGCCCATCGGGACGATGCGCTCATCGCGGGGATCGACCTCTTCCGGGACTTCGCCGTGGCCATCGAGAAATCCGAGGCCCTGGATCGCCTGCGCATTCATAACTTCCGGACCGGCGCCTGGACGGCCATCGAGTTTCCGGAGAAGGTCTACGCGGCTTCCCCGGGCGTGACGCCTGATTTCGAATCGGCCGCCTATCGCTACAACTACCAGAGCTTCTCGACGCCGCCCAGCGTCTACGACTACGACGTCCGGAGCGGCGAATCCACCCTGTTGAAACGCCAGGAGACGCTGGGCGGCTACGACCCGTCCCAATATGTCTCCGAGCGCCTGTGGGTGACGGCGCACGACGGGCAGAGAGTGCCGGTCTCCATGGTCTATAAGAAAGGCTTCCGGCGCGACGGCAGCCGGCCCCTGCTGCTCTACGGTTACGGTTCCTACGGCATCGGCATGCCGGTGAACTTCAGCAGCGACCGGGTGAGCCTGCTCGACCGCGGCGTGGCCTACGCCATCGCGCACATACGCGGCGGCGATGAAATGGGGGAAAAGTGGCGCCTGGACGGCATGCTCATGAACAAGAAGAACACCTTCCAGGACTTCATCGATTGCGCCGAATATCTGACGAAGGAAAAGTGGACTTCCAAGGATCGGCTCCTGATTGAAGGCCGCAGCGCCGGCGGCCTGCTGATGGGGGCGGTGGTCAACATGCGCCCGGACCTGTTCCGCGCGGTCCACCTGGGCGTGCCGTTCGTGGACGTGATGAACACCATGATGGACGCAACGCTGCCGCTCACCGTGGGCGAGTACCTGGAGTGGGGCGACCCCAACGGGAAGGCGGCATACGACTACATGAGATCGTATAGCCCGTACGACAATCTCGCCGCGCGCGCGTACCCCGCCATGCTGGTCACCACCAGCCTGAACGACAGCCAGGTGATGTACTGGGAGCCGGCCAAGTATGTGGCCCGGCTGCGCACGCTCAAGACGGACGGCAATCCCCTGCTGCTCAAGATCAAGATGGACCCCGCCGGCCATAGCGGCGCATCGGGCCGCTACGACAAGCTGCGGGACCAGGCCTTCGAATACGCCTGGCTATTGAGCCAGGTGGGGATAAACAAGTAAGCGCGAGCCGATAGAGCAGCCGCCCGCGTCTCTGCGTCGAAAGGCTGCCGCGGGCGGATCGCGAATCCGTCGGTGGGGTTGATCTTGGGTGCGCTATCCCTTATAGTGAATCAGGTTTCTAAGCCTGAATTTCTGGTGAGCCGGCATTTGCGGCTGGAAGGAGAACGGATGGAAAACGAAATAGTGAGTTCCCAGACCACGCGGCGAGCGTTCCTGGGAGCGGCTGCCATGACAGCGGCCTCATACAATCGAGTGCTGGGCGCGAATGATCGCATCGGCATCGGTCTCATCGGCTTCGGGCTGATAGGAAAACAGCACATGGCCGATTTCAAGGGATTCAAGGACACCGAGGTGCTCGGCTTGTGCGACGTCTATAAGCCACGCGTGGACGAAGGCCTGGCTTATGTCGGAAATCCCAATTGCAAGGGGTACAGCGATTTCCGGAAGATGTACGATAACAAGGACATCCAGGGCGTCATCGTCGCCACCCCGGACCACTGGCATGCGCTGCTCACCATCATGGCCTGCGCCGCCGGCAAGGACGTTTACTGCGAAAAGCCCATGACCCTGGTGGTGGACGAAGGCAAGTGGATGATCCAGGCCGCCCGCAAGTACAAACGCATCGTGACCGTGGGGACCCAGCGCCGCCAGGGCGCGGGCGTGAAGGCGGCCAAGAAAGTGGTCGAGGCCGGCACGCTCGGCAAGATCCACTCCATCCGCCTGTCCTTTACGCGCAACATTTACCCGGGCTTCGGCAAGACCCCCGTCACCGCTCCGCCTCCCGGATTCGACTACGACATGTGGCTCGGACCGAACCAGAAGACGCCCTATCAGAACCACCGCGGGATATACCACTTCCGCTGGTTCTGGGATTTCTCGGGCGGCCAGATGACCAACCTGGGTGCCCATCAGATCGACCAGATTCTGTGGCTCATGGACGCCAAGATGCCCACCCTGGTCATGTCCGAGGGCGGACGCTACGCCTTGGACGACGACGACGGCGATACCCCGGACACGCAGGACGCCATCTGGGTGTTCCCCGGCAAGAACGGCGCCAAGGGCTTCACCATGGCCGCGACTGTGCGCGAAGCCTGCTCCGGACCCCGCGACGCGGGCGGCGGCGGACAGGTCTACATGGGCACCAAGGGCACCATGTCCGTCAGCGGCAACTATACCGTCACTTCGGAAATGAAGGGCGATCCGGTCAACGACATTCCGCGGTTCCAGGGGCACCCGATCGGCGGTCCGGTCTACACCAACACGCCGCGGACGCCCTGGCTGCCCGAGTACGCCGACACGGCTGCGACCGGCCGGGGCGGCGGCGGCGGTGGCGCTGGAAGAGGGGCCGGCCGTGGGGCCGGTGGAGCAGGCGCTGCCCCTGGCGCCGGCGCGCAGGGCCGCGGAGCCGCTCCCGCCGCTGGGGCTGGAGTGGCTACCGATAGCCGCTATGGCCTTACCGCTACCGGCGCGGATCCTACCATGACGCTCAATGAGCGCGACTGGCTGGATTGCATCAAGAGCCGCAACCGGCCGTTCTGCGAAGTGGAAGACGGCCACAAGGTGGCCACCGTCTGCAACCTGGCCAACGTGTCCCTTCGCCTCCACCGCTCGCTTAAATTCGACCCGGATAAGGAAGTGGTGATCGGCGACGCGGAAGCCGCCAAGATGTGCACCAAGACCTACCGCGCGCCTTGGGATGCAGCTCTGAAGGCTTGCGTAAAGGTTTAGGAATCAAGGGCAGGCCGCGATCCGCGCGGTCTCCCTGGAAGACCGCTCCCTTACGGTCGCGGCTCGCCAGATTGCTAACGAGCCGCGACCGTGAGGGAGCGGTCGCTATGTCGAAGCGAGTCCCGCCCCCTATTTCTGCCTAAGGTACGAATCGTCCCCCTTGATCCAATCCTCCCGTATGGGCGAGAAGAGCTCGATAATCACGGTGTCTTCCAGGGCCTCGTTGCCGTGCGGCACATCGGGATCCACGTGTAGGAAGTCGCCCGCGGAGAGTTCCTTGATCTCACCATCCAGGTTGAAGCGCACCTTGCCCGACTGAATGATCGTAATCTGATCGTTGATATGGTGGTGCATGGCCACCACGTTGCCCTTGTCGAAGCGAAAACGGGCCATCGTAATGTTCTTGCCGTGCAGGGCCTTCCGCCCGGCCAGGGGGTTAAGAACGTCTTCCGGAATGTCGTTCCAGGTGAAGGTTTGCATGGCGGCATGGTAGCACATGGCTCGCCGGTTGACGCCGCGCGGCGCGTGGGTTTTCGACCTGCCGCCGGCTTCCTTGCCGGGACTCCAGGTAAGAGAGCCGACCGCCGGCATCACCGAATCGCGCCCGCCCCTCCCGGCATCGTAAAATAGGATCAGCAGTAGACACGAGGAGGGGGTTCCAACCATGTCTAGAAAAATCGCGTTTGTCGGTCTCGGCATCATGGGCCGGCCCATGGCGCGTAACCTTTTGAAAGCAGGCCACCGCTTGGTGGTTTACGACCTGAATCCCGCTTCCGTCGCAGATCTCATGGCAGCCGGCGCGGCCCGCGCCGCCTCGGCCCAGGATGCCGCCGCGCGCTCCGACCTGGTCATCACCATGCTGCCCGACGGGCCCGACGTGGAGAAGGCCATCCTCGGCCCTGGCGGCGTGCTCGAAGGAACGCGCCGGGGAGCTTATGTGGTGGACATGAGCTCGATCAGTCCGATGGTTTCCCAGAAAATCGGCGCCGCCTGCGAGAAAAAGGGCGTCGAGTTTCTGGATGCGCCGGTCAGCGGCGGGGAGCCGAAGGCCATGGACGGCACGCTGGCGATCATGGCGGGCGGCAATCCGGACGCCTTCGAGCACGTGCGGCCGGTGCTCGAAGCCATGGGTTCGAGCATCACCCTCACGGGCCCAGTGGGCGCCGGCAACGTCACCAAACTCGCCAACCAGATTATGGTGGCCTGCAACATCGCCGCCATGGGAGAAGCGCTGGTGCTGGCCACCGCCGCGGGCCTAGATCCGGAGGTGGTCTTCCACGCCATCAAAGGGGGCCTCGCGGGCAGCGCGGTCCTCAACGCCAAAGCCCCCATGGCGATTGCCCGCAACTTCAAGCCCGGTTTCCGCATTCGGCTGCATCAAAAGGACTTGCGCAACGCCCTGCTGGCCGCTGAAGAGCTCAAAGTCCCCCTGCCTTTCACCAGCCTGGTGCAGTCGATGATGGTTTCGCTGATGAATGAGGGCAAAGGGGACTACGACCACGCGGCCATCGTGACGGCGATTGAAAGGCTGGCGGGCGTGGAAATCGCCAAGCCCAAGGCCGGCGAACCCGGATGGATGGGCATGGCGGCGGACTAGCGCGCATGTCACAGGCGTTCCGACGCAAGGAATCCGGGTTAGAATCAAGTAAGTAGAGTGTCGGGGCGTAGCGCAGCCTGGTAGCGCACCTGCCTTGGGCGCGTAACCCCGTCTTCCAATCCTTCCATCCCTTCTTCCTGTCTTCCTTAACTTTCAACAATTTAGGGAATCTGCTTTCGCT
>Ga0187851_10004441_pt1 | contig 11438 bp, 10 predicted proteins | sample June2016WEW_6_10_FD_132997 | JGI IMG/M metagenome (GOLD analysis project Ga0187851, IMG submission 132997) | Peatland microbial communities from SPRUCE experiment site at the Marcell Experimental Forest, Minnesota, USA - June2016WEW_6_10 | ecosystem: Environmental > Terrestrial > Soil >... | reverse complement strand
CGGCGCGGGCGCGGCGGCGCGCAACGCTCCCCCAGCTTCGTTGTGAGCAGCTACTCGAAACGAACGAAGCAGCCACCGGATGAGTCACGCACGCCGGCTGCCGAACTTTTTACACAATCAAATCACTTCTTATGTTCGGGTTCCGCAAGACAGCGTGTAACACCGGACGGCCGCCCCTGCCCAGTCGCGGGCACAGAGACCTCATCTGGTCACGGAGCAAGCGGCAGATTCAACAAGCTGGCGGCCATGGCTTATTTCCAGCGATGAAATCAGCACTTGCGTTTAAGGTAAACGTCCGGCTGGATCGTCTTAAAAAGCGGCAGCATCGGCGAGGTTCCGAATGGAATGGACCGTTCGCGCTTCGGCTGATCCCTTGCCAACGATCTCTACGATGGGCGGATCTTGTGTCTTGCCATCGATCGCAATACCGGCTCCGAGCCTTCGTGCCAGTGCTGCCTATTCCGGCCCCAGGTCCACGGCCGCCACATGCAGCCCCATAGCCTTGGCATACTGGATCGCAACGTGGCCTAACCCGCCGCCCGCCCCCGAGATCACCACCCACTCGCCCGGCCGCGAATTGGCTGGGAGATTTTATGAAGCCTTCAGTTCTGTGCTTCGACAACCAGTTTCTGGGCACGGTGAAAAAGGTCGAGCCGGCGCTGCTTCTGGGCTTCCACCTCGGCGGCGGACAGAGTGGCAGACTGTCGTTCGACTAGGTCGGCGAGGCGCTTGTTGAAAGACACGTCCAAAGCAGCGACGGCAGCCTGCGCCTTGGGCAGCACCTCGTGGAAGTGCTCGACCTCTTCTACCGCGCGCTCGGGGTGGTAGCCGAGCCGGTTGCCGGATTGCATAGCCTCGACGAGCAGATCAGGCGAAGCGGAGACAGGCGAGGTTTGCTGTAGCGCGTCGTAAGCCGCGCGCAAGCGGGTCATGCGGCCGGCGAAACCATCGAGTTCGTTGCGGCGTGCGGTGAGGCCGGCGGCCCGGCGAACTTCGATCGTGACTTTCGCCGCGACGTTTTCCGACGGGACAGGGATAATCGTGGTGAGGGTGTTGCCGATAAAAGACCAGCCTCTCTCGCCGGGTGAGGCAGCGCGTTTCACCAGTGCTCCATTGACGGTGACTGCAGCGGGCGGCCAATCCGCTGGCAGGCGCAGCTCATAGGCGCGCGCCAGCAGCATACCGGGAAACCTGCCTTGGACGGGACCGATCTCTACTCGGAGCGTATGCCCTGACTGAGTGGCCTTGACGGGTGTGTGGGTGAAGGCGCCTCGCTGGTATTCAACGGCTACGCCTGAGTCCTCGTAGACGGAATAGGTGGAACTGGTGGCGGGCTGGAGCGGCCATACATTCACGATGAGCGGATCGACAGGCTTTTCGCCGGTGTAGCGCATCGGCGGTTGCATGGGCACGATGGCACCCGCACGAAGATAAACCGGAACCTGGTCAATCGAAAAGTTGCGGGAGAAGCTGCTGCCGGCTTCGTCCGCGACCCTGAACTGTTTGCCGGTTGGCCACTCAAACCATTCGCCCTTCGGCAGCCAGACATTTTCAGCAGAAAGGCCGGTGATCTTGTCGGCGGCAGTGGCTACGGGCGCAGCCAGAATCTGATCGCCGAAAACATATTCGCCTTTGCTGGTGTAGGCTGCGTCGGCATCGGGCCAGTCGTAATAGAGAGGACGGTAGAAAGCGATGCCGGTGTCGAAGGTTTTCCGGGCTTCGGTGTAGGTATAAGGCTCGAGGGCGTAGCGAAGCTGATAGGCGGAGCGGAGAATATCAGAGTAAGGCTCCGGGTAGGCCCAGGGCCGGCGCTCGGCATCGGGGTTCTTAGTGGTGTGGGTGCGAAGGATAGGACTGAATCCGCCGAACTGGACCCAGCGGGTGTAGAGCTCGGGATCGACGCCGCCGGGAAGGTGACCACCGATGTCGTGGCTCCAATAGGCGTACCCGACGTTGGCCGCCGTGGCAGTAAACCAGAACTGGAAGCCGAGCTGCTCCCAAGACGAGGTGGTGTCCCCGGAAAAGCCGATCTGGTAGCGGTGGTTGCCGAGGCCACCCCAACGGTGGAGGATCAGCGGGCGTTTGCCCTCGCGCTGCTGGTCGGTGAAGTGGACATAGTTTAGCCACCAGGTGGGCCTTACGTCGGGTATGGAAGTTGTTTGATTGGGCTGCCAGTCGCGCCACCACCAGTCCAGCCACCAGAAATCGATGCCCTGCTTTTCGAGCGGATGGTGCAGCAAATCCATGTAATTGACGGCGAATTTCTTGTCGGTCAGGTTGAAGGGAACGTATTTGCGGGACGCGGGATCAATGCCCATGGCGCGTGCCATCTCGGGATAGGCTTTTTCCCAGGGCTCAACCCCGGCCGCGGCATGCAGGATGAGCGCGACCTTCAGTCCTTGTTCGTGGAGCTTCTTCAGAAATTGATCGGGGGCGGGAAAGAGGAAATTATTCCAGGTGTAGCCGGTCCAGCCAATCGGGTCGCCGGTCTGCCCCGATTGGTCGACCTCGCCGAGCGGCTTAAGTTGGGGTTCGCTGAGATGCCAGGCTGTGTCGAGGTCGATGACGTCGAGAGGGACGTTACTCTCATGGAATCCCTTGACGAGTTCGTCGATCTCCTGGTCTGAGTAGTCCCAGTAGCGGGACCACCATGCGCCGAAGGCGTAGCGGGGCGGCAGGGGGATGCGGCCGGCGACGCGGACGTAGTCGCCTAGCGCCTTGCGATAGTTGTGGCCGTAGCCGAAGAAGTACCAGTCAGTATACGACCCGGGCTTCTCAGTGGCGGGACGCTCGATGGCCCACGGCCACGAGCTTTTCTCGCCACCGTGAAAAGTGAAGTCGGTCGAATCGAATAACGGGCGGGTGGTGTCGTCGATCACAGCCCAGCCGGAGCGGGAGACCAAGCCCGGATCGAGAGGCTCGCGGAGCTGGGCGCCGCGCGCTCCGTCAAGGGTGCGGGCCGTGCCCAGCAAGTTGTCAGGGTCGGTCTGGAAGGGATACCACCTAACTTGTTTGTCTCCCACGGTGAGGCTGACTTCCAAGGTTTCGGCCGTGAAACCGGGGGTGTCCGGTGGAAGCGGTTTGCCATCGGGCATTGCCGTATAGGTCAACTTCAGCGCATCGGTCACGATGGTCAGCGTGTTATGACCGTCGGTTGAAATCGATTTTTCGAACTTCGGCACCGGCACACGCCGATTGAGGAAGACCAACGAAGCATGGTCTTCGAATTTTCCGTTGGCAGACCATTCCATCCTGATGAGTTGTGGCGTCAGGACGGTGAAGCGTGCGTGGCCGAATTCGACGATCGCTTTGGGATCGGCGATTGGGTTGTAGAGGCCCTCGGCCTCGGGAGCGTGAACCCCAGACGCCGGAACGGCAGCAGGAGGTGCGGTTCGCGTAGACTGAGCCGCTGTTGCTAGGTTTATTCCCACCAAGAATCCAATTACGACAAGAAAAAGACGCGATTTAGGCACAGTTTTAATCGCCTCACAATTTGCCCGAGCGATCTTTCAGAAGAAGCGTTAGTATACGCTCGTCTTTTCCCTTGGCCGAGACTAAACGCTCGGGGAGATGAAGGCCCCGGTCCAGCTTGGTCACCGGCGACATTCTATCGAAACGGGCATCGCTGACCAGAACGTGCCGGGAAATTTGCCGCCGACGAGTGAGCCGCGCGTTCACTTCGTCAGCGCGCCGCCAATCCTGGCCAAAATCCCCATCCGCTGTTAGCTTCGGAAGCATCTGAATTTAAGAGGCAAAAGGACTACCCTTCTGTCACCCACAAACAGGTGTTGTTTGAGCGGACAAGACACGGCGGATCTTGACCCGCTCAACCTGCTCTTCCAACCACGTCAAACCCCAGTAAACACCGCGACATTTCAGAGAGTTTGCTGACGAGGGTGCCCACACTCATGCCTGTCGTTTCGTTCCGTCCCATTGTGTCCTCTGCTGAGGCGATTCGGCAGAGTTTGGGTGTTTGGGTAGAGTGAGCGACTGCGTCCCTTGAGGGGGCCGGGAGCGCCGCCTTGTGCGTCCTCGTTCCGCTCGCGCCTCGCGATTTCCCTTTCGTCCCAGCCAAAGAAATACAGCACCGAGCGGTACAAGGCGTACCATTTCTGCATGACCACTATGCATCCAGAATGCCCCGATTCATACCCTCCGGATCATTCGATCCGAGCCGCCGATATCCTCCTTCGCCAAAAGCCCGACGATGAGGAGGAAGAAGAAGAGGAAGAGGACAAAAAAGACGAGGATGATGACGAAGAAGATGACCAAACCGACGACGGCTATTCGGAGTGAGTGTGCGCGTCTGCAGCGCCACAGACCACCCAGGTCTAGCGAAAACTCACATCCGTTCATCGGTTCTGACGTGAACCGGCGGGAAACAGACTTCCCAGCAAGGAGCGCCATCGCGTTCGCCGGGTCGCAGCTCGTACGTTGTTGGTAATTCTAGCCTTTTGCCAAGTCTGACCCATTGTCCGCGTGTCAGCCCCATCTTTCCCTCGACGGCATCGCGCAGCACCATCTCGGGAAGGAACATCTGCAGAGCCAAATCGCTATACGATAGGTTGAGGTACCTGATTGTTTCCAGCATCAAAGAACTCACGTATTGACCTGCGAAAATCGTGGTCAGCGGTGAATCGCGAGGTGGCAATGATGCCGATCGCGACATGCCGGTGTGACTTCCTGGCAAAGCTTCAGAAGAATCTGAGGTTGATTCCATGTGTGTACTTGATTGTCACCCATAAGCAAAGCAGGGCCAATGGCCCATCCGTAATCGATACTGCGAACTCGAGTCCTGTTGGAGCCATTCCCACGCTGCGGGGCAGGACGTAACCTGAAATCGAGCAGTTTTCGGGGGAGGGCTGTTCAACCGGGCGTCCCGTGACTCATTGAGTCTGGGGCGCTTTCGTTTCTGCGGCCGCCCACGACCTGGAATGACGTGCGTTCAAGAGTTGAAGATTAAGCAGTCTGCGGATCGCGAACACGATGTCCATTCGAAGCCTTCATCGTCCGGGGGCTGCAGAAAAAGCCTTCCTGTCGCGAGCCATCGCGCTTAGTCGATCTGGAAAGCCAGTCAATTTCTTTGCATTGGTAGTGCGGGGCGTGGATGGACCGGGCCACTAGCTAAAGCCTGTCGTAAAAATTACATGTTGCAAAACCCCGATTCTTGCGGGAGCCCCGGTTTTCGCGGGTTCGGGGGGTAGTGTCCCCCCCTTTGGGGGGCCGCTGGCGGGCCCGCCGGGCCTTGCAACTGCAACCGCGGGCCGCTTGAACCAACACCGGGGGCCCGCGCAGATCGATCCACGGCGGACCGGTATCATCTGCGCGCAGCGACGCAGGGTCAAAGGAGAAGAGGGAACGTAGAGGAGGAGATTCGTTGGGGCCGGACCGACTCCGTCTTGCTTCCAGGTGCAACCAGAACTTAGCCGGCTTGACAGCAGGAACCATAACTGCGACTGCCGGAACCAAGGGCCGAGATAGGTCCAAAGTAAGACGCTTGTCCGATCGGCGAGTCGAGGAACCCACGCGGAGGCCGATCCGGACAGAGGCCCAGAGCGAGGGCAAGGACGAATGCGACGAAGAGCCATGGGGCATAGCGCTTCATGAGGCGTCGCCCGCGCGCGCTTGCTGCAAGTTGCGCTCCTTGTTCATCTCCGCCAATTCCCGCAAGCCGGATTGCAGTTCCTGCCAGGCCGCTACTCCTTCTCGCGTGGCCGCTTCGGCCTCTTTGGGCACATAGTAGCCGGTGGTCTTGCCTTTCTCGCCGCGGTAGCTGATCTGCAAGTGGGGCCCGTGCTTGGGTCCTCCGCTCTGGCAATGGCAGCCGGCGCGGCCGCAGGTGCGATAGGTTTCTGACAACGTGCCGAAGATGGCGATTTCGGCCAGACGCTCGATCTGGCCGAGCAAGCGACGCCGTTGCGCTGCGGATCCGGTTGACTGGGACATGCTGCCTGCTCCTTCACGGGTGGTTGCCGCTTCTGGTATTCGTGGTAACGCGCAATCGAGAAAAGGTTCTTGCTGATGATGCTCCAGCCCACGTAGCGCTGGAAACCACGCTCCCCTTTGTACCTGGCGCGGAGCAGGGAGAAGCCATGCTTCAAATGGGCGACCGTCGCTTCGCATCCGGCGCGGAAGTGCAGGCCGCGGAGAAACCAGCGCTCCTTCTGTCGTTTCGCCCGCTTCTCCCCCAGTTGTCCGCGTGCCGGCAGAACCACGTGCTTCACCCCCATGGTCTCGGCTTTGCGTTCGTTCTGGGCGGAGAAGAAGCCGCGGTCGGCGGCGGCCATCTCCGGGGGTTTCCCAAAGCACTCCTGGTGACGTCGGAGCGCTGGCAGCCAGGACTCGGTATCCGCCTGGTTGCCCGGTACCACCTCGCAGCCGCTCACGATGCCGTTCTCCACTTCGTCCAATCGCACCAGGCGGCCAAACTCGTTGGGCTTGTGGGCCTTGCCTTTGCGGATCACCTGGGTATGGGGCTCGAACAAACTCAGGACTTTCTCTCCCGCCTCTTTGCCCAGCACCACCCGGTCCTTGGTCTGACGGATGACCTTCTGCGCCAGCGGCAGAAACTGCTCCAACCGCGCCATCTGTCGGAACACCGCCAACCGGCTGCCCACCACCGGAAGCCGTCCCTTCTTCAGCCGCTCCATGATCTGCTGCGACTGCCGCACCACACTGCGCGTCAGGCCCAGACGTTTCTGGTAGCTGGCGCGCATGCGCGCGCGGCCGGTCTCGGTCTTCGACTTGGCGGCGCGGCTGATCTCGAGCAGGCGATACTTGATCGCGCGGGAGTGTGCGATGACTTCCACCGCTCCCTCTTTGCACTCCGCGGCGATCTTGCGCAAGCTGCGGGTGAGCACGCGCATGGAGTCTCCCAGCAAGGAACTGTCGGTGGGATAGTGCACGTTGCTTTCCATTACCGTGCTGTCCACGCGAAATCGCTTTCCCGGCGCGACTCCCTGTTCGCGGGCGATGCCAACGACCCGGCGCAACACCTGCTCGGTGACCTCGGGACCGAGCAAGGCGAAGGTGCGGCTGAAGACCGAATGGTCGGGGTGGGATCGGCGTCGTAGTGGGTGAAGCGACGATAAAGGAGATGGCTGCGCAGTTCCCGTTCGAGTTCGCGGAAACTCCAACTCTTCATGTGCTTGAGGACGCAACAGCGGAGGAGGCGATCGGGAGCGATGCCGGGGCGGCCGGTGCGAGAGGAGTTGGGGTGGCGGCAAATCAGGCAGGTGCGTACCCGATCGACGAGTTGGTCGTCGTCGAGTAAGTGATCAACGGGGTCGAGTAAGTCGTCTTTGAGGAGAGCGATTTGATGAGCCAAGGGGGTGAAGAAGGTGAAGAAGAGGAGGGATTGGCGTTGGGTGGGGGCGATCATCGTAACCGAGTATATCGAGTAAGCTAAGGGGAAGTCAAGGGAAATCTTTGAAAACCCGGAAAAAGTTTGAGAATTTTCGCCCCAACAGAGGGGAGCGTAGCTACCGATTCGCGCCCTCAACTGCAGGGCAAAACTGTGAGAATCGCCACCCGGCCAGTTCCCCAGCCCGCGTCGATCCAGGGGTTGAGCCCCCAGTTTTGCGACAGGCTTTAGCTAGTCAAGCCAGGATCCATTTTGACCGCTAGTTCCAAAGCCTACGCGGTGGGCTTGACCGCCTCCCAAAGGCTTCATCGATTCCACGTAAATTGTCCACGTATCAACAGTGCACTCGCGTCTAACGCCTCACAGATTCGATTCAGTCCAAATGGCACGTCGCCGAACTCGCAGATGTGCGGGCGGACCGCTGCAATGGTAATTGGGGACTTCGGCCGGCGGCTGTAGAGATTCGTGTCGTCAAAAGGAGGGCGGTTGCAGCCGTGGCAACGACTCTCGAAAAGCTCCCCATCCATCTGGAGGCGATTCTTTAAGCCTGCGTATAATGCGAATGCCGGCAGTAGCGATTATGACATTTTGGACACTGGTCATTGCCTCCGCTGTCTACCCGTTGCTCGCACACGTCGACGTTGCACGCGGTAAAAACGTTGGCGATCTCGTGACGGAGATACAAGTCGAGCGAACAGTGTACATCTCACCAGATTGGTGCGCCGATGCTGAAGTCGGAAAGTCCTACCCGGCGCAGATCGATAAGGACCACACCACCGTCCGGGTGCGGGTAGGGCGGAACATATGCAAATACCACATCATAGACACGCGCCCTCTTCTTAGGCGGACCCCTTCGCCATGAGTTTGCGGAAAAACGGTTCGCGTGAGGAAGATCACCCCACTGGTTGGCAATAAGAGCCGTGGTGGTTGAAGGCTCAGAGTGGCGGTCAAGCAAGCCAGTTCCCCGAGTCCGAGCTACTCCGGCTGAAGTCCAGCGTCTGTTCACGGCGCACGGTTACGCCAGCTGATCCGAAGCGGGTTTGATGCCAATGTCTCGTCGTTCCCCCCGGCACCGGCTTTTCGCAGCCGGACCAGGCCCGAATTTCAAAAAAGCCCCGCATTGCTGCGGGGATGGTTAAGGACAAACGGAAGTTTCTACTTGCTGGCTGCCTTGCCGGTGCCCTTTAGATCTGAAGTCTGCGGGCTCCCGAAAGCGCTGTCGGTCACTTGCAATGTCCCCGTCAACGCGCCTGTCCCAGTGGGCTCGAAAACCACGCTGATCGTGCACTTGGACTTGGCGGCCAGACTCGCCGTGCAGGTCTTCGCGGAGACGCTGAATTCTCCGGTCGTCGAGATGGCGATGCCGGTAAGCGCCACGCTTTGCTTGTTGGACAGGGTGAACACCTTGGCTGGGCTGGTCGTCCCCACTTTTTGCGCGGCGTAGGTCGCACTGGTAGGGGTCAACGTTGCCTGAGCGGTGCCGGTGCCGGTCAGTGGCACCGTCTGTGGGCTGTTCGGCGCGTTGTCGGTAATCGTAATGTCCCCGGTCCGTGCTCCGAGTGCCTTCGGAGTGAAGGTGGCGGAGATAATGCAAGTCTTTCCCGCGGCCAGGGTGCTGCCACAGGGCGACTTGCTTGTTTTTAGAGCGAAATCACCGCTGGCAGCGATGCTGGAGATGTTCAGCGTCGCGGTTCCGGAGTTTTTGAGAGTAACGCTCTTCGCAGCGCTGGTCGCATCCACGATTTCGTTGCCAAACGCTAAAGACGCTGGTGTTAGAGTGACGGCTGGACTGCCGCCACTGGCATTCACGGTGAGGCTTAGCGTTGTGGTATTGGTCAAAGAACCCGACACGCCAGTGATTGTCACCGTGACGGTGCCCGTTGCCGCTGTGGCCGTGGCCGTCATGGTCAGCGTGCTGGTTGTGGTGGCGGGATTCGGAACGAAAGCCGCCGTCACGCCGCTCGGCAGACCCGATGCAGAAAGAGTAACGCTGCCGCTAAAGCCGTTCGCCGGAGTGATAGTGATGGTGCTCGTGCCGCTGCTGCCCTGGGTGATGGTCACGCTGTTCGGATTGGCCGATAAAGAAAAATTCTGAGCCCCCCCGGACGTGGCTAAATCAACCCCATCAACGGCGAAATCGGCACAACTTCCCGCGCACGCCGTAAGACTGTATACAACCGACGTGATGTTGGCTCCGGTGTCGTCTTTTACGCCGAGGTACAGGGCATCGCCCGCCGAGTCGCTCTGTTCGGTGAATGTGCCGAGCGAGGTCGTGCCATTGAATGCCTGAATGCTGGCGGTGAACTGCCCGGGTACATCGGACTGGATAAGCGCGCCCGCGCCCACGATTCCAGAGGCAAAGGTCAGCGTCAGTGGGCCGTTGCCTCCGGTCCAGGCATTGACTGCCCAGAGCAATGAGTCGCCGGCCGTGAAACCGGTGCCGTTCCAACTGCAGTTTGTGGATAGGGGTGGGGCGGCCGAGCAGACCACCGAGACGACATTGTTCGCGCCGGCTAGAGTTACGGTTGCGCTCAATCCTTTATTCGAAGTTACGCTGAAGCTGGCGGGAAGCAAGGTCTGATCGGCGCCCAACTGAGTCCAGCTGATCGAGGAGTCCGGGCTCAGGCCGGATTGACTGGTCACCTTGACAACATTGTCGGCCCAGGCGGCGGTCGCGGCCAACAAGAGCATAGCCATCACGTAGATGAATTGGCTACAACGAAAAGCTTTCGACATTTAAATTCTCCTTGAGAGTGTCTTGTCACCGGTTCGATGGACGGCTAGTTAGTTCGTGCCGCCGGGAGGACACGCAATCGCGTAGCCCGTGAAGGTTCCATGGTTGGAATAGTGTCCAGACTCCGCCAGATTGGGGTTGCCGTAGAACCAGTTAAAGAACGCCAACTCCTGCAGATCGTAGGTAAGGCCATTCGCTCCGGTAAGGACCCATTCATTGCTCGGAGTTCCGAATCCAATACTCAGTGGGTCTCCGACTTCGAAATTGTCCTGGCAGGTGCCGACGGTCTGGCCCTCGTTTCCCCATGGCGGCGTGGGATTAGAGCCGTCTGGGTCGTGGATGCCTTCGCCTACCTCGTGCGCGATCACATCTGTGAACCCAGGTCCAAAGGCTTGAGCAGTATCCACTTCGAAGGGGCTAAAGAGCTGAAGGTTTGGGCCAACCCTAATGGCGTCGTGGAATCCCAGGATGCAGCAATTGGCGAAGAGATTTGTTCCTGGGTCCGCCATGACTACGTTTTTGGTCAGGAACAGCGGATTAGTCCCAATGTTTACGGTTCCGGCGAGCGGCCCTGTGATCAGAGCCTCAACGGCGGTGATCATGTTATTTACATTGACGACACCAATTTCCTCGCATGCGTTAGTCTCGGAAACAGGAAAGTTGCTCCCAGGGTACTTCGCACCCGTACCGAACGATAATGCCTGAGACGACAGAGTGGCCTCCTGAAGTGCCAGGTGATACGGGGTACCTCCTACAAGTGACCAGAATTCGGTGCGCACGTCAGCGTCTTCGTACTGCGTGGTGCCGGCGTCCACGCCATTCATGGTCCAGGAGGTGTCCGTGAAGATCGGCGAATTCGCAATAATGTCGATACCGGTGTGTCCGGGCACGCACGGATCGGCGGCCGTCGGGTCGTAAATCACCGTGCCGTTAGAGTCGGTGATGGTGATCACCAGGGGAATGAGCTGCGTCGGAATTGTGGTGGTCGTCTTACCATGGTTGTACGGGCTAAGGCCGATGATCGTCCCCGAATAGGGGTTGCCGTCGTAACCGGTTACATTGTAAGTCCACAAGGGAATCGGATTAGCCACGAGCTGGGGGAACATCTTGGCCGTTTTGTTGCGGTCTCCCGTCACTGGCAGGTCATGCGCCGGATAGGACTTGACAATGCCCGTCAGCGCGTGGGATTGGGTCGAGGCAATGCTTGCCGTCCAGGTTGGTTGATTGGTGGTCTTAGTCAAGGTCTGGGCGCTGACGATGCCAAGCCCGACCAGAAAAACCACACACGCCAAAGTTAATGCGCGCAATGCTTTCATCTTTGTCCTCTCTAAACTTACGAAT
>Ga0187851_10004437_pt1 | contig 11446 bp, 10 predicted proteins | sample June2016WEW_6_10_FD_132997 | JGI IMG/M metagenome (GOLD analysis project Ga0187851, IMG submission 132997) | Peatland microbial communities from SPRUCE experiment site at the Marcell Experimental Forest, Minnesota, USA - June2016WEW_6_10 | ecosystem: Environmental > Terrestrial > Soil >... | reverse complement strand
GGCAAGATCACCTTCAACGGCTACGGGCACGATTACCGGATCGCGGCCACGCTCAACGGCGTACAGATTACCGACCAGGCGACGTACACCTATCAGATGGATCACGCCGACGTGACCCTCGGCCCCGAGCCGACCAATCTGCAGGTGCCCGCGGGCGAGGATGCCACTGTGAAGGGGACGCCAGCGGAGGGCAACCCGGCCTCGTGCGCGGAGAAGTTTGTGCCGTTCCCGCAGTGAGGCAGGGACTAAGCGACTGAGGGGACGACGGAACGAGGCGCCTGGCCAGGATTCGTGCGATCCCACCCTTTCGCAGGGAATGCGAAAGGATGGGGCACGGGGTTTTCGTGCTGGGTTGGCAATCTCAAGCGGAGCGAAGTTCAAAGTGCAGAGCCGGAACCCCAACCTGAATTGCTTGCGGCCGCATCGGGAAGACCGAAATTGACTCTAGAAGTCCGGGTCAAAATAGCCGCACTCAGCCGCTTGATGGTAGCTCGAGGGGCCGATGATGCCAGCGTCTACGCATTGGGCGCCGATATCGATTGCCCGCTGCTGCATGAGCCCGCTTGTGTACGAATCGACAGACTCCTGTGGGCTGGGCCCTGCCGCAGCGGGTGACATGAAGGGGGCGAGAATCTTTTGCGACCAACCAGGAGCAATCTTGTAGCTCTTGAAGACTGCCGAAACGATAGGCGCAGTCTGGGCGGCCGCAGCCGCGGGCGCCGCACCCAACATCAATATATTTTTGAAAAAGTGGCCGGAGTCGTCGGGGAGCGAACAGAGAACGCCCATCGCATTGACTTGAGTGGTGCCATTGCTCACAGCAAACACACCGCATTGGCCCATAGCCGGCGGAACTTGGAGAAGGGCTCCGTAGATGAATTTAATCTGAGGGGCCGACTCTCCGTTGAACGCCGCGGTCTGCTGGAAAATCATGAGGAGTTTGTTACTCAGCTTTGCCGAACCGGGCATGATGATCGCAGCGCCGTTGGGGCCCTTCTGTCCCACTTGGAACGGACCGTCATGCGCGAGAATGATCTGTCCGAGAGTGATCGTTTCGCCCTGCGGTCCCGAAATGACAATCATGCCGGCGCCACCGCCTTTGGCTTTCCATCCGGCAGGCACACCGGCAGAGGCGCTTCTGTCCGGCAAAGTATAGTTCTGCAACTGGACCGGAGGTGCGGCTGGGGCCGTAAGCGGCTTCGCCTGCGCTCGAGCGGAGGCAAAGGCTGGAAGACCAATGATGGTCAAGATCACCGGCACGGCGGCGACCCGCAGAAATTTCATGGCATCGCATTTTGGCATGGTCAAGTTTCCTCGTCTTAGGTTTTTTGGCCCCTTGCTTTGCGCGAGGCACGAACCCGGGGGAATCTGCGCATGTCTCTGCGCAAGTTTCTGCACCGCGATTTTCGTAGGGTAGCATTCATCGATGGCTGATAGCTACCATCTTTGAGCGCGAAGACGCAGAAGATACATGGCGATAGCCGGTTGAGATTCTGCGATCCCGGGCCCCTGAAGCGGGACCTCCACCCCAGGAACCCGGGGGCATCCGCCATGATGCAACTTCCGGCGGTTACCGCCCAAGGCCACAGCGATTCTCAACCTCCGGCACGAAAATCTTCTGCCTCCGGCAAAGATCGCTTATTCTTGTAGCAACCCCTTCTTGCTTTGGCTGGCCCGAGCAAACAACAACCCTATGAGTGCAGTCGGTTTGGTGGTAGACGATCTTCGGGAGCAGTATATGCGGGAGATGGCGCTGGTGCGCCAGACCTGCGATCGCACCGGAGACGGCACAGCAGCCATCCGGCGGCGCTCCGCGGTGGTGGACAAAATCCTGATCGAAATGTGGCGCCGGGCGTTTGCGGATTTGCCTGCGCAGAACGTGGCCCTGCTGGCGATGGGCGGCTACGGGCGCAAGGACCTGTTCCCCTACTCGGACATCGATGTGCTGTTCGCCTTTGCCGACGAGAAGACCGAGGAGCAGTCGCGAGAAGCGGTGCGGGCCGTCATCCAGGGCATGTGGGACATTGGCCTGCGCGCCAGCCCCAGTTCCCGCACCGTGAAGGAAGCGGGACGGTTCGATCCCGACAACCTGGAATTCACGCTGGCCACGCTCGACCGGCGTTTTCTGGCCGGGCAATTTCCCCTTTACCAGCAGCTTCACCAGGTGAGCTTTCCCGGCCTGGTGCTGAGCGAGTGGTCGACGATTACACAAAAGCTGGGCGAGATCGCCCGCGCGCGGCACGCGAAGTTCGGCAATACCATTTTTCATTTGGAACCCAACCTGAAAGATTGCCCCGGAGGATTGCGCGATTATCATCTCGCGGTGTGGTTCGCGATTCTGTTCCATCTGAAAGAGACGAAGGAGTGGCCGCGGCAGCGCGGCGGAGTGTTCCAGAGCGCGCGCGGCGACGCGGAAGCGGCCTTCGACTTTCTGGCTGCGGCGCGATGTTTTTTGCATTTCCGGCACGGGCGCGACGACAACACGCTGGACTGGCAGTCGCAGGACGAGGCGGCTGCACGGTCGATCGGCCTGGAGACGCGGGGCACGGCCGACCCCTCTTACTGGATGCGCACCTATTACCGTCATGCGCGGGTGGTATATCGCCGCGCGGCGCTGCTGATGGAACATCTGCCGGCGCCCGTGAGTTTTTACCGCCAGTTCCGGCGGCGGCGCACGCCGATTGCGGGAACCGATTTCCTGCTCGACCAGGGGCGCATCGACATCCAGCCTGGAGCGCAGTTCAACGACACCGCGGCGATCCTGCGCATCTTCTCGCTGATGGCTACGCACGGATACACGTTGTCGCAGGCGGCCGAGGATCGCATTACAGACGCGCTGCCGGTTCTGGCGATCTCGATTCCCGAGGGGCCGTACCTGTGGAATGCGCTACGCGAGGTGCTGCTGGGACCGCACGCGGCGCATGCGCTGCGGACGATGCACGCGCTGGGAGTTCTGGAGATGTTGATTCCGGAGTTCCACGGCATCGATGCGCTGGTGATCCGCGACAGCTATCACCGCTACACCGTGGACGAGCACACGTTTCTGACGATCGACAACGTGCACGGATTGCGCACGCCGGGACACGACTACGAGCAGCGGCTGGCGCAACTGCTGCCGGAGATCGACCGGATGGATCTGTTTTTGCTGGCGCTGCTGCTGCACGACACGGGCAAGGCGCGACGCAACGGCGAACATGCGGGGCAAAGCGTGGAACTGGCCGATAGTTTCCTGGCCCGTCTGGACTTCGATGGCGAGGAGCGCGAGGCGGTTTTGAAGCTGATCAAGCTCCACCTGGAGATGTCGGTGGCCATGCGCAGAGATATCTTCGACCTGGACAACGTGAAGGCATTCTCAGAAAAGATCGGCAGCCCACAACTGCTGAAGATGCTGACCCTGATGACCTTTGCCGATATCAAGGCCGTGAATCCCGACGCGCTGACGCCATGGAAGGCCGAGAACCTGTGGCAGTTCTACATGTCCACGGCGAACTTCATGGATCGGTCGGTGGATGAGGCGCGCTACCATGCCGCCATCGATCCCACGCTGCTCAATCGGATCCGCTCGATGGTTCCACCGGCGCAACACGACGCGCTGAAGCAATTCCTGGAAGGCCTGCCGCAGCGCTACCTGCAAACCCGCCTGCCCGAACAGATTCGCCATCACTTCCAGATGGCTCTGAATCTCGATGAGAACCCGGTGCAGCTGGACCTGCGGCCCAATCGGCAACTCTTCGACTTGACTGTGATTACGCGCGATCGCACGCGCTTGTTCGCCGACGTGGCCGGAGTTCTGGCGTCGTGGGGCATGAACATCGTCCGCGCCGGAGCTTACTCCAACGATGCCGGCGTGATCGTCGACAGCTTTCTTTTTTCCGATGTGTTCCGGACCATCGAGCTGAATCCCAGCGAGAAGGAACGCTTCATCGCCAATGTGCGTGACGTGGTGGCGCAAAAGCTCTCAGTACAACAACTGCTGGACGCGCGGCGCCACCTGAATCATCCCACCAATCTCAAGGTCGAAGTGCAGACGAAGCTCGAATTCGACAACGAGGCCTCAAGCCACTCCACGCTTCTGCAAGTCATCGCGCAGGATCTTCCGGGCCTGCTGCGCCAGATCGCGCTTACGTTCGGCTCGCACCAGTGCAACATCAAGATCGCGCTCATCGACACAGAAGGCGAGACTGCGATCGACGTGTTTTACCTGACCAGCCATGACGAAAAGCTGACCGCGGAAGCGCAGGAAGCTCTGGGCAAAGATTTGACCGCGGTGCTGGAAGCGATGCGGGCGCCGGCCCGCGCGTAAGTGCCGCAAAAATCTGACGGCAAGATCCTACTCTTCACTTTTCTTGACGAGATACTCGTCGATCAGCACCTCGACGAGCACCGCCGTGGGGATGGCGACCATGGCGCCGACGACGCCTTCGACCGCGGAACCGAGCAGCAACGCGACGAAGATGGCGAGCGCGGGCAGGTGAACGCGGTGTTTCATGACGCGGGGAATCAGCCAGGAATTCTCAATCTGAAGATAAACGAGAAAGAAGATAGCCACGCCCAGCACGCGGCCCCAGGAATCGATGGCTGCCACCAGGATGGCTAGCGCGATGGAAATGATCGCGCCCAGCACGGGAATTATGTTGAGCAGACCGGTGAGCACGCCTAGGCCGTAGGCGTAGCGGATATTGAGCGCAAGATAGAGGATGGTGCTGGCCACTCCCAAAATGAGCATGAGGCTGGCCTGGCCGATGAGCCATTTTTCCATGCGGCCGGCGGCGCGCCGCAAAGTCTTGTCGAGGCGTTGACGGGGCTGCGGCGGGACGAATGATAGAAACCAGTGGTAGGCGCCTTCGCCTTCGAGAATGAAATAGAGCGTGAGCACGAAGCCGGCGGCGACTTGAACGATCGCATCGGCCCAGTTGGTGAGCGAGGTCAACAATGCAGCTGCGGTCTGGTTCACCGAGCCCTGAATCGAGTTGATGATTTCGGCGGAATTCAGACGACCGACGAGGGGAAATTGCCTGAGCCAGGCTACCAGTGCGGGCAGGCGCGTGGGCATTTCTCCATTGAGCGCCTGCAAATCGCGAATGACGGGCGGAAGAGCGAGAAAGCCAAAGGCCGTGAAGGCGGCGGCCACCATGAGCAAAAGGAAAAAGATGGCTGTGGCGCCATGGAATGGATGCCACCGGCCAATGCGCAGCCGGGATGTAGCGCGCACCACCGGCGCAAGAACGACAGCGAAGAGAGCGGAAACATAAAGCAGGACCAGGACACTGCGCAACAGCCACGCAACATAGATGGCGAAGGCAAGAGCAAAGGCAAAAATGATATTGCCGCGAATGCTTTGCGCGGAGCCTGGTGCGGATTTTGGCGCGGATTCATTCATGCGATGCGATCCTTGCGATGCGACAGCGGAGCTAGCGGAGTTGGCGGGGTTAGCGGGGTTAGCGGCGCCAGACGGCTGTAATCACGCTAACACCGCCAACTCCGCCAACTCCGTTTGTCATTACTGGCCACCGGAGATGAGCGAGCCGAGGATCCCGCCAACCAGTCCGGCGCCGCCCGCCTGCTCCGCCGCCGGAGCCTTGGGCAGGTACTCGTAGATTTGGTGAGCGAGGCGCGAGATGGGCAGCGTCTGCAGCCAGATAGAGCCGGGACCGACCATCTGCGCGAGAAAGATTCCGTCGCCGCCAAAGATCATGTTCTTGATGCCGGGAACCATGGTGATGGTGAAGCCGACTGAGGCCTGGAACGCGCCCACGTGGCCCGGATGTACGCGCAGGACTTCGCCGGGCGCGAGGGTTTTCTGGACGAGCTCGCCGGAGAGCTCGAGCCACGCCGTGCCCGCGCCGCCAATGCGCTGCAGGAGAAATCCATCGCCGCCAAAGATGCCGGCGCCGAGCGACTGCTGAAAGCCCAGAGTGATGGTGACCTGCGGCGTGGCGCACAGGAAGCCGTGACGGTGCACCAGATACTCCTGCCCCTGGCCGAGTTCGACGGGCACAATGTGGCCGGGAACTTTGGCAGCGAACGAGACCGAGCCGGGATACTGGACGGCGCGGTACTCGGTCATGAAGATGCTGGCGCCGGCGGCGGCGCGCTTGAGGACGCCGAAGAATCCGCCGCCTCCGCCCATCTGGGTATGCGTCGTCATCCCGATGGATGCGGTCATCCACGAGAGCTCGCCGCTCTCAGAGAACACACTCTCATCGGGGTTGAGATCAACTTCGAGGACCGGCATGGTGGTGCCGAGAATGCGGGCTTGCATAGGGAACGCCTCCTTTTCACGACTAGTGTAATGGGCCGGAGGCATGGCGGATGAGAATGTTTTCGCAATCGGCGCGAGGCTGTGGGACTCCGGAGCCGCTATTACTGCTCGCCGCGATGGGCGATGATCCAATCCTTGATGCGGTCGTAGACATCGGCGGAAAGCACGCCCTGATCGAGAAGGTCCCGCTTGGTGCGGTAGGGGCGAAATCGGACGATGCGGCCGGCCCAGGTGGGCGTCATGCCGGGAATCTTGAGCAGTTCGTCCACGCTGGCGTGATTGATGTCGACGCGAGCGGCGGGCGGCGGAGCGGGTTCGGATTTGGACGCGGCTTGCGGGGCGCTGGACTGCGCGGAGGCTGGGATGGGGCGCAGGCTCGCGGCTAGGCTAATGATCAGAAATGCGGCGAAGAGGAATGCGAACAGCTTGCGAACTTGCACGCAACCATTCTCCGCCTGCCGCAGCGCGGCCGCAACCGGGCCGCAGTTCCCGGGTCTCAGAATCGAGATCCCCACCCCATGAACGTGGACCTGTTCATGGGGACCCCGGACCCGGGGCACCCCTTTTCGTACTGGGTTCAAGAAAGCGAACTGAGGTTTGTGCGATCCCACCCTAAACGCACAAAACGCGTTTAGGATGGGGCACCCCCGTCGATACAGAATCAAACGGTCAGAGACCGCTAGTTGAGGAGGGGGTAGCCGCGTTCGCTGAGAAATCACTGACCGCCGGCTATCGAGCGGTCGAGGTGTTCAAGCACGCGCGGCCATGCATCCTGATGCCGCTTTTTCGACGCCTCATTGGGAAAGCCAGAATGCACGAGGCGAAGCAGAGTGCCGCTGCCTTGCGGCGTCAGCTCGACGGTCACCTGCGTTTCAGCGCCTTCCGTGGCGGTGGTAACCCATGTGAGTTCAATTAGGTGAGGGCGCTCCAGGCGGAGAAAGCGGCCGTAATGCGGATGGCGCTGGCCTTCGAACTCAGTTTCAAAAAAGAAAGCTGCGCCGGCTTCGGGCGTCATCCACACCGAGCCGGGCGCGGCAAACCAACGGTCGAACTGCGCGGTCCATGCGCGAAAAAGCGCGTCCGATTTCGCTTGCATTGCGCGCTCGCAGGTGAACGCAAAAGGCCGTGAAGAATGATCGGGCATGGATACCCTCCGGGATGCTGCAAGAAGTATTTGACACCATCAGGGGTTTGACCGTAGTTTGGAAACAGATGCAGAGCCTCCGCCATCACGGCCACCACCATCATCATGGGACATCCATGCCGGCGGACTGCCATGGCCTGAAGTAAACGGCCAGAGAGATCGAAAGATGTACAAAAGCCCGCCGGCGAAGACGCTGGTGGGCTTTTTCATGTGCAAACAGAAATCTGAAGGGAAACAGAAACGAAGATGAGTAACTTACCGACAATCGACTTTGAGAAGATGGATGGCCTCGTACCGGGGATCGTGCAGGACGCGCGCACCGGCGAGGTACTGATGCTGGGTTTTTTGAACACGACGAGCTACGCGAAGACCCAGGAGAGCGGATTTGTGACCTTCTGGAGCCGCACGCGCCAGAAGCTGTGGATGAAGGGCGAGACCAGCGGCAATCGGCTGCGCGTGATTTCCGCCGCGACCGATTGCGACAACGATACGCTGCTGTTTCGCGTGGAGGTGGAAGGCGACGGGCTGGTGTGCCACGAAGGCACGGTGAGTTGTTTTACGAAGCCGATTGCAGTCAGCACGGAGGTGAGCCGTGGCTGACAAGCTGAGACTGGGAATTCCCAAGGGCAGTTTGCAGGACGCGACCATTGCGCTGTTCAAGCGCGCGGGATGGAACATTTATGCCGACGGCCGCTCGTATTTTCCGTCTATCGACGACACCGAGATTGAGTGCATGCTGATTCGCGCGCAGGAGATGGCGCGCTACGTGGATCACGGCGTGCTGGACGCGGGACTGACGGGCATTGACTGGGTGGTGGAGAGCGGACTGGAGCCGGTGAGCGTGACCACGCTGACCTATGCCAAGCAGAGCCGGCGCAAGGTGCGCTGGGTGCTGGCGGTGCCGGAAGCGAGCGGCTTCGAAAAGGCCGAAGACCTGGAGGGCAAGATTATTGCCACCGAGCTGGTGGAGACCAGCAAGCGCTACTTTGCCGCGAAGGGTGTGAACGTGAAGGTGGAGTTCAGCTGGGGCGCGACCGAAGTGAAGCCGCCGATGCTGGCCGACGCCATTGTGGAAGTAACGGAGACGGGCAGCTCGCTGAAGGCCAACCACCTGAAGATTATTGACACGGTGATGGAAAGTGAGACGCACCTGATCGCGAGCAAGGCCGCGCTGGCCGATGCGTGGAAGCGGCAGAAAATCGATCAGATCGCGACCATGTTGCGGGGTGCGATTGACGCGCAGGCGCAAGTGGGACTGATGCTGAACGTGAAGCGCGATGATCTGCAGGCGGTGCTGGCGGTGCTGCCGTCGTTGAATTCACCGACGGTTTCACAGTTGAGCGATTCGGAGTGGGTGGCTGTGAACACGATTCTCGAAGAGCGCGTGGCGCGCGATGTGATTCCGCGGCTGAAGGCGGCGGGTGGCGCCGGCATTGTGGAGTACCCGCTGAACAAAGTCGTGTTGTAGACGCGAAGGGTACGGGCTCCAGCCCGTACCCTTCGCTAACAAGAATGAATGGGGGGCTTCAGCCCCCGAGGGAACGATGAAGCTGATCCGGACGAAAGGACGAGGAGCGCAGGCCGCGGCAGAAACGCTGGCGGCTCTCGAACGGCGCGGCGGCGCAGCGCTGGATGCGGTGTTGCCCGCAGTGAAGCGCATTGTTGCCGACGTGCGCAAGCGCGGCGATCGCGCGCTGCTCGGCTATGCGGCGGAGTTCGACGGGTTGAGTGGGCCGAGTGCACTGCGCGTGACGCCTGCGGAGATGGTCGCGGCGTGGAAGGCGCTCGATCCGGTATTGCGCGATGCGTTGCGCTCGGCGGCCGCACAGATTCGCGGATTTGCCAAGCGGCAGATGCCGAAGTCGTGGAGCTTTGCGCCGCTGCGCGGCGTGAAGACGGGGCAGTTCGCGCGGCCGGTCGGATCTGTAGGCTGCTACGTTCCCAGCGGCCGGCATCCACTGCCTTCAACACTGCTGATGACGGCGATTCCAGCGCAGGTGGCGGGCGTGAAGCGCATCGTCGTGGTTTCGCCCAAGCCTGCGCCGGAGACTTTGGCGGCGGCACACTTGCTCGGCATCACGGAGTTCTACCGGCTGGGCGGCGCGCATGCAGTGGCGGCGCTCGCCTACGGAACAGCGACGTTGCCGCGCGTAGACAAGATTGTGGGGCCGGGAAATTTGTACGTGACCGCGGCAAAGCGGCTGGTGGCATTTGATTGTGCGATCGATATGCTGGCCGGGCCTACGGAAATTGTGGTGACCAGCGAGCGCGGTCGCGCAGTCGATATTGCGAGCGACCTTGTAGCGCAGGCGGAACACGATCCAGAGGCGCTGGCGATTTTTGTGACCACGTGCGAAGAACTGGCGCGGACAGTGATTGCGGAAACAAAAATGCGCAGCCGCGAAAATGCTGTGGCGCGCGAGGCCTTGCGGCATAACGGCGTAGTGATTGTGGCGGGCTCGATTGCAGAGGCGCGAACGATTACGAACCGACTTGCGGCCGAGCACCTCACTGTGGACACGGCGAGCGATTTGCAGTGGGTCGAGAATGCCGGATCGGTGTTTGTGGGTCGATGGTCGGCGCAGCCGATGGGCGATTACATCTCCGGGCCGAATCACACGCTGCCTACGGGCGGGATGGCGCGGGTGCGCGGCGGATTGAGCGTGAATGATTTTGTGAAACTGATCACGGTGCAAGAGTACACGGCGGAAGGCGTGCGCAAGCTGGGGCCGAAGGCCGCGCTGCTGGCCGAGGCCGAAGGATTGATCGGGCATGCAGAGGCGATCCGCGCTAGGCTGGGCAAGAAATCCGCTCGCAGAAGGAGGGTCCGTGGCTGACGCGCTGACGACCACTTCCCCGGCGCCGCGTGCGCGGGTGCAGGCGATGAAGGAGTATCACCCTCCACTGGGCTGCCGCGACAATCTGCGGCTGGACTTCAACGAGAACACGCTGGCCTGCTCGCCAAGAGTCAAAGAGGCGCTGGCGGGTGTATCAATGGGCTCGCTCACGCGCTATCCCGAGCGCGAGCCGGTGGAGGCGATGGTGGCCGCGCACCTGGGGCTGAATGCGGAACAGGTGGCGTTGACCAATGGTGTGGATGAGGCGATTCACGTGCTCTTCGAGGCGTTTCTCGAAGCGGACGATGAACTGTTGCTGCCGGTGCCCACGTACACCATGTACGAGGTCTACGCTTCGGCAACCGATGCGCGCGTGGTTGCTGTCGAAGCAGCGGATGATTTGCAGTTTCCGTTCGAAAGGCTGCTCAAGGCGATCACTCCGCGGACGAAGGTGATTGCGATTGCCAATCCCAACAGCCCATCGGGCTCGGTGGCGACGCGCGAGCAGATCTTGGAGTTGGCGCGGCGCGCGCCGCAGGCCGTGCTGCTAGTGGACGAGGCGTACTTTCACTTTCACGGCGAAACCGTAATGGACACGGTGGGCACCGTGCCGAACCTCATCGTAGCGCGCACGTTTTCGAAGGCCTACGGACTAGCCGGATTGCGTTTGGGATTGCTGGCCGGTCCTGTGGAATTGATGCGATGGGTGCGGCGGGTGCTTTCGCCGTATAGCGTGAACTCGCTGGCGCTGGTGTGCCTGCAGGCGGCGCTTGAGGATACGGCGTATCTCGATTGGTACGTGGGAGAGGTGCTGGCGGCGCGGACGGAGTTTGAATCGGCGCTCGATGCGGCGGGAGTGCGCCGCTGGCCGAGCCGGGCGAATTTCATTTTGGTAGAAATCGGCGCACGGCACGCTGAATTTGTGCGGCTCATGCGCGCCGCGGGAGTGCTGGTGCGCGACCGATCGAGCGATCCCGGTTGCGACGGACGGGTGCGCATCACGATTGGTACGCGCGAACAGATGAGGCAGGCCGTGGTGGCTTTGAACGAGGCACTGACCGCACTTCGAAGCGGAGGCGAAACGCAATGACGACGAAAAAGCGGCGGAAAAATGCGGGGGGCGCGGGCGTGCGCAAGGCAACCATTGTGCGCAACACCACGGAGACGCGCATCGAGTTGGAACTGACGATCGAAGGCAGCGGC
>Ga0187851_10004436_pt1 | contig 11446 bp, 9 predicted proteins | sample June2016WEW_6_10_FD_132997 | JGI IMG/M metagenome (GOLD analysis project Ga0187851, IMG submission 132997) | Peatland microbial communities from SPRUCE experiment site at the Marcell Experimental Forest, Minnesota, USA - June2016WEW_6_10 | ecosystem: Environmental > Terrestrial > Soil > Wetlands... | reverse complement strand
TTTATATTCCCGGGCACTACAACAAGGACAAGTCCAAGACGTTTTGGTTCTACTCGCAGGAATTCCGCCGGGTGCGTCAAGGGGAGAGTATCGGCGCCAGCGCCCCCACCGCCCTCATGCGGCAAGGCGATTTCAGCGAATGCCTCGAAGGGTCCGCCAATTACAACCCCAATATTTCCAGTTGCGTCATGCCCATTGACCCCGCTACGGGTATAGCGTTTCCGGTTGAGGGAAAGACCGTGCCCGTCAGCTCGCAGGCGAAGGACCTGCTCAATGCCTGGGTACCCTTGCCCAACAACGGTCCGGTGGGCTGGACATCAACCCTCAGCGTTCCGATCAACTGGCAACAACAGATGGTCCGTGTAGACCAGAACATCGGGTCCGATACGCGCGTCTATGCGCGGTTCACCCATGAAGGCTTCACGGACAATCTGGTGCCCGTTTTTTACACCAGTTCCTCCTACGATGCCCTTTACAGCGTCTATGGGGGGCCGGGTTACAACTGGGTGTTCCACCTCACCCACTCCTTCTCGCCAACTATCGTGAACGATGTGATGTTCCACTACGATATGTTCCACAACAACTGGTATGACTACGCGGGTCCTGACGCGGGTCCGAATGCCGCTTCGAAACCCGCCGACTGGTCGATGAAAACCATATTCCCGGCGAACGAAGCACAGCCGGTTATGCCCGGTATCTCCGTAAGCGATCCCACCCTGAGCTTCGCTGAAGATTGGGGCCCTCGTCCCTACAAAGCCAACGAAGCTAACATGGAGATCAGGGACGACCTGGCGATTACGCGGGGGAAGCATTTCCTCAAGCTGGGCTTCCACTACATTCGTTACTATGAGAACAATCATGATGTTTATACGGTGCTGAGCACGAATGCGACGGCTCAAGGCGAGCTTAGCTTTTCCAATGGCTCCGCGATCAGTACTGGGAGCGCGCTCGCGGATATGGAACTGGGCCGGATCGCCAGCTATGCCGAAGTGTCCGCCACAGCGAACGGAGTTCCGATCGGCGGCTACCCTCACGGAGACTGGCAGTGGTGGGGTTTGGAGCCCTACTTTCAAGATGATTGGAGGGTTACCAACCGACTCACCCTAAACCTGGGTGTGCGCGCCTATTACCTGACGCGCACGCATGACACGTTGAACCACTTGGACGTTGCGTTTGTGCCCACTCAGTTCAATGCGGCTCTGCAAGCACCCCTGCTTGCGAGCGGCAACATCGCCGCACCGAACCCTGCCACGGGACAGATTTACAATGGCACGACGTATGGCAATGGTATCGTTGAGTGCGGAGTGGGGGGGTATCCACAGGGCTGTCAATACCCTACCGGCGTCCGCTTGGGACCACGCTTCGGATTTGCTTATGAGCCGTTCAGCAACCCCAACACGGTGATCCGCGGCGGCTACGGGATGTTTTTCGACCAGTTAACCGACAACGAACCCAACGCGGAGGGTGTAGCCGGGAATGTGCCTGTTAATGCCGTTGGTACAGGCTACAATATCATCGGTTACGGGGCAATTGCTCCCGGAGCTTCCGGGCCGATCCAGTTCGGGATGATCAATCCCAACCAACCTTACCCGAAGACCAACCAATTCAGCCTGGGCGTGCAACACGAGTTCACTGGGAACAATCGCTTTAGCCTGAGCTACGTCGGGAATGTCAGCGAACACCTCTCACGCACCCGGCAATTCGATCAAATCCCCGATGGGAGTACGACTCAGACGGTTCCGGCCCTGGCCGGGACCAACCCTTATTGCAATGAGAATGGCGTCTGCAATGTGCAGGCGGCCCTGATCAACCTGGCAGTCTCGCCGAATTACTTTTTGCCGTATCAGGGGTACTCCAGCATCAGCCTGGGAGAGATGTCCGCACAGTCCAATTACCACTCCCTGCAATCGGAGTTTCGGCATGAATTTGGCCGCGGGCTGACGTTGCAGGCGTCGTACACGTGGTCGCACATGATCGACGACGGCTCGAACTACGGTGCTGACCCGGGTGTAGACGATTCCAACATGCGGCGCTATTACGCCACCTCGAGTCTGAATCGGTCGCAGGTCATGAACATCAACTATGTTTACAAATTGCCCTTCCTCAAGAACGCATCGAGACACTATGTCAGGAATGGATTAGGGGGGTGGGAAGTTAGCGGTGTCACCAGCTTCTTCAGCGGGCCGCCGGTCAACTTTGGTTGCAGCATTGCGGGCATGGGGACAGGCATAGCCGGGAATGCCATGTGCAACTCGCTCGGCCCGGTGAAAATCGCGAAAGGGATCGATGATAACCCCATTTACGGCCCCATGGTCCGGTGGTTCTATCCGGGATCGATAGGCCAGTTGAATGTGTCCCAACTGAGCGCCAACGGGGAGCCGGGCATGTTCGGATGGATGGGCTTGAATACGCTGACGGGTCCCGGCCGCAACAACTGGGACATCGCCCTGCACAAGGATTTCAGTACGCCTTGGTTCAATGGTGAACACTCGACCGTCCAGTTCCGCTGGGAGACCTTCAACACCTTCAACCATACCCAGTGGAAGTCTGTCAGCGCCGGGTGCAGCGGGGCGACGCCGCCGGGTCAACCTTGCAGCGGCAACCAATACAATCTAGGCAACGGCGACGTGAGCGGCGCCTGGGATCCTCGGATCATGCAATTGGCGCTGAAGTTCATTTTCTAGGGTGACCGGGAAGATGCACTCCTGTCACTGTCAGTAACCGAGGAACAGAACGAGCAAGGCATGCAAAGTTGATAACCGGGATTACTCACCACGGGCTGGAAGGGTGAGGATTCACCCGTCGCAGAGCAATGCCCCAAGGCTGTCATCCTGGGCGGAGCGAAGGACCCCTGTATTTGAATTCTAAATCAAATACAGGGGGCCTTCCTTCGCTATGCTCAGGACCGGCTTTGCCTCCTCAGGAAGACAGTTTTTGGTGTTTTTCCACACGCTGGAAAAACCCTGTGCCATCTCATTGTTCTTTTGCCCCGCCACCGTGACTTTAATTTGCGGATAATTCAATCCCCTGCCAAGCAGACCTTCCGACTGGCGAACCAATTTATTTACCTTTGCTTGCATGGCGCGTCTGGTAAGATTGTCTCGGTAAAACTGCCTTTTGGCTTGCGACCGCGAGGGAAGAAAAAGCCAGAGTGGGACATGTTGTTATCTCGAAAAGGCCGCCTCCGATCCAGCCATCCAGGGGAGACGCACGGCAAGTCAATGCGGGAAAGAATTCTCGCCACCATCTTCCTGGCCGCACTTCTGGCTCCAATGGTGGCAAACGCCCAGACGCCCACGCGAAAGAGGACCACTCCGCCTTCCGCCACCGTACCTCCCGAACTAGAGGACCTCGTTACCGCGGCCACCCAGGCGTTGGGCAGACGCGATTACGCCACTGCCATTCAAAACCTTGTGAAGGCCACCCGGCTGGCTCCTGACGTGGCCGAGTTCCAAGCTAACTTGGGTACGTCCTACTACTGGGCCGGACAACCAAAAGATGCCATAGCTCCCTGCCGCCAAGCCCTGAAGTTAAAACCCTCGCTGGCTTTTGCCCGCTACTTTCTGGCGCTCAGTCTGGCGGAAACCGGAGAGTGCAAGGAGGCCCTGCCGCTTCTCCAGAAAGACTACGGGCCCGTTGGCGATCCCCAGCTTAGGCGCTTCATGGGACTCGATGGTGCGCGGTGCACAATGACGATCGCGGAGCCTTTCCAGACCACCAACTGGCTCCAATGGCTGAACCGGGATTTCCCCGATGACCCGGACGTGCTCTACCTCAGCACACGGGTCTTTTCGGATCTCTCCACTCTCACCTCGCAACGCCTGCTGCGCGTTGCGCCGAGTTCCTATCAAGCGCGGCAGGTTGATGCGGATGCGCTGGAAATCCAAGGAAGGAATTCTGAGGCCATTGCCGAATACCGTAAGATCGTGGAGGCGGCGCCCGGCTTGCCCGGGACTCATTATCACATTGGGCGCTTGCTGTTAGCCGGCGAGATGGACCCGGTCACGGCGGACGCGGCGCACAAGGAGTTCGAGGAGGAATTGCAGATCAATCCGAACGATACAGGGTCAGAATATGAACTTGGGGAGATGGCCCGCTCGACCCGCCAATGGAACGAGGCGATTGAGCACTTTGCGCGCGCCGTGAAAATCGATCCCAATTTTTCCGATGCGCTCATCGGCCTGGGCAAGTCGCTGATTTCTGCCGGCCGGGCAGCGGAAGCCGTGGCGCCGCTGGAAAATGCCGTGCGCCTCGCTCCAGCAGATCCCGTGGCGCATTATCAATTGTCCTTTGCCTACCTCCGATTAGGGCGTGAGGAAGAGGCCAAAAGGGAGCTCGCACTCTACCGGAAAGCCCATGATCAACAGCATCAAGTCAATCTGGCTATTCGCCAAGGAATCACCGGCGGCATCTCGAAGTCGCAAACTGCTGAGCCTCCCGAATAACGGACGAGGCCATGATACGCGCGCCGGCCCCTTGAAACAGGATGCCGCGATTTTTCACCACGGCTACGGACCCCAGATTGGTAACACGACATTTAGCCCGGACTTCTCACCACGGCTGGACGCAGCCGGAAGGGCGGGGCTTCAGCCCCGCCGTTTGCGGGCCTTTCTGATTATTCCCGTGTCCCGCGCCCCTCGCAGCTTGCGGCTGCAAGCTGCGAGGGGCGCGGGACGGACAAAGGGTTGGAGCCGCGATTCCGGCGGGGCTGAAGCCCCGCCCTTCCAGACCGGTGGTGAGAAATCCGGGCTAAGCCCCCCGGGAATTGCAGAGCCCAAGAACCGGGCGGGCAGCCTGGAGGGAGGAAGTTGGTATGAGGATCGCAGCGGTGCTTGGCGTGCTATTTTGGGTTGTCCCTTTGCTGGCACAGACTCAGACTCCGGTTTGGGAGTGGGATTTTCCCCGGATTCAAGCACTGGTTGAGAAGGTCCGCGCCGGGCGTGACCTGACCCCTCAAAAATGGCCCCTGGGGGCGCGTGTGGCCGTGGGGCTCTCCTTCGACTTTGACGCCGAATCGGGCCCCTTGCGTTCGGGGAATTACTCTCCGCAGCCGCTCTCACGGGGAGAGTACGGTCCACGCGTGGGCGTGCCGCGCATTCTCCAGATGGCGGAGAAGCACCGAGTCCCGCTGACGTTCTTTATCCCCGCCGTGGACGCCCAACTTCACCCGGACGCTATCGATGCCATTCTGCAGTCGCCGCTAAAACACGAAATCGGCATCCACGGTTGGATCCACGAGCCCATCGCGAACTTGAAGCCCGGCGAGGAGCGGGAACTGACGACGCGGGCATTCCAATGGTGGACGCAACGCCTGGGCTATCCGCCGGCAGGCATTCGCACGCCCTCCTGGGACTTCACAGGCGACACACTGGCCATCATCCGCGACCTCGGCTTAGTGTATGATTCGAGCCTTATGGCCGACGACCGTCCCTATGAAATTGTCTCCGCCCGAACACCTACGGGCCTCGTTGAGTTGCCGGTTGAGTGGATCCTCGACGACTACGCTTACTACAGCTACGACGGGCGGTCGAATGCATTCAACCGCGTGGGCGACAGCGACGTTTACGAGATCTACAAGGGTGAGTTTGACCAGGCGTATGAGGAGGGCACGTTGTTCCTGCTCACGATGCACCCATTCGTGACCGGGCACCGCTCGCGAATAGCGGCGCTCGACCGCCTGGTGACCTACATGCAGTCAAAGCCGGGAGTGTGGTTTGGAACGCTCGGCCAGGTGGCCGCGGTGGCGAAAGCGCAACTGAAGTGAGGTGACTTATGCGTCGAAAACGCACGTTGGAGTTGGCGCTGTTTTTCTGGGCGGCCACAGGCTTCGCCTGGGGAGCGGGCTTCAAGGCCGGTGTTGCGAAAGTAGATATCACTCCACCGCCGGGCTTGCCCATGTACGGCTATTTCGATCGAACCCAGCTCTCCACCGGCACGCTTGACCCTCTTTACGCACGCATCCTCGTTATTGAGGTGCAAGGAAAGCGTCTGGCCTTAATCACGCTCGATCTGGGCCGGACGTTCGGGCCGGCCTCTCTTACCCGCCTGCGAAATCAACTGGCCCAAAAAAGCGGGATTTCGTATCTTCTCACCACCGCCTCGCACACTCATTCCGGGCCCAATATCCTGGACGAATACCCCGCCAACCAGACCCCGGCCTGGGAGACTGCCGACCTCGACAAGATCGCCAAGGGCGTGGGGGAAGCTTGCCAGCGCGAGGTGGAAGCGCAGGTGGGGACGGGCTTCGGCGCAGTTGACATCGGCTACAACCGGCGTCGCGTCAACGCTGACGGCACGGTCGCCATGTTCTGGCAGAATCCCGACAAGGTACCGACCTCACCGCTCGATCCCACCGTGTCGGTCCTGCGCGTCGACACGGTGGGCGGCAAGCCCCTGGCCATCCTGGTGAACTACGCCTGCCACCCCGTAGTGTTTGGGCCTGATAATCTTGAGTACTCGGCGGATTTTGTCGGCGTCATGGCCCGGACCACCGAGCAATCTGTGGGCGACCCCGTGGGTGGACAGCCGCTGTGTTTCTTCTTGCAGGGCGGGGACGGCGACATCAATCCTTACTACGCCACCACGCCCCTGGTTGATGACGCTGTCAAGAAGCGCGACTGGACCGGCGAGCAGCTTGGCGCCGAAGCCGCCCGGGTGGCGAAAACTATCCACACCGAACCCGTGCAGGAGCCCAGCCTGCAGTTTACGGAAGACTACCTGACGTTCCCCGTGCGCTGGGACGCCCAAAAATTTCGGCAAGGAATGCTTGCGAAGTACGGCCCAAAAATCTATGAGGACCACGCCGACCTGCTGAACAGCGAATCGCCTCGGCGCGAGCTGGCGCTGGATGTGACGACGGTTCTGCTGAACAAGAAGATCGCTATGATAGGCATGCCCGGGGAGCCCTTCGTGGATTTTCAAATCGACTGGCGGGGGCGCTGCCCGGTACCCAGCGCTTTCTTTGTCGGCTACGCGAACGGCTATTATGATTATTTCCCCACCATCCGAGCGGCCTCGGAGGGCGGTTATGGCGCCGCCGACTCCGACACCTACGTCGCCGTGGGAGCCGGCGAGCGCATGCTGAATCAGGCCCTGGTCCGGATCTACGAAATGCTGGGCCGACTGACGGATGAGCCCGAGGATTTGAGGAAGCAGTGAAGGCTTCCGGCCACGGAAGACGTTCCCGTGCTGTCCAAAAATCGGATGAGACTGAAAGCGCAAAAGGTTAGTCCGGACTTCTCACCAAGGTTGGACGCTGCCGGAAGGGCGGGGCTTCAGCCCCGCCGAATTCGCGGCTCCCACACACAATTCGTCCCGCACCCCGCGCAGCTTGCGGCTGCAAGCTGCGCGGGGTGCGGGACTTGGAAATAATCAGGATAGCTTTGCAACGGCGGGGCTAAAGCCCCGCCCTTCCGGAGTCGTGATGAGAAATCCGGACTAGGTGATCCATCAATCCTCATTATCCCCGTTTGCGCCGGTCCGCTCGGATGCGCCGTTACCTGCAGGCACAATGAGAGGCGTGCGGGGAGGGATCAAGGCCTTGTTCGCCGCCACTTCATCTCTGTTGGAGGGCCCCGCGCCGCTGGTCAGCAATCTATTCAGGACCGGGACATTCGCGCGATTCGATTCCACGAAGTCCACGCCCAGCGCCGTGAGTGTGAAATCGGAGTTGTCCGCCTGAGTGATGTATTTTTTGTTCGAGAGATACCACGTGGTGAAGTACAAATAATCGCGGGGAAACCCCATGCGAGCTTCAACCTCGCCCAGGGAAACTTCCGGCTTGAAGGGGTTTGTGCGGCGCTGAATATAGAGCAGCGCCAGCACCGCCAACCGCCGGTTCAACTCGCCATCGATGTTATCCATAAAATCAATGGAAGTGGATAGGGGAATAGGCTGGGGCGCTTCCTTTTTGTAGGTCGCATCGTATTCGGCGCGGCGTTCGGGATCGGACAACACGTCAAAGGCTTGCTTCAACAGGAGGAACTTTTCCGCATCGCCGGTGCCCGGGTTGTCCGGGTGAAGGCGGCCCGCCAGAAATCGATACACGCGATGGATTGTTTCGGGCTCGGCTTTGGGGCTGATTTGGAGGAATTCGTAGTAGTCTAGATTTTCCATTACGCTCTCTCCGGCAGTCCGTAGTCTACCACAGAGCGCCTCTGCGCGTCCACGTAGCTCCGGGTCCGGTAGTGTCCTATTTTGAATGTAGCGCCGCCCTTTAGGGCGGCACATGCCGGGCTAAAGCCCGGCGCTACGTCGCAAATTAGGACACTACCCCGGGTCCGGTAGTGGGGGAAAGTTGCGTTGATGATTAAAACTTAATCTGAAGGAGGTCTAGTGTGAGCCAAGTTTATCCTTGAGGTAATCAGCTATACGTTCCTTGTTTCCCTCAAGGTTGGAATAGGTCTTTTCGCAGATATCGGTGAATCTGGCAAGGACGTTGCCAGATATAGATGTTTGGTCCTCAAACACTCCAATGGATTGAAATTTGAGTCCCCACTTCTCAAACACGTGAAGCGATATTGTTGCTACGTTAACCTTGTCTTCGCCCGGCAGAGCATAAACGAGAAGCGGGCGCTTCATATGATTTATTCTGGCATCGACTTGGTATCTTCCTTCCGGGTCGCGCTCGTGACGCCAGTCAAACATCAATCTATCCTCGGAGACTTGGGACCGGAGGAAGGCTCTGAAATCCTCTAAGAACGTAGACCGGACGCGCTCGCGCGACAGAAAAGAAACGTCCGAGACTTTCGTAAGCGCCTGAACAAAATTAAAGAGCGCGTCTCCGAAGCGGCCTTCGCTAACCGGAATCACAAATTCTCCCTCGCGGTTCTCGACTGAAAAACCGGCAAGCGATCCTTCTATGATGCTCGCGCGATTTCCAGAAAAATCCTGTTCGTCCAGTTCATATGATAGGTGCATTAGCGTGCTAGCCTCATCACTGAGCACCCATTGATCCCCTTCTTTTCTCAAAACGATTCCGAAATGGTCGCCGTCCCCAAATCGAAATGGTGTCACGACCAAAAATCGGTTGAGGCCTTCCGGCCTAATCTCGATCTGTTCGCACACACGGTTCTTAAATTGATCTTTGATTGAATCAACATTCATAAGTTTCGGTCATCATCGAGCGGGAAAAGCGGAGTTCCCTTAAACGGCGGTGGAAATCCGCATTCGTCTACTAAACACCCGAGCGCAGTTTGGAGATTGCAAAAACGCTGTGTCGGGACTGCATAGTGATCTTCGTTGAACCCTGGCCTTTGATATCTGGCGGTCGCCTGGTGAACGTGAAAGTCGTAAAACTTCTCGTTCTCCAAAGGATTTGAATGGAAGTGAGATTTGCCATTGTAGCGTTTGAGGCGGAAGACCGTATACACGCCTGGAAGCATATTCCCGAGAATGACAGAGAAGTTCATCGGATTGACGCAGGATTCCCTGATCTTCACCACGAATAAGTGACCCGAGTCGCATGGGATTTCGTAGGACTTGTGACGATGACTGTTTCTGACGGCCATCTTGGGAGTACAAAGTCCATCTGGCATCAACTTTGGTTCGAGGACTAGTTCCTCGATTTCTTCGTCGCTCAACAGGATTGGCATCTGAAATCAGTTGACTTTGGCACACAACCTCGCGACACTCCTTTTAGGGGAGTGCGTCAGCGTGCGATTTGGCCTAACCCGAAACCCTCCGCCAAGAATGCTTACGGGTTAATGCCGGAAACGATCGAATAATCAAAAAGGGAAATCCGAGTTTTGATGAACGGGTTTCCCTTAGGTAGCACCCACACGCTAACATAGAGCGCCTCCGAATGCAAACTCGATGAAACCTACTCGATGAAACCTACGAAATTTGAGATTAAGATAAAGGTCTAACTGCGAATCGACCCTTTATTTACTGCCCAATCTTGCCGAGCAATTCTCCCAAAGTCCACACGTGATCAGTAAGTCCGGCTTCCATAGCGGGAGTGACGCGGATTGAACTGTGGATTCTCACGAAATTGTAATAGGCGAAACAGAGAGCGAGCGCCGCGTAGTGGTTTTCCCACTTCTTACTGAAAGCGTTAGTCAGGCGGGTGAATCTGCGAATCTGCATTCGCATGGTGAGGTTTTATCTTTCAACGTGGCTGGTGCAAATCTTCTCGGGGGCGGGGCGTCCGATGACTGGCACCACCTCCGTTGAAACTACCTCGGAAGGTGAGTACCGGTGTTCGCCTTCGGCGGGCGCGGCGTACAGTTTGATGAGTTGCACGAAGTCAGCGCGGGACTTTTTTCCACTTGACAAAACGAGGCAAGTAGTATAAGCTACGGGGGCGATGAAGGTTTGGCGCCGAGTTACCCGCCACGAAAGTCTTCCACCTTGACGCGCGAACCCTGGAAATCACAAAAATAAAAAAATTTCTACATTCAAAGCCGGAAGGTCATTGAAAACAAAGGGGCCGGTTCGATCCCTCTGGATGACTCGATGAAAATAAAGGAGTTACGCGATTATCTTATATATACCGATGAAAATAGGCCAGTTGGGGAAATAATTGTGACTCCACCTAATCCGGGCTCGGCTATGTTGCTGATAAACAAACCACTTGCACCTAAAACCGGATGAGTTATTGAAAGGAAAGGAGATAGACGTTGTACCCGCGACCAAAAACGCTGGAACGTAGTCAGATGGGCCGTTCGGAGCGGATTCAGGGGGTGGGTTTAGCCCGGATTTCTTACCCCAACTCTGGAAGGGCGGGGCTTCACCCTCCATCCCCGCTCCGGTGTGGCGCTGACAAAAAGGCAGGTCGAGGACAGCCCTCGAAGGACATCCGCATTCTAGGTGAGCCGCTGGACATGCCGGACAGTGGGGCTATGGGCATCCCCAACATTGACTTCGAGGTGAGTCTGAACCGGGAACTCGGGACGATCCGGGCAGCCGGACCGGAGGCGGAAGCCTACGTCCACGGAGTGCGGCGTGGAAGTGTCCGAGTCTTCGCCACAGGTTCGAACGAAAACGTGGATATTGCTACGAAGATTATGAACCGCCACGGCTCGCTGGAACTGGAAAACCTCAGCGGCCGGGAATCGCTTCCTGTCGGTGTGGTTGACGAGAACGTGACCCCCATCCAAGATGATTCCTTGCAAACCGGGCGGGTGCGCCGGATTGCGCAGGCGTTGTGGCGCCCCTGGAAGTCGATCCCGTCTCCGGCAGCGATAAATCAATCTCGAACTGAAGAAGGAGGACCGAAGACCACCTGATGAAAGATCCCAAAAAAATTAAGAAAAAGCGCAAGCCCACAAGCCGGAAGCTGCCGGTGTCAGGCCCGGTGGCAGAAAAGGCGGGGGCGGGCACGAATTTGACTACATCCGAACGGCCTCTGCATGATTACGCGGCCGAGGTTTCCGAACGTACGGAGGTTCGGACGGGCGTTCCTTTGCCCATGGGAACCCATGAAGATGGGGGAGGGGTCAACTTC
>Ga0187851_10004435_pt1 | contig 11447 bp, 7 predicted proteins | sample June2016WEW_6_10_FD_132997 | JGI IMG/M metagenome (GOLD analysis project Ga0187851, IMG submission 132997) | Peatland microbial communities from SPRUCE experiment site at the Marcell Experimental Forest, Minnesota, USA - June2016WEW_6_10 | ecosystem: Environmental > Terrestrial > Soil > Wetlands... | reverse complement strand
GTATCGCCGCGGCTACAAGTTTTCCACCTACGCCATCTGGTGGATCCGCCAGGCCATCACGCGTTCGATTGCCGACCAGGCGCGCACCATCCGCATTCCGGTGCATATGATTGAAATCATGAACAAGCTCTGGCGCGCGCAGAAGCAGCTCACCCAGGAACTGGGCCGCGAGCCCACGCCGGAGGAACTGGCCGATGAAATGCACATGCCGGTGTCGCGCATCCATGCGCTGCTCAAGATGGCGCAACAGCCGGTTTCGCTCCACGCACCCGTCGGCGACGATGGCGACGTGAGCGTCGGTGATTTCATCGAGGACAAGACGGCGGAAAATCCGTCGGAAGTGACCAGCTACAGTTTGCTCCGCGAAAAGTTGAGCGACGTGCTGACGACGTTGACCGAGCGGGAGCGCAAGATTCTCGAAATGCGTTTCGGGCTGCTTGACGGCTATGAACGCACGCTCGAGGAAATCGGCAAGATGTACAACGTCACGCGCGAACGCATCCGCCAGATCGAGGCGAAGGCGCTGCGCAAATTGCGCCACCCGACGCGCGTGCGCCATTTGCAGGGTTTCCTCGAAACCGCCGAGCCGGCATAGCGCGGGCGGAAAAACAATTAACCCGGGGTTGGTCCCGTAAAACGGGAACGCCCCGGGCTAAATCATTTTAAGACCTCACCCGTCCGGCCGGAGCGGCGGAATTTCCAGCGGCCAAGATTTCTGCCGGATTGATTCTGTCGCCTCGTCAGCGACGGCATTGCGGGAGAAATTCCTTACACTTGAATTCTGCCGCGTCTCAGTGCGGCGAGCTGTAATAATAATAGTTGGGGCCTTGCGAGAACTTCGTCTTCGGCAATTGGGCGTTTCGGGTCATGCTGGCATCAATACTGCTTAACCGGGAAAATTACGTAAACCAGCGTCATCATTGATGACGGCAGACTGCTGAATTTTGCGGATTGATGTGCAGAAACTTAAATGATGTATCTTCGCACCAGCCTCATTTTGGGGTCGGTGGAGACGTTAGACGCAGAATATTGCGCGTTGTTTTCCTTGCCTTGGTTTTCATGCAGTTTCGGGTCTTGGCAACGACCGCCAGTGTGACGTTGGCGTGGAATCCGAGCGCAGATCCAACCATCACGGGTTACAATATCTATTACGGTGGAGCCAGTTACAACTACACCAATGAGATTTCAGTTGGCGACGCAACGAATGTTACGATTTCCGGCCTGATCCCGGGAACAACCTATTATTTTGCCGCAACAACGTATTCAGCGTCGGGCATGGAAAGCGAGTTCTCAAGCCAATTGGCTTTCCTGGTTCCCACAATTGTGAACCAGGCGCCGACGTTGAATACGATCACCAACCTGACCATCAAAGAAAATGCCGGTTTGCAAACCGTCAGTTTTTCTGACGTTACTTCCGGTTCTCTTGCCGAAAATCAGACGCTCGTTGTGACGGCAACTTCCAGCAACACGGGATTGATTCCCAACCCGACGGTCAATTACACCAACGGCTTCACAACCGGCAAATTAACCTTCACGCCAGCGACCAATGGCAACGGAACGGCCACCATCACCGTCGCCGTCAACGATGGCGGGACGAGCAACAACATTGTCACCCGAACCTTCACGGTCACGGTCAACGCCGTGAACCAGGCGCCGACGCTGAACGCCATCAGCAATCTGGCCATCACCAAGAATGCCGGCATGCAAATGGTAAACCTGTCCGGCATCACTTCCGGCGCGGCCAACGAAAACCAGGTGCTGACCGTCACTGCGGTTTCCAGCAGTACCGGACTGATTCCCAATCCGACGGTCAATTACACCAGCCCGAACACCACCGGTTCCCTGACCTTCACCCCGGGGGTCAACAAGACGGGGACGGCAACCGTCACGGTCACGGTCAAAGACGGTGGAACGAGCAACAACATTGTTACCCGTACATTTACCGTGACCGTTGCCGCCACGACTACTGCCAGCAGCCGGGGTCAGATCTCGTTGGCCAGACCATTGACCAACTGTGTGGTCATGGCTGGCCAGACCAAAATCCTCAGCGTGACCGCTACCGGATCCGGCGCTTTAAAATACCAATGGAAATTGAATGGCACCAATCTCGCTTCGGCGACCCGCTCGTCTTTGACACTGAGCAAGGTAACCACAAATCAAGCGGGTATATACTCGGTAACGGTCTCCAGCAGCACCAGTTCGACCAACAGCGCCGCCAAATTGATTGTCTACACCACGCCGACAGCCACCCTGGCCTCAACCGCCCATGTCTCCGGCCAGTATGCTTTGACGGTTGCGGGCGTGGCCGGGTTTAAATATGCGGTTCAAGCCTCCATAGACATGGTCAACTGGGTTTCGTTGCAGACCAATACCGCCCCCTTCACGTTTGTCGATACCAACGCCAGCCAGTTCGACCAGCGTTTTTACCGCTCGGTTTATGTCCCCTGAGACGGAAGTCGGAACCGGTAGCTACAACCAGTCACGTTGGCGCAAGCATGCGGCCTTCAACACAGCCAGATTGGCCAGTGATCGGTGAGCCGTCTCGGCGCGGTGGCGCTGGCACAGGTGACCGGCCTGCCGGCGGTGCCGGTGTCATTTCATTTGAACTTGAAAATCCGGTTGAAGAGCTGGAACCGTTTTCAAATTCCACTGCCCTTTTCACGCTGCGAAATCACCATCGGCCAGACTTTGTGGGTGCCACGCGGGATCTCAGTCGGGCACCGTGAGTTGCTGCGGCAGCAACTTGAAGCCGGGATGTGTGCCATCGCCCGCGACAAATAGCCGGTGCCGGGTCATCGCGGCAGCTGGCTGCCATTTGTTTCGGGAGCCGGCTTTTTCTCGTATCGCTGCCGCAATTTGTCCGGAAGATCGTCAAAAGTGATCTTGGTCATCCCCAGCCCGCCGCGCGCAAGTTTATAACTGATGATGATTCCATCCGGCTCCACTTTTTCCACAAATACATTTTTGTAGGTTGCTCCACTGAGGGTCGAAATTTCATTGGATGGTTTTGCTTTCGCTGGTGGACTTGACAATACAGTCGCAGCGGGCATCGGGGTCGGCTTGGGCGTTGCCGGTGCCGCTGCCGGTTGAGTTCTGGTGGGTGCCGCAACCGTTCGAGCCGCGGCAGCCGGAGCGACAGCAGCCGGAGCGATAGCAACCGGAACGGCAACCGCAGGAGCCATAGTCGCGGAAGCGGCAACCGTCGGAGCGGCAACCGCGGGAACTTGAGCGGCAGGAGCTGCCGCAGAGGTTACGGTCGCCGCGGGTATTTGAGCCGCGGGAGTTCCAGTTGCTGGAGCAGTCACTGGAGTTGTTATCGCCGGAGTTTCGACCGCCGGAGCGGCAGTAGCTTCAACGGCAGGAGTGGCAACCGGAACCGCAATAGTGGGAGTGGCAGCAGCAGGGGTTTCGGCAACCGGCGCGACAGGAATTGGAGTTTCAACAACCGGTGCGGTCGCTGCCGGAGCTTCAGTCGCGGGAGCTTCAACAACCGGAGCCGCAGCAGCGGGGACGGTAACAGCGGTCGCTGCTGCCGCCGGAGTTTCGACCGCCGGAGCGGCAGTAGCTTCAGCGGCAGGAGTGGCAACCGGAACCGCAATAGTGGGAGTGGCAGCAGCAGGGGTTTCGGCAACCGGCGCGGCAGGAATTGGAGTTTCAACAACCGGTGCGGTCGCTGCCGGAGCTTCAGCCGCGGGAGCTTCAACAACCGGAGTTGCAGCAGCGGGGACGGTAACAGCGGTCGCTGCTGCCGCCGGAGTTACAGTTGCGGGAACTTCTGTTGCCGGAGCGGTTGCCGCCGGAGTTTCGACCGCCGGAGCGGCAGTAGCTTCAACGGCAGGAGTGGCAACCGAAACCGCAACAGTGGGAGTGGCAGCAGCCGGAGCTTCATCAACCGGCGCGGCAGAAGTTGGAGCTTCAACAACAGGAAAGACGATAGCCGGAGGTCCGTCACCGGGAATGATAGGGGACGAAACGATATCAGCTGAAGCCACAGCAGCTGGAACTTCACTTGCGGGAGCGACATTGGTGGTGGCAGCAGCCGGAGCGGCAACTGCGGGAGTTTCAAGAGCCGGAGGCGCATCAGCGGGAACGCCAGCGGCAGGAGCAACTTCAGTCGAAGCGGCAACAGCAGTCGCTTCTGCGGCAGGAGTGCCAGTCGGAGTTTCAGTAATGGGAGCAACAGCCGGGGGAGGTTCAACCGTCGAAGGGGTAACGGCGGGCGCGGCGTCGTCGGGCGGAGCTTCAGCAGTGGGAGCAGCCACCGGAGTTGTAGCCGCCGGAGCGGTTTGCGAAGTCACCTCTTTTGCGGAAACCGTCTCGGTTCTATTGGTTGTGGATTTGGCGGTTTGTTCCACCTTGGGACCGGAAGGTGTGTTGGATACTGATGTCGGCTGGGATTGCGGGTCTTCCACGTGGTTCAGCTTTTGTTCCAAAGCCGCGCGGTCGGCGGCCTGGGCCGGGGTGTCGTTGGCGCGGACGGAAAGGAAACTCGCACAGAGGGCGACGCAAAAACCAACGAAGGTCATGCCCTTCATTAAACGACCGTTCCGGTCAAAGAATAATGAAATGGCGCGTCCCAGCATGATCTGAATGCTTCGGCGGTTTTTTGAATAAATGGTTTTCATGGTGCTGCGCAATGCTGTTTGACAGCTATTCCAGTGCCAGTTGGGTGTAAAAGGCGTGCCCGTCCCAAGTCAAATGCGGTTCTGTCTCAAAATAAGATTTTGTGACTGATTAAGTCATGCGGAGAGGACATAATTCGGACAGGTCTGGCGCTGCGGAAACACACCTTATTCCAGTTCCAGCAACCGGTAACCCACGGCGGACTCGGTCACGATGAGTTCGGGATGGGACGGCTTTTTTTCGATCTTTTCGCGCAAGTGCGCGATGTGGACGCGCAGGTAATGCGTCTGCTCCACCGCCTTCGGCCCCCAGACTTCCGTCAGCAACTGGCGGTGCGTTAAAACCTTGCCGGCGTGCGTCACGAACAATCGCAGCAGCGAATATTCAATCGGCGTGAGCTTGATTTCCTGGCCGTGCTTGCGGACGACGCGCGCGGACAAATCCACCTCCAGCTCGCCGGTGCGGAAAATCGCGTCCGCTCCCTGCGGCTGGGCGTGACGCAACACGGCGCGGAGACGGGCAAGCAGTTCGGCGCTGTTGAATGGCTTGGTCACGTAATCGTCCGCGCCCGCGTCGAGCGCGGCCACCTTGTCGTCCTCGCGGTCGCGCACGCTCAGGATGATGACCGGTACGCGGCTCCATTCGCGCAGGCGTTTCAGCACCTCCATGCCTTCGAGGTCGGGCAGGCCGAGGTCGAGCAACACCGCGTCCGGCCGGCGCTGGGCGGCCTGGGCGATGCCGTCCGATCCGGTCGCAGCGTCGAAGACGCGATAGCCGTTGGCCTCCAGCGTGACGCGCAGGAGACGCTGGATTTGCGGCTCGTCGTCAATGACGAGGGCGACCGGCGAAGCGGGTGGATTGTTCATGGATAGCAGTTCCAATTAACATGGGCACATTTTGATATGGCTCTGGGAAAAGCGGCGGAGGGCCGCCGCAGTCCAAAATTGTCCTGGGTTCATGTTTCGGTCTCCATTGTTGGCGGTTTATCGGGTTGCGGAAAATTCAGGGCGAACATCACGCCGCCACCCGGGCGGTTGGTGGCGGTGATGGTTCCTCCATGCACCTCGACGAAACCCTTGACGATGGTGAGTCCCAGTCCGCTGCCGCCGGTGGGCGCGGTGGGGGCGCGGAAAAATTTATCGAAGATGCGGGGCAACCATTCCGGCGGGATGCCCGGTCCGCGGTCCGCGACGCTCAACACCAGCTGGTCGTTCGCCAGTTGCGCCGACACTTCGATCGGCGTGTTCACGAGAGTGTGGTTGGCGGCGTTAAGCAGCAGATTGGCGAGAGCATGTTGCGCGAGGGAAAAGTCGAGCCGGACGAGCAGAGGGGCGGCCGGCAGGTCCAGTTTAACCGGGTGTGCCGCCAGTTCTCGCTGCAATTCGCGCAGCGTCGTCTGCACCAAATCGCGTGCGTCATGCCAGTCGAGGCGCGGGCGGACCTGGCCCGATTCGAGCCGCGCCACGTCGAGCAGGTTGCCCACGACGCGATTGAGCCGGGCATTGGCTTCCTGGATTTCGCCAATCAATGCGCGTTGCTGTTCCGGCGTTGCGCCGTTGGCGGCGGCGAGCGCGCTGGCGGCGCTGGTGCTGGCCGCCAGCGGCGTGCGCAATTCGTGCGAAATGGAATTTAAGAGTGTCCGGCTGAACTTTTCCGACTCGGCCAGCAGGCGCGCCTGCGCGGCGGCGGTGCGGAGTTCCACGCGGTCGAGCACCAGGGCGGCCTGTCGCGCGAATGTTTCGAGCAAATCCCGTTGCTGGAGCGTCAGGCGCTTGTCCGGAAAACCCACCGCCAGGATGCCGAACACCTTCCGCTCGGTGGCCAGTGGCAGATGCAGCGCCTCCGCGCCCGGCAGATTGTCGGTGAACCGTCCGGCGGCCTTTCGCTGGCGGAACGCCCAGTCGGCGACGCTTAGCTCCTTTTCTGAAAGAGTCAGGGAGCTGTCGGGATGAGCGAAAAGCTTGTTGTTTTCTGGCAGTACGACGGCGACGGGCGTGTGAAGGACGCGGTTGATTTGCGCCACGAGTTGCCAGACGATTTCGTCGCGCGAAGTTGCCTCGGCCAGATCGCGCGACATTTCGTAGAGCGCCGTGGCGCGTTCCTCGCGGCGGCGGTCGGCCTCTTCCTGCAACCGGATGCGCGCCACCAACTGGCCGAGCACAATTGCCACGACAAAATAGAGACCGAACAAAATGCCATCCTCAACGGTTGCAATGACGAACGTGAAGCGGGGGGGCAGGAAAAAATAATTCCAGGCCAGTGCGCTCAACGCGCCGGCCAGCAGCACCGGGCCACGGCCCACCCTCAGCGCCAGCAGCACCACGGCGAGCAGGAAAACCAATCCCGGCACGCGCGGGCCGGTGAAATTCATGAGCGCGAGATTCAGGACGCCTGTGGCGGTCACCGCGCCGGCGGCGAACAGGTATTGCTGAAAATTGGAGGCGAACGCCCGGTTCCAGATCTGCCCAACGGATGCGTTGCCGGCCATCTTTTCGGAGCGGACGACGTGCAGGTCAATGTCGCCGCTTTCCCGCGCCAGCCGGCGCAGCAGAAGGCTGGCATGCAGCCATTCCAGCCACCCGGTGCCAGCGGGTTTTCCGACGATGATTTGCGTGGCGTTCTGGGTGCGGGCCACGCGCAACAACCCGCGCACGAGGTCGTCGTCCGTGGTGGCGACAACCTCCGCGCCGAGTTCGCGGGCGGTGGCCAGGTTTTTTTCCAATTGTGCCTGCGCGGCTTCCGTCAACGGACGCGGATTTTCGACATGGACGGCCAGCCACCGGCAGCGCAGGCCGTCGGCCATGCGGCGCGTCCAGCGGATGAGCGGTTCGGATAACGGCCCGGGACCCACCGCCACGAGCAGGCAATGCCCCGTCTTCCAAGCGCCGGCGTTGGTTTGCGTCTGGCGAAATTCCCGCGTGTCCACGCCCACGTGGTCCGCCACGAGCCGCAGGGCCAGTTCGCGCAGCGCGGTGAGATTGGCTTCGCGGAAATAGTTTTGCGCGGCGGTGGCGGCGCGGTCGGGCACATACACCTTGCCTTCGTGCAACCGCTGGATGAGCTCGGCAGGCGGTAGGTCCACCAGTTCAAATACAGCGCCGTCGAGCACGCTGTCCGGCACCGTCTCGCGAATCTCCGCGCCGGTGACCTGGCGGACGGTGTCGGCGCGGCTCTCGACGTGCTGGACATTGAGCGCGGTGATGACGTCCAGGCCGGCGTCGAGCAATTCGGCCACGTCCTGCCACCGTTTCGGATGGCGCGAGCCGGGGGCGTTTGTGTGTGCGAGTTCATCCACGAGGACAATCTGCGGACGCCGGGCCAACGTGGCGTCGAGATCGAATTCGGTGAGGGCGATGCCGCGATGTTCGAGCTGGCGGCGGGGAATCTGCGGCAAGCCCTCGGTCAGCGCGTCGGTTTCCTTGCGTCCGTGCGTTTCGACGTAGCCGATGACCACGTCGCGTCCGGCGGCGAGTTCGCGTCGCGCGGCCTCGAGCATGGCGTAGGTCTTGCCCACGCCGGGGCACATGCCGAGAAAGACCTTGAGCTTGCCGCGTTTCTTCGCGGCCTCCTCGCGTTGCAGGGAACTCAACAGCGCATCGGGATTGGGGCGGTCGCCGTCGTTCACGATTTCATCTTAACGAACCCCACGCCAGAATCAGCATTAAAATGTTCAGTTTTGCTTCGATGATCGCTGCTCTCTTCCTTTGGGCGACATGGCTGGAATGAATATACTCCCCGCCCGCTTCGCAGGGACACCATTCGTTCCGTCGTGCCGATCGCTCCTCGGACCTACATTTTTTGAAACCCCTAGTCGCAGCCTTGCTGCTGAACAATTTACGCGCGCATCATCAGCCATTGGCTGGTGCGCCAGTTTCGGCTTTTTTCGTCCCGGCTTGGGCCTGGTCGAGGGCCACGTTCAGCAGCAAAACATTCACCCGCGCCTGGCCGAGAATACCCCATTGCGGCGGCTCGGTGAATTGATCCACGAAGGCCTTGATTTTGTCCTCGCTCATGCCGCGCGAAACGGCGACGCGGGAGATCTGAAGGCGCGCGGCTTCGGGACTGATATGCGGATCCAGGCCGCTGGCGGAGGCAAAAACCATGTCCGCCGGCACAACCGTATTCGTCGGCAGGTTGTTCCCGCTGATAAAGGCCGCGATGTTGTTCAGGACATTTGTATACAAAGACCCGCTGGTCGGACCCAGGTTGCTGCCACTGGACGCCGCGATGCCCGATGGCCCCGTGCCATAGCTGCAGGCCGAGGGCCGCGGCCAGAAGTAATTGGTGCCCTGAAACTGCTGCGCCAGCAGCGCGGAGCCAATAATCTTGCCGTCTTTTTCCACCAGACTCCCGTTGGCCTGGTTGTGAAATGCAACCTGCGCGAAGATCGTCATGACGACCGGATACAGGACTCCGGCCACGACACTCCACAAAATGGTCTGCCTTATGGATTGGGTAATAAGTTTTATCATAGTATTTCCTCGTTTGTAATTTTCGGCATCAGCGACATCAAGGTGCCAGGTGAACCAACACCAGCAACACATCAATCAGCTTGATGAATATGAACGGCACGATGATGCCGCCAATACCGTAAATCAGCATGTTGTTTCGCAAAATCACCGCCGCGCCGAGCGGGCGGTATTTCACGCCTCTCAACGCCAGGGGAATCAGCGCCACGATGATCAGCGCGTTAAAAATAACCGCCGCCAGGATCGCGCTCTGCGGCGAGTGCAGGTACATGATGTTCAGCTTGTCGAGCGGGCCGCGTCCGCCGACGGTGGTGGCGTAGAGCAGCCCAAACATCGCCGGCAGGATTGCGAAATACTTCGACACGTCGTTGGCAATGCTGAACGTGGTCAGGGCGCCGCGCGTCATGAGCAGTTGCTTGCCGATCTCCACCACCTCGATGAGCTTGGTCGGATTGCTGTCCAGGTCCACCATGTTGCCGGCTTCGCGCGCCGCCTGCGTGCCGGTGTTCATGGCCACGCCCACATCCGCCTGCGCCAGGGCGGGCGCGTCATTGGTGCCATCGCCGATCATCGCAATCAGTTTGCCGCCTTCCTGTTCCTTGCGGATACGGGCGAGCTTGTCCTCCGGCTTCGCCTGCGCAATGTAATCGTCCACACCAGCCTCGGCGGCAATCGCGGCTGCGGTCAGCGGGTTGTCCCCGGTGATCATCACTGTGCTGATGCCCATCTTGCGGAGTTGCGCGAACCGTTCTTTAATGCCGCCTTTGACGATGTCTTTGAGTTGAATGACCCCGAGCAACCTGGCTCCATCGGCCACCAGGAGCGGGGTGCCGCCTTGTCGCGAAATGTCGTCCACCCGATTCATCACGCTTGGGTCAACCGATCCACCCTGCTCTTTCACCAGTTTGGCCACCGCCTCGGCTGCGCCTTTGCGAATACTGCGGATTGGTTGTGCCGCAGGCTCGGTTGCCAGTGATTGTGGTGCCGTAGTGACTGTCAAACGACCGGCCACGGCCATTCCGCGCTCCATTATGTCGGGCTGGAGTTGTGGTTCGGCGTAAAGATCCACGCCGCTCATTCGTGTTTGCGCCGTGAAGGGCACGAAAGTCGCGAATCGTTCGGCCACCTCCTGGCCGCGCAAACCATATTTCTCTTTTGCCAGGACGGCGATGGAGCGGCCCTCGGGCGTTTCGTCTGCCAGCGAGGCAAGTTGCGCGGCTTCGACAAGTTCCTCCACTTTGACGCCCGGAGCGGGAATGAATTCCGTCGCCTGACGATTGCCAAGTGTGATCGTGCCGGTCTTGTCGAGCAGCAGCACGTCCACGTCGCCCGCCGCCTCGACGGCCCGGCCGCTTGTCGCCAGGACGTTGCGGCGCATCAAACGGTCTATGCCGGCGATGCCGATGGCGCTCAAGAGTCCGCCGATGGTCGTCGGGATCAAACAAACGATCAGCGCGAGCAGCACGGGAATGGAAGTCAATACCACGCCCTTTTGCCCAGCCTGAGATTCGTTGTAATGGGCGTAAGGCGGCAGCACGAAGACGACGACGATGAAAAGCGCCGTGAGGCTGACCAATACAATATTCAACGCGATTTCATTTGGCGTTTTTTGCCGGCGGGCGCCTTCAATCATTGAAATCATCCGGTCGAGAAACGAATTGCCGGCTTCGGCGGTGACGCGCACAACGATCCGGTCGCTCAGCACCCGGGTGCCTCCGGTTACGGCGCTGCGGTCCCCGCCGCTTTCACGCACCACCGGCGCGGACTCGCCCGTGATCGCCGATTCATCCACCGTGGCGATGCCATCCTCGATTTCACCGTCGGCGGGAATCAATTCACCGGCGCGCACGACGACAGTGTCGTCTTTGCGGAGTTCGGAGGCGTTGACTTCTTCGAGCCTGCCGTTGGCGCCGAGCCGGCGCGATTTGGTTAGAACGCGGGTTTTACGCAGGGCCTGTGCCTGGGCCTTGCCGCGGCCTTCGGCCATGGCCTCGGCAAAATTGGCGAACAGCACCGTGAACCACAGCCACAGCGCCAGTTGCGCAACGAAACCGCGCAGCTCCGTCGTGGCGGTGAAAATGCCGACGGTCGTCAGCGCTGCTCCGACCAGGGTGACGAACATGACGGGGTTGCGGATCATCAGCCGCGGATTGAGTTTCTTGAACGCGTCCGCGGCCGCCGGCCCGGCGATCTTCCAATCGAAGAGAGAAGGGGGTTTATGCGTCATAAAAGGGTGCTAAAACAGTTTTCCTTGCAGTGTCAGAAAATGCTCGACGATGGGGCCCAGCGTCAGGGCGGGTAGAAAATTCAACGCGCCGACCAGCAGCACCGTTCCGAGCAGGAGCAGGATGAAGG
>Ga0187851_10004432_pt1 | contig 11448 bp, 10 predicted proteins | sample June2016WEW_6_10_FD_132997 | JGI IMG/M metagenome (GOLD analysis project Ga0187851, IMG submission 132997) | Peatland microbial communities from SPRUCE experiment site at the Marcell Experimental Forest, Minnesota, USA - June2016WEW_6_10 | ecosystem: Environmental > Terrestrial > Soil >... | reverse complement strand
CGAACAGGCAGATGCGGTCGGCGGCGGAACGAATCTTGTTCTGCAGGCGCGTCACCAGCGTCTGCTGCATCTTGGGAGTCATGTTGGGATAGCCGCGCTCATCGTGCGTGAGGCCGGTCACGTGGAATTTGTAGCCTTCACCGGCATGGGCCATTTCCGGGACCATGGCTCCGTTGGTGCCGTAGGGGAGGTAATCTTCCACCGACTTGTGGGTGTGCTTGCGCGGCGTGACCTCGATCTGATCGGCGGGGGGAATGACGACTTTTTCCGTCATGTGGCCGACGACTTCATCCATCATGAACATGACGGGGACGCGAAATTCTTCGGCGAAATTGAATGCTTTGATGGTGAGATCGAAGCACTCCTGCGGCGAGTTCGGGCAGAGCGCGATGATTTCGTAGTCGCCGTGCGATCCCCAGCGCGCCTGCATCATGTCGGATTGGGCGGGGAGCGTGGGCAGGCCGGTGGAGGGTCCGCCGCGCTGCACGTCGACGAAGACGCAGGGCGTCTCGGTCATGACCGCGTAGCCGATGTGCTCCATCATGAGCGAGAAGCCGGGGCCGGAGGTCACGGTGAAGGCCTTGGCACCGCCCCAGACTCCGCCCTGAAGAGCGATGGAGGCGGCCAGTTCGTCTTCCATCTGGATAAACGCGCCGCCTACGGTCGGGACACGTTGCGCGAAGCGTTCGACAACTTCGGTGGAAGGTGTGATGGGATAGCCGGCGGCGAAACGCGCGCCAGCGGCCAGTGCGCCTTCGCAGCAGGCGTGGTCGCCATCGAGAAAGTGTGTGCCGGTGAGAACACCGCGCGGATCAGCCTTCATTTTGATTAGCCTCCGGTTTTGCTTCCGGTTTGGGCGCCGGGTTCTTGTGGCCGTAGATGGCGAAGTCCGGACAGTACATGCCGCAGAGGTCGCAGCCGCTGCACTTGTCGGGCGCGACCACATGGGGCGGATGATAGCCTTTGGAATTAAAAGCCGAGGAGAGCGCGAGGACTTTCGTAGGACAGAATTCAACGCAAAACCCGCAGGCCTTGCAGCGCTCGACGACGATGGATACGCGTCCTTTTGCCACGAATACCCCCACAAACGGGAACTTGGCGTCCCCGTAGTTCAGACAGCATTATGGGGTGCCTTATCGCAGCGCGGTGTGATGCGGGTCACGGAGGCGTGTGAGGTCGGACCACCGGGCCAGCGCAGGCGCTCTGTGCACTCTCCGGCGGCTTCAAAAACTCAAGTGCCCCAGATCAGCGCCCAACGAACGGGCGCGAACCTGGGGCACCTTCGTACCTTCTACGTTCCACTGACTACTTCCAAACTAACGTTACTGGCCGCCGCCTCCCGCTACATCCTGCTTGGCCTGGGCTTCGACCTGGTCGGCCTGCGCCTGTTGATCGGCGAGCTGTTTCGCGGCGGTTTCATCCGGTTGCGGAACCGGCACTGCGGAAGCTTCCGTGCCCGTATCCGGAGCCTTCGGCATCCCGTTGGTCCCCTGTTTCTGGGCGAGAGTCTTCAGGCCATCGTTAAGTTGCTCCTCAAAGTGGTTGTGCATCTCCTGGAGGTCATCGACCGAAACTGCGACCTGCTGGCCCGCGCCGCATTCTCCCTTTTTGCTGGCAGAGACGCTGGCATTGACCTTCTGGTCGGCATCGGGAGTGTCGGTGAGGCGCGTGATAACGTCGCCGCTCGTGAGTTCGCACTCCTGACCGTTCGATACGAGCGTGATCGGGGTATCGACGACGAAAGTGCGACGTGCGGGATCGAGAGCCGGTGGAACCTGGCCATTGGCCGGAGCCGGAGCCGCCTGCGCGTTTCCGCCATCCTGCGAGGCAGCCTGTTGCTGCTGCTCGGCAAGTTGAGCCTTGACCTCTTCGGCGATCGCTTCCTTCACCTCAGGACTGAGCGTCACCTGTCCGGAGTTGGCCGAACCGTTGTCATAATTACCCTGGTTGGGCGGCGGATAGTTCCCCGAACCCTGATCGTAAGCGCCAGCCGCTGCCGCATTCGCATCGGCTCGCGACGCGTAGGCAGCCTGCAAGTCTGCCGCTAACAGATAGTCGGTGAGCCAGAAGGCAGGCGATGCGTAGACGGGATAAGGATTCCACCATCCGCCGTAGTAGCCGAACCAGGGCGCCCCGCCCCAGCCCCAGCCGCCCACTCCGATGCCCCAGTAGACGGGCGCTCCCCAAGGACGGAAGCCCCACGCGTAAAAGCCGGGGTGGAACCAGACGCCGGGATAGTAGCCGTAATAGGCATGGCCGCCCCAGTAGTATCCGCGATAGATGCCGACGTGATAGCCGCCGCCGTAATAAGAGGTGCGCGAATAGTAGGACACGCCGCCCCGCGTCATGTAGGGATGCTGGACGTAGCCGCCTCCACCGCGATTCACGATGGTCGTATTGTTGTGGACGCTGACGATGGTGCGATTGCCATGCAGACCATTGTTGATCTGCATGCCGTTGCGGTTGATGGAGCGAATCTGTCCGTTGGGACGAACGCTGGCAGTGCCGCCGCCGCGGAGAGATACGGTGCGGCCGGGCGCGGCCATCGAACGAGAGCCGGCGGTATTGCCGCGATTGGCCATGGCTCCGCGGTTGCCGCCTGGGTTGCCATTGCCATTGCGGTTGCCGCCGACGTTGCCGCGATTGCCATTCGCCGGACGGTTCATATTCCCGCCCGGGCGATTTCCGGCATTACCCTGAGGTCGATTGCCTTGCGTACGGTTGCCTACATTACGTTCCTCGCTCGGCCGGTTCTGTCCCGCTGAACGGTTGGGACTGGCCGCATGGCCTCCGCCAGATGGATGGCTGGGCGCCGCATGAGCTTGCGGTGCATGACTGGACTGACCATGATTGCTGGGGTGGCTGGCATGCTCGGCTGGCTTGGACTCCGACTTGTGCTCCTCCGCTGCCAGCACCGAGATCGACATACACATCACTGCAAACGCCAGAATCGACCGCCCCAAGACTTTGCGACTACGGATAAGCAAACTCATTACACCCTCCAGATTTCTTAACCTTCGATTTCACGACCCGAACCCTCAACTCAACAGCGCATGATCCGCCGGAACCCTGTGCCTGGCAGCAGTTTCAGCAAAGTCCGATGCTCCATGGGCAGCTCGGATTCCCATGAGTCCAAACAGCTATAACCCGCTACCGGTGGCTTAGTTGTGCATTATATTTCGTTTTCGGGCAGGAAACGATGATGCGGGGGTGACCTGGCCCGAGCCTGGCTACAGGTCGGTGGAGTTTTGGCAAAGACGAGCTGCGCTGTTGGCGAGGTGGTTGGCCTCGGTGTTGTGCTCGCGGGGAATGCGGCGGATGGCAAAGCGAAGGGTGCGGGCGAGTTTGCGGCAGATCCAGTGCAGGGAATAGAGGCGGGGACTGCGGCAGGCATATTGTCCGCTCATCTGGCGGACGACGACGTCCGAATCGGAATAGACGCAGAGGGATTGCGCTTTGCGGGCGAGGGCGCACTGCAACGCTTCGAGCAGGGCCACGTACTCGGCGACGTTGTTGTCCTGCCAGCCGATCCACTTGGAGATGAGAGTGCGGCGGCCGTAGGCATCCTCGACCACGACTCCAATGCCGGCGGGGCCGGGGCTGCCGTGGGAGCTGCCGTCGACGTAGGCTACGAGTTCACTGCCGGCTGGTTGCACGATTCACATCGCTGACTGCACCACGTACTGGGCACTGCTGCCTCGCTGCGGCCATTCCCTGACTGCACCTTGCGTTAAGAATTGCACCGCGTCAAGAGCACTTTGTGTTCATTCGGCAAATAGATTTCCACAGACCATCAAGTCCCGCGGAAAGCGGCGGCTGCGATCATCGTTGAAAAGCCTCGGCTGAAGCGCGATTTGGCGGATTTTCAAATTTTGTTCCGATTACGAATTGCACAAATCACGGGCGTTGACAACTTTTTGAAATGCGCTATCTTAGGTGACGTCGACGGCTGAAAGGGTTGGCTTCAATAAATCGTAGCCAGTCCGAAGTAGGCTGAGTGATCCGCAAAGCGGGGCGACCTGCAGAGCGGCCAGACCCGAAAAAACCGACGAATTCTGCGAGGAAACGCCGGGGTTTGGTACCGCGAAAGCGGTGATTACATCAAGGACCGCGACGGTGCACGCATCCGGGCAGTCGGCTCTCTCGCAAGAGCTGGCGGCTGGAGCGTAACCAATGTCGCGGTCTTTTCTATTTTCCCTGGTCTCTTTCCCCCATCAAATCTGCGGTAGAAGCCCAGGTTATCCGTGCGCAGCGCGGACGGCTTTCCTCCGTAAGAGTGTTGGAGAGCACTTGAGCAATAATCGCCCGAGACGCACCGCACGGTAGAGCGGGAACAGAGCTTCTGGCAACGCAACGACCGCGATATCTCCGGGCCCCGGCGTCAGCGCAAGCCGCCACAGGTAGCGCCAGCGGTCGCCCGATCGCTCGCGCAATTTAAAAATCTGCCGGAAGTAGGCCGTGGAATCAAAGTCGTAGCCGACAGATCCGCGCATCCGCACCGCGCACTCTTCTCCCAGCAAACGCACCTCTTGGTCGTACAGATCGTGCGGACTGGAAGTTGACGCGCCCAGCAGATTTTCGGCCAGCCACAGGCTTACGGCGAGAATTCGCGTGACGCCGAGCGCCCGGGCGCGGGTCATCACGACCGCAAGATCGATGCCCGGAACGCGCAGGCTCTCGGCGATGTCGGCCACCCAGATGAGACGAGTCCAAAGATGCTTGGCGGCATGGAGGCAGAGGACCAGCAGCCCATCTTCGGGCGAGAGGCACGGGACGCCGCTTGCGCCTTGCGCCAAACCCAGCGCCGTCCGGCCCGCGCGCGCCCACAGATCGTCGAATTGAAAATTGCCGGCTTGCCAATCGACCGCATAAAAGTATGGAAGGAGATTCCACTGCAACTCGACGAGGTTCTTTCCCGCCGCGCCATCGAACGAACGCTCGTAGCCAGTACGCAGCCATAAGCGCTCGACGGCCGGAGGGATTTTGCTGGAAGGGCGGTATCCGATTTCCGCCAGAGCTTGCCGGGCGCGCTCAAAATCGGCGGGGGAAATCAGCAGATCGAGATCGGAAAAACTGCGCAGCGCCACGTCACCATAGGCGGTTTGGGCGAGCACCGGTCCTTTATAGGGAAGCGCGCGCACCCGGTTTTGCTCGAAGTGCTGCATGATCCGCGAAAGTTCGGCCGCGAACCAGAGGGAGCGGCGCAGATTCTCCGCACAGGCGGATTGCAGCGCTCGTTGTATCCGTGGAGGAAGGTCGCGAGCATGCGCCGTCAGGTTGTGCGCCACCAGCGGGAGCACTCCGTGATGTTCGGCGAGGCGGAGAAATTCGCTCCAGTCCAACGAGGAGATGCGCTCGATCCGCCGGGGATCGGGCCGGGTCGTGGCACAGGCGCACAAAAGCTCAAACGCGCCGCCTCTCATGAGCGCAAGGCTGGGCGGAGCAGGAATTAGCGAGGCTTCAGCCATTGGACTGCGAACTATAATACGAGTCTTCGGAGCGCGCCGCCTCCGGCCAACCGCTGCCTGCAACGCGGACGGCTGCGAGACTTTCATTGGGCAAGATTGGGCAACTGGTAAATGGATCAGGTCATCTTCGAATCCGTCACCAAGAAATTTCGTCATCGCCCCGCTTTGTTCAACTGGGTGGGACGAGAGCGCACTGGCGAGACCGTCGCGCTCCACGACGTCTCGTTCGCGGCCGCACCCGGCGACGTTGTTGCATTGCTGGGGCCGAATGGCAGCGGCAAGACCACTACCCTGAAATTAATTTCCACCCTGCTTCTGGCGGATGCGGGCTCGGTGCGCGTCGCCGGATTCGACGTACAACGCGAGGCTGGCAAAGTACGCCGCCAGGTGGGCATCGCCGTAGCCGCCGAGCGATCCTTCTTTCCGCGTCTTTCCGCGCGCGAAAATCTTGACTTCTTTGCCGCGCTCGATGAAGTCCCTCGCCCCGCCCGTCCGGGCCGCATTGAAGAAGTGCTGCGCGATAGCGGACTCGCGGAACAAGCCGACACGCTCGTCATGAAATTCTCGAGCGGCATGTACCAGCGCCTGGGACTTGCGCGTGCATTGGTAAAGCGTCCCAGTGTGCTCCTGCTCGACGAGCCCACACGCAGCCTGGATGCCGCTGCCACCGCGCACTTCTGGGCGACAATTAATGCGCTCGCCGATCAGGAAACCACCGTTTTTCTGGCCACCCACAATTTTGCCGAAGCCGCGGCGGTCGCTACCCGCCTGCTGCTGCTGCATGGCGGAGAACTGCTGGCGGATCGCGTTATGGGTACCCGTTTTTCCGGCGACCAATTTTCTGGCGGCCGGTCATCTGGTGACCCGGTGGGCAATGGAGGCAGCGCCGACGAACTCCGGTCACTTTACTTCCGGCTGACCGGCGAGCCTGACACTGGCTCACACCAGATCGGATTCGCCGAGACCAGGGCAGCAATTCGTGGGCGCGGAGCTGCCTCATGAACCCAACCCTCGACAAGCTCCTCGCCATCCTGCGGCGCGACCTGCTCACCGCCATCCGCCACCGCAGCGGTTTCATGGTCACGCTGGTGGGAGTATTCACGGAGCTGGCGGCGTTCTACTATCTCTCTCGCGCGATCGGCCCCGGCTTTCGTCCGGACGGCGTCGCCTATTTTCCCTTCCTGCTGGTTGGGACCGGGCTCTACACTTTCTTTGTGATGAGCGCCCAGGCGTTCCTCAACGTTGTGCAGGAAGCGCAGCAGACGGGAACTCTCGAAGTCCTCATGACGACTTCGACCAGCCCGGCCGAACTTATCATTCTGAGTTCCGTCTCCGCCTTCGGCGGAAGCCTGACCAATCTGCTGGTCTATGTGTTCGCGGGCGTCGCAGTCTTCCGCGCCGCCGTTCATGCCAATCTTTTGTCTTGCCTCGTGGTCCTCATACTTTCGATGGCACTTGCGCTGGCGCTGGGAATTTTCGCCGCCACCGTTCAGATCGCATTTCAAAAAGGCTCAGCGCTGGTGTGGCTTCTGGGCTCCGGACTCTGGTTCCTCAGCGGAACCCTGTTCCCGGTTCAGAGTTTGCCGCAGCCGCTGGCAGTTCTGGCCGCGGCCCTCCCGCTCCGCTACGCTATTGATGGAATGCGCGGGGCACTGCTCGATGGACAGTCCATTTCGGCCCTGGCTCCAACCCTCAGCGCGCTCGCCATTTTTGTCGTTGTTCTGCTTCCGCTGGCTTTGGGCGCGCTATCCGTGAGCCTTCGCCGGGCCCGCCAGGGTGGAACACTTTCTTTTTATTGAAATACTGCCGGGCCACTCGAACCAATGCTGCCTTACCGATATTGGCAGCCCGTAAACTCATGTAGTACACTGCGCTTACATTTTCAATTTAGTGTGGGAAGAGCGACCTCCGAGGCTCGAAGAGATTATGACCGACCACCAGACCCCCGATCAGCAACAGACCAACCTGGCTGCAACCGGAAAACAGAAAAAGCCTTATCAGAAGCCCGCGTTCCGCTACGAGCGAGTATTCGAAACGGCCGCTCTGTCGTGCGGCAAGATCGCGGGCACTTCTCCTACATGCAACTCTGCGCGCAAGACTTCGTGACTTTGCGCCCATCTCCGGAAGATGCCGCGACCGGTGATGCGCAGCGTTCCGCACTAGCGGCAGAAAGTTTGCGCCAGGGCGGCCGTTTACGGCTGCAAGTCCGGGGGGAAAGTATGCTGCCCACCCTTTGGCCCGGTGATGTAGTCGAGATCGCCCGCTGCTCCCCGGATGACGTGCGCCCAGGCGAGATTGTGCTCGCTCTCCGAGACGGACGCTTTTTTCTCCACCGCTTTGTCGCTCGCCAGACAGATAGCTTCCTGCTGCGCGGCGACTCCATGCCGGCTTATGACCCGCAATTTCCCAGCGAAGCATTGCTCGGGAGACTGGTGCATCGTGTGGAGCGGGGGCAATTTCACTCGGAAGTGGCTCAGGGCGAGGCGCGTTTGGTTCCTCCGCTGCGCCCATGGTCTTGGGCATTCGGAAAATTATTCTGTCATTGTGGGCCGGCGCGCCGCTTAGCCCTGAAGCTTCACGCCCACCGGGAACGCCACGGGAATGGAAGTTGGATCTCCGACCGCGCTCAGTCTCCAGTCCCGAAAACGCAGCTCTTCCATGCTGACATCGTCGATCCAGGAGCTTCATGAAGTCGAATGCCGCCAGATTCGCGGGCAACGTCGCTTGCGTGGAAATCGGAGGCATCCCGATTTCTCTCTCGACTCGTCATGAGCGCTTTGCCGAGTTACTGCTGCAACGCTATGCCGGATTTCTTAGCTCATCCCGCCCAGAGTTCGCGTTGGAGTTCGACATCATCGACGCGGGTACAGCTTCCGATGAGGATGTGCAGGTCCGCCGCGATGGCGCCGAATGGCAAATCCAGCGGGGAGATTTCTCCGCCCGCTGGAATCCCCGCACCGGAACCGGGATTGTCCGCCAGAATGCCAATCCCTACTCGCTCGATTCCGTGTTGCGCATCGTACACAGCCTGATCCTCGCCGAGCGTGGAGGATTTCTGCTGCACGCGGGAAGCGCCATCTGCGACGCGCGGGCTTACATTTTTTCCGGTGTCTCCGGCGCGGGCAAAACGACGATCACGCGGCTGGCGCCTGCGGATGTCACGCTGCTCACCGACGAAATTTCCTACGTTCGTCCGACCGACGCCGGTGGTGTCCACACCCTGCAGGATGGCGGCGGTGATGCCTACCAGGCGTTCGGAACTCCCTTCGCCGGAGAACTTGCCAAGCCAGGTGAAAACTGCCGGGCGCCTGTCGCGCGCCTGTTTTTCCTCGCCCAGGGTCCGGAAAATCGCATTGACCCCATTCCCGCCGCTGAAGCCGTCCGCCTCCTGATGCGCAACATTTTGTTCTTCGCCGGCGATCCCGACCTGGTAGAAAAGCTTCTCGCCGTCGCCTGCGATTTCGTTGCCCGGGTTCCCATTCATCGCCTGACGTTCTATCCTGATAGCAAGGTCTGGGAAGATGTAAGGCATTCCGAAGCCCGCCACTTCGAGCTGCGCCACTTTGCAGGAGAATCCGCGCATGTCTGAGACATATATCGCTCGAAGCTCAACGATTGCCGCCCGCATGCTGGCCGGCGAGATGATGGTGATGAATTCGGCGGACTCCACTTTCTTTACGCTCAATCCGGTGGCTACCGCCATCTGGCAGGGCGCCGACGGATGCACTCCGCTGCGCGAGATTGTCCGCGAGCGCGTCTGCGGGGAGTTCGATATTGAGCCGGAGCAAGCCCAGGTCGATGCCGAGCAGTTTGTCACCGAACTTTCCGGCCACGGCATTCTTCGCGTCTCCGATCAGCCGCTCGCCGGTTCGCAGGAGGTCTCCCGGTGAGCCTCATGGCTGAAGTAGGGCAGAAGGCATTCAACCTTGGCGTGCCGCTCGCCATCCACATGGATGTTACCTTCCGTTGCAACGAGCGCTGCGTGCATTGCTATCTGGATCACGACGACCATGGCGAGATGACCACCGCCGAAATCAAAGGCGTGCTCGATCAGCTTGCCGAGGCCGGAGTTTTCTTTCTCACCTTCAGCGGCGGCGAAGTCTTCATGCGCCGCGATTTTCTCGAACTCGTAAAACACGCGCGCCGCCTGCTTTTCAACGTCAAGGTCAAAACGAATGGTGTGATGATCGGCGAGGCCGAAGCGCAACAGCTTCGCGCACTCAACGTGGATACGGTTCAGATCAGCCTCTACTCGCATCGCCCCGAAGTGCACGATGCCATCACCAAGCTGCCGCACTCTTTCGAGCGTTCCATCAAGGCCATCTGTTTTCTGCGCGACCAGGGCTTGCGCGTCACCATTGCTAACGTGCTCATGACCGCCAATCTCTCCGATCATGACGGCACGCAAACGCTGGCGGCCGAGCTCGGCGTGCAATACACTCTCGATCCCACGATTACGCCCATGATGGATGGCGACACTTCCGTCCTCGCGCTCCGCGTCCCCGGAGAAGAGCTGGTCGAAGTCTTCCGCAATCCCGCGCTCGTGCCCAACCAGGAAGAATTCTGCGCTCCGCCCAAACCCCCGTCTGACGAGGATCTGGAGGGCTATTCCTGCAGCGCCGGACATTCTTTCTGTTACATCTCGCCCTACGGAGATGTATTCCCTTGCGTCCAGTTTCCACTGCCCACCGGAAATATCCGCCAGCAGAAATTTCTTGATATCTGGAATCTGTCACCGCAGATGAATGAAGTCCGGTCCATTCAGGCCAAACATCTTTCGACTTGCTCGTCCTGTTCGCACGTCGCCAGTTGCACGCGCTGTCCGGGCTTGGCCTATATGGAGGGTAATATGCGCGGTCCATCGACTGCCGATTGCGAAAAGTCTTTCTACCGCACCGGAGTGCCCACCGCGAACATGCTGCTGCAAGGCCTGGACAAACCGCGAGGCATGTCCGGACAGGGAAGCCCGTTGCTGCAGATTCACCCGCTGGCAGTTTCCGCTTGAGATCGGATTGTCAGGGAACAGGCGCGAAATGCCGTTTACAGCGTCAGCGCGGAAGCGCTCAGGCTGCGTTGCCGCTCCGCGATTCCTTCGGCGCTGGCGAGCTGCTCGAGCACACGCTGCAAAGTGGCACGCACCTCGTGCGTGGATTCGCTGAACCGGATCGCCGCTCCCACGCCCATATCCATGCGTAGAACTTCGCTCTGAATGACGACCTGCGCCTGGTCGAGTTGGAATGACAACGTGATGCGCGAACCGGGCAATAACATCACGCTGGTTTCCACGTAACATCCGTTGATGCTGAGATTGGTGATGATGCCGAGGACCGTGCGTGCCTCGGCGTCCATCGTAATCTCGGTCGTAACCCGCACCCGCATTCGCCGGTAAAGCCGCCGGTTGCTGCGCGAAGGCTGGCTCTGCTTCTGGAGATACATCCGCTTGTCGGCTTCGGAGAGGAGTTTTTCCGCATCCAGTCCATCTTCGGGATAGACCGCCTTACCCACGCTCAGCGAAAGAATGTCCTCGTTGCAAACTTCTCTGCCCGCCTGCTGCGCCAGTTCCCGCATCTGTTCAGCCTTGCGTGCCGCCGCTTCCGCTGTCAGCCCGGGAGCGATGACCACAAACTCGTCGCCTCCCATACGGGCGACGTAGTCGTACTCGCGGCTGGTTTCTTTCAAAGAATGCGCGAACAGCCGCAACACCCGGTTGCCCTCCAGATGTCCAAAGCGGTCGTTGATCTGCTTGAACCCATCGAGGTCGGTGACCATCACCGTCAAGTTCGTCTGATCGCGCTTGCAGCGCGCCAGTTCGCGATCAAGCTGCAGAAACAGGGAGCGCGCGTTGGGAAGCCCGGTCAGGTAATCGGTGACCGCGAAATTCTCAGCCTGCTCGTACTTCAACGCGTTTTCCATCGCGAGCGCCATCTTGGAACTCACCGCGAGCAGGATGCGCAGATGATCCGACGTGAAGAAATCTTTT